>ERZ761602.3904-NODE-3904-length-20128-cov-5.008818_pt1 | contig 20128 bp, 19 predicted proteins | sample MGYA00512165_ERZ761602 | MGnify/ENA primary metagenome ERZ761602 (study PRJEB28899, sample SAMN02445085) | bioreactor sludge metagenome | biome: EBPR sludge; isolation source: Thorneside wastewater treatment plant | place: Australia: Brisbane, Thorneside... | reverse complement strand
GTACCGAGACGCCGAACCCGGCGGTGCGAATGATCGCCAGCCATTCGAGGCTCGCCAGCGGCAATGTCCGTCCGCCGATGCGCTCCCATAGCGTCTTCGATGTCCAGTTCGCCGTATCGCCCATCGAGAGCGCCTGCGGACCGGACATGTAGGCACGCAATAGCCGCGCCCCGGCCATCGGTTGGCGGAGGTGATCGCGCACCATCAGCGCGCCGGCGACCGAGGCCCTGAGCGGCGCGCCGCGGAAGCGCAGGCGCAGCGGCAGTACACCGATGAAGCCCTCGACGCGTCCGTCCGCGCCGACGAACGCAAGCGACGGGGTATCGGGATCGTACCAGGGGTGGTCGAAATAGACGTCCTTCAGATAAGCGATCAGCTCATCCGGCGCAGCGGCCGAGCGGTGAAAGACGTGCTGGAAGAGGCGCGCCACCTCGGCGAGATCTTCGACGGTGCAGGGCCTGAGAACCGGCTGCTCCACGGCGGAAGCCGGCGGGGCGTCGCGCGCGTCCGCCGGCCGCTCGACCGGACCTGCCAGTTGTTGTCGCACGCTTGCCGCCTCTGCCTGACCCATCGGAGCCAACGCGGAACTCTCGCACGGGACGAGTGACATTCGCGTTAATGGGAGGCGGAGATGGCGGAAAGCCGGGCGAGCGCCAGGGCGTGCCCGGCGTTAAGAGTCAGTTGAGGGTCGATCCGGTCGCCGTCGCGATGGCGGTACGGGCCTCGGCGACCGCAGCCTCCGTCGTCTTGGTGCCGCTGACGATCTCGTCGGCGAGGCCCATCAGGATCGGACCAGTCACCGAACCGTTCTCGGCCTCTTCCTCGACCGTCACGCCGTTGCCCTCGGCAATCGCTGCGTCCCAGAAGCCGCGCACCGCCGCCCAGTAGTCCTTGGTCTTAGCCCAGTAGGCGTCGCCCTTGGCAACGGGGAAGTCGCCATCGCGGCGATAGGTATTGATGACGAATTCGTGGACGATCGTCGTCGGCACGCCGCTGCGGAGACCCATCTTGGCGTTGTCCTGCTCGTGGACCCAGCCCTTGGGCGTGAGAGCATGGCGATTGACCGAGCGGTAGCGGTCGTAGGGCGGCTGGCGCACAGCATCGCGGCGGGCGAGCGGACGCCAGGACTCGGCGCTGGTCCAGCGCGCATCGCCGCCGTCATAGCGCCAGCGGCCGACGCCGCCATAGCGCGGCGAGTCGTCGGTCTGCCAGACGGTCTGCGACCAGGCGCCCGTCGCATCGCCGGCCGGCACCGCTTCCAGATTCCAGCGCCCGCCGCCGGCATAGGCGAGCACGGTCTTGGGTTGGTACAGCCAGTCCTGGCGCCAGTGCTTGATGATGAAGGTCTGGCCGCTGTCCATTTCCATCACCAGGATGTGCTGCAGGGCGATCTTCGTTCCCGTGTCCTCGATGACGCGGACGATCTCGTAGCCGCCGCTCTCCTTGGGCTTGATCGGCTCGTAGTCGGGAACGAAGGCGGCGGTCTCCTTGAAGTCGAACATCACGCGATGGTCGCCCGCCATGGCGAGGATCGCCTGGCGGTCACGCTGGAAGTCGGCCTGCGTGGCCTCGCTTTGGGACGAGGCGGAGAGCGAAGCGCCGGGCGTCGTACAGGCGGCGAGACTGAGCGCCATCGCCGCCGCTGCAAGCATGGTCTTCATGTGGGTTTATTCCTCTTTCTCAAGCTATTGGGTCTCAGAACGCCAAGGTCAGCGAGACTGCGAAATTGCGGCCGGGCTGCGAGTACGCCTCCGTCACCGGCGAGGTCGCGGAGAGGCCGCGGATGTCGCTCCACCACCAGTATGTCTCGTCGGTGAGATTGAAGATCCCGGCCCGCAGCTTGGCGGTGTCGGTGACCTGCACCCAGGCCGTCAGGTCGATCGCCGTGAAGGCATCGGGTAGGAAGCAGGTCGTCGGGCAGGTGGTGCGCTCGGCCTCCTTGCGCGCCGAGTGGACGAGCGCCAGCTGACCGCCAAAGAGTCCATCCGGATCGCGATAGGTGAGCCCGGCGGTCAGCTTGACCGGATCGATGGTCTGCAGCGGCGTCTCGACGCCGGAGGTCTCGGACGTGCCGTAGGCGTAGGAGGCCGAGGCGATCACGCCGAAGCCGCTGCCGAGATCCCCCCTGATCTTGGCCTCGACGCCGTAGATCTCGACGCCCGGCAAATTCACATACTGGAAGATCGCGGGATCGGCGGGGGTGTAGCTGCCTGCGACCTGAACCTGGGAGATGAAGTCGTCATACTCGCCCCAGAAGCCGGCGATGCTGGCCGACCAGTCCCCGGTGTCGAATCTGAGACCGCCCTCGATGGTGCGGCTGGTCTCCGGCGCAAGGTCCGGGTTGGAGACCGAGGCATAGTTCTGGAGCGGGTTCGAGAAATTGGTGTTCACCTGCGCGGGCGCTGGCGCCTTGAACCCCTCGGCGAGGTTCACGTACACGCCGAACCGATCGGAGAACTTCCAGACGATTCCGAGCTTCGGCGACAAATGGGTGTCGCTCGACTCGACCGGAGCCGGTCCCAGATAGAGGGGGTCTGCGGTACGCGGATCGAGCTTGTAGTAGTCGAGGCGCAACGCCGGATAGAAGGTGAGCGCCCCATCCATCAAGGCGATCTCGTCCTGAAGATAGACGCCGGCCAGCAGATAGTCGGTGTCCGGAAATGGCTTGGCGGGAAAGGTCTCGCCGGCGGGCGGAACAACGCCGTCACGCAGGGAGTTCTGTGCGGTGACGGAGAAGTCGGCACCGTAGGTGAGGCGATGCGTCATCGCGCCGGTGCCGAAGACGCTCTCCAGCTGCGTCCCCAGGCCCCAGACGGCGTTGTCGAAGGTCGAGTCCCGCACGCGGTCGGCGGCGGTGTTGCGGTCTTCCCACGAGAGCTGCCGGGTCGTTGTGTCCTGGTAGAAGAGACTGGTCCGCGCCGAGCGGACGAATCCGTCGCCCTTGTATTCGTGGTCGAGCGTGAAGCGCGTGCGGCGGACCTCGTCGCGGGCGACGAAGCGCAGCACGCTGGTGGAGCCGAGCGGCGGCTTGGAGCGGGCGCTCAGCACGTCCCAGTCGGTGTCCTGGCGCAGTGCGTCGATCGTGAGGCGGAAGCGGTGACCCTCGTTCGGCGCAAAGACGATCTTGGCGAGCAGCGCGTCCGAGACGTTGTCTTCCGGATTGGCCTTCGTGCGGTCGGCATTCTCGGCGTCGTTCGAGCCTTGCGTCTTCTGGCCCTCGCTATCGCGATGGGTGAAGGCGATCATCGCCGAGAAGCGTCGCGAACGCGCCGCCCCGACAAAGCCTTCCGCGAGGCCTTCGTCGGCCGAGGCGTAGCCGGCGTGCAACTGGCCGTACCAGTCGCGTTCGCCGTCGAGAAAGTCCTCCGGATCCTTCGTCATGAAGCTGACGGCGCCCGCAAGGCCGTCGCTGCCGTAAAGGGCCGAAGCCGGACCGCGCACGATTTCCACCGACTTCAGCAGGTCGAGATCCACGTAGTCGCCGCGCCCGACGGTCTGTGCGCCGAAGCTGTAGGCGTCCGGAATGCGCACGCCATCCACCTGGACGAGGACGCGATTGCCCTCAAGGCCGCGAATGTTGAAGCCGCTATTGCCGTCGCGACCGGTGGTCGACAGGGCCGCGCTGAACCTGGCGGGCTGGGTGCGCACCGAAACGCCTGGCTCGAACCGGATCAGGTTCTTGATGTCGTCGGCGAGGGCGTCGGCGATCTCCTCGTCGGTGATCACGGTGACGGTGGCCGGCACGTCTTTGAGCGCCTTGGCGGTCCGCGTCGCGGGGACCCCGACGGTCTCGCTGCCCAGATTGACCTCGGCCGCCGCGACCTGCTTTTCCTCGGCCAGTGCCGGCGAGAGGGCGGTCAGCGCCGTGGTCGCCAGAAGAACGAGCCTCATGGAATTTCACCTTCCCCGTTTTGAGATTGCGAGTTGATCGCAATATGAGGCTTCGTTATCCTGCCTTCTTGCCGACCGTCAAGAGTTTTGCGAATGAGTCTGCGACTTGATAGCGAATACGATGGATCGGCCGACTATCGGCGGGATTTCTCCGGAGACGAGGACAAAATGCGGCACTTTCTCGCGGCACTGGGCGCGGCGGCCCTTCTGACGGCGCAGGCGGCGGCGCACTCGCCCTATCTGCTGCCCAATGTCTTCTCCGCCGAGGGGCGCGATCACGTGACGGTGCAGGCCTCGTTCACCGAGTCCTTCTTCGTACCCGACGTCGCCATGAAGTCCGTGGACTGGAATGTCGTCGGTCCGGACGGCGTACGGACCGGCCTGACGCCGATGATGCTCGCCGATCTCGCATTGCTGGAGGTGCCGATGGCGGCGGAGGGAACCTATCGCATCTCCTCCGGCGCCCGGGTCGGCCGCACCGCCAAAGCCTATCGCAAGGACGGCGTGTGGGAGTTCCTTGAGCCGGGCGCGACCCCGCCGGACGGCACGGAGGCCGTCGACATGCAGAGCCTGACCCTTGCCGACACCTATGTGACGCGCGGCAAGCCCTCGCCGGCAGCGCTCGAGCCGCGTGGGGCCGGACTGGAACTGGTCCCGCTGACTCACCCCAACGAGGCCGTGGCGGGAGAAACGCTGGCACTCCGGGTCCTCTTCGACGGCAAGCCCGTCGCCGAAGAAGCCGTGATGCTGCACCGTGCGGACGAGGCCTATGCCGGTACCGCCCCGGTTCAGGCGACAAGCACTGCAGAGGGCAAGGTGGAGTTCGCCCCGGCCGAACCGGGCGTTTATCTGGCGATGATCCGCTACCGCGTCGCGCCCGCCGCCGCGGGCGAACCCTGGCGCAGCTTCACAGCGAGCGTGACCTTCGACGTGCAGCCCTAGCCAGCGTCCGGACTAGCGGCAGGCGTCGAGCGTGAAGACGAGCCGGCGCAGGCCGGTGCCCGCGATCGGTGGCGATCGATGGACGAGGCCGCGTCCGGCGTTGCCCGGCCATGCTTCGCCCTTCATCACGGCAACATCGCCGGTGGAGATCGAGCGCAGTGCGCTCATGTCGGGGCAGATCGCGGCGTTGACGCCCTTGCCAAGCGCCGCGCGCGCGACGTCGGCATCGGGCAACCATTCGGTGCCCGGGCCGGCATAGCTGCAGATGAGCCGCAGGCCGACCGTGTCCGTATGAAAGAGGCGGCAGGAATCGGTCTCGACGCGCTCAAGCCGCGGACGGGCGGCATCGAGACCCGAGATTCGCATATAGGCTGAGGCCAGCATCTCGATGTCGTCCGCGAGGCCGCCCACCGGTAGCCCCGCGAGCAGCGCGTGCACATCGGCTGTCAGCGAATTGTACCGCAGGTACAGCGGCTGGTCCTCCAGGATGAGGGTGCGCCCGTCCGGTGCGGCATTGACGATTTCGCTGATCTCCGGCGGCCGCCCACGCCGCCAGACGACCAGATTGACGTCGTCGCGCAGAATGAGGAACAGACCCTCGCAGGAATCCACTTCCAACGCATGGTCAGCCAGGCGTGCAACGCCATAGGCCGAATAGCCGCGCGCGATCCGGCAGAACGGAACGGCCGTCATGCCGCCTCGCCGGCGATCCAGCGCGGGAAGGGATCCTTGAGATGGCGGAAGCGGTCCGGCGCATAGCGGGTGTCGCCCGTGTCGCCGGCCAGACAGGAGTCCAGCCGGGCGCGCAGCGCAGCCTCGTCCATGCCGATGCCGATGAACACGAGCTCCTGCCGGCGATCGCCATAGTCCGGATCCCAGAGCGGCGCGAGCATCTCGCGGAACCCAGGATCCTCCGGCCAGCGTTCGCGGGGCACCGCCGCCCACCATCGGCCGTGCAGCCCGTGCCGGGTGATGGCGCCCGCCGTTTGCAGTTCGCCCACGTAGTCAGGGCGCGTCGCGAGCCAGAAGAAACCCTTGATGCGCACGACGCCCGGCAGTTCGCCGCGGATCAGCCGCATCAGCCGCTCCGGGTGGAACGGCCTGCGCGCACGATAGACGAACGAGGAGACACCGTAAGTATCGGCCTCGGAGACGACACGGCCCGTCTTCATGTCCGACAGTTCCTGCGCCCAGCCGGCATAGGACTGGGCCTCCTCGTAGTCGAAGAGCCCGGTGTCGAAGACGTCGCTCAACGGCACCCGGCCCCAGTCGGCTTCGACGACCCGGGCGGTCGGGTTGAGCGCGTGGATCAGTCCCCTCAGGGTCCTCAGCCGCTCGGCATCGACTTCGGATGCCTTGTTCAGAACCACGACGTTGGCGAATTCGATCTGCTCGGTGAGGAGCCCGGCAAGGCTTCGGTCATCTCCGTCGCCGGCCGTCTCGCCGCGCTCGCCGAGCAGGTCGGTCGAGGAGAAGTCCTTCAGCAGGTTCGCCGCGTCGACGACCGTCACCATGGTGTCCAGCCGGGCGATGTCGCCGAGGCAGGTGCCGTCCTCGGCGCGGAAATCGAAGGTCGCGGCGACCGGCATGGGTTCGGAAATGCCGGTCGACTCGATGAGCAGGTAATCGAACCGGCCGTCCGCGGCGAGGCGGGTGACCTCCTGCAACAGATCCTCGCGCAGCGTGCAGCAGATGCAGCCATTGGTCATCTCGACGAGCTTCTCGTCTGTCCGCGACAGGCCGCCGCCGTCACGCACCAGGGCCGCGTCGATATTCACCTCGCTCATGTCGTTGACGATCACGGCCACGCGGCGGCCTTCGCGGTTGCCGAGGACATGGTTGAGCAGCGTGGTCTTGCCCGCCCCCAGGAAGCCCGAAAGCACGGTCACCGGAAGCCTGTGCTGCGCAGCGGTCACGTCGCCTCTCCGTAAATGTTATGTTATAATATAACATTCAATCCGCGAGCCTGTCCACCTGATGCCGTATCGGAAGGCGAATGCCTCAGGCTGTTCGGGCTTCGGTCAGGTGCAGGTCGGCGATCATCGTCTCGCGCATCAGGAATTTCTGGACCTTGCCGGTGACGGTGGTCGGGAAGGCCTCAACGAAGCGGACATGGCGCGGCACCTTGTAGTGGGCGATCTGGCCGCGGCAGAAAGCCTGAACCTCGGCGGCGGTGAGCGCCGTCCCCGGCTTCAGCACAATCCAGGCTGCCAGTTCCTCGCCGTAGCGGGCGTCGGGCACGCCGATCACCTGCACGTCCTGGACGGCCGGGTGGCGATAGAGGAACTCCTCGATCTCGCGCGGATAGATGTTCTCGCCGCCGCGGATCACCATGTCCTTGATGCGGCCGACGATGTTGCCGTAGCCGGCCTCGTTCATCGTGGCGAGGTCGCCGGTGTGCATCCAGCCGGCGGCGTCGATCGCCTCGCCGGTGCGGTCGGCATCGTCCCAATAGCCGAGCATCACCGAATAGCCGCGCGTGCAGAGTTCGCCCGGCTGGCCGCGCGGCACGATGCGTCCGGTTGCGGGGTCGACGATCTTCACCTCCAGATGCGGCTGAACGCGGCCGACGGTCGAGACCCGCAGTTCGAGGCTGTCGTCCACCGCGCTTTGCAGGCTGACCGGGCTGGTCTCAGTCATCCCGTAAGCGATCGTCACCTCGCGCATATGCATGTCGGCGATCACCCGCTTCATCACTTCGACCGGACAGGGCGAGCCCGCCATGATGCCCGTGCGCAGCGAGGAAAGGTCGAAGCGCGCGAAGTCGGGATGGCCGAGCGCCGCGATGAACATCGTGGGCACGCCGTAGAGCGCGGCGCAGCGCTCCGTCTCGACCGTTTCAAGCACCGCCAGCGGATCGAAGCCCTCGCTCGGATAGACCATCGTCGCGCCGTGCGTGAGGCAGCCGAGATTGCCCATCACCATGCCGAAGCAGTGATAGAGCGGCACCGGAATGCAGAGCTTCTCGCCGGGCCGAAGGCGGATCGCCCCGCCGACGAAGAAGCCGTTGTTGAGGATGTTGTGGTGCGAGAGCGTCGCGCCCTTGGGAAAGCCGGTGGTGCCGCTGGTGAACTGGATGTTGATGGGGTCGTCGAACTGGAGCGCGTCCGCGAGTTCGGCGAGCCGCGCCGCCTCGGCCGGGCCGCCCAGCGCCGCGACATCGGCGAAGGCGTGGCAGCCGGGCGCCTCCTCCGTTCCGATGAGGATGACGGTCTTCAGATGCGGAAGCCGCGCGGCCTCGAGCGCGCCGGGTGCGGCCGCGTCCAGCTCCGGCGCGAGGTCGCGCAGCATGTCGAGATAGAGGCTGGTCTTGTGGGCGCGGGCGAGCACCAGCGCCCGGCAGCCGACCTTGTTGAGCGCGTAGTCCAGTTCGCTGACCCGGTAGGCCGGGTTGATGTTGACGAGGATGAGGCCCGCCTTCGCGGTGGCGAACTGGGTCAGCGTCCACTCGGCGCAATTGGGCGCCCAGATGCCGATGCGCTCGCCCGGCCGAAGCCCGAGCGCCACGAAGCCCGCCGCCAGCGCATCGACGCGCGCTTTCAGCTCGCCATAGGTCCAGCGGATGTCCTGATGGCGGACGATCAGCGCCAGCCGCTCCGCATGAGCCGCGGCGGCCTCGTCGAAGAACGCGCCGATGGTGCGCCCGATCAGCGGCGGCCCGCCCGCCCCGTGCGCATAGCTGAGATCGCTCACGCCGTTTCTCTCCCCGCCGTCTTGCTGCGGGGAGGCTAGCGCGCCTTTGCGGCGGGGGGAACTCGTGGGGCGGCGCGGACTATTCCTTGCGTTCGTAGCCGCCGTACTCGCCCTTCACATAGGTGACGCCGTCGAAGGAGAGATCGCGATAGCCGTTGGTCGAGGTGTCGAGCAGCGCGACCCCCTTGGCATAGGGATAGCCAAGCGAATCCCAGCCGCCGCTGAGCTCGGACTGCAGCACCCAGATACGGCAGGCATCCATGCCGCCGGAACACCAGTACATGTGGGTGATCTTGACCAGCGCCTCGTCGGTGCCGTCGCCGTTGAGATCGACCGCCGCCGACTCGATGCGTGCATCGGCCGGCGCGCCGGCGGTCTTCACCGCTTCGATCGCCCCCGCGATGCTGGCGGGCACGGTCTCGGACAGGGTCACCGGGCCGGCGGACGGCGCGGCAGGCGGCACGGCGGGTGCAGCTTCAGGAGTCGTGCCGGGAGTCGGTTCGGCAGAAGCGGCAGGCGTCGGCTCGGGTGCGGCGGAAGGCGTTGGCGCCGCGCCGCCGCGCGTCATGGATATCGCAAGCCGCTCGCCCTCGGTTGGCGAGCGGAGAATGCCCTTGCCGGCATCGCGACCCTGGAACTCGACATCCAGATAGATGTCGTCGGCGGGATCGGCATCGAGCTCCTTCTCGTCGAGCAGGATGCTGGCGGACGCGGCGGTTGCGGCCGTCACGAGCCACGTGCCCGTCTCGGCGTCGCTCTCGTCGGAGAAGCCGATGGTCAGCGCCCCGCCCGGGGCGAAGAGGATATTGACCGACTGCGCATCCGCCTCCTGGCCGTCCGGCGGCGTCATGGTCAGCGTCCATTCGCCCTGGATCCAGTCCTTGGCGGCCGCCGCATCCGGCCCCACGGCCTCGGCGGGCGGCGCGGACGGCACGGCGGGCGGAGCGGCGGCGTCCTGCGCGCGGGTCGTCGAGAGCGAGGCCAGCATCAGAGCGGCGGCCAGTCCGGCAGTCAGGTTGCGCAGAGCCACGAGTTCGTTCTCCAGCTTTCGGGCCACGGCGGCCGCAGATAAGAATTCTACGATGCGGCGCTCGATCCTCCTTGACCTTCGTCAACGGCCGCGAGCGCGCCGATTGTCTTTGATCAATGCCCGCCCCGCAGCGGCAGGCGATCAAAGGCTGCGCGCCGCCTGCCGAACCGGCGCGCCGGAGATTCGACGATGCGTATGCGACTGACCTTGCTGGCAGCCTCTACGGCGGCGCTGCTCAACACCGCCGGTGCGGCTACGGTGGAGGAGATCGTCCGGCCGCAGCGCGATGCCATCGCGCATTGCGAGGATGCGCGAGCGGAGCTGGCGCGGCAGGGCGCCCTGCGGATGAAGCAACTGGAGGAGGTGAAGGCCTGGCACCAGAGCCTTGAGCAGGCGCTGGCCGACCTGATCGCCTTCCAGGAGCAGGAGTACGAACGCGCCAAGGCCGCCGAGGCGCTGTTCGTCTCGCGCGCCGCGTCGCTGGTGGTCGAGCCGGGCGAACAGTCATGGGTGCCGCATATCGGCTGGGGCATCTTCGGCTACTTCGAGAAGCGCCGCGACGACACCAACAAGGCGATCGCCGAGGCGGAAGGCGCGATCGAGCGCGGCGAGACCCAGTTCAACGTGCAGGGCGTCGGCTGGCTGTCCGGCAAGACGCTGAAAGACTTGCTGGCCGCCGACGCCAAGGCGATGGCCGATCTGCAGACCGCGCTCGACACCGGCGTCTGGCAGATCAGCTATCCCGGCCTCGGCTGGGTCAGCGGCCAGTCGCTGGCCGCCTGCAGGGCCGACAACGAGAAGCGCATCAAGGCGCTGCAGGAGCAGGTGACCAAGGGCGAGTTCCAGATTCATGTCGTGAATCTTGGATGGGTGACGCGCAATTCGCTGCAGGCCATGATCGACGGCGAGGAGAAGCGGCTGAAGCAACTCGACGCCGACGTCGCCGCGATGACGCTGCAGATCAACCGCGCCTTTTTCGGTTGGCAGACGCTGGCCGGCGTCCACAGTCACATGGACAAGGCAAAGAAGGACAAGGCGGCCTACGAGGCCGCGGCGGCCGCGACGATCAGCTACAACGTGCCGTCGATCGGCTGGACGACAGGCAACGATCTGGATGTGGCCATCGCCCGGGCGGAGAAGGAGGTAGCGGGCGTCCTGCAGACGGCGGGCGAGGGCAAGTATGCCGTGCCCACCGGCGTCGGCTGGCTAGACATGAACGCCATTCAGGCGGCGCTCGCCCTGCCCGATTGCCGGCCGAAGGACTCGCCCTCGCCCTGCCTGCCGCCGGAACACCGGCCGATCCTGCAGGACGGCGCGGCGCGCGTGCCGATCGCCGTTGATACCGACGTCGCCTTCCGGCAGCAGCGCATCGACCTCTTGAAGACCTATCGCGCCGAAATCGCAACGCTCGCGCAGCCGCGCATCGCGCTGTTCGATCTCGACCTTCACCAGTGGGGCCGCATGCAGGACGAGTTCACGGCCGAGGCCGGCGAGCATCGCAAGGTGATCGAGCGGAAGATCAAATGGCTGAAGGAAATCATGCAGACCGAGATACCGGGAGCAGGCGCATGATGCGCGGCGTACAGGCGGCGTGGCCGCACATCGGGGCGCTTCTTGCGATTGGCGCCGTGTTCGCCGGTGCGGCGGTCGCCAATGACGGCTATGCCGGGCTGGGCGCCGGGGGCATCGAATTCGAGAAAAGCGAGACCATCGAGATGGCGGAGGAAGACCTCTATCTCAGCCGCTCGGCGGTCCGGGTCGACTATGTCTTCCGCAATACCGGCGAGGACGACGAGGACGCTTTCGTCGCCTTCCAGTTGCCGCCGCTGGCGCCGATCTACGCCGAGCTGGACTACGCCCTGCCGGACGAGATGCGCAACGCGGGCCAGCTCAACTACATGCGCTTCAAGGCCTGGGCGGAAGGCGAGCCGGTCGAACTGAGCCAGGAGGTCCGCTACTACCGGCTCTGCGCCGACTGCGACGACACCGGCTGGGGCCTCGGCTTCCTGGAGCGCGACGACGAGGAGCTGACGCAGCGCCTGACCGCGCTCGGCGTGCCCGAAAGCTACGACCTCGGCACGATCCGCGACTGGTTCGCCGGCCTGCCGCGCGCCGAACAGGCCAAGCTGAAGCGCGAGGGCATCTTCATCGACGGCGAGGCGGGGCCGGCGCCGATGTACTGGATGAGCGTGCGCTACTACTGGCAGCAGATCTTCCCCGCCGGCGAAGACGTGAGGATCTCGCACAGCTATCGCCCGGTTCTGGGCGCCAGCGTGCCGGCGATCGACGACGACATCGTGGCCGCCCACTGCATCGACGCCGGTACGATGCGGGCGATCAAGAAGGCGGGATCGCGCGTCGAGGGCCAGACCTATCTCGACTATGTGCTGACGACCGCCGGGACATGGAAGGGGCCGATAGGGACTTTCCGGATGACGATCGACAAGGAAGAGGCGAAGGACATCGTGTCGCTGTGCGCCGAGGGCGTGCGCAAGACCGGGCCGACCACCTTCGTCGTAGAGAAGTCGGACTATCGGCCGCGCGAGGACATCCGCATCATGTTCGTCGACGTCCGCTGAAGGGAAATGAGTCATGACAACGCATGCCATGGTCGCGCGCGCGGCCTTTGCGGTCGGCGCCTTCGCGATGGCGGGGGCGGCAACGGCGGGCGAGTGGAGCCCCTACGTCAATCCGCGCTTCGGCGCGGCGGCGGAGATTCCCGCCCGCGGCTTCACCGCCGATCCGCCGCCCGAGAACGGCGACGGCCAGCGCTGGACCTCGGACGAGGACGGCGGGACGATCGCCATCTACGGCGCCTATCAGGTGCTGGCCGACGACTTCGACGGCTACCGCACCTTCGCGCTGGAGAGCGCGCGCGAGAGCGGCGTCGAGATCAGCTATGAGCGGCGCGGCCCGGGCTGGTTCGTCTATTCCGGCATCGCGGGCGACACCATCGTCTACGAGCGGGTCGAGGAAGCCTGCGGCGGCGACACCATCGTCGCCATCCGCTTCGACTATCCCAAGAGCGCCAAGCGCCGCTGGGACCCCATCGTCAAGCACGGCGCGGCGAGCCTTGAGGCGCGGCCGTCCGAGGCGTGCCGCTAGGCGGCGTCCGGGTTAGGCTGGAGCAGCGGCGCCGTGCCGCGAGGGGGATCCAATGACGAACGACAACGAACGGATCGTACGGGACTTCATTGCGGCGTGGTCGTCGCTGGATGTCGAGAGACTGCTCGGCTTCTTCGCCGAGGACGGCGTCTATCACAACATGCCGATCGCCCCGGTCGCGGGCCATGCGAGCCTGAGGGGTTTCATCGGCGCCTTCCTGAAGGACTGGACGCGGACCGAGTGGGAGATCCTGCATGTCGTCTCGGCCGGCGAGGTGGTGATCGCCGAGCGTATCGACCGCACCTGGATCGGCGAGAAGGCGGTGGTCCTGCCCTGCTGCGGCGTGTTCGAGATGGAGGCCGGCAAGATCAAGGTCTGGCGCGACTATTTCGACATGACGACCTTCATCAAGGCGGCGACCGGCTGAGGCCGGCGGCACGCAGCCCGGCCGTCATTCCCCGCACACGAAGGGAATCTCGGCCGAGGCCTTGGACTCGCCGATCGCCGCCTCGATGCGAAAGGCGCGACAGGTGGAATCCGGCACGAAGACGGCGCGCGTCACCGAGCCCTGCGCCGACAGCAGCAATCCTTCGATCTTGCGCTCGGCAAGAACGCTGCCGTCGTCGATGGCGACGACCCTGATCGTCAGCGGTGTTTCGACGAACGAGCCCGCCTCGCCCGCGACGGTGACGGCGACGAGGACGTCGCCGGCCGGCTCCTCAGCCCCGCCCTCGCCGATGACCGTGTTGAACAGCGCGATTTCGGCCGGCGGCGCGATGTTGTCGGAGAGCCGCCCGCTCGCCTCGTAGAAGAGCCGGGCCTCGATCTTGCCGATCGCAGGTTCGGCCGCCGCTGCGGCGGGGATGGCGAGGAGGGCGGCAAGGACGGCGAGAGCGCGCATGGGGGTTTGATCCGGGTTTGAAGATGCGCCGCCAAGCTCGGGCGACGTCTGGAGGTTGTCAACGCGGCGCGCGCCCGCAGGCCGGCATTCGAACGTCGCGATCCGGCGATTGTTCAGCTTCGCCGTCCGGCCGGCGACGGACCCGCGGCAGGACCCAAGGCCGCGAAAAAGCAGCGGAAATCCGCCTTTACCGCATTCGAACGTCGCGATCTGGCGATTGTTCATCTTCGCCCCCTGCCCTTCCCCGGGCCTGCCCGGCCACACCATCCGCCCACGCGCCGCACCCCCGCCCGGCGGGCAGGCGCGCATCGCATATAGGAATGTTGTCAGAATCGTTCAAGGTCGGCCGAGGCCCGTCAGAGCGTGCGGGCGATCAGGTCGAGCATGGTCTCGTTCGAGCCGCCGGCGATGCGCGAGAAGCGGCTGTCGGCATAGGCGCGGCAGATCGGGTATTCCCACATATAGCCGTAGCCGCCGTGGATCTGGACGCAGTCGTCGAGCGTCTGCATGAGCATCTCGGTGGTCTGGCGCTTGGCGACGGCCGCGACGGTGGCGTCGAGTTCGCCCTTCATCATCAGCTCCAGGCAGCGGTCGACGAAGACCCGCGCCATCTCGATGCGCGCCTTGTGCTCGGCGAGCTTGAAGCGCGTGTGCTGCATGTCGATGAGCGGCGCGCCGAACATTTTGCGGTCGCGCGCATGGGCGCTGGTCCAGCCGAGCGCCGCCTTAGCGAGCGCGACCGAGCGCACGGCGATCATCGTCCGCTCCCAGGCGAGTTCCTTCATCAGAACGTAGAAGCCGCGATTCTCGGCCCCGACGAGATTGGAGGCCGGCACGCGGACATCGTCGAAGAAGAGTTCGGAGGTGTCCTGGGCATGGGCGCCGAGCTTCTTCAGGTTCCGTCCCCGCCGGAAGCCGGGGCGGTCGCCCTCGACGATGATGAGGCTGACGCCGCGCGACCCGGCGGCGGGGTCGGTCTTCGCGGCGACGACGACAAGGTCGGCGAGCTGGCCGTTCGAGATGAAGGTCTTCTGGCCGTTGATGACATAGTCGTCGCCGTCGCGCCGCGCGGTCGTCCGCATCGACTGGAGGTCGGAGCCGCCGCCCGGTTCCGTCATGGCGATCGCGCCGATCGTCTCGCCGCGCGCCATGCGGGGCAGCCACGTCGATTTCTGCGCCTCGGTGCCGTGATTGAGGATGTAGGGCGCGACGATCTCGGAATGGAGGTGGAAGAACGGGCCGCTGAGATTGAGCCGCGCCAGCTCCTCGATCAGCACCACCGAGAAGAGCCGGTCGAGCCCCTGGCCGCCATAGGCGGCGGGCGTCGACATCAGCAGGATGCCCTCGCGCCCGGCCTTCTCCCACGCCTCGCGCGCGACGATGCCGTCTTCCTCCCACTGGGCATGGTGCGGGGCGATCTCGCGCTCCAGGAACTTGCGCAGCGAGTCGCGGAACATCTCGTGCTCGGGCGTAAAGATCGTGCGGGGGATCATGCAGGCGTCCATGGCTGAAGTCCGTCAGGCAGTGATGCGTTCGGGGCGACTATGGCCGCCGGGAATCGGCAGCGATAGACGCAAGCCGCGCAGCGGACGGCGAAAATGCCGGACAAACGGCCAGAGCGGCCGGCTCCCCGGAGACCGGAGCCCCGCCGAGCGCGGCGGCCGCCCGGCGCGGCTAGTCTGCCGGAACGAAAACGGCGTTGTGCGCGATCTGCGCCATGGGAACGCCGGCGGCCTTGCGCTTCATGCCGATCGCGGTCAGATGCCGATGGTCCAGCCTGTAGCCATAGCTCGCCATCAGGCCTTCGATCGCCTCGTGCTCGCCGACATTGAGTTCGACCTGGACGCTGCGCGGACGCCGCGCGGCGGTCAGAAGCCTGGCCATGCCCTGCAGGATCTTGTGCTCGATGCCGTCGACGTCGATCTTGACGAGGTCGGGCGGCTGGATCGCCGCGCTGTCCAGAAGCTCGTCCACGCTGACGCCGAGGCAAAGCTCGCTGGCCACGGGAACGAAGGACTGGCCCTGCCCGTCGCGGACGGTCGAACCGAACTGGCTGCCGCTGTCCGACGCTTTCAGGCTGGTGTAGTTGAAGACCGCGATTTCCCGGGCATCGGTCAACGGGATCGCGATGACGTCGATGCGATCCTGAAAGCCGTTGGCCGCGACATTCTGCATCAGAACGACCGCATTGGGCTTGTTGGGCTCGACGGCATAGACCCGGCCCTGCGGGCCCACGCGATGCGCCGCCGCCAGCGTGTAGATGCCGATATTCGCCCCGACGTCGAGAAACCTGCCGCCCGGGCGCAATTGTCCGTCGAGCCACGCCATCGCCCCTTCTTCCTTGGTCCACAGGGAGACGGCGCGATAGGCGGCCTGGGCGTTCTCGCACGCGAAGCGCGTCGAATACTGGCGGTCCTGGACGATAACTTCGGGGGTGGCGATCCGGCGGAGCCAGGCGACGATCCCGAACCAGCCCCGCTCAAGCGAAGACAGCGTTCGTGCGCCGTTCGACCGAATGGCCACTACGCCCGCCCTAAAGTGGCGATTGCCGGCGTCCTGAAGTCCGGCGCGCCTTCGGCCGCAGAGGTCGTGCAGGGGATCGTGCAGGCGTCCATGGCTCAGGCTCCTTCAGGCTGCGGCGCGTTCGCCGGCAAGGCGGCCGGCGGGGATAGATGCAGGCGGTGCAGCCGGCGCCGGTGTGAGGGACTACCGGCCAGATCGACAGGGTGGAGCCGCGTACGCGGAAGCGGGGATCAGGAGAGCGACCGGAAGGAAGTGGCGGACAGGGTGAGATTCGAACTCACGGAGAGCGTTAACCCTCGCCGCATTTCGAGTGCGGTACCTTAAACCACTCGGCCACCTGTCCGCGCCCCGCCGGGGCCGGGACCCCGCGAGAAGGGGGCGACATAGCCGATGCGCCGCCGCGAGACAAGCGCCCCTTCGGGGCGATCGCCGAAGGCGCCGCGCGGCCTCCTAGGCGCCCGCGATGCGCCGCGCCGCGCCCTTCGCGCCCGGCCCCTGCGCCAGCGTGCGGGCGAGGAAGGGCAGCGCCTCGGCCATCGCCGCATCGAGCGCGGCGGCGCCGTTGATGGCGAGGAGCCCCGAACCCGTCATGCCGCCGCCGGCGACCGGGGCGCGGACATAAAGCTCGTAGGCGGTGGCGTCGCGCACCCCGCCTTCGGCCACGCTTGCCAGGAACGCATCGGCCGCCGCGCGGTCCTTCAGCGGATACCAGACGAGATAGACGCCCTGGGGCCAGCGGGCCGAGGCAGCGAGCAGGGCCTTCGCGAGGGTCTGGAACTCGTCCGGCTTCTCGAAGGGCGGGTCGATCAGCACGAGGCCGCGCTTCTCCGGCGGCGGCAGCGTCGCCTTCAGCGCGCCGTAGCCGTCGCGCGTCTCGACCCGCGCCCGCCGCCAGGGCTTGAGCGCGGCGGCGAGCGCCGCCGACTCGGCCGGGTGCAGCTCGCAGGCGAGAAGACGGTCCGCCGGGCGCAGCGCACCGGCGATGAGCAGCGGCGAGCCGGGATAGACCATCAGCGCGCCGGGCGGGTTCGCCGCCCGGACGGCGGCCAGATAGGGCGCCAGCGACGCCGGGACATCGCGGGCGGTCAGGAGGCGGGCGATCCCGTGGCGGAACTCGCCGGCGCGCAGGGCCTCGGCGGAGGCGAGGTCGTAGCTGCCCCGCCCGCCATGGGTATCGAGCACGGCAAAGGGCTGCGCCTGCGCCCTGAGATGCGCCAGGAGCAGCATCAGGGCCGCGTGCTTGAGCACGTCGGCGTGGTTCCCGGCATGGAAGCCGTGGCGATAATTCATGATGAAAAGGCCGGATTTGCGCGGATCACAAAAGTATGAAGGGGAATTAATCGTCGCGCCACTTTGAAGCAATGAAGGCCGCCCTATCTTCTCAGGTGTCACGGCGCATCAAGCGCCGGACGGCAGACCACGCGGCCCAGCACCGCTCGCACATAGGGAGCCCCGACCCTCGCGAGCTCACCAGGCCGCCATTGGCTCCCCCCGCCAAGGTCTGTCAAATGAACGCGGGGCCGGCGCCACCCCCCTCGTGCGCCGGCCCCGTTTCATTTTGCGCCCCGCCCGTTCCGTTTCGAACTGGGCCCGGCGGCGCGACCGGGGCCGGGGTCTGCGGCGCTTTCGACTCTGTTTTCCTTGACAGCGCCCGGCCGCCGCGTCTATTTCCGCGCCTTCCTGACGGGACCGGCCTTGCGGCCGCGCGCATGCGCGCCCCGTCGCGCTTTTTTTTCCTTCGCGCCGGCCACCGGGCCGGGCGCGGAACAAGGTCGGTGAACGCGATGTATGCGGTGATCAAGACGGGCGGCAAGCAGTACAAGGTCGCCGTCGACCAGGTCGTTGAGATCGAGAAGCTCGAAGGCGACGCCGGGACCAAGGTGTCGTTCGGGGAAGTGCTGCTGTTCGGCAATGGCGAAGGCGTCTCGAAGGTGGGCGTGCCCTTCCTCGCCGGCGCGACCGTCGAAGGCGAGATCCTCGCCCAGGGCAAGGCCGACAAGATCCTGGTCGTGAAGAAGAAGCGCCGCCAGAACTATCGCCGCAAGAACGGCCACCGCCAGCCGTTCACGCGCGTGAAGATCACCTCGATCGCGGCCTAAGAGCAGACAAGAGTTCAGGAGACCACCATGGCACACAAGAAAGCCGGCGGCTCATCGCGCAACGGTCGCGATTCGGAAGCCAAGCGCCTCGGCGTGAAACTGTTCGGCGGCCAGAAGGCCGTCCCGGGCAACGTGATCCTGCGTCAGCGCGGCACGCGCTGGCATGCCGGCAAGAATGTCGGCATCGGCCGCGATCACACGCTCTTCGCGCTGACCGAGGGCCGCGTGACGTTCAAGAAGGGCTGGAAAGACCGCCAGTTCGTCTCGATCACGCCGGAAGCTACCGCCGAAGCCGCGGAATAAGGCGCGTTCCATATAGGGGCCGCCGGACTAAGGCGGCCCACCTGACGAGGGAGGTGGCATCGCCGCCTCCCTTTTCGTTTGCCCTCGCCGGATCCGATGTCGCCTGGGAGGGAAGACATGAGCGCCCAAGCCCTGAAGCCCGTGCCCGCCTATGAGGACGGGACGCTGCGCCTGGCCGACGGGCGCGTGACGCTGCGCCGGCCGCTGGCCGAGGACGCGGCCGCCGTCGCCGGCCACATGAACGACTTCGACGTGGTGAAGAATCTCAGCCGCGCGCCCTGGCCCTATACCCGCGCCGACGCCGAGAGCTGGCTTGCCGGCATCGCCGCCGAAGCCGGCCCGCGCGGCGCCTACCCTTTCGCCATTGTAACGGGCGGCGCGCTGGCCGGGGTGGTAGGGATCTCCACCAACCCGGCCAACCCCGGCGAGGTGGAGCTCGGCTACTGGCTGGGCAGGCCGTTCTGGGGCCAGGGCTATGCGACGCAGGCGGCGCGCCTGGCGGTCCGTTTCGCCTTCGAGACGCTGGACCTCGCGGTTCTGGAGGCCGGTCACTTCGCCGACAACCCCGCTTCGGGCCGCGTGCTGCAGAAGCTGGGTTTCACATACGCCCAAGATGTCGCAAGGTTCTCAAAAGCCCGCGATTGCGACGTCGCCTGCAGAATGATGACTCTGGACCGCGCGCGATTCGCGAGCCGGAGCGAACAGGGAGGAGCGAGCCATGGCGGTTGATTTCGCCCCCAGACCCACCCCCGGCGCCGGCAGCCTGGCGACACGGCGCCTCGTGCTGCGGCCGTTCCGCCTGAGCGACGGGCCGGCGGTCGAAACGCTGGCCGGCGATTTCGACGTCGCCAAGATGCTGGATGTCGTGCCCTTCCCCTATCCGGCGGGCGCGGCGGCGCGCTGGATCGCCACCCACGACGAGAACCGCGACGGCGGCCGCGAATACCCCTTCGCCATCGAGCGCGAGGGCGAGCTGGTGGGCTGCGTCGGCCTCAACCGCGAGACCGACGGGCTGTTTCACCTCGGCTACTGGATCGGCAAGCCGTTCTGGGGTCACGGCTACGCCACCGAAGCCGCCCACGCCGCGCTCGCCTTCGCCTTCGACGAGCTGGGCGAGGGGGAAGTGAAGTCCGGCCACTATGCCGACAACCACGCCTCGGGCCGCGTGATGACGAAGCTGGGCTTCCGCTACGCCAAAGAGAGCATGCGCTTCTCCAAGGCGCGCGGCCACGCCGTGCGCTTCCTCGACACCCGCCTCGCCCGCGCGCAGTTCCGGAGATAGCGGGCGAATAATCGCGCCAAAGGGCGCCGCCCCCGTGATCGGGGGCGGAAAACCCGCTATGTGCTGTCCCATGAAATTTCTCGATCAGGCGAAAATCTACGTGAAGGCCGGCGACGGCGGCGACGGCGCCGTCTCGTTCCGGCGCGAGAAGTTCATCGAGTTCGGCGGCCCGGACGGGGGCGACGGCGGGCGCGGCGGCGACGTCGTCATCGAGGCGGTCGAGAATCTCAACACGCTGATCGACTATCGCTACCAGCAGCATTTCCGCGCCGGCCGCGGCACCAACGGCATGGGCAAGCAGCGCGCCGGCCCCGGCGGCGCGGACATCGTGCTGAAAGTGCCGGTGGGCACCGAGCTGC
>ERZ761602.3903-NODE-3903-length-20129-cov-22.570589_pt1 | contig 20129 bp, 21 predicted proteins | sample MGYA00512165_ERZ761602 | MGnify/ENA primary metagenome ERZ761602 (study PRJEB28899, sample SAMN02445085) | bioreactor sludge metagenome | biome: EBPR sludge; isolation source: Thorneside wastewater treatment plant | place: Australia: Brisbane, Thorneside... | reverse complement strand
GGGAAGTCCAGTGGGTCAGTTCATGGGCGAGGGTGGCGCAATAGCTTTCCGCGTCCTTGAAGCTCTCGCGGCGCGGCATTTGCACCAGATCACGGGCGGGGGCATAAAACGCCTGGTTGCCGCCATGTTGAATCCTTGCGCCGGTGGCGGCAAAGAACGTCTCGGCCTGCGCGATGCGGGCCACGGGTTCGCCTGGTTCCTGTGTCTTGGCGTGGTCGTTCGAGGGCAGGCCGTCGATCTGTTCGACATTGAACACGGTGAAGCCCTTCATGAAAGGGATTTCCCGTTCGATAGCCTGGCCCGCGTCGTCCGTCTCGGTCTTGGTGAAGCGGTCGGCAAAGACGACTAGACTGCCATGCTCGCCCTTGCGAACTGTCGCGCCAAGTTTCTGAGCCTGTTTGAACGTCATCCAGACAGGGGCGCTATAGCCTTTCTCCTGGGCTTCGCCCCAGAGCAGGAGGACATTGACGCCGCGATAGGGCGTGCCGTTGTGCCGCAACGGTCGGCTGATGCGTCCGGCGGCTCGTTCGACGTTCCACGGCCTTTGCCAGGGACGCACGCCTTTTTCCAGATCGGCAATGATTTTGCTGGTGACGCGGGAATAGACATCGGCGCGGGATTGGGTGCTGGTCTTCATGGCCTTGGCTCCTTTGCTGGCAGGGTTGAGCGCAACGCGGCGCTGAACCCTTGCCTTCCGGCGAGGACGGGGGTGTAAGGCGCAAGGGCGACCGGCGGGGAGGGGGATCACCTGGCCTGCACGAACGAACGCAGGGAGGGAGGAAGGACGGGGAAACCCCGCAGGGCGGCGGAGCTTTACGCTTGCGCCGCGCCTGGGGCAGCGCCCCAAGTCTGAAAGGCGGCCGCCAAAAGTCTGGGCAGCGCCAGACCTACATCTTTACATGTATACATGTCGTGTTCGAGACATGGCCATGTGGCAAGACGACCGTCAGGGCAGGGCGCAGCCTTGCCCCGTCATCCCCTCGGCGTGGGCGAAGCTGACGCCGCACGCTGTCACGCCAAGGATGGCGACCGGCTCGCGTGCACCTGGCGGCGAGGGGGTGCCAAGAAAGCTCTTGTTTCGTCCGTACATTTGCCGTACATTGGTTGAGTTATAACTTGCTGTGGTAAGCAGGAACACGGGAGAAGGGCTATGCAAACCAACCATCCAGAGACGGCAGACAAATCGCGGGCGGCCCGCTTGGAGGCCCGCCTGTCGGTCGAACAGAAGGCTGTGCTGCAACAGGCCGCCCTGTTGTCGGGACGCACCTTGAGCGAATTCGTCGTCGCCAGCGCCCAAGAGGCGGCCGCCCGCGTCATTGAGGAACACGAAGCGATCCGTCTCAACCGCGCCGAGCAGATCGCGTTTGTGACCGCCTTGCTCGATCCGCCTGCGCCGAACGAGCGCCTGCGCCAGGCCGCAGCGGCCTATCGTCAGCAGATGGGGTTTTGATTGTTCGCCCCGACGACCGCGTATCGCATCGAACCCCTCGCCAAACACCACGACCGTGACGGCTTTTGCTGCGGCAGTGCGCCGCTGGATCGCTATCTCCGGCAGCAGGCCCGCCAGGACGCTGAAAAGCGCGTCGCCGCGCCCTTCGTCCTTGTCGCGCCCCCCGCGACGCCTATCCTCGGTTACTACACTTTGTCCGCCTCGGTTGTCGCCGTCCATGAGTTGCCAGACGCCTTGGCGAGAAAGCTGCCGCGCTATCCGCAGTTACCGGTGACGCTGCTGGGTCGCCTGGCCGTTGACCAGAGCATGAAGGGCAAGGGCATGGGGGAATTCCTGCTGATGGACGCCTTGCGCCGCAGTCTGGAAGCCGCAGCGAACATCGCGGCAATGGCCGTCCTGGTGGAGGCCAAGGATGCCGCCGCCGAAGCCTTCTACCGCTACTTCAGTTTCCTGCCGCTGCAGCAGCAGCCCACGCGCCTCTACCTGCCGATGAAGACCGTGGTCGAACTGTTCGGCAACTGACGGCGGGGCAGGGGCGCTATCGCGCCCATACAGTTTTACATGTATACATGTTGCATCGCCCAACGGCCGAAGTCACGGCCGAGGCCGTGACGGCCCGCCGACTGACACCGGCGGGCCGCTTCAGGCGCTAACGGTCTGCCCTGCTCCAGAGGACGACGGTAACACCGTCCTCGCGGGTGTAGCTGTTGGCATGAACCGGCGCGGGCAGGAGCGGATCATCGAGCACCAGCCGGAGATACTCGCCCTTGTCGCTGCGTTTCTTCCACGCCGCGCCCATTTCGGCATTGCCCTGAAGGATGCGGAAGTCCGGCCCCTCTGGGTTGCGCTTCGCTTCGACCTTGACCAGTTGCAGCGTGAAGTTGCGGGTCAGGGTATCGAGGGACAGCGTGTAGGTTTCGTCGCCATTCGCCTTGAGGGTTCCAATTGCAGCCATGATGTGTCTCCTTGGGTTGTCGGCAGCGTCATTGCTGCCGTGCGCAGCCCTGGAACATCGGTGACGGCGTCTGTCAGGCGTCTTATTGGGGGGAAGACCGTAGGGGGAACCGAAAAAGCGCTTGAGGCAGCGCCCGCAGCAGGTCAGCGGGCAGCGATTTAGGGGTTCGAGCGTTACGGCGGCATAGTGCCGACAGGCCAAGGAGAAACGGACGGCATGAGCATCACGGGGGCAGGGCAGGGGACGAAGCGCTTGGTCATGGTGACCCTCATTCTCGTCGCCATGCTGGCGGCGGAGCGCATCTTCCCTGGGGAGGTCTATGTCGCCGACGGCGACACGATCGAAATGGACGGCGAGAGAATTCGGCTATGGGGTATCGACGCGCCGGAGCTGGCGCAGAGCTGCGAGCGCGAGGAGGGCAGCTTTACCTGCGGCAAGACGGCCAAGCTGGCCCTGACGGAGCTGATAGGGTCCGGAAAGGTGCTGTGCGAGCCGAAGGGCAAAGACCGGTACGGGCGCACGGTTGCTGTCTGCAGGGCCAACGGGCTGGAGCTTGGGGCGGCAATGGTGGCACGGGGCTGGGCCGTGGACTATGCGGCCTATAGTCATGGCTACTACCGCGCCGAGGAAGCGGCGGCCCGCACAGCAAGGCTTGGCATCTGGAGCGGTCAGTTCGAGCTGCCCGCCGAATGGCGGCGGCGGCATCGGCGGTAAAACAAAGCCCTTGACCGCCTATGGCGGTTCCGCCATATTCTTGTTATGCTTAATGACCCTCTCAAACCCGTATCGTGGATTGGCTCCAGCTATAAGGATTTCCGTGCCTTCCCCGATCCGGTGCAGGATGCGATGGGTTATGCGCTGCATCGCGCTCAGGGCGGGGCAAAGCACGAAAGCGCCAAGCCTCTGAAGGGGTTCGGCGGGGCAGGCGTGCTCGAAATCGTGGCCGACCATGTAGGCGACACGTTCCGCGCCGTCTATACGGTGAAATTCGCGGCGGCGATCTACGTACTGCATGCCTTCCAGAAGAAATCAAAGGTCGGCATCAAGACACCGCCAGAAGACCTTGATCTGATCCGACGGCGGCTCAAGGCAGCGGAAGCGGACTACAAAGACCGTCTGGGGAAAGGAAGGCACGCATGAGCAAGGAAAGGGAAGACGTTGTGACCGTCCGTGGCACTGGCAATATCTTCGCCGATCTCGGTTATGCAGACGCCGAGACCCATTTGCTCAAAGCAGGGCTGGTCAGCCGCATCCATGACGTGATGCTTGACCAGAAACTGACCCAAAGCGCGGCGGCGAGCCTCATGGGACTCAGCCAGCCTGACGTGTCGCGGCTGCTACGCGGCCAGTTTCGGGATGTCTCGGTCGAACGCCTGATGCGGATGCTGACCAAGCTGGGCTGCGAGGTGGACATCGTCGTGCGCGAGCGCGGCGGAAAGACGACGGCGAAAGACACGATCCATTTTCAGGCCAACCCGCACTAAACCAGCGACACGTGACGGACGCAGGGGAAGAGAATGAGAAAAACCCAATCAACGCTCCTTGCCGGCGTCCACGAAACGGCGAGAGGGTTACATAAAGCGGGCGTGATGGATCGGGGCAGACTGAGGGAATTCGACCGCCTGTGTCTGCCGCAAATTAGGCAAGTCGTGCTCACCAGGGAACAGCCTCAATGAAAGCAACCGCCGTTTCACTGCTCGCACTTTTCGAAACGAAGATGCAGCTTGAAGTGCCACTGTTCCAGCGTCAATACATCTGGCAACGCGAGAAGCATTGGGAACCCCTCTGGGAAGATGTCGCGCGAAAGTTTTCGGACTACCTGGATGGCCGTAAGGAGGCACCAATTCACTTTCTAGGCGCGATGGTGCTTGACCTGAAACAGACACCCGCGACGCATGTCGGAAAGCGTCAGGTCATTGATGGGCAGCAACGCTTAACGACATTTCAGATTTTCTTGTCTGCTTTCCGTGACTTCTGCAATGAACATGGGTGCGAAGAGCTAGCCAAGGAGTGCGCGGCGTTTACATTGAATAAAGGGATGATGGCCGAGCCCGATGTAGACAAGTTCAAGGTCTGGCCAACCCTGATGGATCGTGGACAATATTCGGATGTGATTGGCTCCGGCTCACGCTCGGAAGTCCTGAAACGACATCCGCTACGCAAGCGGCCATACGCGCGGAACCCGGAACCGCGACCCCGTATGGTTGAGGCGTACTTGTTCTTCTACGCACGGTTCGAAGAGTTCTTCCTTGGCACCAAAGCCGAACCACCCCTTGCTGCCGATATCCCGCTGACGCAGCGCGTCGATGAATGTTTTCAAGCACTGCGCGGTGCTTTACAGGTGGTCGAAATTGACCTTGAGTACGGCGATGATGCACAAGTCATTTTTGAGACGCTGAACGCACGCGGTGAGCCGCTGCTGCCCGCTGACCTGCTGCGAAATTTCATTTTCTTGCGAGCTGCGCGAGGAGGGGAACCGCAAGAAGCCCTCTACAAAAAATTCTGGGCGCGCTTTGACGATCCGTTCTGGCGGGTTGAAGTAAAGCAAGGACGGCTACTCAGGCCACGCAGTGACTTGTTCATGCAGCACTTTCTTGCCAGTCGTTTAACGGTCGACATTCCGATTAAGCATCTCTTCGTCGAATACAAGTTCTGGATTGACCGTGTGCACCCTTTTCCATCTGTCAAAGATGAGCTGGCCTGCCTGGCGCGACAAGGCGACGATTTCCGGCGCGTTATCGCGCCGGTCAAGAATGATCCTCTTTATGGGTTGGCTATATTTCTTGATGCTTTCGATGTGCGTACCTGTTACCCACTCGTTCTGACGATGCTCGATGTCGGTCTGGACGATACACAGTGGGCCGATGTCACAACGACTCTTGAGTCGTACCTGTTGCGCCGTGCCGTCTGCGGCCTGACGACCAAAAACTACAACCGTGTATTCCTATCTTTAACCCGCAATTTGCGGCGCGATGGTGCAACACCAGAAAATCTCACGAAGCAGCTTTCCGAACTTAGCGGGGACTCGACCGAGTGGCCATCAGATGACAGCTTTGCCGAGGCCTGGCGCACCCAACATGCCTACCAAGTTCTGAACAATCCGAAGGTCGTTTACATCCTGAAGCGGCTGAGCGACACCTACCTGACCACGAAGAACGAAGCTGTCTCGGTTGATGGAGCACTAACGGTCGAGCACATTCTTCCGCAACAATGGCACGCAAATTGGCTGTTGCCAGACGGATCAACAGGCCTGAGCAATGAGGCGCTGTGGACTTCTGGAGCTGGCGATGCAAGAGCGACGGCAACGCGTCAGCGCAACACGCTCCTTCAAACTATGGGGAACCTAACAATTCTCACGCAAGCACTGAATTCGTCAGTGTCGAACAGCAAATGGAGCCTCAAGAGGCCAGAGCTGCTGAAGCACTCGCTACTGCCAATCAATCAGCAACTCCAAAATGCCGACATCTGGGACGAAACAGCAATCGTTAAGCGCGGCGAGGCCCTATTCGCGCGCGCGCTTAAAGTGTGGCCGCGCAAGTAATTATCGGCCCGCCAATGGAAAGATCAAAGAAGCCAAAAACTACTATCTGACCGGCTCACGCACGCTGTTCGACGGCGTAGCAGTGACAGGGGCGGTCGCAGCGTGATACATAAGCACAAGCCCAACAAACAACGGCAAGAAGGGTTCAAAGAGGTATGACCAATGAGGCGTTCTCGCGTGTCAAGATTGACGCGCAACTGCGCGATCTGGGCTGGGAGGTCGAGAACTCCAATATGGTGCGGTTTGAGTATGTGCTCGCCGACGGTAGGCGCGCCGACTATGTGCTCTGCGACCGTCATGGCCGCGCTCTGGCGGTGATCGAGGCCAAGAAGGCCGCGATCAACCCAGTCGAGGCGGAAACGCAGGCGAAGGCCTACGCCCAGCAACTCGGTGTGCCCTACATCTTCCTTGCCAACGGCAAGGAAATACTCTTCTGGGAATGGGAAAGCGAAGCCTTCCCGCGCGCTGTCAAGACCTTCTTCAGCCAGGGCGACCTGGAACGTCGTTATGCGACCGGCCAAGTGCGCCGCGACGTTCTCGGCGTGGCGATCGACGACCGCATTGCTGGCCGCGATTACCAGCACGCCTGTATCGACGCGCTGTGCCGTGAACTCACGACAGGACGGCGCAAGCTGTTGGTCGAGATGGCCACCGGCACGGGCAAAACCCGCATGGCGGCGGCCTTCATCAAGCGGCTGTTCGAGGCGAACGCGGTCACACGGGTGCTGTTCCTGGTGGATCGCATCCCACTTGCCAAACAGGCTGAAGACGCCTTTGCCGAACATCTGCCGGACTATCCATGCTATGTGTTGCGCGCTGGGCGGCGCTTTCAGGACGAGAAGCGGATCACCATCACCACGCTGCAAAGCATGGTTGGCATCTATCACACCTATTCGTCGGGGTATTTCGATCTGGTCATCAGCGACGAGTGTCACCGCTCTATCTATGGCAAATGGAGCGGGGTGCTGAAACATTTCGACGGGATTCAGGTGGGCCTGACGGCGACCCCCTGTGTCGCCGATCCGCAAGATTTCGGCGACGACGAAGACAAGCTGTTCATTCGGGACACGCTGCGGTTCTTCGAGGTCGAGCGCCCCACCTTCACCTACAAACTGAAAGACGCGATCCGCGACGGCTATCTCGTTCCCTACCAGATTTATCGGGCGAAGACGGTGAAAACCGCTGCCGAAGGCGGTTTTCCGGTGAAGCGCGACGAGCTGGACTGGTCGGCCATGCCCGCAGACACACGCGAGGAACTGGAACGGCTGTTTGGAGCGGAGCCAAGCATCACGGTTGATCCCTCGGCGCTGGAACGTCGCTTTACCATCCCTGAGCGCAATCGGGCGATCGTCCGCGAATTCCGCCAGGTACTCGAACAGGGCTACACCGATGCCAAGGGCGTGCTGCGGCTGCCGCTCATCGGCAAGGTGATCGTCTTCGCCGTCACCAAGCGCCACGCCGAGACTTTGGCCCAACTCCTCGACACGGCCTTCGCCGACAAAAAGCCGTCGCCGGACGTGCGCTATGCCGATTATGTCGTTTCGGGCATGGGGCCGGATGACACCGTAGACGGCATGACCAAGATCAGGCGCTTCAAGAAAGAGCAGTTCCCGCAGATTCTGGTCTCCGTCAACATGCTCGACACCGGCTTCGACTGTCCGGAAGTCGTGAGCTTGGTCTTCGCCCGTTTCACCAGATCGGCGATCCTGTATCAACAGATGCGCGGACGCGGCACGCGGAAGCTCAAGAACAAGCCAGTCTTCACGATGTTCGATTTCGTGGGCGTAACCGACCATCACGGCGACGATGAGGAAGCGGGGGAGGGCGGGATCGTTGTCGAGCACGCCAAGAAGCCCCCTGGCCCACCCCGCCAATTGTTGTCTCTGGACATCGACGACCATATCGACCCCACCACACGCGAATGGGTGACGGTCGACGAGAACGGCAACATGGTCTTCCCTGAAGCCTCGGAGCAAAAGCGGGCCGCGATCGGTGCGCGCTTCGAGGCCTGGCTGCTGGCACAGAACAGTCTCAGCCTCGACCAAGAGCGTTGGCTGCGCCTGGTCGGCGGCCAACTCCAGGCCAACGCCGAAAGCTGGGAAGAATTCACCGCCGATCATTTCGCTTTCGCGCCCTTCACGCTGCTGGGCGGTAGACCCGAAGCGGTGCGCGTGTTCGGCGGGCTTGACGCGCTCGAATCCCGTCTGGCATCCCTGAGTGTGGCGGTCTTCGCCAGCACGGATAGAACCTCTGCGCCCGACGAAAGCCGTCGGGGCGCTCCATCGTGAAATGAAAGCACAGGATGCCCTTGACCCCAGATATGCGCCGTTCGATCGACCAAATCCGCGACTACCTGTTCGGCGGCGGCTATCCCGATCCGGTGAGCAATGCCGAGCAGCTTTCTTTCCTGTTCTTCTTCTACCTGGTCGATGGGATCGACGCCGAAAACACCGCGCGCGCGAAGGTGCTCAAGCAAAAGCATGAGAGTATTTTCCTGGGCGACTGGACGCTCAGGAACCCACTAAACGCCGCCTCCGGCGTCACCACGATCCCCAAGGATCGCTTTCGCTGGTCGGTCTGGGCGCGGGGCCTGTCGGGCGAGGCCCTGGTACGCTTCGTGCGCGACGAGGTCTTCGCCTTCTTCGCCGACGTGGCCAACCGCTCGGCCGTGAATTTCATGAACGGCGCACGGTTGATCATCGACGAGCCAACGGTGCTGACGCAGGTGGTGACCCTGGTCGATGGGCTGGGCCTGGATCGTGCCGATGCGGACACCAAGGGCGACCTGTTCGAACATGTGCTGCGCCAGATCAAGCAGGCCGGTGAACTGGGCCAGTTCCGCACCCCGCGCCACATCATCCGGTCGATCGTCACCATGATTGCCCCGAAGATCGGCGAAACCATCTATGACCCAGCGGCGGGAACGGCTGGATTTCTGGTGGCGGCCTACAACCATATCCGTCTGGAAAATTCGTCGCCCGCGACGATTCAGGACGTGGAAATGGACGGCAAGATGCAGAGAAGGGGGCTGGGCGACCGGCTCTCGGCGACGCAGGTTACGGCGCTGCAAAACAACACCTTCTACGGCAACGATGTTGACCCGAAGATGGTGCGCCTGGCGACGATGAACCTGACCCTGCGCGGCTTGGCCAATGTTCGGGTGCTGCTCAGGAACGTGCTGACGACGACGCTCGACAACGAGCGCAAGGCCGAGCTGGGCTTGCCGCAGGAGGGCTATCACGTCGTCCTGGCCAATCCGCCGTTCTCCGGACGGGTGGACAAAGATCGCATTGTCGATGATGTGAAGGTCGGCACGACGACCGCGACCGAGCTGCTGTTCGTCAAATACATGATCGACAGCCTGCGCTCCGGCGGGCGGTGCGGCGTGATCGTGCCGGAAGGGGTGTTGTTCGGCTCGACCGGCGCGCACAAGGAACTGCGCCGCCAATTGATCGAGAACAACCGTGTCGAGGCGGTGATGAGCCTGCCAGGCGGCGTCTTCCAGCCTTATTCAGGCGTCAAGACTTCGGTGCTGCTGTTCAGGAAGGGCGGCACGACCGAAAACGTGATGTTCCTGCACGCCGACAATGACGGCTACAAGCTCGACGCCAACCACGATGCAGCGATCGAGGCGGACGATCTGCCGATCCTGGCGGCAAGTTTCGTTGCCCGCGAAACCAAGCTGCAAACCTGGAACAGCCGCGACCCGAAGGCGGAGTGGCTGGAAAAATGGTGGTTCGCGAATGCGGCCACGCTGCGCACCAATGACTTCAACCTGTCGGCCGGACGCTATCGCCCGATGAGCCAGACACAGGCCACCCACCGCGACCCCCGCGTGCTGCTCGACGAGCTGGCGGCAATCGAGGCGGAGATTGTCGAGGAAGTGGGGGCGCTCAAGGCGGCGCTTGGTGAGGCGGCATGACGACTCCTGACTACATACCGCTGTTAGAAGCAACAACAATTGTGATGGGCCAATCTCCCCCTGGCAGCACATATAACGAGCTTGGCGAGGGGTTACCATTCTTCCAGGGCAAAGCAGAGTTCGGGGAAATCCACCCGACCGTTAAGAAATGGTGTTCTGCTCCTCAGAGAATTGCCCAACCAGGCGATATTCTCATGTCTGTTCGCGCCCCCGTTGGCCCAACAAACATTGCTGATAAACAATGCTGCATTGGGAGAGGCTTGGCTGCAATCCGTGCTAAAACCTCACACCTAGACGCTGGCTACCTACGCTTTTTCCTGATTCACGCGGAGCCTCTCCTTGCCAGCATGGGGCAGGGATCAACTTTCGCGGCTATAGGAAGAGCGGAGATTGCATCACTTCAAATACCCCTCCCAAGCCTCGACGAGCAGCGCCGCATCGTCGATCTTCTCTCCCGTGCCGAGGGCATCGTCCGGCTCCGCCGCGAGGCGCAGAAGAAAGCCGCCGAAGTCATCCCCGCGCTCTTCCTCGACATGTTCGGCGACCCTGCGGCGAATCCAAAGGGGTGGCCTATGATGACCCTCGGTGAGGTCATCCGCCGTGCTGACTATGGCAGCAGCACGAAGGCTTCAGAAGATGCAACAGGGCTACCGATGCTTCGTATGGGAAATGTTGATTCCTCAGGTCACCTAGACCTCACGACCTTGAAATATGTAGCCCTGTCACCGAAAGATGTGGCGCGCTTCCGCCTCGAAGAGGGCGATCTTCTCTTCAACCGTACCAATAGCAAAGAGCTTGTCGGGAAGACCGGCCTTTGGGACAGCCCTGCTCTGGCGATCGCCGCATCATATTTCATCCGTATTCGCGTCCGCGAAGATATAGTCCGTCCGTTCTTCTTATGGGCGTTCATGAATACCCCTTTCATGAAGCGCGTCCTGTTCGACACAGCGCGTGGGGCTATAGGGCAAGCCAACATTAACGCGCAAGAGCTACGAGGCTTTCACGTGGCTGTGCCAGACATGCCAACTCAAGAGGCCTTCGAAGCGCGCAGTCGCGATATGCTCGCTATATGCGCCCAACAGAAAGTTGCTGCAGACAAATCCGAGTCCACCTTCGGGGCTTTACTCGCGGGGACGTTCACTACTGAAACATCACCAGACCCTTTTAATCACGAGGCAATCTGATGACAGAGCCAACAATCATCTGCCCGAACTGCAAAACGGAAATCCGTCTCACCGAGTCGCTCGCGGCTCCATTGATCGCCGCGACGCGCCAGCAATACGAACAGCAACTCCTGCAGAAGGATGAAGAGGTTGCCAAGCGCGAACAGGGTATTCGCGAAAAGGAAAAACAGGTCGCCGAGGCAAAGCGCACTCTCGACGATCAAATCGCTGATCAGGTTGCTGCGCAGCTAAAGACTGAACGCGCCCGCGTGATAGCCGAAGAGGCCAAGAAGGCCAAGCTCGCCAGCGCAGCCGAACTTGAGACAAAGGTGCGCGAGCTAACGGAGCTGCAGGAAGTCCTCAAGGTGCGCGACGAGAAGTTGGCCGAGGCCCAGAACGCGCAGGCCGAATTGATCAAGAAAAAGCGCGAACTCGATGACGCCAAGCGGGAGTTGGAACTCACAGTGGAGAAGCGCGTTCAGGATGGTTTGAGCGAGGTGCGTGAGAAGGCTAAGCGTGAAGCAGAAGATGGGTTAAAACTGAAAGTGATGGAAAAGGATCAGACCATCGCCTCAATGCAGCAGAAGATCGAAGAACTCAAACAAAAGGCCGAGCAAGGTTCCCAGCAGTTGCAAGGCGAGGTTCAGGAACTGGAGCTTGAGAACCTTCTCCGTGCGAAGTTCCCTTTCGACACTATCGATCCCGTGCCCAAAGGCGAGTTCGGCGGCGATGCGTTGCAACGGGTGACGAACCAAGGGGGCCAGCCCTGCGGGACAATCCTTTGGGAATCCAAGCGCACAAAGCACTGGAGCGACGGATGGCTCACGAAGCTTCGTGAAGATCAAAGAACAGCAAAAGCGGAGATTTCGGTGCTTGTAAGCCAGGTTCTGCCTAAGGGAGTAGATACATTTGATGTGGTGGACGGCGTGTGGGTCACTAGCCCTCGCGCGGCCTTGCCTGTGGCCACAATGCTGCGCCACACACTGCTTCAGGTAAACACGGCGCGACAAGTTTCGCAAGGACAGCAAACCAAGACGGAAATCGTCTACCAATACCTGACCGGCCCACGGTTCCGCCACCGCGTCGAAGCCATTGTCGAAGCGTTCTCCTCGATGCAGGGAGACCTCGACAGAGAACGTAAGGCGATCATGAAACAGTGGGCAAAACGCGAAGAACAGATAGAGCGGGTCATGAGCGCCACGGTCGGAATGTATGGCGATCTGCAGGGCATCGCCGGAAAGTCATTGCAAGAGATCGAGGGATTGGAACTGCAGGCTCTGGGGTTGGATGAAAGACCATTGCTGGAATAATTATAAACCCATGATCATTATTTAATCACTGGTTCTCACACAACAAAAGCCACGGGCAAATATGCTTGAGCGAATCGAAGAAATTCAAGGTATTGGGCTACTACACTCTGCCATCGGGAAGTCATATCGCTGCGAGAAAGCAACGCTCATCTATGCTGACAACGGCCGAGGAAAATCCACTCTCGCTACGGTGTTGCGGTCGGTATCGACTGGCGACGCGTCTCTGATTTCACAGCGCAAAACAGTTGACAGCACGCAGTTGCCCAAAACAATCCTGCAGTTCGGCAGCGGACACAAGGTAACCTATTCGGGAAATAAGTGGTCGGAAACGCGTCCCGAGGTGCTTGTCTTCGATGCGGACTTCGTCGAACGAAATGTTCATTCCGGCGGTGCCGTCAATACCGGACACAGAAAGAACCTCCTTGAATTCGCTCTTGGCGAAGTTGCCGTCGTGGCAAGATTGGACGTTGACAAAGCAACTAACGAGGCAAAGGAAGCAGCCGACAAGGTGCATGGTATCGAAGCACAGTTGTCTGGACATCATAGCGGTCTAACCTTGGCGCAGTTCGAAAAGCTGCCAAAGGTTCCCGATGCAGACGCACAAGTGAGTTCGTTGCGGAAGCGGATTGGGGCCGCAAGCAATGTCGCGGCGATAGCAGCCAAACCCGTACCGAGTGTGGTTGCAGAGCCAATTTTCGAACTAGCTGGCTTGTTCACCGCCCTCGGGGCTTCGCTAGCGAACGTGCATGCTCATGCGGAACAGGTCGTCAAACAGCATGTTCAAAAACTTGGCGTCAAGAATGCAGAAAGCTGGTTGAGCCAAGGTCGACAATTCGGCGACAGCGAAACGTGTCCATATTGCGCTCAAAGCACGAATGACAACGATCTAATTAGGGCCTATCAAACGCACTTCAACGCAGCCTACAGCGCGCTAAAGAACAAGGTGGCGGCGTTACACGACACTGTCGTTGCGGGTACAAGCACGAGGGTCATCGAAGCGTTTGCCCAGAGCGTTGCCACAGCGAGAGCACAGGCAGCGGCATGGAACGAACACGTGCAGACGGCGCCGATTGCCTTCGAGGAGGCGGTCGCACGTTCGGCACTGACTGAACTCCAAGCCCTGCTGCTCGATCTAGTTCGGCGCAAGCAGGCTTCACCGGCTGAAGCACTAGGCTCTGCTACAGACCTAAAGAAGGCCACGGAATTGTGGCAACAGGCGATCCTGTGTATGCAAACCACAAACGGACAGATCAGTTCCGCCGCTGGGCTGATTGCAACCTACAAGGGGAAGCTCGCGACCGACAATGTTCAACAACTCCAGCATCAGGTGCAGCAGCTTGAGGCGTCGAAGCGTCGTTACGAACCGGCCGTTGTTGACCTTTTCGCGAAGCGAACTTTGGCACGCGCCGTGGCGACCACTGCCGACAACAAGAAGAAAGACGCACGTACAAAACTCGATGCGGTGATGACTGAAACGCTGCAACAGTATGAGAAATCGATCAATGCGCTTCTAAAACAATTTGGAGCCTCATTCAGCATCAAAGGCATGGGGGCAAATTTCAGAGGTGCCGCCCCGCGCAGCGAATATGCTCTGTTGCTCAGAGGTAAAGACGTTGCCCTAGAAGGGGGGCCGCCGTCTTTTGCCACAACATTGAGTGAGGGTGACAAGCGAACTTTAGCCTTCGCGTTTTTCATTGCCAGCACACTGCAGGATGCCAAATTGGCAACGCGAGTCGTCGTTGTAGACGATCCAATGTGCAGCTTAGACCTCAACCGACGGCATCACACACGGTCAGTTCTAAAGAAACTACACTCGAAAGCCGAACAGCTGATCGTGCTGGCACACGATCCATACTTCATTCGTGATCTGCGGGACGCACTTCGCAAGGAGAACAACGCGACGCCAGTCGCGCTGTTCCAGCTCGCGCTGGCTGCGGGTGATTACACATGTTTTGCGGCACTAGATGTCGATAAAGAGTGTGAATCTGACTATTTCCGGCACCATCGTTTACTGAACGAATTCATGCTCGGACAAAATGGGGACGCAAGAACAGTCGCGAGGGCAATCCGTCCTATGCTGGAGGGCTACCTCCATCGTAGGTTCCCGTGCCTCGTTCCGAAGTCACAGATGTTTGGCCAGGTAGTCACTCTCATACGGCAAGCGCCTCCTGCAAACCCATTGTCTCATGCTAAATATTTAGTGGATGAGTTGAATGACATCAACGAATACGCTGGACAGTTCCACCATGATACCAACCCTGATGGTGCCGACACGATAGCGATCGTTGCTTCCGAACTGAAGACATATGTTGAACGTTCCCTGTACCTAGTACACAGCGGGACTGCGTTGACGTAAGTACGGGTTCTTGGTTGCCCCCTTTTTTCGCCTGTCATACCACGAATGACAAAGGACGTTACCGACGCCGCGCGCGCCACTGTGAGACATCCGGGTGCGCAGCGTACCAGACTAGTTCAATACGCCACCTTGAACGTCGGGCTGTCCTCCGGCCTGGTCTTGCGATGGTCGTAAATCCTGGTGGTGGCGATGTTGGCGTGGCCCAGCCACTCCTGCACCTTGGCGATGTCCGCCTGGTGGTCGAGAGCATTGGTCGCGGCGGTCGCCCGCAGGGCGTGCGCCCCGATCTGGAAGCCAAGCGCCCCTGAAAGGCCGCGCACAATCTTGTATACCGCATCGGGCGTCAGCGCCTTGTCCAACACGCCGGTGCAGTTGTTGCGGATAGGCCGGAACAGCGCACCCGTGCCGTCCGCGCCATGTCCGGCCGCTTCCAGATAGTCGCCGATCAATCCGCTGGCGGCGGGATGCAGGGGCACATAGCGCGTCTTGCCGCCCTTGCCGTGAATCTTCAAATGCGCCACGCCGCGCCGCTCGTGCTTGCAGTCCTTGACCGTCAACCGGCATAGCTCGTCGCGCCGCAGCGCGTGATAGAGCAGGGTGGCGAGCAGGGCGCGATCACGCTTGCCCTTCAAGGTGTCGCCTTCTGGCGCATCGAGCAGCGTCCGCGCCTGATGATCGCCAAGGGCAGGAGTCTTGCCTTCATAGCTCTCCACCGGCGGGCGCTTCACGCCCTTGACCGGATTATGGGTGACGGCGTTGCGCTCGCACAGATACTCGAACAGCGAGGACAGCGCGGCCAGACGATGCCGAACGGTCATGCCGCTCAAGCCGCGCTTCGCCAGGTCGTCGCGCCAGGCAATGACGTGGGCGCGGGTCACGGTGCGGAATTCCTCCGCCTTGGCGATACCGGTAAAGCGCATGAAATCGCCTAGCGCGTTTTCATAGGCGCGGCGGGTGGCTTGGTTGTCGAGGTTGGCAAACCACTCGACCTCCGGCGGCACGTCGGCCAGGCGCTGATACGCCTCGGCGGTCAGAAGTCGGGAAGCGACGGGGGGGGCGACGGGAAACTGGTCGGTTGTCATGGGCAATCTCACCAGCGTTAGTCGAGCAGGGTGACACCAAGCGCGGCAGCAGCGGCGCGCAACTCTTGATCGAGCGTCGCCAAAGGCAGGCCGCGACGCTGCGCCAGTTCGAGATAGGCGGCGTCATAGACGGTAAGCCGAAACCTTGCGGCCAGTTGGGAAGTCACTGCCCACGCCTGGCTGGCCGTCTCTTCGTCGATGGTCACCGGAAGATCGCGCAAGAATCCGGCAAGCCGTTGCCGCCGCTCGGCGTCGATCCGACTGCGGCGCTCGGCCATGGCCAGCGCATTGAGAACTTCCAGCGGCCACAGTGCGGGCGCGACAGCACCGGCTTCGACCACGCGCTCAAGCAAGGCGTCCATGACGTCGGTGCGCTCATCATCGAAGCACCAGCTCAGGCTGACCGAACTATCCAGCACGAAACTCACGGGCGACCCTCATTGACCAAATCCTTGATCTTGAGGCCGCCAAGCGTGACGCCGCGTCGGGCCTCGATGATGCCGTCCGCCGCTCGACGCGCCTTGGCGCGGTCGAAGCCAGGTTCTGCGGGCACGAGCCGCGCCACGGCTTTGCCGCGTCGGGTGATGAGGACTTCCTCGCCACCCTCGACCCAATCGAGCAACGTGCCGAGTTTGTTCTTGGCCTCGAAGGCTCCGACCTCGCGCATGATGTTTTCTCCACATAATAAGCTAGATTGCAGTCTAGCTTATAGCATGGACGCCCTGTGGGTTCAAGGATGAAGATGTGGGGCGCGTTATTCTTGATAAAAGATGTTATCAATAGTAACGAACGGGCCAAGGACAGGGGGTAAGAAGCCACGGCTGGGGCGGCAAACTTGCGGGGGCTTCCGTGACGGTCACGCCCTGGGCGGGGCCATCTGTGGGCGCGTGGACACTGTGGTTCACACCCCCACCCCTGACGAGGGGCTCTGGCCGTCCGTTAGGTCTTTTATAGCCCGCGCAACGGTTCCAGATCGTCAGGTTCTGCGCCAGCGGCTTCCAAGTCGGCAACGGTCAAACCGAACGATTGCAAGGCAAAACCGGCTACGTCCGGCTCCATCTGGTCGCGGGCAATGTTTGCGAGAGCGCAAGCGATGCCCTGCAGTCGGGCGTTCATTATCGGGTCACGGCGCGGCGGGCTCATGGGGGCTGTCTCCGACAGCTTGGACTGCCTCATATTGCAAGAGACCTTGGCGACGCGCAAGCGGTTGATTTCGCTAGCCCTAAAACCCGTCGCAAAACTTACCCTTTGTGCGAAAGGCAAGGCGGCGACACGGCGCTCGCGCAAGGGAGCGCCCTTGGTCGACTACGCGACGACTTCAGCCGGTCGCCTTGGTCATAAAGATGAGGGCCGCGCAGACAGCAAAAGCCCGCGCCGGAACGATCCGGCGCGGGCCTGCTCGGTCAGTATTCGTCGGGCAAGAGGAACGTGGTCACGCTGCGGTCGGCTTCGGTGATGATCCATAGCGTGTTGTCGCCGAACCCTTCGCACGGCTGGCTGGGGTCGATGGAATAGGCCGAGAGAATCCGGCCCTCGGCAAACAGCGCCTCGAAGTTGCTCTTGCGATCTTCGGCGCAGACGGCTCCCCAATCGCCGCAGCGATGCCGCGCCAGACACGCTTGCAGGTGTTCCGGCGAGCAGGCCGCCAGTGCGCCTGGCGTCGCGACGATGCTGCCGAGGTCGAACAGCGGCGGCTTGGGGACAGGGAAGAGTTCGCCCCGTTCGGCGGGAGAAAGTTCGTGTGTCATGGTCTTGCCTCTTTCGTTGGAGTGACCCCCACGACGGGGGCGAGAGAGGCACGGCAAGACGGCGCTTGAGCGCAGCGGTCATAGCTTTTTGGGGGAGACCTTCAGGGGGAACCACAAAGCGTCATTGACGGCCAGCGGCGGCGTCTAATGTGCCTTCGCCCCGTCCGTTATTGGGTTACACGGCGGCAAGACCACACTGGCAAGAAACGCGCTCCCGTAGTGGAGGGCGTCCGCGCCGATCATACTGCTGATCCCTTAGAGAGGCAGCGCCTTGTCGGTTTGTCGGTTTCATGCTGAAACCTTGTTGTCGCCATTGACGGGTCATGTTCCAGCGATGCAAATATGGCTTCAAGTTTTCGGATTGCCTGACCTTGGATGATGCCCTGTCCCGAACGCCAAACGTCCAAGATAAAAGAATGCACATCCCCAACACTTCCATCAGCCCAAACTTCATCGGGCTTCGTCCCCATATAAACAGCGCCCTGCCGCTCGCGAATCTCCCGTGAACGCGTGTTCTGGTCGCGGATAAGCACCACGGCATATTTATACCCGTGGTCTTTGGTCCATTGCCGCACTTTCTCGTAGGCAAGCTTGGCGACGCCAAACCTTCGGTACTCTGGATCAAGCCACGTCGCTTCCCACTCCACGGTACGATTCTCTGGCGGACCATATCTGACGATGCCCATGATGCCGATCAGCTTGCCGTCGCAGAAGGTGCCTATGGTGCAATGCTCCTGAGTTTCCGCACACCAGTTGCGCCATTGTTCCTCGGTCTTGAAGCCGTTTTCTCTCGTGTAGGAACTGCTGAAATATTTCCCATCGCCTATAGCGAGAATTTTCTGGCGCACCTGGCGATATGCGGCACTGTCATCTGCCGTTAAGGGCCGCACAATCAGTTGATCCAAGCGGAAAGGCGCGGTTGGCATAAGCGGTTCGCTGTCCATCATCTGCTTTCCCCTTGAAGGGGGGGCGCTTTGGCGGCATCCCATGCGACATCAAAAGCCTGGCGATAAGATTCGGCGATGGAAGCGGATTGCAGGACAACCACATAAGGCGCGGGGCTGTGCACAAATGAAATAAGCGCAAGGCAATCGCCGAAAGTGTAGAAGGCCGTGGGTGCAACGCTCGCTTTATCTTGCCATTTATAGGTGTTGTAAGAATATTTTGAGGCGAAATCGCTTTTGTTGGCAAGAATACGGAAAGATTTTACCGTTCCCTTGTCGCATAAATCCTGCATCCGATCATAATGCAACGATGGGTTCCTGCGGTATTTCGCGAGAAGTCCTTCGTCGGTGACGCTGAGGCAAACATCCCCGCCATGAACTTTAAGATGTTCGTACAGAAAAGTATAAAAACTGTCGAACCGTTCCGGGCCTTCGAATATCTCAACGCCGCAAGGGCGGCGGCGCAGGCCCTCATTTTCCGTGAATTCGATGCCCACTTCGGAAAACGCCTGAATGATCTTGTCGATGGTTTCAGGCTTGGGCCGCGTGTCGCCGCGTTCAATATTCTGAATAGAGACCCTACTCATGCTGACACGCCGCGCCAGATCATCGGCGTCCCAATCAACCAACATACGGGCGGCCCTGATTTGCTTTCCGGTAGGCATGTTTAGTATTCCTTATGATAATAGCTTATTTTTATAATGCCATTCCATGGGCTGCGTCAATGAAAACATGATTGCCGAATAATGGTAGTTCGTTCCCTATAAACAGCAAATTTACCAATGATTTCTTATTGGATCGATGGCTTTTCTCTACTCATCGCGGCTAATTCGTATATCTTGATGATAAATGAAAAATATCATCAAGAAAAATCATATTGCTTTCACTAGCACAAACAGCTATTTTGCCGATTATAGGTAGCTCTTGGGGAATTACGGAGGGTTCGATGCCAGACTTTGACCAATACGTCATGCGTCACGGGGAATCGTGGGTTCAATGGCTGATCGAAGGTATTGAACGCGGCGACGGAGTTCGCGCCAATGCTGACGCATCCCTGGAAGAACGCTGGATGGCTTTGATGAAAATCGGCCAGCAAGATCAGCGCCAAGCGGCGTGAATAACAGTCACGACAAACATAATCAGCTTTACAAATTTAACACCAAGAGGATTTTATGATTATTCACGATGTCCTTACCGATGACTTCCTTGCGACAATCTCTCCCTGTCGATCCACCCATTTCGGCGACCAGTCTGAAATCGAGGCTCAAATCATGGCAACGGGCTCATGGGAGACAATTGCAGCGGTACGTTCCCTTCCTGGACTTGATGCTGAAGACTTGGCCAGCTTCATCGTGATGCTGGTCAATGAACACGCGGCCCGATGCGGCCAGCGATAGAACACGCTGGCGCGAAACGCGCTCCCGCAAGGGGGCGCACGCGAACCTCCGTGACGGGCGCAAGCCGGTCACGCACGCTAGGCCAGCGCGAAGTCGGGAACGGGCAACGTGGTCGAGCGCCGCGCCGGATCGGGCGGCGACGGCTGCGGCTCGGGCTTGGGTTGCAGGCTGTGCAGGTAGTCGGCGGCGCGTTGCGCCTGGGCGGACGCCGTGAAGATCGCCCGCTTGTCGTCCTGAAGAATCCCCAGCCATTCGCGGAGA
>ERZ761602.3900-NODE-3900-length-20137-cov-6.325316_pt1 | contig 20137 bp, 13 predicted proteins | sample MGYA00512165_ERZ761602 | MGnify/ENA primary metagenome ERZ761602 (study PRJEB28899, sample SAMN02445085) | bioreactor sludge metagenome | biome: EBPR sludge; isolation source: Thorneside wastewater treatment plant | place: Australia: Brisbane, Thorneside... | reverse complement strand
GGGAGGCGGGCCTGCCGGCCTTACTTGAGGCGATCGGCGTCCGTGGTGCGCTCCCACGGGAAGTTCGGGTTGCCGAAGTGACCGTTCTTGGCAGTCTCTTTGTAGATCGGCGCGCGGAGGCCGAGGTGATCGATGATCCCCTTGGGTGACATGTCGAACGCGGCTCGAACCTTCTTCTCGATCTCGGCGGCCGGGATCTTCTCGGTACCGTACGTTTCGATGTTGATGGAGACAGGCTGAGCGACACCGATCGCATAGGCGAGCGCCACTTGGGCGCGATCGGCAAGGCCGGCGCTGACGATGCACTTGGCGACGTGGCGGGCCATGTAAGCGGCCGAGCGGTCGACCTTCGTCGGGTCTTTACCGCTGAAGGCGCCGCCGCCGTGGGGGCACATGCCGCCGTAGGTGTCGACGATGATCTTGCGACCGGTGAGACCGGTGTCGGCTTGAGGGCCGCCGATCGTGAAGATGCCGGTCGGGTTGATGTAGTACTTGATGTCGTCGGCCATGTACTGCTCGTACTCGGCAAGGACCGGGCGGACGACGTGCTCCATCACGATGTTCTCGACCGCGTCGCGGGTGAGATTGGGATCGTGCTGGTGGCTGAGAACCACGGTGTCGATTTTCTTAGGGACGATCCCCTCGTAGACGATCGTGACCTGACTCTTGGCATCCGGGCGAAGGCCGAGGGACGGATGCTTGTGGCGGATGTGGGCCGCCTTGCGCATCAGCGCGTGGGCGATCGAAATGGGGAGCGGCATCATGTCGACCGTTTCGTTGGTCGCCATGCCGAACATCATGCCTTGGTCGCCGGCACCACCGGTGTCGACGCCGACCGCGATGTCAGGCGACTGCTCTTGAATCGCGACCATGACACCGCAGGTGTCTCCGTCGTGGCCGAGTGCGGTATCCGTGTAGCCGACGGCGTTGATTGCGTCGCGGACGATCTTGGCGACGTTGACGTAGCCTTCAACCGTGACTTCGCCGGCGATGACCGCGAGTCCTCGGGTCAGGAGGGTTTCGATCGCGACGCGGGCGGTCGGGTCTTGTCGGAGACAATCGTCGAGGAGCGCGTCGGAAATCTGGTCCGCAAGCTTATCCGGGTGTCCCTCGCTGACGCTCTCGGACGTGTAGTATTTCAGTTCTGCCATGGTCTTACCGGGGGGTGAGGATACCCGTTCACCGTCGACCCCGCCGACGGCAAACCTAGGGGATTGTCGGCTGAAACGCGCCGTCCTGGAGATACTCCAAGCGGATCGATTTGGATTTCTCGTGTTACTTGTCTTATACTGGACACGGCTCGGTCTGAAGTGTCAGGCCGGCATGGCTAAGGAGTTGAGGAATGAAAATACGAGTCTTATGTACCGTCGTCGGCCTTTGGGGTGCCCTGACCGTGGGGCATGCCGATGAGGTCACGTTTTGGAACACCGAGGCGCTTCGTGCGATCAAGGTGACCGGCATGAACCCTCCGATGGCCTCGCGCGCCCTCGCGATCTGCCACACCGCCATCTTCGATGCCGTCAACGGCATCGACCAGACCCATGTTCCCTACCGAAGCACGTTGCCGGCCCCGCCTGGCGCACTTCGAGAGGCCGCCGCTGCCGGTGCCGCCTATCGGACGCTTGCCGCGCTGTTCCCCAGCCAGGGCGCCTATCTTCAGGGCCGCTTGAAGATGCGCTTCGCCCAGATGCCGAATTCGCTCGGCAAGTACACGGGCCTCGCCTACGGGGATGCGGTCGGGAAGGATGCCCTGTTCGCTCGCGCGAACGACGGCTCGACTTTCAACCCAGGACCCTTTGTCGGGACGAACACGCCCGGCATATGGCGACCGACCCCACCCGCGTTTCTCTCCGGTCTGTTGCCGGCTTGGGGACAGGTAGTGCCGTTCGCGCTCCGAAGCGGCAGTCAGTTTCGGATGGGTCCGCCCCCGGCGCTGACGTCGCTGCAGTACGAAACCGAGTACGCGGAAGTCAAGTCGCTCGGGAAGTCGGACAGTGTGACCCGAACCCAGGATCAGACGAACATCGCTCTGTTCTGGGCGGATGGTGCTGGGACCGTGACGCCCCCCGGACACTGGAACCGGATCGCCCAGGGGGTTGCCGCGGCCCAAGGCAACAGCCTGTCTCAGAATGCGAGACTCTTCGCGCTGCTCAACATGGCGATGGCCGATGCGGGGATCGCCTGCTGGGACATGAAGTATCAGTACGCGTGTTGGCGACCGGTGACCGCGATTCAACTCGGTGACGCCGACACGAATCCGAACACGGTCGGCGACCCGACGTGGGCGCCGCTTATCGTGACCCCGCCATTTCCCTCGTACACGAGTGGACATGCGACGTTCAGCGGATCAGCCGCGACGATCCACGCGCTGTTCTACGGAACCGACGCGATCTCGTTCACGAGCAGTTCCGAGGGCTTCATCGTCCCCGATCGCCACTTCACTTCGTTCAGTGGAGCGGCGAACGAATCGTCGAGCAGTCGGCTTTACGGCGGAATCCACTTCCGCTCGGATAATGAAGTCGGCGTGACCATGGGCCAGAACATCGGTCAGTTCGTCTTCGACAACTATCTGCGGCCGAACTGAAGTGCCTGTCGAGGGGCGGCGACCGACGGTCGCCGCCCCTCGACGCTTTCAGAGGCGCCGTGCGGCGGGGAGCTCCTCCATCAAACGGAGGTAGGTCTCGTAACGGTAGGCGTGCAGCTCGCCTGATTCGACCGCGTCCTTCACTCCGCACCGCGGCTCGCGATCGTGGCGGCAATCCCGGTACTTGCACCGTTCGATGAAGGGGGCAAAGTCGGGGAAGGAATCAGCGAGGTCTTCCTGAGTGATGTCCCAGAGGCCGAAGCTGCGAATCCCGGGCGTGTCGATCAGGCGGATGCCCCCTTCAAGCTCGTGAAGCGTCGATGCGGTCGTGGTGTGGGTTCCTCGGCCGTAGCCTGTGCTCACGGCTCCGACCTCAAGGCGCAAGTCCGGGGCAAGGGCGTTCACGAGTGAAGACTTGCCAACACCGCTATGACCGACGAAAACACTGAGCTGGTTGCGGAGTCGCGTTCGCAGGGTCTCGACGCCGAGGCCGGTCTCCGCCGAGCACAGGACGACATCGTCCCCCATCCAGTCGTACGGGACGAGTTTCGAGAGCTCCGAAATCTGGAGTGCCTCGGTCGTGAGTTGATCGACCTTGTTCACGCAGAGAATCGGGCGAGCACCGCCCGCCTGGATCGCCATCAGATAGCGGTCGATGAGGCGTGGATGGAGCGGGGGCTCTCCGACGGAGACGACAATCCCGACGACATCGACGTTTGCCGCGACCACCCGCTCGATCTTCGGGCCAGGGTCGCGGCGGGAGAGCTTGGTCCGTCGAGGCTCGACGAGCAAGACACGTGCCGGCTCCCCTTGGGTTCGCTCGACGCGGACGAAGTCGCCGACCGCGATCGCGCAGTGGGCTTGTCGCAGGATGTGGGTCGCGAGAAGCGCTTCGAGACGCCCTTCGCTGGTCTGAACACGACAGCGGCTGCTCGTGAGCCCGACGACTTGGCCGCGGATCGTGGGTCCCGTCGCACTTGGGGCTTCGTCCTCGGACTCTTCCTCTCGGATGAGCCGGAGCATAAGCTCCTCGAGGGAAACGGGGCGACGGGGACGGGCGTCTTCCTCGTCCTGGCGCGAACGTTTGGGTTCGCGCATCTGGATGTCCTTGCGGAGCTTCTGGGCGCGCTTGCGGAGGTGAAGACGCTCGTTGGCGTCCATCTCGGCGAGCAGATCGGCAAGAAGTCGTTGTTGATTCGGATTCAAGGGTATGCGTTCCTTCGGAATGTCGGGCAGGCACGGCGAAGCACCGAGGCCGGCAGCCGGAATCCGAAGGGACGGTTCTCTAAAATCGCTTCAGCGAGCGGTGCCGGAGGTGCGGGCAGGAACGAGGGCAGGGTTTGATGGCATAGTGTTCATAGACCTCCGGGTGAAATCTCCCTCTCGGGAGTTGCACGCACTCTACCGCACCGCGTTCATGGCTGGTCAAGGGTCCTATGCCAGTTTTCTTGCGAACAGGCAGGAATCTGGGGCGGAGTGGCGTAAGCTAGAGTCATATGGTCCGCGTCGTCCGCCGCGCGCTGCTTCCAGGGTTGGCCCTGCTTCCTCTGGTTGCCGGCATCCTTGCCGCCCAGGGTCCTGCTCCGAAGAAGGTCGACTACAACCGCGACATTCGACCGATTCTCGGGAAGTGTCTGAAGTGCCACGGGCCTGACGCCCCATCCCGGCGGGCCGGATTGCAGCTCGATGATCGTCGTTCCGCCACCGGCAAGCTTGTGACCGGCAACGTCGCGATCGTGCCGGGCAAGCCCGATGCGAGTGCGCTGATCAAGCGTATCGAGACCACCGATCAGGACCTCGTAATGCCTCCGATCGACAGTGGGAAGACGCTCACGGCCGACGAGAAGCGGTTGCTCCGTCAGTGGATCGCGGAGGGTGCGGAGTACAAAGTTCATTGGGCGTTCGTCCAGCCGGTGCGGCGGCCCGCGCCCCGGGTCAAGAACACCCGATGGGCTCGGCAGCCGCTCGACGCGTTTGTCCTCGAACGGATAGAGCAGGAGGGCCTGACGCCCGCTCCCGAAGCCGATCGAGAGACGCTCATCCGGAGGGTGACGCTCGACCTCACCGGTTTGCCTCCGACCCCCGAAGAGGTCGACGCGTATCTGGCCGACAAGTCGCCCCAGGCTTACGACAAGGTCGTGGACCGGCTCCTCGCCTCGCCCCGCTACGGGGAGCGGATGGCGATGGACTGGATGGACTATGCCCGCTATGCGGACAGCAACGGCTACCAGGCGGACTACGAGCGATTCCAGTGGCGCTGGCGGGATTGGGTGATCGAAGCGTTCAACGGGAACATGCCGTATGACGAGTTCACCGTCACCCAGTTGGCGGGTGACATGCTTCCCAACGCGACGACGGCCCAGAAGATCGCCACGGGCTTCAATCGCAACCATCGCCTCAACACCGAGGGAGGCGTCATCCCCGAGGAGTGGCGGGTCGAGAACGTGGTCGATCGACTTGAAACGACCTCGGCGGTGTGGCTCGGCCTGACGACGGGTTGCGCCCGCTGCCACGATCACAAGTACGACCCCTTGACCCAGAAGGAGTTCTACGGGATGTACGCCTTCTTCAACAACGTGCCCGAATCGGGTACGGGCGTGGAGCAGGCCGTCAACCATCCGCCGCTGATGCTCGCGCCCGACCCCCTCACCGAACAACGGTTGGAGCGCTTCGGAAAGCGGATCAAGGAGCTCGACGAGACACTACTTGCCCGTACGGTCGCAAACATGGCCGCGGCCGAGACTTGGAAGCCCAACGTCGACGTGCCGACGGTCGACGAGGGCCTGATGGTCCGGTACCGGCTGGTACCCGAGGAGCTTCGGGGGATCAAGATCGAGGGCAAGCCGACCTTCGATCTCGGGCGTGCGACGGGGGCGGTCGCGACCTCCGGCGACCACTTCCTCGATCTGGGTGAGATCGCCGATTTCGATCGCACTGATGCCTTCTCCTACGGTGCCTGGGTCCTCCCGAAGGAAGCCCAAGGGGCACCGCTGTCGAAGATGGACAGTGGCGACAACTTCCGAGGCTGGGACCTGTACCTGGCGGGATCGCGCCCGATGGCCCACCTGATCGAGCAGTGGGACGCCAAGGCGATCAAGGTGATGGCGAAAGCCACCATCCCGATGAACCAGTGGTCGCACCTCTTCGTGACCTACGACGGGAGCGGCAAAGCGGCGGGGATGAAGCTCTACATCAACGGTCGCCCGGCGGAGCTTGAGGTCGAGCGTGACACCCTGACCGGTTCGCCGAAGACCAAAGTGACCGCCAAGATCGGGCGACGCACCGGCACCGATGCGTTCAACGGGATGATCGACGACGTCGCGATCTTCCGACGCGCACTGGGTCCCGACGAGGTCGCCCGGCTCGCTTCGACGGACCCGGCGACACCCTATCTCCGGATTCCGGCTCGGCAGCGCAACGCCACCCAGAAGATGGCGATCATCCGGCTGTACTCCCTGGCCAACGACCCCGAGTACCGCAAACTCGACACCGAAAAGACCTCGCTGGTGAAGGATAAGGACGATCTGGAAGCCAAGACGCCGACCGTGATGGTCATGGATGAACTGCCGACGCGCCGAAGGACCTTCGTCCTCGGACGTGGCCAGTACGACAAGCCGGGCGAAGAGGTCCAGCCCAGCGTGCCGGCAATCCTTCCCCCGCTGCCGAAGGGAGCTCCCAGCAACCGTCTCGGCTTCGCGAAGTGGGTGGTCGACTCGGCGAACCCGCTGACGGCCCGAGTCACCGTCAACCGGATGTGGGAGCGGCTGTTCGGAACCGGCATCGTCCCGACGACCGAGGACTTCGGGACCCGGGCCGAGTTTCCGTCGCATCCGGAGTTGCTGGATTGGCTCGCGACCGAGTTGGTCCGTCTGAAGTGGGACCTCAAGGCGATGTGGAAGGTCCTGGTGACGAGCGCCACCTATCGCCAGAGCTCGGCGGTCTCGGGCTCGCTCCTTGAGAAGGATCCGACCAACGTTCTCCTCGCCCGCGGGCCGCGCTTCCGACTGACAGGGGAGGTCATCCGCGATCAGGCGTTGGCCGCCGCGGGCCTCCTGGTCGAAAGGCTCGGCGGGCCCTCGGTCTATCCCTATCAGCCGGAAGGGATTTGGGACGAAACCAATTTCTACGGGAACCTGCGCAACTACAAGGCGGGAATGGGTGAAGCTCTCTATCGACGAAGTCTCTACACGATCTGGAAGCGGACCGCGGCACCGCCGAACATGCTCGTGTTCGACGTTCCGAGTCGCGAGATTTGTCGCGTGAGGCGTGCCCGAACGAACACCCCGCTACAAGCGCTCACGCTCCTCAACGACCCGACATACATCGAGGCAGCTCGCGTCTTGGCTCTTCGTGCAATGGCCGATGCGAAGTCGATCGAGGATCGGGTCGCGGCGATGGTCCGACGCGTTCTGGGGCGCCACGCGACCGCGGACGAGGTCAAGATCCTCGCCGAGGGTTGTCGCAAGCGCCTTGCCCGTTACCGCATCGACGCCAAGGCTGCCGAGGCTCTCGTCAAGGTCGGCACCTCGCCGGTCCCGGACGGCGTCGACATCGGCGAACTCGCGGCCTTGACCCTCACCGCCAGCACCCTTTTGAATCTCGACGAGACGATCACCAAGGAATAGCAGTGTCGATAAACCCCCATCCCCTTCATGAGCTTCAGGACCGTTTCAACCGGCGGACGTTCTTGCGTCGCACCGGCGGGGTCGGCGTGGCCGCACTCGCATCGATGCTTGCGGGCGAGAGTTGGGCGAAGCCCATTCTCCTCGACGAGAGTAAGGCGGCGACCGGGGGGTTACCCGGCTTGCCCCACTTCGCACCGAAGGCGAAGCGAGTCATCTACCTCTTCCAGTCGGGTGCGCCGTCCCAGTTCGAACTGTATGATCCGAAGCCCGAGCTGGAGAAACGCCGCGCGGAGGAGCTGCCGGACTCGATCCGAATGGGTCAGCGCCTGACCGGCATGACGTCCGGGCAGAAGAAGTTCCCGGTCGCGCCGTCGCGCTACGGATTCAAACAGCATGGCGAGAGCGGACTGTGGCTAAGCGAAATCCTGCCCCACCTCGGGACGATCGCGGATGAGATCTGCATGATCAACTCCATGCACACCGACGCGATCAACCACGACCCGGCGGTGACGTTCTTCCAGACCGGCTTCCAGATTGCGGGCCGTCCCAGCATGGGCTCATGGCTAAGCTATGGACTCGGGACGATGAACCGCGATCTCCCGACGTACGTCGTCATGACGAGCATCGGATCGGGCCGGAGGGACGACCAGCCGCTCTACGACCGGCTGTGGGGCTCAGGATTCGTCCCGACCGAGCATCAGGGTGTGCGTTTTCGCAATACGGGCGAGCCGGTGCTATTCCTTTCCGATCCGCATGGGATCGATCGTGAGACCCGTCGCGAGATGCTGGACGACCTCATGGGGCTCAACAAGATCCGTAAGGCCGTCATGGGTGACCCCGAAATCGACACGCGTATCGCGCAGTACGAGCTCGCGTTCCGGATGCAAACAAGCGTCCCCGAGTTGCTCGATCTCTCGACCGAGTCGGCCTCCGTGCTCGAGATGTACGGCCCAAACGTGAAAAAGCAAGGCTCCTATGCCTACAACTGCCTGCTGGCGCGACGTCTGGCCGAGCGTGGGGTTCGCTTCGTCCAGCTTTTCCACATGGGCTGGGACCAGCACTTCGACCTGCCAAGAGCGATCAAGCTCCAGGCAGAGGATATCGACCAGCCGACGGCGGCTCTCGTCAAGGATCTCAAGCAGCGCGGCATGCTCGACGACACGCTCGTCGTCTGGGGCGGAGAGTTCGGACGGACCGTGTATTCGCAAGGTGACCTGACGCCCGAAAGCTACGGACGGGATCACCATCCGCGTTGTTTCTCGCTGTGGATGACGGGCGGTGGCGTCAAGCGAGGGATCCAGTACGGCAAGACCGACGATTACAGCTACAACATCGTCGAGAATCCGGTCAATGTCCACGACCTCCACGCGACGCTGCTTCACCTCCTCGGCATCGATCACAAGCGTCTGACTTACCGGTACCAAGGCCGCGATTTCCGCCTGACGGACGTCTTCGGCGATGTGCTCGAGCCGTTGCTCGGTTAGAGCGTGCCGAGCTTGTAGCCGTAGCCGCGCAAGGTGTGAAGGTACCGGGGCTGGTCGGGGTCCTTCTCGATCTTCTTTCGGATGCGGTAGATGTAGACCTCGAGACTGTTGCTGTTGAAATCGATGTCATAGCCCCACACCTGCTCGAACAAAGCATCGCGGGAGACGGCGATGTCGACATTCTTGGCCAGATGGTGAATGAGCTCGAACTCGCGGTTGGTCAATCCGACCGCCTTCCCTTCGACGAGAGCATCCCGGGATCGAGGATCGATGACGAGATCGCCAATCTGGACCGTCTGGTTCTCCTTCTCCGGCTCGGCGCGATATTCCTGGTTTCGCCGAAGCTGGGCACGCACGCGGGCGAGAAGCTCCATGGAGTCGAACGGTTTGGTCAGGTAGTCGTCCGCACCGACCTCCAGCCCGATGACCTTGTCCATCGAGTCGCTGCGCGCGGTGAGCATGATGACCGGGAAACGCCACTTCGCCCGGAGACGGCGACAGACGCTGACGCCGTCAGCACCGGGTAGGCCGACGTCGAGAATCACCAGGTCGTAGCGATTCTCGACGACGAGCCGAAGGGCTTCCTCACCGCTGGAGGCGCCGTCGACCTCGTAGCCCTGGCGGGCGAGGAGCTTGCGGAGATTCTCTTGAAGGAAGCGGTCGTCGTCGACGATCAGGAGTCGGTTGCTCATCGATGGCCTCGCTTTGGGTTGATGGCTTCATGGGGAATGTTGATCACGAACGTCGTCCCGGCTCGCGGCGCACTCTCGACCCGAATCGCCCAGCCGTGCTCGGCCACAATCCGTTTCACGCTGTAGAGCCCAAGACCAAACCCCTCGGTCCGAGTTGAAACGAACGGCTCGAACAAGGATTCGAGTTGCTCGACGCCCATTCCGCGACCGTTGTCTTGGATCTCGAGCACCGACTGTCGGCCTTCAGAGCGCGTGCGAAGAGTGATGGTCCCGCCGCGACCGTCCATGGCTTGGATCGCGTTCAGGACGAGGTTCACCAAAAGGTGTTCGATTTGGTTGGGGTCGGCGGGGAGCGACGGAACGTTCGGATCGAACTCGGTGCTCACGAAGAGGCCGGCGATTCGCGACTGGGCCGACGTGAGCGTCACGACGCGCTGAACGAGCACATTCAGGTCGATCGGTTCACGGGCGATGAGTCGAGGTCGTGCGTAGGAGAGGAGCCGGTGGGCGAGGAGGTTGAAGCGGTCGATCTGGACTTTGACCGATGCCAGTGCCTCTCGCGGGTCACTCTCGCCGAGTTCAAGCTCAAGCGAGAGCGACGAGAGGATGTTGCGGATGTCGTGGGCGATGCCGGCGGCAAGGGTGCCGGCGACCGAGAGCTTCTCACTTTGGATCAGGCGCTCGTGAGCCGAGCGAAGCTCGGCACCGGTTTGGATCAGCTTGCGTTGGAGAAGGTGGCTGTTGAGAAGGAGGCAAACCTGGTCGATCAGGGCTTCAAGGTGGGTGAGGTGGTGGGGATCGGAGACGGGGCGTGGGCGTCGGCTGCCGAGAACGAGCACTCCGTGCTCGGCGAGAGGCGCAACACAGACGAACGTGGCCCCCATGAGTCGGGCGAGATCGCCGCTCGGGTGATTCTCGAATCGGAAGCCGGCTTGACCGAGCGTCGCATGATGGAGGACGCTCAGAATCAGGGCATCCTCATCACGCCTCAGCTTGACGGGGGTCGGTCGGGCCTTGCGAGCGCCGGTGAGCAGGCGGCCCTCGAGCGACTCGCTCTCGTCGCCGGTAAGCAGGAGCGTCACGCTGTCGTAGCCGAGCCGCCCTTTGAGTAGTTCGAGTTGGCGATCGATGAGGTCGTCGGTCTCCGTACACTCGGCCATCAGCTGGAACGCCTGGTTCATGGCGGTGAGGACCTCGTGGGTCACTGCCAGGTCGGCCTGTTGGCGCTCGACCAGCGCACGTTGCTCGGCCATCCGCTCGGCGAAGAGGCGCTCTCGCTCGAGTTCGGCGCTGATCCGCATCGCGAGGAGCGAAAGGAATCGGACATCGTCTTGATCGAGCGGCTCATTCGACTTGCCGTCGAGGAAGCAGATCGTTCCGATCGGTTTGCCCCGCTCGTCGTAGACCGGTGCGCCGAGGTATCGGGTGAATCCCATCCCGGTCGCCGGTACCTGGAATTCGGGTTCGAGGCGGGCATCCTGGATCAGAAGCGGCTTGACCGTCATCATCGGTGTCCGGCAATACGCCTCCTCGATCGGGTTCCGTGTGAGTGGGAGAGAGTCCGCGAGCGGACCCGCCACGAACCGGAACTCCATGAAGCCGCCGTTCCGGATCGAGAGGATCGCGAGTGAGTCGCCATAGAACCGGGCGATCTCCTCGACAACGTGCTTGCAGACCGCGGCCGGGTCGGGTGAGTGAAAGGTCCCGAGGTCGTACAGGACTTCCTGCATCCGGACGCGCCGCTTGTCCTGGGTGACGTCGCGAAACTGCCACAGCCGTCCGATGATCTCGCCGCGGGCGTCGAGCACGGGCCCGCTCCGACGCCGTAGCCAAACGTCGGGAGGACCGATCAGGGTGAGTTCGTCTTCGAAGGTTCCGCTCGGATGGGCGTAGATGAACTCGAGCTGGGTCCTCCATCCGTCGGGATCGGAGAGACGCGGGTAGACGCGTCGACGGACTTCCTCCGGCTCCGAGTGCACGACCTCGTCGGCGTCGAGTCCGAACAGCTCGCCGAACTTGCGATTGCAGGCCAGGGCGACGTGATCGAGATCGGTAAGGAGGACGCCTTCATCGCTGGCGTGGAGCATCGCCCGGAGGATCGCGTGGGTCTCCTCGGGGAGCATGTCGCGGGTCGCGATCTTGGCCTGCTGGGGCGGCGTCATGACATTCACTTTAGTTCATGATGGGGGCCACTGCTGGCCCTGGGCTCACGAAATCCTGAACAGGAGATGAACGCCGCGCGCAAACGCGGCCCAGGTACCTTCTCGACATGAACGTGAAGACTTGGATTCTGGCCGTCACGCTGGGCGGCCTCCTCACCCTCGGCGGATGTTCGGGCGGCCAAAAGCCAGCGGAGAACGAAGGCACCACGGGATCGACTGCGGCGTCAGGCGGCAAGGGCGGCCCTGGGCCGGTGGAGGGCGACTTCAAGGTCGCGCTCCTCACGCCAAGCCCGGTCAGCGATGCCGGGTGGAGCGCGATGGCGTACGACGGCCTCAAGGCGATCGAGACGGATCTCAATGCGACCATCAACACCCAGGAGGCCCGGGACACGCAGATCAAGGACGCGATGCGTAGCTACGCGAACCAGGGTTACCAGCTGATCATCGGTCACGGCTTCGAGTACAACGCTCCCGGAGTCGAACTCGCCAAAGACTTCCCCAAGACGGTGTTCGTCAGTTCCTCGGGAGATGGGACTGCGCCGAACGCGGGCGCGTTCCGCTTCTACCTGGAACAGGGCTGCTACCTGGCGGGCATGATGGCGGGTCTGATGACGAAATCCGGGGTTGTGGCGATGATCGGCGGCCCGAAAGTGCCGAGCATCGCAAGCACGTTCAAGGCATTCAAGGCCGGTGCTGAATCGGTCAAGCCCGGCATCCGGGTGATTGAAACCTACACCGGGCAGAATGCCGACATCGCGGCTGCGAAGCGGGCGACCGAAGCTGCGATCGCGGAAGGAGCCGACTTCATCATCCACCAGACGAACGCGGCTGCACAGGGCGTCTTCGATGCAGCCAAGGCGAAGGGGGTGTGGGCGTTCGGGACGAACGCCGACCAGAACTCCAACCCGACCGGGGTCGTCATCGCCAGTGCCGTGATCGTGGCCAAGCCCGCGTTTCTCGACCTGGCGAAACAGGTCAAGGGCGGCACCTACCAGGGCGGTGTCGTGCTCAAAGGGATGCAGGAGGGCGCGATCGACTTCGTGCTGAACCCGAACCTGAGCGACAAGGTGCCCGCCGACGTGATCGCGAAGGTCGAAGAGATGAGAGGGAAGATCAAGAGCGGCGAGTTCACGGTGCCGAAAGACGAATTCTAAACGCGCGGTGGGATCGGAGGCGGAGTTGCCGGCCCCTCCGAGTTGGGTGCCGAGCGTGGAAGCCAGATCGTGCCGCGGACGTTCTGGACTTGGATCCGCTCCGATCCGACGAGGGAGGCGCCATTCGGAATCAACCCGAGGGCGGTGTCGCTGACCGCGACGCCGCCTTCGGGGCACACCTTTTGAAGATGCGCGGCGATGTCGATCACATGGGCAAAGTTGACGCTTTGGACCTCACCGGTGGGAGCGACGACGGTTCCGTGATGGAGGCCGATCCGCAACTTGATCGGGGTACCGAGCTTGTTGCGGTGAGTGTTCAATTCGATCAATCCGGACTGAAGGGCCCGAGCGGCTCGGAACGCCTGTTCTGGGCGTTCGAAGGCGGCGGTGATTCCGTCCCCGGCGGTCGAATGGACCTGGCCCCCGTTTCGGCGGACGACGTTTTCGACGTACTGGTGATACTCGTTGAAGGTGAACTCGACGGCAAGGGCATCGGCACGTTCCTTCATTCGGGTCGAGCCGACGACGTCGATGCTGAGAAAGGCGAGGCTCTGCTCTCCTGAGCGGAGCTTATCCTGAAGCTCGACGAGTTGGCGAAGAAGCTCCTGACGTTCCACGTTCGCGTCTTGGATACCGACCTTGGTCAGATTCCGGCTGACGATGCGCTTGGCGCTTCCGCCGAGCAAGGCTCCACCGGCAAGGAAGGCGATGAGGAAGCCGGAACTGACGAATTCGCCGCGACTCGCGATGAGCGAGAACAGCGTCGTGAAAACGGAGCCCATCACGAAGAGGAGGCCCCCGTAGATCGCGCCTGAGATCGCGGCCGTCTTGCGATCGTTCGCGATGCTGCAGTTCCATAGAGCGGCCAGGGTCGCGACGAGCATTCCGATCCCGAACAGGGAAGTTCGGTCGCCCAACGTGAGGCCCGCCGCCCAAAAGAAGCCGCCACCGCAGGCGAGCCATCCTGAAGCGACGAAGCGCCGCACGTCGGGCTCGAGGGCGAGAAAGGTCCCTCGGATGCGTTGGAGGAAACTCGCCTTGCGTTTGACTTCGACGCTCCGGAGCGCTAAGCGAACGTAATCGACCGGCGCACCCGTGGCCTCCGATACCGCGACGATGGCGGCATCGTCGAGGTCGCCGCCGTGAGCCTCCTTCAGGCGCGCGGCCAGTAGAAGCATCTCCTGGATTTCGTCGTCTCGACGCTCCAGGGTCGATTCGCGGGTCTCTCGCTCGAGCATGCCTTCAGTGCATTCTACTTGCCAGAGACAGGGGCTCTAGGTCTGGAGACCTTCTGCGCCGGTGGCGGGCTGTCGGAAAACTGCCCTGGGCCACGCCCAGGGCAGTAAGAGCGACTAATCGTCGCCGACTTCGCCGAAGTTCTTCACGATGATGTCGAAGTCGTCGGAATCGACAAGGTTGTTTCCATCGAGGTCTCCGGTCGGGCCGCCGCCGAAGTTCGCGACGACGATGTCAAAGTCATCCGAGTCGATGACGTTGTTTTGGTCGAGGTCACCGTTGATCAGGTTGAACGCGAACCCACTCCCGGTCAGATCGACTTGATGGGTCCTCCGGAGCCAATGGCTTCCTTTTACCGAGATGTCGACCGCCCCGTTCTGCTCGGTGTCGAACGACGCCCCCGGACCCGCCTGGACGAAGTGGACTTCGAGAACCTCGTGCGTGAAGGGCCGACGCACTTGGACTTCGACGAGCACCGTCGCCGGATCTCCGAAAGGAAAGTCCAGCAGGTTGACGCTCATGGGGGCCCGACGATACCGATACGCAAGACCCCGCAAGTCTGCCCCGGTCGCTCCGATGAGCGTGCTCAGCCCGGTCGGGAGGTTGTAACTGTATAGGTTGGTCTGCCCCCCGAAGAGGCGATCTAGAAGACCGAACTCGAGGGCTTGGGTCGAAACGGCCCCGGCGACGCCGACGTCGGTGGCGACACCGGTGAGCGGATTCACGACGAAGAGCCCGTTCGTCAGTTCGTAGGCGTACATGGTCCCATACGGAGAAACCTCGCGAGACTGGAAGTTGCCGCCCATCGACCCGACAAGAGTCACCGAGCCCAAACGGAGGTTGATCCGATACAGCTGATCGTTGACGCCGTTGTCGTTCACCGCATAGAGGTCTTGACCGAAGGCGGCGAGGCCACGGATGTTGAGGACGGTCGTGAGTACGGGGGTCGCCGTGTTCGTTGCGGTGTTGATCCGATAGATCGTGCCGCCGACGGTCGAGTAGATCTCCCCGTCCTCCCCGGTCGTCATCGAGTTCATGTTGAGGGGGAGCGTGGAGGCAAGGGAGGTCGCGGCTCCGGTTCGCATGTTCACCGAGAACAGGTTGCCGCCCGCGAAGTCGATACCGTACATTGCCCCAGTCTTCGCGTGCAGGCACAGGCCACCCATCCCGGTGGGGAATCCGTTGATCAGGTTCACCGCGCCCGTCGTCGGAATGATGTTCCAGAAGCCAAGACCGGCTCCGCGTAGGACGCCACTCTCGAAGAACTCAAGCGACTGGATCTGGGCGTTGCCTGGGTTCGCGCCACTCACATCGGCGCATACGCCGGTCGCCGGGTTCATCGTGCAGAGACCGACGGTCGTGTCGAAGGCGTAGATCGTGTTCGTTCCGGGCTGCGTCGCCAGGCCGACGATGTCCTGCATCCCCGATAAGCCCACGATGGAGGGCACGGCGGTGTTGACGTCGATGGTGTAGATCCGGTCGGGAAGGGCGGGATCATTGCGGGCGGCATAGAGGACACCGTTTCGGAACGTGAGGGCTCGCGTCGTGAATCCGACGACACCGACCAGAAACTGCAGCATGTTGTTCGGATTGCGTCGAAACAGCTGGTTTCCGGCGGTGAAATAGTGCCATCCGTCGGGGCTTGTCGCGGCTCCTCCCACGGCGAGGCCGTCCGGCCCGCGATCGAACACTTTGTCGGCCGAATCGATCTCATGGCGATTGCCGGTGCCATAGCCGATCATCCGCTCGAATCGGGGAATCGGGACCAGGGCCCGCAAATCGCGCGGCACGGAGCCAGGAAGCGGACTGGCGATTCCGGTCGCGGGATCGACATCGAACCACTCGTTGGGAGTGTTGCCGGCGAGAATGAGGCGGCCGTCGGGATCGGCTTCAAGCGACTGGACGTTGCCCCCGATACCGCCAACCCCTGCGTTGACATCGACAGCCGCGCCGGTTACCGAGTTGACCGTCATCAGTCCGAGCGCGGAGTCCCACACGTAAAGCGTCGAGCCGATGGAACCCAAGTTCTGAAGGGTGGCCCGGCCGGTTGGGCCAATATCCGTGACGACACCGGTGTTCGGGTTGATCGAGACGAGTCGATCGGGACTCCCATCGCGGATTCCGTACAGTTGCCCCGAGGCCCAAGTCATACCACGGATGTCCGCTCCGAGCGCGAGCGGTACCGAAACGACACCGGTCTCGGGGTCGATTTGGTACAGGGTGGTCGGACTGAACCTGGCCACGTAGATCCGACCGGTGTCGCTGACCGCAGCAGCGTTGAAGGTGTCGATGGCCCCAAGGTGGAGCCGCGACCATTGGCCGGCTCCGTTTCCGCGGTAGATCCCGTTGTCGAACGTGATGGCGAGGTAATCGGCTTGGGCGGCGACCGAGGCGACGGCCATCGCGGCGACAAGTCCGACCTTCTGAAGAAATCGCATATCCACTCCTGAAAAAAGACGCTGTTCCGGTTGCGCGGAAGGCGGAAGATGACCTAGTATAGTCGCCCCACTTTCGCACCGATCCCGGTAGTTCTCCTTGGTCGATGCTCGATCGGGCTCCGTTCGGTCGATGGTCGGGCTGCTCTCACGCGCTCGCTTCCGGCGATTCGAGCCTGCTCGCGTCATCCACTGGCGAGCCCGGCTGATCTCCGAGCTTGCGGTCGAACCTGGGATAATGCGCGCATGGGCTGGGTCCGCGCCTGTTGGATGCTACTTCTGTCGATCTGCCTCGTGGCGTCGGCAGCGGCCTACCCTTATGTGGTCGATCGCTACCGGGTCGAAATGGCGCTGGATCCTTCGGGCAACATCAAGGTCACCGAAATCCTCGACGTCACGTTCAACGAAACCCGCCGAGGGATCTTCCGGACGATTCCGGTCGACTACGAGGACGGCAAGGGGCAATTGCGGCGCGCTTTCCTGAGTGATTTTTCGGTCGCGGATGGAAGCGGGCGATCCCTTACGACCAAGATCACGAAAGAGGGCCCGAACGTCAAGATCCGGATCGGCGACGAGAAGATCTGGCTTCCCCAAGGAACCCGGATGACCTACATCATCCGCTACAACGCCTACGGCGTGCTGAATTGGTTCGAGGCCGCGACCAGCGATTGGGGCAAGCCGAATGTCGAGTTGTATTGGAACGCGATCGGCGATCAGTGGGACACGGAGATCAGCCGCGCCGAAGTGACCGTGCGGTTTCCAGAGGTCGCTTCAGCGACCGATGCCCGCGCCCGAGTTTTTACGGGTCGATACGGGGGCCGCGACCAGATCACGATGAGCCGAGCCGGCGAATCCGCGGAGGCGACCGAGTTCGGGCTCAGCGCGAAGCTGACGACGGACGCGCTGGTCGTCCAGCGGACGAAGCCGCTCGAACCCCTCGAAGGGCTGACCCTTGTCCTCGCGCTGCCGGAGGCGCTCGTTCCACGGCCGACGTTCACACAGTCGGCGTCGATTTTCCTGCGGACCAACTTCGGTTACCTGTTGCCCTTGCTCGGGCTGCTGGTGATGTTGCCGCTCTGGTACTTCCGGGGACGCGATCCGGCCGGCGGGCCGATGGTCGTCCAGTTCGATCCTCCCGACTTTCTGACTGCTTCGGAGTGCGGTGCACTCGTCGACGATCGCGCCGACCAACGAGACATCGCGGCGGGGATCATCGCCCTCGCCGTCTACGGCTACTTGACGATCGAGCCGAAGGAGGAGGGCCTGATCTTCAAGAAGCGCACCGCGACGCTTCATCTCACCGGCAAGACCGGAAGCCCCGCTTCCCCATTCGAGGCGGCGTTGCTCGCGAAGTTGCGCCAGTGCCCGAGCGGCCCCATCACCGAGAACGAGCTCCGCACCCATGTCGCCCCGGGCATCGCGACGCTCAAGAAGACGCTGTTCGATGCGCTGGTCAAGCGGGGCTTCTATCGACGAAATCCGATCGACGTGGTCGGCGGCTATACCGGATGCGGATGCATCATCGCGATCGCCGCTGCGGTCGCGACGGTGGCGATCACCCCACTCCGGGTACCGCTCCCCGGGATTGTCGGCGGGGTCGGGCTGCTGATCGTCGTGCTCGGTTTCGGGGCACTGATGTCGCGCCGGACCCCGTTGGGAGCGAAAACGAGGATGAAGGTCGTTGGCTTCGAGGAGTTCATCCGTCGCGCTCGGGGCCATGAACTGGAGTGGATCTCCAAGAAGGAACCGACCACGGCGCTGTTTGAGGAGTACCTCCCGTTCGCGGTCGCGTTCGGACTGACGCAGGAGTGGGCGGCCGCTTTCGAGGGCATCCTCCACGAGATGCCGCATTGGTACCACGCTCCGCCGGGAACCGGATTCCACCCCGGGTACTTCGCGAGCGACCTGGTTTCGGTCAATTCGGCTCTGAGTTCGGCCGCGACGACCCCGCCCCGGTCATCGGGCGGGAGTGGCGGTAGCTCCGGTTTTGGCGGCGGCGGCTTCTCTGGAGGCGGATTCGGCGGCGGGGGCGGGGGAAGCTGGTGAGATCGCGAGGGCCCGGAGACGTCCGTCGCGCTATGATAGAAGCAGGAGTCTCATCATGACCAAGACCGCCCAAGCCACTGAATTGATCGCCCGTCTGGACGCTTGCATGGAGGTCGAGGACCTCTGTGGCCGCTGTAACGCGGTCAAGGACGCGCTCGAGGATCTTATCCGCAAAGGCAGCGAACTGCTGGCTGACGAACACATGCAACCGGCTGCTCACTGCTACGCGCGAAGACTGGTCCACAAAGATCCGGATTTGCGGTACACGGTGATGGCGATGGTCTGGGGTGAGGGCCAGGGTACGGCGCTTCACGACCATGCCGGCATGTGGTGTGTCGAGTGCGTGTACAAGGGCCGAATCCGGGTCGTCAGCTATGACCTACGAAGTTCCGAGGACGCGGAGCTGATCCAGTTCTCTCCGGAGAAGGAGATTTTCGCTGGAGTGGGTGAGGCGGGCGCGCTCATCCCTCCGTTCGACTACCACACGATCGAGAACGCGGATGCGGAGCCGAGCGTCACGATCCACGTCTATGGCGGGGAGATGACGTGGTGCGATGCGTTCGTGCCCACCGAGGGAGGATATCGCAAGGAGCGGCGCGAACTTCGGTACACGGAGTGAGCACCCAGCCTGCGCCAAACAACGCCTTGCTGGAAGCCCGGGGTTGGGTACCCGGGCTTCTTCTTGTCGGCGGTCTGGCCGCGATCGCGATTGTCGTCGGCGAGAACCCCCAAGTCAAAGAGACCCTCCACGTGAGTTCGCTCCTCATTGTGATCCTTTTGGGGATGGCCCTCAAGTCGCTCTGGTCGCCGCCTCCCGCGTTCGGATCGGGGATCAAACTCGCACAGCGCCCGATTCTCCGCTGGGGTGTGGCCGGACTCGGCTTCAAGCTGAGCCTCGGAGAGTTGGCGAGTTACGGGTGGGGGGTTCTCGTCACCGTCGTCGTGTCGACCCTGGTCGCGCTGTTCGCCGGCATCTGGCTTGGACGACTGTTCGGCCTCAAGGAGAAACTCACCTTGTTGCTGAGCACCGGAGGTGCGATCTGCGGAGCGAGCGCGATCGTGGCGGCAGATTCCGTCGTGCAAGGAGAAGAGTCCGATACGGCCTATTCGCTCGGCATCATCACCCTTCTCGGCACGATCGGGATCGTCCTCTATCCGCTGATCGCGCAGGGTCTGGCGATGACTGACTTCGCGTACGGCGTTTGGAACGGGGCGACGCTCCACGAGATGGCCCAGGTTGTTGCCGCCGGGGCCTCCGTGTCGAAGGAGGCGACGGTCGTCGCCACGGCAGTCAAGCTGGCGCGGATTTGTCTCCTCGCTCCCCTCGTGTTTGGGCTTGGCTGGTACCTGCGGCGGGCGGTCGGTTCCTCGGGCCAAGCCAAAGTGCCACTCGTTCCCTGGTTTCTCGTGCTCTTCGTCGTGTTCGCCGGGGTGAACTCGTTCATGGCGATTCCGAAGGAGACGGCGGCGCTCATCCAGCGCGTCGATCTTTGGCTGCTGTGTATCGGGATGGCGGGAGTCGGTCTACACGCCGGATTCAAGGACCTTCGCAAAGCGGGATTGCGGCCGATCGCGGTCGGGGCACTTCAGTGGCTAATCCTGGCGGGGGTCGCCTTTGGATTGACGGTGCTCCTCTGCCCGACAAGGTGAGTTGGCCCGGCCAGAGGGATTCGAACCCCCAACCCTCAGTTCCGAAGACTGATGCTCTATCCGTTGAGC
>ERZ761602.3898-NODE-3898-length-20140-cov-9.450983_pt1 | contig 20140 bp, 14 predicted proteins | sample MGYA00512165_ERZ761602 | MGnify/ENA primary metagenome ERZ761602 (study PRJEB28899, sample SAMN02445085) | bioreactor sludge metagenome | biome: EBPR sludge; isolation source: Thorneside wastewater treatment plant | place: Australia: Brisbane, Thorneside... | reverse complement strand
GACCTGCCAGTCGTTGGGCGCGTAGCCCGCGTCGACCGCCGCGCGGCTGGCGCCGAGCGCCGCACCGAGCTTGTCGGCCAGCGGCGTCAGCACCTCCATGAACTTCTCGTTGCTGCCCATCGCGCGGCCGCCGGAGACGATGATCTTGGCCGCCGTCAGCTCGGGCCGGTCGCTCGCCGCGATCTCGCTGCCGACGTAGGCCGAGGCCCCGCTGTCGGCCACCGCCGCGATACCCTCGACCGCGGCGGCGCCGCCGCTGGCCGCCGCCGCGTCGAAGCCTGTGGTGCGCACGGTGATCACCTTGATCGGGTCGCCGCACTGCACGGTGGCCATCGCGTTGCCGGCATAGATCGGCCGCTCGAAGGTGTCGGGCGCCACCACCTTGGTGGCGTCGCTGACCTGCGCGACGTCGAGCAGCGCGGCCACGCGCGGCGCGACGTTCTTGCCGCCAGCCGTGGCCGGGAACAGGATGTGCGTGTAGTTCCGCGCGATCGCCAGCACCTGCTCGGCGAGGTTCTCCGCCAGCCCGTGCGCGAGGCTCTCGCCGTCGGCATGGATCACCTTGGAGACGCCGGCCACCTGCGCCGCGGCCTGGGCGACCGCGCCGGCGCCCGAGCCGGCCACCAGCACGTGCACCTCGCCGCCGCAGGCCAGCGCGGCGGTCACCGTGTTCAGCGTCGCGCCCTTCAGCGCGTGGTTGTCGTGTTCGGCAATGACGAGTGCAGCCATCTCAGATCACCTTCGCTTCGTTCTTCAGCTTGCTCACCAGGGTGGCCACGTCGGGCACCTTGACCCCCGCGCCGCGCTTGGGCGGCTCGGCGACCTTCAGCGTGCGGATGCGCGGCGCGACATCCACGCCGAGGTCCGCGGGCTTGAGCGTCTCGAGCGGCTTCTTCTTCGCCTTCATGATGTTGGGCAGCGTGACGTAGCGCGGCTCGTTCAGGCGCAGGTCGGCGGTGACGACGGCCGGCAGCCTGACCGTGATCGTCTCGAGGCCACCGTCGATCTCGCGCGTGACCCGGGCCGAGCCGTCGGCGATCTCGACCTTGCTCGCGAAGGCCGCCTGCGGCAGCCTGGCCAGCGCGGCCAGCATCTGGCCGGTCTGGTTGGCGTCGTCGTCGATGGCCTGCTTGCCGACGATCACCAGCCCGGGCTGTTCCTTGTCGACCAGCGACTTGAGCAGCTTGGCCACCGCCAGCGGCTGCAACTCGGCGTCGGTCTCGACGAGGATCGCGCGGTCGGCACCGATGGCCATCGCGGTGCGCAGCGTCTCCTGGCACTGCGCGACGCCGCACGAGACCGCGATCACCTCGGTGACCACGCCCTTCTCCTTCAGCCGCACGGCCTCCTCGACGGCGATCTCGTCGAAGGGGTTCATGCTCATCTTGACGTTGGCGATGTCCACGCCGGAGCCGTCGCTCTTGACGCGCACCTTGACGTTGTAGTCGACCACCCGCTTCACGGGCACCAGCACCTTCATGCCTCAGCTCCTTGCTGCATCTGCGATCTCGAGAACCGGCCCATTCTAGGTTTGCCACCCTGCGGCGGGGCGAGGGCGCGGGACAAAATAGAACGGTCGTTCTATTTTACGTCGGCCTCGGCCGCCGCCCGCTCGCCGCGCGCCATGTCGACATGGCGCAGCAACCACAGGCCGAGCACGAAGAACAGGCCGGTGGTGACGATGGCCAGCCGGTGGTTGCCGGCGGTCAGCCAGGTCACCAGGCCGTAGGTCAGCGGCCCGACGATGGCCGACAACCGTACCGCGAAGGTCCACAGGCCGTAGAACTCCGCGTGTCGGGACTCGGGCGCGAGCAGGCCCGCCATCGCCCGCCCGGCCGACTGGCTCGAGCCCATGCACAGCCCGGCGATCACCGCCGCCACCCAGAACAGCGCGGCCGTCGTCGCGACGGCCGCGAGCACGGCCATGACGATCCAGCCCGCCAGCGTGAAGGCCAGTGCCCTGCGGTGCCCGATGCGGTCCTGCCAGTAGCCGAAGCCGAAGGCGCCGATCGCCGAGGCGATGTTCACCAGGAAGACCAGCATCATCGTCTGCGCCTGCTTGAAGCCCAGCACCTCCTCCGCGTAGACCGCGGCCAGCGCGACGACCACCGAGATGCCGGCCTGGTAGGCCACCGCACAGGCCAGCAGCCAGAGGAAGTCGCGGTAGCGCCGCGCTTCGTGGAAGGTCTGCTGCAGCCGGCGCAGCGAGGCCGCGAGGCCCGCGCTGCGCGCGGCCGACGGCTGCGGCACCGCGCGCTCCTTCAGCAGCGCGAACGTGGCCAGCGAGGCCAGCGCGAACACGCCGGCGGTGATCAGCATCGTCACCGGGACGAACTGCGGTGCCGTCTCGCCGCGCGCCTGCGCGCTCAGCACCCAGGCCAGGCTGAGGCCCAGCGTCAGCATGCCGCCGAAGTAGCCGAAGCTCCAGCCCCAGCCGGAGACGCGGCCCATCGCGTCGCGCCGGGCCAGTTCGGGCAGGAAGGCCGCGATCAGCGACTCGCCATAGGCGAAGAACACGTTGGACAGCACGATCGCGACCACGGCCAGCCACAGGTCGCCGGGACCGACGGCCGCCAGCGCGGCGGTGGAGGCCACGCAGCCGATCGTGCTCAGCACCAGCAGCCGCTTCTTGGCCGCCCGCAGGTCGGCATACGCGCCGAGCGTGGGCATCGTCAGCATCACGATCAGGCTGGACAAGGCGAGCGTCCCGGTCCAGGCCAGCGTCGCCCAGTCCGCCCGGCCGGCGACGACCCCGACGAAGTAGGCGTTGAACACCGCCGTCAGCACGACGGTCGTGTACCCCGAGTTGGCGAAGTCGTACATCGCCCACCCGAACACCTCGCGTTTGCGGACGCCCTCGTTCAGCGAATCCTGCGGAAACAACGCCATCGCCCGTCGTCCTTTCGAGAAGCACCGCCCCCGGAGCAGCCGCCGGGCGGCAGGTTCGCGCGGATTATGGGCGGGGTGGCCGCAGGGCGGGCGGCGCGCGGGTTCGCGCCGACCCGGTCTTGACGCACCGAAACGCTGGGCTTCGTGGATCGGCCTATGCTGCGACTCATGATGCCCGACCGCACGTTTCGCGTCCCGGCGCGCGCCGCCCTGAATCGCTTGGCCGCGAAGGCCGCTGCGACGTTCCTCGTCGCGTCCCTGCTGGCCAGCTGCGGCGGATCGTCCGGCGAGGCGCCGGCCCCGGCGCCGAGCGGGCCGCCGGTGGCCACCGTGCTCGGGGTGACGCTGGCCAGCCCCTGGAGCCTGGCCTTCCTGCCGGACGGCCGGATGCTCGTGACCCAGAAAGGCGGCTCGATGGTGATCGTGCGCGCCGACGGCTCGGCGGTCGACAGCACGGTCGGCGGCGTGCCCGCGGTCAACACGATCGACCAGGGTGGCCTGCTCGACGTCGCGCTCGACCCCGACTTCGCGACGACGCAACGCATCTTCTTCACCTTCAGCGAACAGGGCAGCGACGGCCTGGGCACCGCGCTCGCGCGCGCGCGGCTCGTCGGCAGCAGCCTGCAGGACGTCCAGGTCGTCTGGCGCCAGCAGCCCAAGGTCTGGACGGCGGTGCACTATGGCTCGCGCATCGTCTTCCGGCCCGACCGGACGCTGTTCGTGACCCTGGGCGACCGCGGCACCGACGATCCGGCCAACCCGACCGCGGACAACGCGCAGAACCCCGCGAAGACGATCGGCAAGATCGTGCGCCTGACCCGCGAGGGCACGGCGCCGCCGGACAACCCGCGCCTCGCGCAGCCCGCCGCGCTGCCGGAGATCTACAGCCTCGGCCACCGCAACGTGCAGGGCGCGGTGCTGATGCCCGGCACCGGCGAACTGTGGGTCAGCGAGCACGGCCCGCAGGGCGGCGACGAGATCAACCGCATCGTGCCGGGCGCCAACTACGGCTGGCCGCTGCGCAGCTACGGCTGCCCCTACGGCTCGCCGGTGGGCGACGCCTGCCGGGTCGGCGGCGGCACGCACGCGCCGGCCTTCGAGGAGCCGAAGACGATCTGGGTGCCCACCTCGATCGCGCCGGCCGGCCTGATCGTCTACACCGGCAGCCGCTTTCCCGAGTGGCGCGGCCAGTTGTTCTCGGGCGCGCTGGCCGGTCGTTCCCTGTGGCGCATCAGCGTCGATGCCACCGGCAGCGTCACCGCGCGCGAGGAGATCGCCGCCGTCAAGGCGCTGAACAAGCGCATCCGCGACGTCCGCCAGGGGCCCGACGGCTGGATCTACCTGCTCACCGACGACGGCCGCCTCGTGCGCGTCGAACGCTGAGCTCGACGGCGTTCGCCCCGGGCGCGGGCGTCGCGGCGGAGCGCGGCGGGGCTCCCCGGCGGCGCATGGCCGGCCGTCGGCGCGGTGGTCCAGTCTCGGCGCGCCACTAGACTGCGGCCGATGCTGACGACGCAGGAACTGGGGGCGCTGCTGCTCTTCGCCTCGGCGATGGCCTTCACGCCGGGGCCCAACACGACGCTGTCGGCCGCGCTCGCGGCCAATGGCGGCCTGCGCGCGGCGATCCGTTTCGTGGTCGGGGTCCCGGTCGGCTGGGGGTTGCTGCTGCTCGGCTGCGTCGCCGGGCTGGGCGCGATGCTCGATGCGATGCCCGCGCTGCGCGGCCTGGTCAAGCTGGCGGGCCTGGCCTACATGCTGTGGCTCGCCTTCAGGCTCGCGCGCAGCGCGACGCTGGCCCGCGCCGCCGCTGCACCGCTGCGGGTCGGCTTCTGGCAGGGTGTGGCGCTGCAGGCGGTCAACATCAAGGCCTGGATGAACGCGCTGATGATCACCGCCGGCTGGATCACCGTCGATGCGCAGTGGCCGCAACGCCTGGCGGTGGTGCTGCCGCTGATGATGGCCTACGGCCTGGCCAGCAACCTCACGTACGCCCTGGTCGGCTCTGCGCTGCGCCACTGGCTCGCCCAGGGGCGCCGCCTGCTGTGGTTCAACCGCTGCCTGGCCGCGGTGCTGGTGGCCACGGCGGCCTGGATGGCGCGGCTGTGAGGGCGGCAGCGGCAGAGGACGCGGGGCGCCGGCGCGAGCGGCGCGGCCTGGCGCTCGGCCTGCTGGGCGTGTGCATCTTCGCGGCCACGCTGCCGATGACCCGGCTGGCCGTCGGGGGCAGCGACTCGCCGCAACTGGCGCCGGCCTTCGTGACGGCCGGGCGGGCCGCCGGGGCCGGGTTGCTGTCGATCGGCTGGCTGCTGTGGGCACGCGCACGCCCGCCGGCACGGCGGCTGTGGCGCGACCTGGTCCTGTGCGCGCTCGGCACCGTGATCGGCTTCCCGCTCGGCCTGGCCCTGGCGCTGCGCGACGTGCCGTCGGCACATGCGGCGGTCGTGACCGGCGTGCTGCCGCTGGCCACCGCGGTCGCCGCGGCGCTGTGGATGCGCCAGCGGGCCTCGGCCGGCTTCTGGGCGATGGCCGTGCTCGGCTGCACGCTGGTCCTGGCCTTCGCCGCGGTACGGGGCGGCGGCCACCTGGTGGCGGCCGACGCCTGGCTGCTCGGCGCGGTGGTCAGCACGGCCATCGGCTACGTCGCCGGTGCACGGGTGTCCGCCGTGATCCCGGCGGAACAGACGATCTGCTGGGTGCTCGTCGTCTCGCTCCCGCTGACCTTGCCGGCTGCCGTCGCGCTGTGGCCCGATCAGCCGGCCGCCGTGCGCGGCTCGGCCTGGGGCGGCTTCGCGTACGTCACCGTGTTCTCGATGTGGCTCGGCTTCTTCGCCTGGTACCGCGGACTCGCCCTGGGCGGCGTGATGCGCGTCAGCCAGGTGCAGCTGGTGCAGCCCTTCGTCGCGCTGCTCTTGGCCGTGCCGCTGCTCGGCGAGCGGCTGGACGCGACGACGTTCGGCTTCGCCGCGGCCGTCGTGGCCGTGGTCTTCGCCGGCAAACGCATGCCCGTGCCGGCCGGCCCGCGGGTCGCGGGCAGCGCCACCGCGTCTGCCGGCGGGCCCGTCGACCGGCCTGCGCCCGCCGGTGGGCGCAAGACCGCACCTGCGCCCGCCGACGGGCGCACCACCTCCTCGGCACCCGCATCGGGGCGCCGGGATGACACTCGAGGAGCTTCACGATGACGACGATCGCCTTCCTGGGCACGGGCCTGATGGGCTCGGGCTTCGTGCGCCGCGCACGCGCCACCGGCCTTGCGGTGCGTGTGTGGAACCGCAGCGCCGCCAAGGCGCAGGCGCTGGCTGCGGCCGACAGCGGCATCACCGCGTGCGCCGGCGTCGCCGAGGCCGTGGCCGGCGCCGAGCGCATCCACCTCGCGCTGTCGGACGACGCCTCGGTCGACGCGGTGCTCGAGCCGCTGGCCGGCGCCCTGCCGCCGGGCACGTGGATCGTCGATCACACGACCACCGCCGTGCGCCCGACGGCCGAGCGAGTCGCGCGCTGGGACGCACGCGGCGCGTCCTTCGTGCACGCCCCGGTCTTCATGTCGCCGGCCAACTGCGCCGAGGGCACCGGGCTGATGCTGGTCTCGGGCGATCCGGCACGGCACGAGGCGCTGCTGCCGGCCCTCCAGGGGATGACCGGGAAGGTGCTCTACCTCGGCCCGCAGCCCGAGCGCGCGGCGGCCTTCAAGCTCTTCGGCAACCTGACGCTGCTGGGCATCCTGGGCATTCTCGGCGACGTCGCGCGGCTGGGCGCCGCGGTGGACATCGGCATGCAGGACGCCTTCAGCCTGTTCCAGCACTTCAACCCGGGCCAGACGCTGCCGCAGCGGGCCCAGCGCATCGCCGGCGGCCAGTGGGACCCCCCGTCGTTCGAGATGGCCATGGCTCGCAAGGACCTTCGGCTGATGATCGAGGAGGCCGCGCGCGGTGGCCAGGCGCTGGCGATGATGCCGGCGCTGGCCGCGTTGCTCGACGCGGGCATCGCCCGCGGCGAGGGCAGCCTCGACGTGGCGGCGGCGATGCGCGTGCCGCGCTGAGCGCGGCAGCTGCCGGCAGGTGCACGACCGGCACAGGTCCGGCGCGGGATCAGGACTTCGCCGGACGCTGGCGCAGCCGCTCGGCCAGGCCCTCGCAGGGATCGGGGCGCGGCGTGAACCGCGCCGCACGCCGCTCGTCGGCGGCAAGGCCCTGGAGCTCCAGGCCGAACAGGACCACGTGCACGCGGGGCCCCCCGTGGCGCAGCGCCAGGTGCAGCGGCACGCCGCGGTCGCGCGAGGCGTGCTGGGCACCGGTCAGCAGCACCACGCGCCGGCCGGGCCGCATCGCCACGGCCACCGTCTCGGCCATCGTCTGGTCGCGCGCGATCTGCACCCGCACCATGCCGGGTTCCTGCGACGCCGGCAGCAGGTCGCAGTGGCCCTCGCGGACCGCCACGGTGAGCTTGTCGCGCACCGCCGCGTCGAGCAGCGCCTCGCGCCCCGCGTCGTTCATCGCCTCGCGCAGGCGGGCCCGCGGCAGGTTGCCGCCGAGCACCGGCACGCCGGCCCGCACGGCCGCCATCACCACGCCTTCGTAGACCGGCCATTCCCAGCCGGACCAGGCCAGCGCCACCCGCACCGCCGCGGCATCGGCGTCGCGCGGCAGGCCGGCCGTGCCGCGCCCCTGTTCGGCCATCTCGATCACCAGTGCGGCGAGCTCACCCCGCGCGGCGAGGCCGCCCACGATGCCCGCCGCCTGGGCCTGGTGGTCGGGCTGGTCGTGCTGCTCGCCGAGGATCAGGACCTCGGCCTCGGGCAGCGGCGGGGACGGCGAGGCGCAGGCGACCAGCGCGAGCAAGGCCGGGATCGCGAAGCGGTGGAGCATCATCGACCCAGGATACGACAGCCCCGGCGGGCCGGCCAGGCTGCGGCGGGCAATGCCCGCGCCGCGCGCGAGGGGAGTCGCGAGGCCGGCTCCGGCGCAGCGATCGAACGGGGCACGACGCCCCGGGGATTGGTGCACACGCGGGCCCACGGTGCGCGCCGGCCACGCTACAGGGCGGGCTGCCATCGGCCGACAACGGCACAGAGCTGTCGACGTGCCCTGCCCGACCCTGCGCCCTTGCCGATCGCCTGGCGGCTGCCGCCCCTCCCTCTTGCCCGCCTGCGGGTGCCGGACGTGCTGCGCGCGGGGCTCGCGGCTGCGCTGTGGCTGTGGGCCGGACCGTCCCCGGCCTGGGACGATGCCCGCCTGGCCGCGGCGGCACGATCCAGCGGCCCGCAGGCGGCAGCCGCGCTGCCCGCGCTGCGCCGGCTGCTTCAAGAGGGTGTCCGGCAGAACGACACCGATCGCCTGGCCGCCGTGAACCCGTTCTTCAACCTGCGCCTGGCCTTTCGCGAGGATCAGGAGATCTGGGGCCAGCCCGACTACTGGGCCAGCCCGCTCGAGGCGCTGGAGAAGGGCGCCGGCGATTGCGAGGACATCGCGATCGCCAAGTACTTCGCGCTGCTGGCGATGGGCATGCCGGCCGAGAAGCTGCGCCTGCTCTACGTGCGCGCGACGCAGCTGCCGGGTGTCCCCGCCGGAACCCCGGTGCCGCACATGGTGCTCGCGTACTACCCGTCTCCGCAGGCCGAGCCGCTGATCCTGGACAACCTCGTCCCCGAGGTGCTGCCGGCCGGCCGGCGCACCGACCTGACGCCCGTCTTCAGCTTCAACAGCGACGGGCTGTGGCGCGGCGCCCAGGGCGGCAGCGCCGGCGACCCCACGGCCCGCCTGTCGCCCTGGCGCACCGTGCAGGACAAGGCGCGCCGGGAGGGATTCCGGTGACGCCCGCCTGCCCGCCCCCCACCCGCTTCAAGACCTGCTTGCCCCGGAGACTGCCATGTCCCTGATCCGACAGATCACGGCCCTGATCGCCACGCTGCTGGTGCTGGCCCTCGCGGGCAGCCTGCTGACGGCGCTGCCGGCTGCACGCCGCTCGCTGGAGGACCAGGTCCGGCTGAAGAACGCCGACAACGCCGGCCTGCTCGCGCTGTCGCTGTCGCAGACCCGTGCGGACCCGATGACGATGGAACTGCTGATGTCGGCGCAGTTCGACACCGGCCACTACCGCAGCCTGCGCCTCGTCGACAACGAGGGCCGCGAGATCTTCCGTCGCGACGCGCCGGGCCGCGAGTCCCGAGCGCCGGCCTGGTTCCAGCGCTGGATGCCGGTCGAGCCGGAAGCCGGCATCGCGCAGGTCGGCGACGGCTGGCGCCTCGTCGGCCGCCTGGAGCTGCAGAGCCACGTCGCCTACGCGCACGACGCCCTGTGGGACGGCGCGCTGCGCACGAGCGGCTTCATCCTGCTGCTCGGGGCCGGTGCCGGCCTGCTGGCCTGGGCGGGCGTGCGTGCGCTGCGTCGACCGCTCGACGCGACGGTGGCGCAGGCCCGTGCGCTGCAGGAGGGCCGCTTCGTCACCGTGCCGCTGCCGGCCGTGCCGGAGCTGCGCGTGGTCGGCGAGACGATGAACACGCTGGTGCAGCGTCTGCGGCAGGTGTTCGACGAGCAGGCGGCGCAGGTGGCCGCGCTGCGCCAGCTGGCCGAGCACGACCCGCTCACCGGGCTGGCCAACCGGCGCCACTTCCTCGCGCTGCTGCAAGGGGCGATCGAGCGCGCGGCGGCGCCGGCAGGCGCGAGCGCCCCGGCCGCCGCGACGCTGTGGCTCGCCCGCCTGGCCGACCTGGACGGGCTCAACCGCCGCCACGGCCGCGCGGCCGCGGATCGGCTGCTGCGCGAGATCGCCGCCAGCCTCCTGCGGCGGCTGCCACCGCCGGGCGCCGCGCCGGCCGACGGGCGGCCCGCGGCCTTCGCCGGGCGGCTGAACGGTGCCGACCTGGCCATCGTGCTCCCGCCGGGTGCCGACGTGCAGGCGCAGGCCGAGACCTGGCTCGACGAGTGGCGCCACGTGCTGCAGCCCGTTGCCGCCGATGTCGCCGTGTCGCTGGGCAGCGCCGACATCGATGGCCTCGCCCCGGCGGCGACCGTCCTCGCCGCCGTCGACAGCGCGCTGGCCGATGCGGAGGCGAGCGGCCCGTTCCGCCACGTCCACCGCGCGGCGGAGGCACCGCGCGCGCGCGCTGCCGAGGACTGGCGGCGCCTGCTCGATCGCGCACTGGCGGCCGGCTCCGACGGCGGGCTGCGCCTGGCCGAGTTCCCGGTGCTGGACGCGCAAGGGCGCCTGGCCCACCTGGAGTGCCCGTTGCGGCTGCGGCTGGAGGGCGGCGCCGCGAACGCCGCACAGTGGCTGTCGCACGCGCTGCGCAGCCACCGACTGCCGGCGCTGGACCTGCGCGCCGCGGACCTGGCGCTGGCCGCCAGCGCGGCCGACGGCCTGCGCCGCAGCGTCAACGTGTCGGCCGAGGCCCTGGCCACGCCGGGCTTCGTCGACGACCTGCGCGAGCGGCTCGTGCGCGCCGGCTCGCGCGCTCGCCTGCTGCAGCTGGAGCTGCCCGAGCGCGCGCTGCTCACGCAGCGCGAGCGGCTGGTGGACGCCGCGCGCGCGTGGTCCGCGTGCGGGGCCAGCGTGGGCATCGAGCACGCCGGCGGCGCCAGCGAGGTGCTGGCGCGACTCTTCGACGCCGGCCTGGGCTTCGTGAAGATCGATCGCCGGCACGTGCGCGGCATCGCCGACGACCTGCAGCTGCGCGGCTTCGTCGCGGGGCTGGTGGCGCTGCTGCACGGCATGCGGCTGAAGGTGGTGGCCGAAGGGGTCGACCGGCCCGAGGACCTGGCCACCGCCTGGACCTTGGGATTCGACGCCGCCACCGGCCCCGCGGTGCGCTGGCCCGAAGGGGTTTCGCCGGCATCGCGGGCCGTGGACGACCAGCCGCAGGACACCTCGCCTGCGCCGCTGTGACGCCCGGCGATGAGGCAGCCGCGGGAAGCCGGGCCGCCGGCACGCGGATGCCGGCCAGCGCGCACCCGGGCCCGGGGCGTCAGGGGCAGCCTGCGGAGGTGCCGCCGCGTCGGCAGCCCCGCGCTCGACCGGCAAGCCTCAGGCAGCCGCCCCGATGTGCAGCACGATCTCGCCGACGCCTTCGACACGGCCGGTGATGCGGTCGCCCGGCTGCACCGCGCCGACACCTTCGGGGGTACCGGTGAAGATCAGGTCCCCGGGCTGCAGGTGGTAGAAGAGCGACAGGTCGGCCAGGATCTCGCGGATGGTCCAGATGAGGTGGGCGATGTCGGACCTCTGCCGGACCTGACCGTTGACCGCGAGTTCGAGGGACCCGCGCTCGAGCACCACGCCGTTCATCGGCACGATGGGGGACGCCACGGCGGACTCCTCGAAGTCCTTGCCGAGGTCCCAGGGACGGCCCTTGTCGCGCGCCGCGAGTTGCAGGTCGCGGCGCGTCATGTCCAGGCCGCAGGCGTAGCCGAAGACCAGTTCATGGGCCTTCTCGGCCGGCACCTGGAAGCCGGCCTGGCCGATCGCCAGCACCAGTTCCATCTCGTGCTGGTAATTGGCGGTCTGCGGCGGATAAGCCACCGTCGCGCCGGACTCCACCAAGGTGCCGGGCGTCTTCGTGAAGTAGAACGGCCTCTCGGCCGCCTTGTCCACCGGCTTGCCCATCTCGACCGCATGGGCCTGGTAGTTGCGGCCCACGCAGAAGATGCGGCCGACCGGGTAACGCTCGGTGCGGCCCTGGATGGCCAGCGACGGAACGGGCTCAGGGGCAAAGAGATAGGCGGTCATCACGACTCCGGTTCAGCTGCGGGGCTCGCGGCAGACATCCCGCCCGTGCCGCTGCCGGGCGCGCGCCGGGGCACGACGACCCTGCAGCCGCCCCGGGCCTGGGCCAGGACCGCGGCGATCCGCCACCCGCAAGGGCGATGTCGGGACGCTGGACGCCAGCGGGCGTCGCGTGCTGTAGGCATACACATCGTCAGCATACTGATGACAAGTGTAGTGATAGGATCGGTCGCACCTGCCGAGGGCTAACCCTGAATTCCTGGAGACCGACGTGGCCCGCGAACCCGACACGAGCAAGCCAGTCGAGCTGGACGACCTGCCCGGCCATCACATCCGGCGGCTGCACCAGATTGCCGTGGCGATCTTTCTCCACGAGACCGAGCCTTACGGCGTGACGCCGGTCCAGTTCGCGGCCCTGCAGGGCGTGGCCGCCACGCCGGGCGTCGATCAGCGCAGCCTGGCCCGCAGCATCGGTCTGGACGCCTCGACCACCGGGGGCGTCGTCGACCGGCTCGAAGCGCGAGGCCTGCTCAGGCGCCAGGCCTCGCCGGACGACCGACGGGTGCGCCTGCTGACGCTCACCGACGAGGGACACGAGCTGCTGCGGGCGATCACCCCGTCGATGCTTCGCGCCCAGCAGCGCATGCTCGAGCCCCTGGCGCCGGAGAAGCGCGACGAGTTCATGGACTCGCTTCGCGTGCTGGTCAGGGCCAACAACGCCTTCAGCCGCGCACCCAGCGAGGCCTGAACCCCGCCGGCGCGGCCCGCCGGGACAGCCGGACCAGCCGGCCCTCCGACAGGCCCGTCAGAGGCCGCGCGTCGCGTCGTCGCTGTCGAACAGGCGCAAGGCGTGGGCGCCCGAGCGCTCGCGGTAGCTCTTGCGCGCGAACAGCTTGGCCTGCGCGAAGTCCGGCAGGTCGGTGATGTTGATGACGTTGCGCGCGGTCAGCGCTTCGATCAGGTCCTCGAGCACGCGCACGAAGTCCACGTCCAGGCGCTCGAACTCGCTGAGGGCCGGAGCGTCGGCCGCCTCGACGCCGATCAGTTCCTGCAGCTGCGGGTCACCCGGTGCCAGGTACTCGGCACCACCCGGATCGTCGCGCAGCACGGCGCAGATCTCGCCGTCGGCATCGCGGGTGACATAGGGCATGGGACTCTCTCCATGGGGTCGGTGACACGGGACGACCGCGGGTCGCGCCGCACGGCGGGGCGAACGCGCCGAGGGTACGACGTCGCGGCGCGCCGCGACGGCCCGATCAGGGGCCGACATCGAGCTTGTTGCGTTGCAGGAGCTCCTGGATGATCTGGTCGTCGCTGGCACAGGCACCCAACCCCAAGGAGGCCCTGAGGTCGACGCCGTCCAGCGTGATGCGCCGGTCCTCGCCGCCGCAACTGCCCGCGTGGCCGCCGCTGTTGACCTGGATCACCGTCGATCCGGCCACCGACGTGGTGTCGAAGTGCAGGTACTGGCCCAGGTTGCCGGCGGTCCCGCCGGGGCCCGCGGCCTCGCCGACCAGCAGCTCGCGCAGGTCCAGCACGTCCCCTCCGGCGCTGCGCGCCGCCACGTCGAAGTCGTGGACCACGTCGTGGCCCGGGCGTCCGTGGCCCTCGTGGTCGGCCAGCTGCCAACGGAAGACGTCCGTCCCGGCCGTCCCGTGCGCGGCGTGCGAGTCGGCGCCGCCCACCAGCACCGTGTGCGCGGGGCTGTCGGGCTGCGTGTCCCCGAAGTCGCCGGGGCGGCTGTGGCGGGACTCGCAACGCACCGTGTCCTGGAAGTCGCCGTGCCGGCTGTCCGCGAGGTCACCGCGGCGCGTGTCCCGGGCATCGTGGCGACCGGTGTCCTCGAAGTCGCCGTGACGCGTGCGCTTCCCGCCCCCACGGCCCGTGTCCTCGAAGCCGGTGTGGCCGGAGTCCTTGAAGCCGCCATGACGCGTGTCCTGGCCGTCGCCGCGGCGGGTGTCCTTGAAATCGTCGCGATGCGTGTCCTTGAAGTCGTCGCGCGCCGTGTCCTTGAAGCCGGTGTGGCGCGAATCCTTGAAGCCGCCATGACGCGTGTCCTGGCCGTCGCCGCGGCGGGTGTCCTTGAAATCGTCGCGATGCGTGTCCTTGAAGTCGTCGCGCGCCGTGTCCTTGAAGCCGGTGTGGCGCGAGTCCCGGAAGTCGCCGGGCCGCGTGTGCGCGACATCCCCGTCGTGCGGCGTCTGCCCGGGCGGGTTCTCGAAGTCCAGCGCGAAGACCTGCGGCGCGCTGCTGTCGCCGTCGCCATCGCGCGCGACGGCTTGCAGCAAGGTGCTCTGCTGGACCAGCCGCGACTCGCCCGTGGCGCCATCGAGGGCCACGCGGAAGCTGGAGCAGTTGCCGCCGGTGATCTCGATGCGCTCGAAACAGCGGTCCCCCAGCTGCCCGGGGCCGACCGAGAAGCTCACCGCCCCGTCCTTGTCGCCCCTGACCGTGCCCGTGGCCAGCACCTCGCCGGACTCGCCGTAGGCCTTCCAGGACAGCGACTCCTTGGCCCCGAGGCCCTGCGTGCTGAAACTCGCCTGGCGCATGTCGGTGTCGAAGTCCAGGCCCAGGCGCTCGCCGGCGTCGATCCAGGTGTTGCCGACGCCGATCCCGGACGAGCCGAGGTTGACGGCGGCCGAAGCGCAGCGCGTGGCGCCGCTCAGGCTCACCGGCAGGCCCCCGCTCGCGTCGCGCAGCACGTAGCCCGCGGACGCGTCACCGGTGCTCACCGTGTACGCACCCGCGGTGAACAGGGTCGGATCCAGCGCACGCAGCATCGTCGCCTGGTACTCGCCGGTGGCGGCGTCCGGCGCCACCGTGAAGACCACGGTGCCGTCCTCGGCCACGGCGTACAGGGCGCCGGTGGACGGGCTGTCCTCGTAATGCAGCCGCATGCCCTGGTAGCGCAAGGCCTGGGTGACCGTGCTGCCATCGGCCCCGGTGTGGAAGGCGGTGATGAACCCGTCGGCGTCGACCGAGCGGCCGCCGAGCACGATGGACGCGCCGGCGTCGTCGGCACCGATCGCGAAGCCCAGGTCGCCGGACGCCGTGGCGCCCACCGTCGCGCCGAGGGTGAGCGACTCGGCCGGCGCGGCGGCCCGCACGCTGTCGTCCTCCACCGTCACGCACAGCGGGGTGTGGGTGCTGCCGTCGCCGTTGGTCACGCACACGGTCAGTTCGAAGCCCAGCGTGTCCTCGCTGCCGGCATCGGCGTGATCCAGCGGACCCGAAAGGCGCAGGCGGTAGTGCCCGCCCTCGTCGATCGTGGCCGTGAAGACGACACGCTCGCCGGCGCTGCCGACCAGCGTGCCGGTGCCCGAACCGCTCCAGGTGATCGCCTGGCCGCCGCTGCTCAGTGCGGTGCCCGGCGCCACGAAGGCGAAGGTGGGCGTGCCGCCGGCGTCGCCCGGGGCGAGTTCCACGACACCGCTGGCGCACGCGCGGTCGGTGGTGTCGGGCGTGCCCGCGCTGTCGGCGTTGGCGCCGGCCAGGCCTTCCTCCGAGAGCGTGGCGCCACCCAGGCCGATGACGACCGGCTTGTCGTCCACCGGGGTCACCGTCAGCTCGAGGGTGGCCTCGCTGCTCAACTCACCGTCGCTGACGGTGTAGGTGATCGGCGGGACCGGGCCGTGGTAATCCCGCGCGGGCGTGAAACTCGCGTCGCCGTTCGCGGCCAGCGCGAAGCTGCCCACACCGGCCAGCAGCACCGTGCTGCCTGCGGGGAAGCTGCTGCCCAGGCCCGCCACGCTGAACTGCGTGACGCTGAGGCTGCTGCCGGCATCCGGGTCGCGGTCGTTGGCCAGCACGTTGGCGCTGGCCGCGGTGTCCTCGGCCAGCGTGACGAGGTCGGCAACGGCAACCGGTGGCGCGTTCCCGCTCGTCACGGCCACCTGCAGGGCCTGCAGGTCGACCCCGCCGCGGCCGTCGCTGACCTGCACATCCACGGCGTAGACGTTGTCGCGGTCGGCGTCCGCCGGGGCTTCGAAGTCGGGTGGCGACTTGAAGCACAGCGCGCCGGTCTTGGCATCGATGCTGAACAGGTCGGCATCGGCGCCACCGACGATCGCGAAGCTGCGGGTGTCGCCGGCATCGACGTCGCTCGCGGTCACGGTGGTGACCTCGCTGCGGCCGTCGGCGCCCGGGAGGGTCGCGGCATCGCCGCCGCCGTCGCTGGTGATGACCGGCGCATCGTTGGTGCCGCGGATCGTCAGCGTCACCGTCGACGACGTGCCGTCGTCGGCTTGCACGGCGAAATCCTCGGTCAGCGTCTGGCCCTCGCCCAGCGCCTGCACGACCGGGCTGTCGTTGTCCAGCACATAGCTCCAGCGGCCGTCGGCGTCGAGCGTGAAGCGGCCGTAGGCTCCGGCCGTGCCGGCCTGCGGGCGGAAAGCCGCCAGGCCCGCGCCGGCATCGGCATCGGCGATCGTCAGGGTGCCACCGGCCGTCGTCGCGACGTCTTCGGTGACCGTGCCCGTGGCGCTGCTGATCACCGCGGCGTCGTCCGTGCCGTTGATCGTCACCCGCACCGTCGACTCGGTGCCGTCGGCCGACCGCACGCTGAAGGTCTCGGTCAGGGCCTGCCCCTCGGCCAGTGCCTGCACCGCAGGGTTCGTGTTGTCGAGCGCATAGCTCCAGCGGCCCTCGGCATCCAGCGTGAAGCCGCCATAGGCTCCGGCCGTGCCGGACTGCGGCTGGAACACCGCCTGGCCCGCGTCGGCGTCCTCCACCGTCAGCGTGCCGCCGGTGGACAGCACCAGGTCCTCGGTCACGCTGCCGCTGCCGGCATGCGGGCCGTTCGCCGTGGACGAGTCGATCACCGCCCCGTCGTTCGTGCCGTGGATCGTCACCGTCACGCTGCCGGCGCTGCCGTCGGCACTGCGCACCGTGAAGGTCTCGGTCGCCGTCTGGCCCTCGCCCAGCGCCTGCACGGCCGGGGATGCGTTGTCCAGCGTGTACGTCCAGCGGCCGTCGGCCTCGAGGGTGAAGCGGCCGTGGGCTCCGTCCGTGCCGGGCTGCGGCTGGAACACCGCCTGGCCCGCGTCGGCATCCTCCACCGTCAGCGTGCCGCCGGTGGACAGCACCAGGTCCTCGGTCACGCTGCCGCTGCCGGCATGCGGGCCGTTCGCCGTGGACGAGTCGATCACCGCCCCGTCGTTCGTGCCGTGGATCGTCACCGTCACGCTGCCGGCGCTGCCGTCGGCACTGCGCACCGTGAAGGTCTCGGTCGCCGTCTGGCCCTCGCCCAGCGCCTGCACGGCCGGGGATGCGTTGTCCAGCGTGTACGTCCAGCGGCCGTCGCTGGCCAGGTCGAAGCGGCCGAAGGCTCCCGCGGTGCCGTCCTGCGGCTGGAACACGGCCTCGCCGGGGTCGGGGTCGGTGACGCCGACGGTGCCACCCGTCACCAGCTGCGTGTCCTCGACGACGCTGCCACTGTCGGGCGTGACCTGGGCGGGGTCGGGCTGCGCGGCGACCGTGATCATCACCTGGTCCGGCTGCTGCGCATAGTCGCCGGCACTGTCGCGCACGCTGAAGCTGAAGGCGCCCAGCAGGTCGCCGCTGGCATCCGGCGGCGGGGTGTAGACGAGGCGGTCGAGTTGTGCGGCCGGAACGAACTGGCCGGCCACCACGGGCTCACCCTCCAGCGCCAGCACGCCGGACGGCGGCAGCGAGTCGATCCGGATGCCGGCCAGCGTCTGCCCGGGATCCGGATCGGTGAAGGCGAAGTCGTTGGTCGCGAAGCGGTACTCGCCGTCCTCGGCGACCTCGCGTGCGAAGGGCAGGCCGTCCGGCGGCAGGTTCGGCCCGACCTGGACGGTCAGCACGCCCTCGCCGACGCCGCCATCCGGATCGGTGATCTGGTAGCGCACGACCACGGGGCCCGAGGTTCCCGGCGCGGGCGTGAAGCCCAGCGTGCCGTCGGGCAGCAGTTGCACCGTGCCGCGGCCGGGATCGTCGACCGTGGCCCCGGTCACGCGCAGCGTCCCACCCTCGGGATCGCGGTCGTTCACCAGCACATCCACGGCAACCTGAGGCGAGTCGTAGCCCACGGCCACCGTGTCCGGGCCCGCCAGCGGCGCGTCGTTGACGGGGACGACCTTCACGGTGAGCAGCGCCATCGGGCTGGTCTGCACCCCGTCGGTGACGGTCACGGCCACTTGCCGGTTGGCGTTGCCGGGATCGTCGGTGCCGTTGGCAAAGGTGATGCCCTGCAAGGCCTGGGCATAGGTGTCCGGCGAGGCCGTGCCGCCGATCGTCACCCGCGTGCCGTCGACGACAGCGCTCAGGCCGCCGGGCAGGCCGCCGACGGCCAGGACGTCGCCCGGCTGCGGATCGACCAGGGTCACCGTGGCGCCGGTGATCGGTGCGCCGCCGGGGCTGCCGGTGACCACGGCATCCGGGTCGGCCACGGCGACCGGGGCCTCGCCCTCGGTGAAGGTGGTCTGGCGGCCGGTGCCGCTGACGCCGGAGGAGTCGTCGCCGTCGAGGTCCACGCCGATGCCGACGCCGCCGCCCGGTGTGCCACCGCCGCCGGCTCCTGCCGGGCCGCTGTCCGGCGCCGGCGCGCCGCCGCCGAAGGCGATCGGCGTGGACGCCGCCAAGGGGCTGGTGCCCGCCAGGCCGCCCGGGTTGCCGCTCGTCTCGGTGATGCGCTCGATGCGCAGGCCCGACGCGAGGCCGCCGTCACCGCCCTCGCCCCCACCGCCACCGGCCACGCCGGCCGAGGGTGCGAACTTCGGCGAGCCGCAGGACACGCCGGCAATCACCGCGTCGAGCTCGTCGCCCAGTGCCGCGGTGGCGCAGGGGTCGCCGGGCTCGGCGGCCTGCGCCACCGGCGCCGCCCGCGTGGCATCGGTCAGGGTGACGATGCCGTCCTGCGTGGTCAGGATCATTTCGCCCTGGCGCACCACGTCGCCCACCTTCAGCAGCTGCAGCTTGCCGTCGGGCCGCTTCAGGTAGGCCTGACCCTGGATGTGCACGACCTGATCGGCCAGCGACTTGACGAGAACGGGCATGAAAGCCTCCGGAACCAGCGAGGGTGGGAATGAGGGTGGGTCGGCTGCCGCCGGGCATCGCCCGGTTCAGCGTTCGCGCAGCGCGCCGTCGCGCACCTTGAGCACGGGTTTGAGCAGGTACGAGAGCACGGTCTTGCGGCCGGTGAGCACGTCGACCTCGGCCGTCATGCCGGGCATGATCGGCAGGTTCTCGCCGAGCCGCGGCTTCAGCGTCTGCACGCGCACGACGTAGAACGCGTTGCCGCGTTCGTCGACCACGGTGTCCGGGCTGATGTTCTCGACCTTCGCATCCAGCCCGCCGTAGACGGAGTAGTCGTAGGCGGTGAACTTCACCAGCGCGCTCTGGCCGGGGTGGATGAAGGCGATGTCGCGCGGCTGCACCCGCGCCTCGAGGACCAGCGCATCGTCCAGCGGCACGATCTCGACGATGTCCTTGCCCGGCTGCACGACGCCGCCCACGGTGTTGGCCAGCAGCCGCTGAACGCGGCCGCGCACCGGGCTCTTGATCTGGCTCTTGTCGACCTTGTCGTTCAGGGCCACGGCGGTCGCGTTGAGGGCATTGAGCCGGCCCACAGCCTCGGCCAGCTCCTTGCGGGCCTCGTTGCGCATCGCCAGCTCGGTCTCGCCGACCTTGCGCTGGGCCTCGGCCACGGCGGCCATCACGCGCGAGATCTGCGCGCCGGCCTGCTCGCTGTCGCCGCGGCTGCGCGCCACGTCGCGCTCGAGCTTGAGGATGTCGACCTCGGAGACCGCGCCGCTGGCCAGCAGCGGCCGGGTGCGCGCCAGCTCCTGCTGGCTGAGCTCCAGGTTGCGATCGGCGGCCGACTTGCGCGCGCGCATCTCCGACAGCTCCTGCTGCCGCTGCGCCAGCTGCTGCTGGCTCATCGAGACCTGGCCGGCGACTTCGGCGCTCTTCATCTCGAACAGGCGTCGCTCCTCGTCGACGACGCGCTGCTCGGCCGCGTCGCGCGCCTGCGGCGGCGTGAACGATGCGCCTTCGGCCAGCGCGCGCAGGCGGGCCACCCGCGTCTGCAGCGCGAAGCTCTGCGCGACGTTCTCGCGCGCGCCGCTGGTGGCACGCGTCTCGTCGATCTTCAGCAGCAGCTGGCCCTGCTCGACGACCTGGCCCTCGCGCACGAGGATCGCGGTGACCACGCCGCCGTCCAGCGACTGCACCAGCTGCAGCTGGCGCGACGAGACCACCTTGGCCTCGCCTCGCGTCACCTCGTCGACCTTCGCGAAGCCGGCCCACACCAGCAGCGCCAGCGTGGCCAGCGCGGCGGCGCGCAGGATCAGGCGCGAGCGCCGGCGCTGCACGGGATCGAGCAGCTCGGCGGCCATCTGCTCGAACTGTCGTTCGGCCAGCAGCGAGGGCGCCGCCGCGCCGGCGGCGGTGTTCAGGGGCAAGGCCGGCACGCCGTTCATGGCACGTCCCTCCGCCCTGCGCGCTGCGGGATGAGCGCTGGGGAGCGGCCCGGCGCGCTCACTGGAGCACCTTCGCCCTTGAAGGGCTCCGGGAT
>ERZ761602.3896-NODE-3896-length-20144-cov-5.109762_pt1 | contig 20144 bp, 8 predicted proteins | sample MGYA00512165_ERZ761602 | MGnify/ENA primary metagenome ERZ761602 (study PRJEB28899, sample SAMN02445085) | bioreactor sludge metagenome | biome: EBPR sludge; isolation source: Thorneside wastewater treatment plant | place: Australia: Brisbane, Thorneside... | reverse complement strand
GGGCGCGGGGAGCGCCAGCAGCTCCGGATCGACGCCCGCCGCGGGGCGGGAGAGCAAGACGTCGTCGCGTTCTACGGTCGTCACGAGCAGCTTCGACAACCGGTCCGCGGGTTTGTTCGCGCCGGCCGAAGGATGATGCACCGAGCGCGCGGGGCTCACAATGCCGGCTCCAGCGAGCCGCGGGACGGCCCTCCCGGCCACCCGGGGACCCACCTCGGCTCGAGCCGCGTCGTTGCGCCCCCCCGGCCCCCCTGCTAGATCGCGCGCCCCGCGAGCCGACGCCACGAGCGCCTCGCCGACACGACAGATCACGGTGGGAACCTCCCACCCGAAGACGGTGGGCTCGTCCCACCCGGAAGACGTGGTGGGAATCCCCACCGATCGGAGTCAGAAATGAAGCTCTCGCCCCTTCAAGCCGCCAAGAAGCGATTCGGAATCGAAGAAGAGAACCCCACCCTCGCCCGCAAGGCGGTCAAGGAGAAGCTGGTCGACGCCGTCCAGAAGCTCACGGACGACGGCCTCTGGATCGACCGCGTCAACGGCGGCAAGGGCCTCGCCAGCGTCTCGAACAAGAAGCTCCTCCACCTCCTCGAGGTCCTCGAGGCCGTGAAGTCGCACGGTGGCCGCTCCAAGGTCATCAGCGACGTGGTCGCGTTCGACGGCCGCAAGGACGCGACCTACGCGGCCCGCTTCGAGAGCTGGTCGACCCCGCGCCTCTGGGACGCGTACCGCGCGGCCAAGAAGCGCGCCGCCGCCGCGAGCTGATCGCGCTCGCGCTCGCGCACGACGACCCGCCCGGCCAGCCGCGGCGGGTTTCGTCTTTCCGTCGACGTCGTCTCGTCGAGGTGGGGGACGATCGAACGACGTCGTTCGAACGACGCGGCCCGGCGTCGGTCGCGCCCCGAGTGCTATGAAGCGTCATGCCCGGGGCGCCCTTGTTGGAGCTGCATCGCGTCGGCTTCGACGACGACGGGCGCGCCATCCTCGCCGACGTCTCGCTCACCGTGCACGAGCGGGAGATCCTCGGTGTGGTGCTCCAGCACGGCGCCGGCAAATCGCTCCTGCTCTCCATTGCGAGCGGGCTCGTGCCGCCGAGCCGTGGCGAGGTGGTCTTCCGCGGACGTCGGATCGCGGAGCTGCCTTCGAGCCCGCCGAAGCTCGGCTTCGTCTTCGAAGACGACGGTGGACTGCTCGCGAACCTCTCCGTCTTCGACAACGTCGCGCTCCCGCTGCGCTTCCACTTCACGCTCTCCGAGGCCGAGATCGACGCCAAAGTCCGCGAAGCGCTCGGGCTCGTGGGGCTCGAAGAGGACGCCGGGCGCATGCCGTGGCAACTGACGAGCGACCGCCAGCGCCTGGCGTCGCTCGCGCGCGCGAGCGTCTACGAGCCGGAGCTCGTCTTCATCGACGACTTCTACCTGAACGCCGACCAGGACGCGTTCCGCCGCCTCCAAGACGGCGTCGCGATCCTCCGTGAGGCGCATGGCACCGCGTTCCTACTCGCGGTCGACGGTGGTGGTGAGTTCGGGATCGCGGATCGCCTCTGCCTCGTCGATCTGGGTGCAGTGCTCGAGCTCGAGCGGCCCGTTTGATCCGACGGCCCTCGGCGCTTCGATCCCGAGCTCAACGACGGTTCGAGTGTATCTCGTTCACACTGGTGTTCTTTCTCACGCGCCCTCGGTACGCTGTGTCGCGGAGGGGTCGATGCGCAGCAAGTTCTTGGTCCGATCGGTCGGAGCGCTCTTGGCGATCGTCGTCGGGCTTGGCGACGACGACGGGGGTTCGGATTCGGGCATCTTCCCCGATGCGAGCCATGACGCGTCTCCTCCCGAAGACGCGACCGCCGACGCCTCGACGGACGCGCCGCCCGATCCCGACGCGGGCACCGATGCAGGCGTGGATGCGTTCGTTCCTCCGGCCCGACACGGTGTGGTGGTGCGACTGGTCGGTGATGGCATCGGGCGGGTCGTAAGTGACGCGGGACACGACTGCAACGGAGCCCCCGGCGACCTTTGTTATCTGGAGGTGGAGCACGACACGCTCATCCACTTCGAAGCGAGCGGAGACGCTGGCTCCTCGTTCGTGAGCTGGAGCGTCACGGAGTGCGGGGCGGCGCTCGGGTGTGACCTCCGCATCGACGACGACGTGGTGGTCGAAGCGAGGTTCGAGCTCGGCACCGAGAACCTCACGCTGAACGTCAACGAAGGTGGTCACGTCGACGTCGCGCCCCTCGGGGTGACGTGTGGGGCCGGGACGACGTGCACCTACGAACGACCGCACGGCTCGACCGTCACCCTCGTCGCGGTAGCCGACGGCGACCACCGCCACATGGGTTGGACGGACGATTGCGCCGCCACCACGGGCGCGATCTGCACGGTGTCGCTCGAGGCGTCGCGAACGGTCGGCGCGATCTTCGCGCTGCGGACCGACTCGCTGTCGGTCGTTCGCGCGGGCACGGGGTCTGGGCGGATCGTGTCGACGCCCGCCGGTATCGATTGCCCCGACACATGCGAGCAATCCCTGACGCGCGGCACCTCCGTCGCGCTCGCCGCGACGGCCGACGAGGGCTCGGACTTCCAAGGCTGGAGCGGAGCCTGCACCGGGAGCGGTGCGTGCGCGGTCTCGATCGATGGACCGACCTTCGTCGTCGCCAGCTTCGCGCGCCGCACGTACGACGTGGTCGTCTCTCGGACCGGCGACGGCGACGCACGTGTGCTCGCGGACGTCGGCGCGATCGACTGCGGGAGCACGTGTCGAGACCGAGTCTCGCACGGCACCAGCGTGACGTTCACCGTATCTCCCGAACCGAGCAGCACGATCGTGTCGTGGGGCGGAGCATGCGCGAGTGCAGGCTCGTCCCCGACCTGCACGGTCGTGGTCACCGCGGACACGAACGTCTCCGTGAACGTCGCGCGGCGTCGATTCGACGTCGCGATCGTTCGCGAGGGAACGGGAGTCGGGAGCGTCGCGTCGAGCCCCGCCGGGATCTCGTGTGGGAGCGATTGCACGGAGAACGTCTCGTACGGCGCCGCTCTGTCCTTGACCGCGACGCCCGCGGCGAGCTCCACCTTCTCGGGTTGGGCGGGTGCCTGCACGGGCACGGGTGTCTGCGAGCTGGTGGTCACCGCGCCGACGGAGGTGCGGGCTTCGTTCGCCATCCGTACGTACGTGACGACGGTGGCTGCGGCCGCGGTTCGAGGGGGCTCGGGCCGCATCACGTCGTCGGTCGCCGGGATCGACTGCGGCGCCGACTGCTCGCAGACGTGGTCACACGGGACGAGCGTCACGCTCACCGCCACGGCGACCGCGGGCTCCAACTTCGTCGGCTGGAGCGACGCCTCGGGCGCCTGCTCCGGCACGGGGCCCTGCACGCTCACCATCGATCGCGCACGCTCGATCACGGCCACGTTCGAAGGGCACACCCCGGTGCGCTTGAACCCCACGGATCGTGACCCGGACATCATCGTTCGGGACTACGACCGCCTGGCTGCGGATCTCGCGATCGACTTCGGTGGCATCCGTTCGGACGTCGCGGTGATGCCGGGTTCCGGCGTGTTCTACTTCGAAGGCCACCGTCTCAGCGACACGCTCGGACCGTACGGGGTCGGTGTCTGCAGCGGCACCTACCCGCTCGACGGCGCGAGCGTCGGCTCGACCGACCAGGCCGTCGGCGTGACGGCCTCTGGTGGCATCGACTTCGCAGGCGCGTATCAAGCCGGTTTCGACGGATCCGACACGGAGTACTACGGCCTGGTCGTCGACTACCGAGGCGCGAATCCGATCGTGCACGTCATCGTGCGAAACATCGACTTCGGGATCGGGATGAATCGCGCGATGGTGCGACGCTCGATCACGATGACGAACGTCACGACTCCCGTGTACATCTTGGTCGCTGGACGACGCGCCATCGTGGGCGACGAGATCGAGATCAATCCCGGTAACGACACCACGAACTTCCCGTTTCATTACGACCCCGTCGCGGTGTTGCGCTCGGAGGGCATCCCGGCGCTCGCCGAGGTCGCCGACCACCTGGTGCTGGGCTGGGGAAGCACCTACGCGGCTTCGCCGAGCCTACGGCCGACCGTGACCGTCTCGGCGGCCCAGACGGTGTCCAACGGTGCATCGGTGACCGTCACCGCGACGGCGATGGACGCGGAAGACGGAGTCCTCACGTCGCAGATCCGGTGGGAGCTCCTGTCGTCTCCCCACTACGCCGGTCGGGTTCGAGGCACGGGGCCGTCGTTCACCTTCGACGCGGACGGGATCGGCATCCACCCTGCGCGCGCGTGGGTCGTCGACGCCTCCGGACGGGTCGGAGAAGCCGTCGTTCGAGTCACGGTTCCGGGCCCCGTCGCGATGCAGCCGACGGTCCGCCTCCAGCCCGACGCCTCCAGCGGCGCGGGGATCGAGCTCAACCCAGCAGGCACGTCGACTCGGTACACCGGCTTCGGAAAGATGGGAATCCGAGCCAATCAATCCTGCTACGGATGCTATTGGTACTTCGAGTTCTCGCGCCTACACGCTCCGCTGAACATGGGCGGCGGGCTCGTGACGGGAATGGGCAATCTGAACCCGTTCGACTGGTCGGACGTGCCTCAGAGCATCGCGATCAACGTCCTCGGAGGTTCCTGGCGCAACCTGATTCCCGAGGCCACCTTCCCGGTTCCTGCTTCGGACGTGGACCACTACGGAGTCGTCGTCGACTACCGTGGTGAGCACCCGATCGTCTCCGTCATCGTGGACGACGTGATGCACTACCGCGTCGAGATGACGGATACGTGGACGGAGCTCTACCCGATGCTCTACGGCAACCCCTTGGGAACGCCGATGGGCTCGTACGACGAGTCGATCAACTTCGGCGACTCCCCGTTCCAGTACGACCCGGTCGCCATCTTGGGCGCGGCGGGGATCTCCACCACGGGTCTGCAGGTCGGCTGGGGAAACTGAGCGCCTGATCCGGGATCGGCGTCGGCGATCCGGGCTCGTCGCGTGAACGGTGAACAACCGCGGCGATCGCTGCGCTACCCTCGCGCGCCGTGACGCTCGCGCTCGACACCTTGATCGTCCTCGACGAGCTGCCCGACGGAACGTGCGCGGGCTATCCGCTCGTCGAGCCCGAGCACGTCGCGATCGGACGCGAAGGCGACGTGCTCGCGGAGCTTCGTCTCTACCTCGCCGATCAGCTCGCCACCGCCGCGCCGATGCGCGTCGCGCGCTACGCGCTCCCCGACGCGGCGGAGCCTCGGAGCTTCGAGGTCACGCTGCCGGAGACGGAGCTCCCCGCGAAGCTGCGCCGGGCGCCGAAGGTGCCCGTACACGCGGTGGTGGTCCCGCACGACGGCGCGTCGTGGGTGCTGGTGCCCTCGCTGCGCCACGTGGTCTACGTCGCGCGCGGCGAAGAGCTCGAGTCGACCGCGGTGCACGAGATCGAGCGCCACCTGCGCGCGCATGCGCCCGATGCCCGTGCGCGGCTCGGGATCTTGCCGCCCGCCGAGACGCGCGTGGTGCCGATGCGCGTGCTGGTCGATCGCGAGGGCGAAGCGGCGCGCGGCGCGAAGCGGCAGAAGGATCTGCTCGACGCGCGGCGCCGCAAAGAAGCGCTCGACGTACTCGGGTCGGTGGCGACGCCGCTGCACGCGGAGCTCGACGGACCGCCGGTCGTCGGTCGCGACGAGCTCGTGCGCACGCTGCACGGCTGGCTCGGCGGTGAGGAGCGCCGCAGCGTGCTCCTCGTCGGCGACGAGCGGGTCGGCAAGAGCGCGACGCTGCTCGCGTGGCTGCGCGGACCGGGCGAAGGGCGGCGCGCATACGCGACGAGCGGCGCGCAGCTCATGGCCGGCATGAGCGGGCTCGGGCAATGGCAGGAGCGGCTCCGGCGCGTGCTCGACGCGGCGCGCGAGCTCGACGCGATCCTCGTGTTCCCGGATCTCGCGGACCTCTTCGATCAAACGGGCAAAGGTCACGTGGATCTCCCCGCCGCCATCAAGCCCGCGCTCGAAGAGGGGCGCGTGCGGGTGGTCGGAGAGCTCACGCAGATCAACGCGGATCGACTGCTCGGGCGCCACGAGGGCTTCTTCCAGAGCTTCCAGACCGTGCTCGTGCCGCCGACCGATCGGACGCAGGCGCGCGCGCTCCTCGATGCGCGCGCGAAGCATGCGGCGTCGATCGGGCGACCGGACGTGGAGCCCGACGCGCGCGAAGCCATGCTCGCGCTCGCCGATCGATACCTCGCGTACCGCGCGTTCCCCGGCAAGGCCGCGGAGCTCTTCGACGAGATCCTCGGCGCGTTCGAGCGCCCCGGCGTGGCGGCGGTCGATCACGAGAGCGTGCGCGCGGCGGACGTGTTCCGACACTTCGCGACCACGAGCGGCATCCCCGAGGCGCTGCTGCGCGACGATCGTCCGCTCGATCCGGCGCGGCTCCGCGCACGTTTCTCCGCGCGGGTGGTCGGACAACGCGCCGCGATCGACGCCGTGGTCGACACGCTCTGCGTCGTGAAGGCCGCCCTCTCGCCGGGCGACAAACCGCTCGCGACGTTTCTCTTCGCGGGGCCCACCGGCGTCGGCAAGACCGAGCTCGCGCGCGCGCTCGCGGAGGTGCTCTACGGCGCGGATGAGCGCCTCGTGCGCTTCGACATGAGCGAGTACGCGGACGGCTGGTCCGCGCGGCGCTTGGTCGACGGCGACGACGGCGGCGAGGGGCTGCTCACGCGAAAGGTCCGCGAGCAGCCGTTCTCGGTGATCTTGCTCGACGAGATCGAAAAAGCGCACCCGCTCGTCTTCGACCTGCTGCTCCAAGTCACGGGCGAAGGTCGCCTCACGGACGGACGCGGCCGCGTCGCGCACTTCCACAACGCGATCCTGATCCTCACGAGCAACCTCGGGGCCTCGCACGGATCGAAGCGGCTCGGGATCGACGCGCGTGACGAGGTCTTCGATCCGATGGACGCGATCCGTCGGCACTTCCGGCCGGAGCTCGTCGGTCGCCTCGATGGCGTGATCCCCTTCCACGCGCTCAGCCGCGAAGAGATCGATCGCGTCACGCGCCTCACGCTCGCGCGGGTCACGGAGCGCCGCGGGCTGCGCGACCGCGGTGTCGCGCTCCACGTGAGCGAGCCGGCCATCGAGCACCTCGCGAGCACGGGCTACGACGCCGTGTACGGCGCGCGGGCGTTGCGACGTCACGTCGAGTCCGCGCTCGTCTCGCCGCTCGCGGATCTGCTCTCGTCGGTCGGGCGCGTCGGGCTCGGCAGCCACGTGTTCGTGCGCACGCCGGGCGAGGCCGCGAACGACGCGCGCTTCCGCCGCGAAGCGAACGGCCTGGTGCTCGAGCTGACGATCGGAGAAGCGCGCGCGGCGCGTGGGGATCTCGACGCGCTCGGGCAGGTCTCGAAGCTGCGGCGCGAGCTCGCGACGTGGATGACCAAGCCCGTCGTCGAGCAGGTCGCCGAGGAGGTCCGCTCCACGCTGGTGCAGCTCGCGGCGCCGCGCTCGGAGGCGGAGCTGCAGCGCGCGGGCCACGAGCTCGCGCAGCTCCAACGCGAGCACCACCGGCTCGGGCGCCCGTGGGAGACGCTGCGAGCGCTCGAGGCCGAGGTGCTCGAGCTCGAAGAGCTGTGCTTCTCGTCGTGGCTCGACGGAGACGCCGACGGATCGCTCACGACCTGGGCGGAGGAGCTGCCCGCGTTGCGCCACCGCGTGCGCATGGCGCTGCTCGCCGTGCTGCTCGAGCGCCGACCGATGCACGCGATCAGCGTGTTGATCGAAGAGCTCGACGAAGGGCGCACGCTCGACGGCTGGCTCACCCCGCTGATCGACGATCTCCCGCGGCGTGGCTGGAGCGCGACGTTCCATCTGCACAAGGACGCCGCGCCCTCGCCCGTACCGTGGCCGAGTGACCGACCGTTCGGGCCGCCGCGCGATGCGGCGTGGATGCGCGACTGGCTCGCGCGACCGGTGCGCGATCGTGCGATCGCCGTGATGCGCGTGCGCGGGAGCCACGCGGGCTCCTTGCTCGCGCTCGAGACGGGTCTCCACCGCTTTCTCGGCGTCGCGCCGCGTCCGCAGGGATCGCACCATCGAATGACGCTGCTCGTGCTCCACGACGCGATCCGCGACGGCGAGTGGTCGCGCCCGATCTTCCGACCCGAGGCGCCGCCCGCGCCGGACAAAGCGCTTCGCATGCCGTGTCGTCGTTGGACCGACGAGCGCCCGAACCAGAAACTCCCCGCGGACTACATCGAGATCCCGCTCTGGCAGTACTGGATGCCCGAGAGCTCCGACGAGCTCGCGCTGCGCGAGCTGCTCGCGGCCGCCGATCCGGACGCGCTCTACGAAGGCGCGGCGCTCGGAGATGCGCACGAAGAGGAGGCGCCGTGAACGTCCTCGTGCCGGTGTTCCAGCGCAAAGAAGAGGGCTACCTCACGTGGACCGCGCTCGGTCTCGGGGTGAACCTCGCGCCCAAACGCTTCGTGAGCGAGCCGAAGCTGCGCGAGCACCTCGCGCGCGACCTCGAGAGCGCGCTCGCGACCGCGCCGCCGCGCACCGTCGTCACCGTGGGCGCGCCGCGCAGCGTGTCGCTGGAGCGCGTTCGGCTCGATCTGAAGCTCGACGGTGCGCAGGGGCGTCGCCGCAAGACCGGCGTGTTTCCCGTGATCCTCGACGTGCGGCGCTTGCCCGAACGACGACGCCTCGTGCTCGCGTACCACCCGCTGCGCGAGCTCGAGACGATCGTGGTCGACGAGTCGCGCCCGCTCGACGCGCAGATCGGCGCGCTCTTCGCCGCCCGCTGGGGTGAGCTCGACGACGACGCGCTCGACGCGCTCCTGCTGCAATCGCGCGATGCGCTCCGCACGATCCCGATCGCGATTCGCCCGCGCTCGCTGATCGATCGCACCGACGGTCGCGACGCGGTCTTCGACGACTTGCTCACGGAGTCGGAGAAGAAGAAGCGCCAGGGTCGCGGCTCGCTCACGGTGCTGCACGAGATCGGCGTCGATCTCGGCGCGCGCGCGGGCGCGATCGTCGGCGAAGGAGAGAGCGCGTCGGGCTTCGACGTCGGTCGTCCGCGGGAGCCTCTGCGAAGCCAGCTCCAACGTCTGCTCGTGACGTCCAAGAAGCGTTCGTTCGTGCTCCTCGGGATGCCGGGCGCTGGCAAACGAACCGCGCTGCGCCGCGTGATCACGGATCTACTCGAAGCGGAGGGCTACGCCACGCACCGCGATCTCGATCGCACCACGCGGGTGTTCTCCATGGCGGCGAGCCGCCTCATCGCAGGCATGTCGCGCGTCGGAGAGTGGGAGCAACGCGCGCTCGACGTGGTCGAGGCCGCGCACGGCCGGGGGCTCGTGCTCGTGGTCGACGACCTGCACACCTTCGGCGGGGTCGGTCGCAGCCGCGACAGCGAGCGTTGCCTCGCGGACGTGTTCCGCGGGCCGCTCGAGCGGGGCGAGATCGTGCTCGTGGGCGCATGCACACCCGCGCAATGGGCGCGGCTCGAAGAAGACTCGCCGGGCTTCGCGTCGGCGTTCGCGCGCCTCGCGGTCGAGCCGGCGAGCAGCGACGAGACGATGCGCATGCTGCTGCACGAAGGCCGCAAGCTGGAGTCGGAGCGTGGGCTCTCCTTCGCGCCGAACGCCTACCGGACGATCCTCGAGCAGTCGCAGGCGCTCTTCCCCGAGCGTGCGTTGCCCGGCAAAGCCATCGATCTGCTCCGCTCGTTCGACACCGGCAGCGTGACGAGCACGCAGGTGCTCGAGCGACTCGTCGCGACGACGGGGCTCCCGGAAGAGCTGCTCGATCCGAACGGAACGCTCGGCCTCGACGAGGTCGTCACCGAGCTCGGCGACGAGGTGGTCGGACAGACCGAGGCGGTGCGCACGGTGGCAGAGCTCGCGTTGCGCATCCGCACCGGGCTCGTCGATCCGAAGCGGCCCTACGGAACGTTCCTCTTCACCGGCCCCACCGGCACCGGCAAGACGCAGCTCGCCAAGACGCTCGCGCGTTACCTCTACGGCGACGGCGATCGCCTCGTGCGCTTCGACATGGGCGAGCTCTCGGGTCCCGACGCGGTGCCGCGGCTCATCGGACACCGCGGACAGCCACGCGGTCTGCTCACGGAGGCGGTGCGGCAGCGCCCCTTCGCGCTCCTCTTGCTCGACGAGATCGAGAAGGCGCACCCCTCGGTGCTCTACCTGCTCTTGCAGCTCCTCGACGACGGTCGCCTCACCGACGCCGCGGGCGACCGCGTGAGCTTCACGCACTGCGTGGTCGTGATGACCTCGAACCTCGGCGCCCGCACCCGCCCCGCGGTCGGCTTCGGCGCGCCGAGCGAGCGTTCGCGGCTCGCCGAGGTCACCAAGGCGGTGAAGGACTTCTTCCCGCCCGAGCTCTTCAACCGCATCGATCGCGTCGTGCCCTTCCTCCCGCTCGACGAAGGGAGCGCGCGTTCGATCGCGGTGCGCGAGCTCGAAGCGCTGCTCGGCCGGCGTGGGCTCGCCGATCGCAACGTCTTCGTGCGCCCGCACGCGAGCGCGGTGGATCGTCTGGTCGCGGAAGCGTTCGACGATCGCGCGGGCGCGCGCAGCGTTCGACGCTATCTCGAGACCCACGTCGCGTCGCTCCTCGCCGAGCATCTCGCGTCGACCGTGCGACCCGAGCTCGAGGTGATCCAGCTCTTCGATCGCGCAGGGCGCTTCACGCTTTCGTCGGACGCGCTGCGCGAGGCGGAGCCGCTCGACGGCGACTCGACGATGCGGAACCTGCTCGGGGCCTCCAGCGCGGAGCTCGTCGCGCAGATCCCGAGCGCGCTGCAGCGGCTCGACGACGCGGTGGCCACGGGCGCGCTCGACACGCTCGCCGCGCGCATCGGCGCTCACCTGCCTCACGCGAGCCAATCGGCGCGTGACGCGGACGCCCTCTTCGACCTCGAGCGTCTGCGCGGCGAGGTGCACCGCACGCGCGAGGCGCTCGAGCTGCTCGCGCACGGGGAACGATTGACCGCAGAGGCCGAGCTCGAGCTCGCGACCGGCACGTGGGGAGTCGCGCAAGACCACGCGGGCGCCCCCAAGCGCGTGCGCCTGCTCGATCGACGTCAGCTCCGTGGTCACGCGATGCCGGTCGGCAAGCGCGCGCTCCTGCGCTGGCACGCGACCGCCGCGCACCTCGCGCGCGAGCTCCGTGCGATCGCGGCCGATCCGAGCGGACACGACCCGAGCCGACACCGCGTGCACCTCGAGCTGCTGCGCATCGGCGTCGGACGGGGCTCGAAGCTGCTCGGGCTCTTCGTCGCGCTCTGGCAACACTACGTCGCCACCGGCGGGGAGCTCGTCGCGAGCTCGGCGATCGTGCGCGGCGACCGCTTCGACGCGACGATCGATCCGATCACCGACCCGACGCCGGAGATGCTCGTGCTCGAGCTACACGGCATCGGCGTGCGTGGGCTCTTCGAGCTCGACGAAGGTTGCCACGTCTACGACGGCGCCGACGGGAGCTCCGAGATCGTCCGCGTGCGGGTGCTCGACGCGGAAGGCACGCCCGCAGATCGCATCGACGCCCACCTCGCGGCGCGGCGTGCGCTCGAAGCCGCCGTCGCGGGCACGACGGTTGGACCCACGGACACGCCGACGTCCCCCGACGTGCTGCTGCCGGTGGTGCGTCGCTACCGCGCAGACCTCGCGCGTGGGACGAGCGCGGCGTTCGCGATCGAAGACCACCGCACGACCCACGTCGAGGCCTCGGAGGCGCGCGCGCTCGAAGAGATGCTCGGGCCCTTCACGTGGCTCGCGATGGGTTGGGACACGAAGGGCGTGGAGCACGACCCGAAGCGCGTCTCGAACCTCGATGCGGAGAGCGGCGCGAGCGGCGCGAACGCTGCGAGCCCCGCGACGCCGGACCGAGACGGAGAGCCTCGATGAGCACGCCTCGAACGCTACGCGTCTACCTCGTCGAGCACGCGGACGGAAAGCGTACTGGTCTGCTCGTTCGTCGCTATTCGAGCCTCTTCGATGGACCACCCCCGAGCGCCTACGGCACGGACGAGGCGTCGGTGCTGCGTCAGCTCGAGATCGAGCTGCGGCTGCGGCTCTCGCGCGATCCCAGCGAGCTCGACCGCTACCTGTGGAGCGAGCGCTTCGACACGCGCACCGTCGCGCTGCGCATCAGCCCCGCGAGCGTGGTCGACAAGCAGCCCGTGATCGGCAAACGCGAGATGCCGATCCGCCTCACCTACGCCTGGTGCAAGGGCGACGACGGCTCGTACCGCGTGATGCTGCCGCGCTTCGATTGGTGGCTCGTGCTCGAGGATCTCGACACCGCGAAGGACGCGCTCGCCCACGCGCTCTCGGGCGCGCTCCTCGGCGCGCAGCCCGCGTGGCTCTACGACTTCCGTCGCGAGGGCGAGGAGAGCGTGCGCGAGTGGGAGCCCTCGCTGCTGCGCGAGGTGAAGGCGCCGAGCGCGCACGAGACCACGACCGACGCCCGCAAGATCCTCGCGCAGGTCGCGGACGATTGGGTCGATCGCGCCGCGAAGGGCAAGCTCGTGCGTCCGGTCGGCGACGCGCGCGCGTCGTTGTCGTGGTCGGCCGTGATCGACGCGGACGCGAGCCGCCCACTGCGCTCGCTGCTCTTCGTGGGCGACGCCGGGGTCGGCAAGAGCACCGAGGTGCGGCACCTCGCGTACGCGCTGCTCGCGAAGAAGCGCGAGAAGAAGAACGCGCGCACGCCGGGCCTCTACGCGACGAGCGCCGAGCGCTTGCTCGCGGGGATGATCTACCTCGGCATGTGGCAGGAGCGCGTGCTGGGGCTCGTCGACGAGCTCGCGGGCGAGCGCGACCTGCTCTACGTCGATCGACTGCTCCCGTTGCTCGCTCCACAGGCGGACGGTGCGTCGATCGCGAGCCTCCTCGGGGCTCCGCTCGCCGAAGGCGAGATCGCGCTCGTCGCGGAGTGCACGCCCGAAGAGCTCGCCGAGGCGCGCCGCCGCGACGCCGCGTTCGTCGAGCACTTCGTGCCGATCCCGATGCGCGAGCCGCGCGTCTCCGCGCTCCTCCCGAGCCTGCGTGCGTTCGCCGCGCGCGGGAAGAAGTCGCTCCATCCGCGCGCGCTCCGCCGGGCGACGGAGCTCCTCGCGACCTACCGTCGCGATCGCAGCTTCCCCGGCAAAGGCTTCCGCTTCTTGGAGACGCTGGAGGCCGACGAGCAGGCGCCCGCGACGATCTACGCGCCCGACGTGGAGCGAGCCTTCGCGCGCTCCACCGGCTTGCCGCTCGAGCTCGTGAGCGACGCACAGGTCGCCGGCACCGGCGTGATCGCGGAGCGCCTGCGTGAAGGCGTCATCGGCCAAGACGCCGCGTGCGAGGCCGCCGCGCGCGCCATCGCGCCCTTCAAAGCCGGCCTCGGTCCACCCGATCGGCCGCTCGCGGTGCTGCTCTTCGCGGGCCCCACCGGCGTCGGCAAGACCGAGCTCGCCAAGCGCATCGCGGGCTACCTCTTCGGCGACACCAAGCGGCTCGTGCGCGTCGACATGAGCGAGCTCTCCACGCCGGGCAGCGCGTCGCGCCTCGTCGCGACCGGCCGCGGCGTGCGCAGCCTCGCGGAGAGCGTGCGTCGCGAGCCGCTCGCGGTGGTCCTGCTCGACGAGGTCGAGAAGGCGCACCCCGAGGTCTTCGATCTGATGCTCGGCGTGCTCGGCGAGGGACGCCTGACCGACGACACCGGCCGCTTCGTCGACTTCCGCATGACCTTCGTCGTGATGACCTCGAACCTCGGCGCGCGCGATCGCGATCCGGTCGGCTTCGACGGGCGCACGAGCGCGGCGGACTACCTGCGCGCGGTGCGCGAAGCGTTCCGGCCGGAGCTGCTCGGGCGCATCGATCAGGTCGTGCCCTTCGATCCGCTCTCGCAAGCCTCGGTGCGGCGCATCGTCGACCTCCAGCTCGCGAGCATCGCGCGCCGCGAAGGTTTCACGCGACGCGAGGTGAAGCTCGTGGTGACCGACGCCGCGCGCGATCGGCTCGCGACGCTCGGCTACGAGCCGCGCTACGGCGCGCGCCCACTCAAGCGTGTGCTCGAGACCTACGTCGTGACCCCGGTGGCCACGCGGCTCGCCGCGGAGCCGAGCTTCCGCGCCCGCACGCTGCGGGTGGGCGTCGAAGGGGAGAACGCGGAGCTTCTGTTGCCGAGCTGAGCTCGCTCCTCGGCCTTCGAGAAGGTCGAGGAACCACGCTCACTCCGGCTCGCGCAGCTCCACCGTCTGCTCGGGCGACCGCGCGATCACGTCGCCCATCGCGTTCTCCAGCACGGCGGGTGGGAGCCGGACGCGGCCGGGCACGCGCGCGACGAGCGCGAGCGTGAGGTCCACCGCGTCGTCGCGGAGCGCGACCACGAGCTCGTCGTCGTCCATCCAGGCCGCCGCGACCTTCGCGTGCGCGCGCAGGGGCTCGAGCAAGACCTCGAGGCCTCCCGGCAGCGCCTGCCGCAGCACCCGCGGGCCGGTGCCCGTCAGCCGCAGCTCGACGAGCGTCGGCGCGTCGATCGTCAGCGCGTCGGGCACCCGACGCGTCAGCGGCGGCGCGTCGTCGCGGACACCCTGCCCCGACCACACCTCGTGCGTGAGCTCGACGCGCGCTTCTTGCGCGCCGCTCCAGCGCACGCGGATGCGGTGCTCCCCCGGCGAGAGCTCGAGCTCCTGCGCGCGCAGCGCCAGCGCGGCCGCCCAGAGATCGTCACTGCGCACCTCCACGCGCCGCGTGACCTCGCCGTCGATCTCGACCTCCAGCACGCCGTCGCCGTCGGTGATCGGACGCAGCCGCGAGAGCGCCCGCAGCGCGTGTGCGGTGCCACGTCCGTCGTGGGTCGTGCCCCACGTGCGCCGCGTCGAGAGCAGAAAACGCGCGGCCTCCGGCGCGAGCGCCTCGAAGCGCTCCGGCGCGACGTCCTCGAGCACCTCGAGCGCCACGTCCACCGCCGCCACGTGACCCGCCCACGCGTCGAGCCACTGGGGCTCGAAGTGCGTGAGGTGTCGGAGCTCGACGAGCTTCTCCGCCGCGCGCGCGATGAGGTTCGCGTACGCCGACGCATCGAGCGCATGCAGGAACGCCGTGCAATGCGCGAGCGTGCGTGGATCGAGGCTCGGGCTCTCCAGCTCCGCCGTGCACATCACCCGCCACGCGAGCATCACGGGGTGCTCGAGGTTGCGCGGATGGATCGCGATCACCGCGTGCGCCGCCTCCGCCGCGAGCGCACGCCGCTCGGCCGCACTCTCTCCGCGCCAGGTCGCCATCGCGCGCACGTCCAAGAATCCGTGATCATCGGCAGCTTCGAGCACGTGATCGCGCGCCGCGATCAGCGCCGACTCCGGCACCATCGCGCCGACCTCGCGCAGCTCCCGCAGCGCTTCGAGCGCGTAGACGCTCACATATCCGTCGGCGGCTGACCCCGCCGACGCGGTGAATCCGTCGCTGACGATGCCCTCCCGCGAGAAGCGAAGACCGAACCCGCCGTCTTGGTTCTGCGCGCTCACGAGCGCGAGCGCGATCGCGTCGAGCTTCACCCGCAGCGACGCGCGCGCCGCGTCGTGGAGCTGCCCCGTTCGCTCGAGGTAGCGCCACACCGCCGCGAGCGAGAGCGCTTGCGACGCCGCGAAGCCCGGTCCGTCCGCGACGCCTTCGAGCCGATCGAGCCCGTGGATCACCGGCACGCCGTTCGGCAGCGCGACCTCGAGCCGCACGACCTCGTAGCGGCTCGCGTCGATCGTGACGTCCGTCTCGACCGCCCTCCCCGCGCTCGCCACCCCGAACGCACCACGCCGCGTGGGCTCGCCGCGCGGACGCACGCGCACGCTCCGTCGCTCCACGTCCACGAAGTCGCCGCTCGTCGCGCGGGCCTCGAAGCGCGCCTCGCCGGCGCGCCGCGCGTGGACCGTGAAGCGCGCCGCCACCGCGCCCTGCGCCGGCACCTCGAGCTCGAGTGCGTCGTCCTGCGCCTCGATCGCGAGCACCTCGCTGGAGAGCGCGATCTGCACACGCCGCGGCTCGCGGCCGAGGTTCCGCGCGACCACCGGCACCTCCACCACGTCGCCCACCGAGAGCGTTGCGGGCACCTCCGCGCGCACCTGCAAGCTCTGCCGCACCGGCACGTTCACGCGCGCGGTCGCGATGCCACCCTCACGATCCGACGCCACCACCGTGAACGTCTGCTCGGTGAGCGTGTCCGGCAGCTCCGTCGCGACGCGCAGCGCGCCGTTCTCCGCCACCAGCGAGGGCTCCCACAAACTCGTCTCCGCGAAGTCCGTGCGCAGCACGACGGTGGTGGGCGCCGCGCGTGGAGGACCGCGACGACGTCGTCCCCCGAGCGCACCACCGCCTCGCCCGTAACCCGAGCCGCTGCCGGTCCCCGCGCCGTGGCCGATCGTGCCGAGGTTGCCGAGGCCGATCGTCCCTTCACCCGTCCCGCCGCCGCCCATGCCGGTGCCGGTGAGCCCGAGCCCCCCGAAGCCGAAGCTCTCGCCGATCGAGTCGCCCATCAGGTTGCCGAGCGTCCCCGACGAGCTCGGGCGCGTTCCGTAGGGACGCGGCGGCGGGCGTCCGTCGTGGTACCCGAAATGCGGGGGCCAGCCGATGTCGTAGCGCTCGCGTCCCCACGTGCGCGCCACCACCGGCCACGTCAGCGTCTGCGCGCCCGTGCTCGCGAGCACCTTGCGCTCCGCGTTGTAGAAACGATCGACCGGCGCACGTTCGAGCGGATCGAGCAGCGCGAGCACCGCCGAGTCCACCACGCTCGCATTGACCACCGCCTCGCGCGGCTGACCGTCGCGCGTCACGCGCACGTCGGCCTCGACCCGATCGCCCGGCGCCGCCGACTCCGGCAGCCCGCCGAGCGTGACCTCGAGCCGCTGGCCCGGCTGCACCACGAGGTTCTGGCCGTCCGTCAGCAGACCGACGTCGCGCCCGCGACGCCCGACCGTGAAGAGCGTGAGCAGCATCGAGCCCCAGCTCGTCGCGTTCACGCGCGCCCGCGCGATCGGCTCCCCGTTCTCCTCGATCACCGGCACCAGGAACGAGTCGACGATCGCGCCCGAGCTGTCGACCACGTCCGCGTGCACCACCCGCTCGTGCGGCACCACGTCGCGCGGAAAACGCACCAGCGCCTCGAAGAGCTCGCCCTCCGCGATCACCGTGTCCTCCACCGACGAGCGCATCGGGAGCACCTGCCCGAGCGGCACGTTCGCGGTCGCGATCTCCTCCGCATCGTCGGTGCTGAGCACGAGCTCGACCTCCGCGTTCGGCATCTCGAATCGGAACGCCGCCACACCTCCGTCGTCGGTGCGTCCACGCATCGGCGTCCCGCGCCGCGTGTCGCGCAGCACGTCGAGCCGCACGTTCGCGCCACGCACCGGCACGTCGTCGAGATCCACGAGCCGCACCATCGCCGCCACCGGCTCCCCGGGCGCGTAGCGCGTCTTGTCGAGCTCGATGGTCGCCTTGTACGGGATCTCCTCGTAGCGGATGTCGCGCAGCAATCGCTCGCGCCGACCGAGCGAATCGCGCGCCACGAGCTCCACCACCACCGTGGCCGAACGGGTCCGCTCCGCGATGCTCCGCACGCGCCGCAGCGTGTCCTCTTCGATCGCGAGCGAGTGCGGCCCCGCGTTCTCCAGCGTCTTCGTCGATTCGTGCGCGACGATCCCGTCGACCGTCACGCGCACGTCGAGCTCACCACGCTCGAAGCGCCCGCCGTCGACGTACGCGAGCGTCACCCCGAAGGGCAGCCGCTCCACGCGCGGCGTGAGGAAGCGCGGAAGGTCGTGATCGATGCGGATCACGGGCGCCACGAAGCGCCGCACTTGCAGCGGCGATCGCGCGCGCTCGTCGCCCGACGACACCGTGAGCTCGTAGCTGCCTTCTTCCGCGTGTGCGGGGATCGGCAGATCGAGGTTCGCGACGCCCCACTCGTCGGTGCGCACGCTGCCTCCGCCCACGAGGCGCCCGCTCGGCGAGCGCAGCTCCACCGTCAGCGGGTGATCCGGGAGCGCGCGGTACTCGCCACGCAGCCGCCACGCGAGCGCGCGCAGGTGCACCGTGCGCCCCGGCTGGACCACGCCGCGATCCGTGTACGCGTAGATCGTGGTCGCCTCGAAGGTCGGCGTGCGCGCGAACGACGAGAAGCGCACCGATCGCGTGCGGGTCCCTGCGCGCACCGTGAGCACGCCACCCGTCCCCGGCTGCTCCTCGGAGGGCCGCTTGCGAAAGACGAACGTGCCGTTCTCGTCGGCGCGCCCGATCAGCACGCGATTGAAGAAGACCTCCGCCCCCGGCAGCGGCGTGAGGTTCGTGTCGAGCGCGACGAGGTGCACCCAGGAGCCCTCGCCCGTCCACGCCTGATAGGGGAAGTCCATCACGAGGTGGATCGGCAGCGCGACCGCTCGGCCGTCCGCGTCGTAGTCGGCCCATACGTCGCCGAGCCCGTGCACCTCGCCGATCGCGTCGCCCTCGAGCGTCTCCCCGCTCGCGGCTTGCCCGATCTTCACGTCGACCTCACCGGGTCGTTCGATGGGCGGCAGCGCCGCGTCGCGGAACACCATCACGCCCGCGTCGGGACGCACGGGCGCGAAGCTCAGGTCCGACCACTCGTCGGCCGGCGGCGGCGCCTCCTGCCACTCGAGCGATCGACCGCCACACGCCACGGCGACGAACGCCACGACGAACACGCACGTGCTGCGCGCCATCCCGAACCTCCGGGGCTCCCCGACCACGGCCCCGCGTAGAGGTTCCCACGATTCACGAAACGAGAGGCATCGAACGGGAGGCGCCCCCGCTCACCGGCGGTTCGGGTTCACGCGCGGGAAGAGATGGAGGCGGCGTGCTTCGAGAGCGCGTCGTTCAGCTAGCCGGCCACGCCCGAGAGGCGACCCCGTCCGAACGCGCCGCGTGCGCGTGAGGGAGAGGTGCGTCCTGGGCCTCGCGTCGAGAGGGACCTCGACGTCGAGGCCGCATCTGAGGCTCCGAGGCGCTGCGCGGAAGGGCCCGAGGCGAGGCGAGTTGCGGGCGGAAAACGGGCCAGACCCGACCGCACTTCGTGTCCCGCCAAGTTGGGGTCGTTGTGGCCGGTCGCGCGCTCACGTGTCGTCGTCAGACCGTGACGCCGAGCTCCGCCCATCCTGGAAAAGGGTGGTGCACGCGCTCGTGCGAGCGCGCGGTCCGGAGGAAGCGCGCGGTCTCTCGGAGCGCGGCGTCGATCGCGTCCCCGCCTCGGTAGGTCTGTCCGGCCTGCGGATCGTCGTACGTGCCGCCGGTCGCCTCCGCCAGCAACGCCGCACCGAGACATTGCATCGCGAACTCGGTGGTCGGACGACCCGAGCCCGAACGGAAGTCCGCGTCCTGCGGCTCGAGCCACACCTCGAACCCCGACACCGCCGGATCCGGCAACACGAAACCGACCAGTGCCTCCGGTGCGGCCAGCACGTGGAACGGCAAGAACCCGCCCTCCCATGTGTTTGGATCGAACCCAGGCATGATCTCGACCTCGAACCCGTGCCGCGCGAAGCCTTCGACCCAAATCCGCGCGAGGTCGGAGGGAAGGCGATCGTAGGACACCGAGAGATCGAACGACATGGCGAGATGTGTAGTCGCCGTCGGCGCCGGTCACAACAGCGAAGAACCACCCCACGCTCGAACATCTCGCACGGTAGAGCGCGCCAGCGCGATGCTGTCTGTCCCTGGCAGTTGGGGTCACTACGGCCGGTGGAACCCGTGAGATCTTCTTCCGAAGCGCCGCCACCTTCGCCGCCACTCGTCCGCCACCGCCACCGCGGTGGGCGAGCCAAGGCCGTGAAATCGTTGGAGCGCAAGGCTCGGCACGCCGCTTGATGTGTTCGTCGGCATGTCCGCTCGAACGCCACGTCGTCGAACGCGTGAACTTCTCGACCGAGTCGGCGGGGTCAGCCGCCGACGTCGCATGTCCCGCCCGCAGTACGTGGTGCGAGGGCAGGTCATCCTCGCCGACCGGGTGTCGCTCGAGCATCGCTTCCTGCTCCGGCCGGACCGGCAGATGCGGGCGATCTTCTACTACCTGCTGCAGATCTACGCGGACAAGTACGGGATTCGGATCCACGCGGTGGTGCTGATGTCGACGCACTACCACCTGCTC
>ERZ761602.3891-NODE-3891-length-20191-cov-4.928188_pt1 | contig 20191 bp, 19 predicted proteins | sample MGYA00512165_ERZ761602 | MGnify/ENA primary metagenome ERZ761602 (study PRJEB28899, sample SAMN02445085) | bioreactor sludge metagenome | biome: EBPR sludge; isolation source: Thorneside wastewater treatment plant | place: Australia: Brisbane, Thorneside... | reverse complement strand
CATGGGGACGACGCAAATCGGAAAGTCTCCGGCAATCCCGCCCCCGATTTGGAAAAATCCTAGCGGCGACTTCGCGGTTGTTTCTGTATACCATCCCGCTAAATGCACCATGTATTCGGGCCCACCTTTCACGGTTCGGACATTTTTAATTTCCTTTTCGATAAGATAAGCCGAGTAAATATTTCCGAGCGTTGAATCTTCCCAACCTGGCACGTAAATGGGAATATTTGCTTCGGCAGCTGCCAATAGCCAAGAATCTTTGGGATCGATTTGATAAGAAGATTTCAACTTCCCGCTCTTCAGGACTTTATAGAAGTATTCGTGTGGAAAATACGATTCGCCTTTTGCGTCCGCCGATTTCCACTCATCAATAATCACTCGTTCGATACGACGAATGGCTTCTTCTTCTGGAATGCAAGTGTCCGTCACTCGATTAAGGTGCTTAGCCAACAATTTCTCTTCATCTTTGGGGGTGAGATCTCGGTAATTTGGAATTCGAACGTAATGCTCATGGGCGACTAAATTAAAAACATCCTCTTCCAAATTCGCGCCTGTGCAGCAAATTCCGTGAACCTTTCCCTTTCGGATCATTTCCGCAAGTGAGAGGCCTAATTCTGCGGTGCTCATCGCTCCCGCCAGGGTGACAAACATTTTTCCGCCCGAATCTAAAAGGGTGCGGTACCCCTCCGCCGCATCCACCAAGGCGGCTGAATTGAAGTGTCGATAGTGAGTTTTGATGAATTTTGAGACAGGTCCCGTCGCTGCGTTTGCCATGCTTTACGTTTAAAAAAATTGGCTCAATCGAACAAGGTGAAATACCTACGAATTACGGCAAAAAATCTTCCATGATCAGCGTTTTTACTTGTGATGCGGTTAAATCGACATAGGCAAACCGCAATCGTACCTGAAGATAAGTCGAGTGAGAGCCAATCAGTTTCTCGATATGGTCCACATCGGAATAGCCCCAGTTTTCATAGTATTCAGTCGGCGCGTGCGCATGGACGCTATCGTGAATCGTTTGTACAAATCCCGATTTCATTTGATTGAAGATTTTATTTTCAAATCCTGAATGAACTCGTTGTTTCTTTGGCCGCGGCGCAGAGCGGGGCTCCAACATGGGAGTCGCGGAGTCATAGTCAGTATTTTCTTCAACCAACGCCTCCTCCGCGAGGAGCTCTTCTTTCCAATCTTTGTTCCAGTCGGTCTCGACCTCTGGAACGATCGCTTGGGCCAAAACCCATCGAGCCAGAATGGACTCCCAAATTCGTCCCGTCAGGGCATGAGTTTTCATGAGCGGATCGACTTGATTTGTGTAGGAGTTCTCTAAGGACTTAAAAATGACGCGAGATTCTTCGGTAGATGGGAATTGAAAGAGTTCATAGAGTTCGGCAGTGATCTCCTTAAGGTGATCATAACGAGCTGAGCCTTCGTGAATTCTTCCCGTCGAGTAGATCTTTACTAACGTTTGAGTGAGACTGGAGAGAGCGAAGAAGTAATAGCGCGCAACTTTTACGTCATAATCCAATCTTGAAAATGTCCGCAGGCTTTTTACAATCGCGGGAACAATCCTTTCAACTTCCAGAGGATTCTGAACGTACGCGAGATCTCTAAGAACGTCCGTGATGGGACGGAGATGCACGGAGCGAATGGGCCGGGTGTAAAGCTCAAGTTGGTCGATGCGATTTAACTCGTTGAGTAAGATGTCCACGTGATCTTGGGAAGCTAGAGCGCCGTCGAGCGGCAAGAGAAGCTCTCTTAAATAGGAATCAGAAAGTGCGCGGTCCTGCACCTTTGCCTGAAGATGCAAAAGCTCCTGATAGCGTCTTCGTTGAGCGGTTCCGTCTAAATTTTCTGAATTTTTCGCAAGCTTGGCTCGAGTTCGATAGGCCAAATAGGCATCTCCTCGAAAATACCAACGTGCCCATTCCATAAAAACAGAAACACAAGAACGCTTGGCTGAAACAGATGGATTACCTTTAAGACGCGGAACATCTGCACGCACGTCCATTCCATGACCGATTACGAGAGCCACCAAGATCGCAGCTCGCACCCAAGTACCCATATTCATAAAAACCCTTAGGCTTTAGAAGCTAGTCATCTTGCGTGTCACGCGGCAAGCGAAATTGAATAAGGGCCTTTGCCATCCAATGAGCGGCGAGTGGGCTCAAAACAATAAGGAGGGGCAGAGCAAGAAAGGAGCGGATGTCCCAGTCGCCAGTTTGAGTACCGTAGTCGATTCCTTCGCCTAGAATAATGAGTCCCAATCCCAAGATGCTCATTTTAGTAGGGGGGTGAAATCTTTGAAATGCATCTCGAAATCGAAAGAAGCCAATTGATCCGGTAAAAAAAATAAACGCCCCGAGCAAAATGAAATATTCACCGCTCATGACCGGTCTCCTTTTGAATCGCAGCGATAATCCAGGTCACACCTAACGTACTTAAAAACGAGGCAATGACGATTACCCAGACGGTATCACGGTCCCAGCCCCAACCACTTTCGTGCATAAGAATTAAAATGGCTGCGGCAAGAGCCAAACTTAAAAGGTCGCACGCGATTAAGCGATCTGTCCATTCCGGACCTCGAATGAGACGAAAAACGATAAATGGTAAGCTCGCCAAAATGAGTAATATCGAAACTGCCATGACGCTCATAAGTTCGCCTTTGTAAAGAGAGGTTCGAGCCTTCCATAAACCAATTTTTTGAGTCCTTCGACATCTTCGGGATGTAGGGCATGAACTCGTATGGTTTGATTTGCCAAAATCTGAATAGAAAGTGTGCCTGGCGTAAGCGTAATAAAGTGCGCGATGGCAATGGCTCGAGCGGAGGAGCAGGGTGAGAGCGGAAGATCGACGATTTCCGATTGCAGTTTGTGAGCCCGAAAATAAATACTCACCATGAGTTTTATGGAACTGACGAAGAATTCCTTAAGAAACAATATCAAAATCAGCGATCCAAAAAATACTCGTCGTCCTAAAAGCGTCAGTAGACTCACGGCACTTCCTCCAGTTCTAGAGTGGGAACCGCTCGCGAAGGAGGCTGCTGCAGAATTTTTTCGAAATGTCGTTGAGGTTTCTGAATTTGTTCGCCCCACACTATCGCCCAATCGTACGTCCAGATGCTTACAATGGAAAAAAGAGCGAGCAACGCGCTCGAATAAATGAGATTGAAATTGACCATTCTTTGATGGGGACCCGTGTGCGTGGATTCTCGGGCTTCCACGTCCGGCCCTACAAAATGAGTTGCCCAGAATCGGAGGGCAAAAAGAATGGAGATGAATGTGAGGCTTAGAATCAATAGGGCAAGCATCGGTTGCGAGATCGTTTGCCGAATGACTAAAACTTCTGCCCAAAATCCTCCGAAAGGAGGAAGGCCGATGGCGCTCATCAAAATAATTCCAACAACAGTAAGAAACAGAGGCCCCTGTAAGATTAGGCCTCGGTCGCTGTCATGCATTTGATTGCCGAGCACAAAGAGCGCATTCACCACTAAAATATCGAACGCTAAGTAATAGAGAAGAGATTCTGCGGGGTTCGGAAGCGTCAAGATGAGAAGCATCACGCCGAGATGCGAAAGATTAAAGTAAAGTAGATTTGAAATGAGTCCCTTTTTCGACAAGAGTCCTAGCGCTCCGACAATTAAGCTCGTGGATCCGAGCAAGACGAAAATGGGTTGTAACATCGAGCCCGTCCCCACGGAAGAGGTCAGTCGGAACATTAAGTAGATAGCGACTTTCGTCGGCACCGCATTCATGAAGGGCTGCACTTCTTTGGGCAATAGAGCGTAAGCTTCCGGTAACCATATATTCAGAGGAAAAATTGCTGCCTTCAAAATAAAGGCAAAACAGAGCGAGGCGATAATCAAGTTAGGTAAAAGGGAGTTCGCCGCAAACACATTCCACTTGAGACCGATGTCGATCAAATTCATGGTCCCTAAGTTTTGATATAAATAGACAATGGCGAAGAGGTAGAAAACGGATCCTACGACATTCATCCACACGTAGGTCTTCAACTTCGAAAGCGACTTGTTTTCAATGAAGAGAAGAGCTGAGGCGAGCGTGAGAATTTCCAGCATCACATAGATGTTAAAGAGATCTGCAGACAAAATGAGTCCAAAGCAGGCGGCCAGAACAAAATGAAATATCACATTCATTTGTGGCGATCGGTGAGAGAGGGCCCATGATGCTGGCCAATAGACTAGGAGCGTGGCGCCAAGCAGGACGAGACTGAGTTCGTCGAGACTCCACTGGATTCCAGCGAAATGGGGCCAGCCGCCCACAAGGAGGAGCTGTGGTAAGTCACTTTGGCTCCAGGCCCAAATGAAAACAGAAAGTGTGGCAACGAGCATGGAATTTAGCCATCGACGTCCGGCTGTCGACAAAGGAGCAAAGTGAAAAATCGCCACAAGCAGTGGAAGAGTAAAAAATAAACCGATGTTCCAGGACTGAATCATTCTTTTTCCACGATTTCAAAAATAAGTAATACAGCAGTGACCGCAAAGCCTATCACGATCGCAGTTAGAATTAACGCTTGGGGTAGCGGGTCGACAATCAGTTCAAATCGTCCAGCCTGAACAAAGGCCGGTGTTCCAATCACATTCCGCTGCGCGCCCGTTACTCCCGAAAGGAGCAGCATCAAATTGAGGGCATGTCCGAGAAGTGCAAATCCTAAGATGCGTCGAAGAAATTGAGTGTCTAGCAGAAATCGGATTGCCACCATGAGAAAAAGAAAGAGGCCGAGAGCAATCCACGCGTTAACGAACATGCTCGCCTCGCTTTCGAAATCCAAAAATCATGCTGTAAACTTCATCTAAAATTCCGGAGATACTGCCCGCCACCGTGAGAAATACCCCGGCATCAAAAAGAAGTGAGCTTGGGCCAACGGGTGTCAAAAAGGATTCGAAGAATGATCGGTGGCTCCATAGCGGAATGAGTGCGATCGCATAGGCCAGTAAGAGTCCCCCCGCTGCAAGCGGTGTGAAATTAATTTTACGTCTGTAGACGAGGCGCCAACTGAGGAGCACAAAAGCTGCCATGAGTCCTCCTATGAATCCGCCGCCGGGCAAGTCGTGGCCTCGCCAAAAGAGCCATAAGGAGAACAGAAGGAGCATGATAGCGATTGGTCGAAAAAGAGGCCCCGTCCATTGGCTTCGGGGCTCGTGAGAGGATGAGAGAGGAACATCACCCGATTTGGGAAGGCGAGATACGAATCCTCGAATTCCAAAATAGGCGAGTGCGAGCACCGTAATTTCCCCAAGGGTATCAAGTCCTCGAAAGTCGACAATGACCAGATTGACGATATTTGATCCAAAGGCGCGTTGAGCATTTTCAAAAAAGAAATTCGAGGAAAATTTTTGAAGCGAGAGATCCGCATTCGCCATGAGAAATGCGCTCACGGCCACGAAGGCTGTCGCAAAACTGATGACCCATTTGAGAATTCCTTTATGGAAGGATTGCGAGCTAGCAATCGCAGTAAGTTTGGGCCGTGCGAGGAACCATCCTCCGATCAATAAAATAAGTGTCGCCACTTCTACTAAAATCTGGGTGAGCAGGAGATCTGGAGCGCCAAAAGCCGCGTAACAAAAACTCACGATAAAGCCGATTCCACTCACCGCAAAAATGAGCGATTTAGCAGAAGGAATGAGAAGCAAGGTGCACGATAGAATTCCAATCGTAAAAATTGCGATGGACAAAAATAGATGGCGATCCGTATGCGTTGAAAAATCCCAGAGCCAATGAAAGCTTGGCGTCTGAGTGAAAATTAAAACAGCAAACATGATAAAGAGTAGCGGATAGCCTGCCTTCGACATTTGATTTTCGATAAGCGTATGAAGACGATCGAAAAGCAGCGGGATCGAATGTTCGCGCAATTCTTCCCACCATTTGGCCCCTGAGATTTTATGAAACCACGGAGGCCTATCTTTCATCCATGGGCTCTTCGGCCGCATAAGAAGCAGCGAGAGAACGAACCCCCCGACAAAGCAGGCGCCGCTCCAAATGAGAAGAGGAGCATTCCAAAATTCACTCCAGATGAAACCCCAGGTGGCAAAGCCAGCAAGCGGAAGGGGCCAAACACTCCACTGCATGACTTTTGAAAAATTGAATGACTTTGGCATTGTTTCCGAGCTCGGCAATGCTGGTTTTAAAAGAAGAAGAAAGGCGAAGGCAGACGTGCAGAGCATTCCGACACTCGCACAAATCCAGGTGAACCACTGGGCATTTGCCGTCGCAAAAGGGCCTAGTAGAAAATGCAGCGCCATTTCTTTGGAAACAAATCCCAAGGTGGGAGGAAGTCCTACCATCGAGAAACACGCCACACCCATAAGGAGAACAAGAGATCTTTGCAGTTTCCACAGAGAGTGTGTGTGCAGAAGATCCTGACTCTGCATTCCTCGGCTGAGGATGCCAACGCTCATAAAAAGAGCAGATTTATAAAGAGCATGAGAGATGAGAAGGAGCGTTGCTGCGTAGTAGACGGATTCCGCGCGAAGGCCAAACATCGTCGTGACAAGGCCGAGGGCGGAGAGCGTCGTGTAAGCGAGGCCTTTCTTCATATCGGTCTGTAAGAGCGCGAGGATCGAGCCTATCGCAAAGGTCAAAAGTCCAATTCCTGAGAGGCCGACGTGCCAAAGAAGGAGTGGCTTTAAGAGAGGCGCAAACAATCCAAAAAGAAACACTCCAAGATTCACCAGACTTGCCGAGTGAAGATACGCGCTCACGGGAGTGGGAGCGACCATGGCCTGAGGTAGCCAAAAGTGAAAGGGAAATAGAGCTGACTTAGTCATTCCGGCAATGAAGAGCGCAAAAATAATGAGTGAGATGTTTGGAAAGTTTGCGACCTCAGGCCAGGGGCTCGTCAAAACAGAGAGCGAAGTTGTGCCTCGTAGCTCTGATAAATAGAGTAAGGCCAAAAGTAGCGCGAGACTTCCCGCGATCGTGACAGATAGAGCTGTGGCGGCAGATCGCTGGGCCGACTCTGACGAAAGCTTCCATCCAATGAGCGCAAAACTTCCGATCGCACTCATTTCCCAGCCGGTGAAAAATAAGAAGATGTGGTCGGAAAAAATCGTGAGCAAGCATGCCCACTGGAAAAAACTAAAAAGTCGAAAAAATCGGGATCGATGCTTCTTTTCAAAATAGAAATGCGCGTAGATGGATACTAAAATCGCCAGCCCTGAGGTAAGTGCTCCGAAAGTCGATCGATACGGTGTTACGACCAGATCGAAGAAAGGTAGCGAGGAGGGAAAGATGCCCGTTCCCACCCGATGGAGAAGATAAAGTCCCGCTCCCGAAAAAAAAATGGAGGCCCATACATTCCGAGCCAGAACAAGGACGTAGAACAGTGCGCCAAAAATCAGAGCCTCATTGAATATAGGGGTGAATATATCGGGCCCATTCATACGGTCAGGATCCTCAAAGATCGGGAAAAGATAAATCATTTCGTCAATTTATTGACGAGTTTCAGGAAAAAGAGGCCTGGTTTGTGGGGTTGCCGCTTCACATTTAAAATTAAAGGAGGGGGATTGGTGACAACTCAACCAAAGACGATCCAACTTGAAACCTCTGATGCCGCACTGAGCGAAACCAGAACCTCCATGGCGCTTATGGAAACGATGGCGCTTATGAAGCGGCGTTCCACAAGTGCCGTCGACGTTGCAAAAGCGCTGCGTTTTGATCCCGTCATATCGGATCAAATTCTTACGGAAGTGAACTCTCCCTTTTATGGACTTCCTAACAAAGTGGAAAAGCTGGATCAAGCCATCGCGTTGCTTGGATTCAAACGCATTCGTGAGCTGCTCTCGGGCCCCGTGGCGCGCACCATGTATGACAAGGTCGAGAAATCCTATGTCTCAATGATGAACTTCAAGCGGCATGGAATAGCCGTGGGATGTATGGCCGAGGAGCTCGCTAAGGCGTTGAAGCTTGATCACGTCGAGGAATTCTACGTGGCGGGAACGATGCACGACATCGGCAAGTATTTTTATATCATTCGGATACCCGAACATTTTGAAAAAATGATCGTTGAATCCGAGAAAGAGAATGTCCCGCTCTACACGGTCGAGCGGCGAGTACTAGGAATCGATCACGCCATCATTGGCGAAATGATGGCGGACGCTTACGGCCTGGGGGACAACGTGAAAGCCGCGGTCCGATATCACCATGGGCTCAACGAAAAGGAGCGCGAACGCCTTACGACACGGGAAACTCAAATGGTGGATGTTGTGGCCTATGCAAATCTGCTGGCGCATGGAAGTGCTGCCACCGGAGGAGCACCGGGTGTGCGAGTGGACATTTCAAAGTTACCGCCAGCGCCTGGAATTCTCGATGATGCCGATGTTCACGGAGTCATACTACGCGGAGAAAATCTCTTTCGTGAGCGCGTGAAAGAGATCGAGTAAAGAATCACTGGGCGAAACCAGCTACATTGACCGCACATTTTTCCGCCTGCGCACTATAACCATAAAGCCCAAATCTTTTAATCGAGTTAAGAACCGGCTCCGGGATCCAATGCTCGTGTCCTTTCGGATTCGATTTAAATGCCGTGGAGGAGTAGGTATCGGAATCTTCGTAGTCAATGATGTGTACTCTCGGATGAGAAAACTGAATGTCTTTGTCATAGCCCGCCCTCAAGGCGACGATCAGATGTCTCGTGTCGTCCAACAAGATTGCATCCATTGCACCGGGCGCTGCGAGGAATCGTGTAAAAGAATCTGAACCAATGATTTGATAGGAATGTGCATCGGAGACAGAATGTTGAGCTATCCAACTTCGGACATTTTCCCTGGGGGACTCCTGATCTTTCATCAAAGGAATCAAAATTTCCAAGCGAGGGACACGGATAAAAGGATACTCCGCTTGTAAATCTGTCAGCGCGGACCATCGACTTTCAAAGGGCGAGGCATTTTCTTTGCCTGGGCGAAAATAGTTGGGAAACACCCAAACTTGATCAAGCGCGAGTTGGTGCCGCGATTGAAGAAGGGTTCCTAGATGGCCATTGTGAAAAGGATCGAACGTTCCATTGTACGTGCCGATGCGTGTTTGAGCATAGAGCGTTGCAGTCGTTGAAGCGCTCAGTGCGAAGAGAAAAGTGACGATCAATTTCGCGCCACTCATTTTTTGATTAACCTTTTGACGGAAGGACCGCATTTATCGCGGAAAGTGTTTATTGGCTTTTCTAAATATTTCAGCTGATCCTTATAGCGAGCTGTGTCGCCTGTTCGATGAATAAATTCGGCTTCGATTTCAAGATGAAAAAGTCCTTTTAAAGGATTGATGCCCCACGGAGTTTTGGGAATCCAACCTTTTCGCATCCAGCTAGATATTCTCTCGTCGAGATCAAACAAAACCGTTTTCTCGAAATACTCGAGCGAAGAAGGAATCTGACTCTGAATTTTGTATTGAAAATGCTCGCTCTCTCGGTTGGAGATGTACGGCATGCGCTTGATCTCTTCTGAGAGACCGATTTTTTTGAGATGATCGAAATCTAAATTGAAGCCGTTGAGATCTCGATGCAGAAAATTTCCGTTAATGAGCCCGTCATTCTCGATTCGAACGAGAACATTTTGACCGTGTGGCTCCATGGTGAGACCGAATCGAGTAGCCAAATCAAACCAGTGGGAGACGAAGGGTCGAATGAGTCGGTTGCGAATGTAATCGATAGGATTCTCTTTCGATCGTGCAATCATCTCGGCAAGTAATGGAGGCGTCGACGCGTCCTTTTGACCGTATAAAGCAAAAAGTGGCGCATAATTTGAATTCTTAAGTTCTTCCGGAAATGGGCGGACGATCATTCCGCCTTTTTCCATATCATGAGGAACCGCGCCGAAGGTCTCCGCCATGAATTTAAAATGATCGGGAAAATGGCCTTCGCCTCGTACACGCTCCAGCAGATCGGATGTCCCAATGGCATTGGTGACATGGCGATCTCGAATTAACCGAACACTTTCTCCCACCTCGCGATCGAGACTGACTTTTACAAAGAAAATATCCTTTGGATTGTCGGGTCGAAACGTTAAGAGCGTCCGTGCAGAGGCCAATGGCACAGCAATATAGTCTTCGGCTGGCACGGCCCGTTTAAGAAATTCTTTGTAGTAGCCTTTAGATTCTGGATGAACGAAGAAACGATACTCGCGTCTTCCATTTCGAGTGCGAACGAAGTGATTTCGCAAATCGCCTTCGAAGCTTCCCGAGCTAAAGGTCCGAAGATCGTCTTCTGAAATCCAGTAAGTCTTAATGGGGAAAAAATTGTTGGGACTTGGCTTGTAACGGGGGTTCTGACGATTGGAGTCTCTTGCCAAGTAGTTCGGATCGCTCCCATCGAGAACCTTTAGAGTCTGTTCATAATAAATGATCCTGAGTGCGTAATCAGGCAGAAGATTCAGTGGGAAAGGGATTTTGGCGTGCGCGGGCGTGCTGACGACAACGCAAATTGCCGCAAAAATACCCATGAAACTACGTTTCACACGTCGAATGCCCTGCCGCATCACTACAAATAGTGTGCAATGGATGTGCCAAAGCTTGCCGAACTTCGCCTTTAGCAACTCATTGAAATTATTCTATTTTATAAGCGATCCAATTACTTCCGGCGCTTCGAGACGCCTAAGCCTGTCCCATGGTTATCCCGCCGCCAAGTTTGGATGATTCTCACTACTTCATTCGGATCATCGGTGACGTGAATCATATCGAGATCCGCTTTTTTCACCGTCTTTTGTTTGACGAGTGTCGTGCTCATCCACTCCAAAAGCCCTGCGTAATAATCCTTTCCCATTAAGATGATAGGAAAAGGACGCATCTTTTGAGTTTGCACGAGCGTCAACGCTTCGAAGAGTTCGTCCATAGTTCCAAATCCGCCCGGAAGAATAACAAACGCGCAGGCGTATTTTGCAAACATGACTTTTCTCACGAAGAAGTAGCGAAAGTTTACTTGTAAATCGACAAAGCGATTCGCACCCGCTTCAAACGGAAGTTGAATATTCAATCCCACAGAAACCGGCGTCAGCTTTTTCTTCGGATTTGCTTTTCGATAATCGTTGATACCCTGCCTTGCGCCTTTGTTCGCTGCTTCCATAAGGCCAGGACCGCCGCCCGAAATTAAACTGAGGCCTCCAGCTGTGATCGCTCGGCAAACTTTTTCCGTCATTTTCCAGTAAGGAGATGTCTTTTGCAGGCGAGCACTCCCAAAAATGGATACGGCAGGATCGATTTCCTTCAAAAGCTCGAAGCCATCCACAAATTCTGACATGAGCTTAAAAAGAAGCCATGTGTCACGGGTCGTTCGTTCATAAGGACTTTGGTAGCCGCTCAGATCGACAGTCATAAGGCTCAGATTCTATCTCCGAGCTTTCCATTTGAGGAAGAAGACTTTTCTCTACCAATTTTTCTCAGTAAATTGAAGACATGGCATCTCCCGAAACCACCCCAGAATTAGTCAAAAATGCATTCGTAAAAATGGAAAAGAATCTGGTCACGATTCGAAAGCGTTTGAATCGTCCCCTTACTCTTTCCGAAAAGATTCTACTTGGACATTTGACCGATCCCGAGAATCAAAAGCTCGCGCGAGGGGAGGCGACTCTGCGTTTGCAGCCTGATCGCGTGACGATGCAAGATGCGACGGCGCAAATGGCGATTTTGCAATTTATGCAAGCGGGGATCCCGCGGGTGCAAGTGCCTTCGACCGTGCACTGCGACCATTTGATCCAAGCTTATCAAGGCGCCAAGGCGGATATGGCCACCGCTGTAGCAACGAACAAAGAAGTGTATGACTTCTTGGAATCCGCATCGAAGAAATATGGCATTGGCTTTTGGGGTCCCGGCGCAGGAATCATCCATCAAGTGATGCTCGAGAAATATGCTTTTCCGGGATCGCTCATTATTGGAACGGATTCTCATACACCGAATGGCGGCGGGCTCGGAAGTTTATCGATTGGGGTTGGCGGTGCGGATGCGGCTGAGACGATGGCCGGACTTGCCTGGGAAGTGCTTCATCCCAAACTGATTGGTGTGAAGCTCACCGGAAAATTAAATGGCTGGTCTGCTCCTAAAGACGTCATTTTGAAAGTTTGCGAATTGCTCACGGTGAAGGGGGGCACGAATGCAATCGTCGAGTATTTCGGTGAAGGCACGGCCAGTATCTCCTGCACGGGCAAGGGCACGATTTGCAATATGGGTGCTGAGCATGGCGCAACCACATCTACATTTCCTTACGATGAGACTATGGAGCGCTACTTGAAAGCCACGGAGCGATCGGAGATTGCGTCTTTGGCGAAACAATATGCGCATCTCCTTAAAAACGACCCGGAAGTGGATGCGGATCCTTCCAAATATTACGACCGCGTTCTGGAAATTGATTTGAACGCACTTGAGCCGCATGTCGTCGGCCCGCATACGCCGGATCTATCGAGACCGATTTCGAAGTTGAAAGAGGATGTGAAGAGCAAACCTTATCCTGACAATTTGACGGCGGCGCTCATCGGAAGTTGCACAAACTCTTCTTATGAAGACATTGAGCGCACGGCTGCAGTTGCGAGACAGGCGCTGGCTGCGGGAATCAAGGTGCCGATTCCGCTGTTGGTGACGCCGGGATCCGAGCAAGTGTTTGAAACCATCAAGCGCGACGGGCTCATGGAGGTTTTTGAAAAAGTGGGTGCGACCGTTTTGGCCAATGCCTGCGGTCCCTGTATCGGCCAGTGGAAGCGCGATGACATTAAGCCTGGCACGAAGAATTCCATACTCACGTCTTACAACCGCAATTTCCCTCAGCGAAATGATGGAAATGCAGAGACGATGGCCTTCATTTCCAGTCCGGAAATTGTGATGGCGGTGGGATTGTCGGGGAAGCTTTCCTTTGATCCTCTTCATGATGAATTGGAATCGGGCGGAAAAAAATTGAAGTTGAAGGCTCCGGCGGCGGCACCCGATGTGCCCCCGAAGGGATTTGCGATTTCGTGGAAAGGCTATGTGGCTCCTGCGGCTGATGGAAAAGATTTGCAGGTGAATATTTCACCAACGTCTGAGCGCCTCTCGTTCCTGCCACCTTTCGCGGCATGGGACGGAAAAGACTATTTGGACCTGCCGATTTTGTTGAAGGCTTCTGGAAAATGCACGACCGATCATATTTCTCCAGCCGGACCGTGGCTTAAATATCGCGGTCATCTCGATAAAATCTCCGACAACATGTTTTTAGGTGCCATCAACGCTTTCACGAAAGAAGCCGGAAAGGGTCTTAATATATTTACCCGCGATCGCACCATGACATTCTCCAAGGTGGCGCGCGATTACAAGGCTCGTGGCAATCGCTGGGTGGTGATTGGGGATGAAAATTACGGTGAAGGAAGTTCGCGTGAACATGCGGCGATGGAGCCTCGCTACTTAAACGGCGTGGCAGTGATTGCCCGAAGCTTTGCGCGGATTCATGAAACAAATTTGAAGAAGCAGGGACTGCTGCCGCTCATGTTTGTGAAGCCTACGGATTACGATCAAATCGGTGAAGAGGATCGCATTTCCATTACGGGACTTGCGGCCTTGGCGCCGAAATCGATTGTGAAGGCGGACATCGTGAAACCTGATGGAAAGAAAATTTCCATCGACCTCAAGCACACATTCACGGCCGATCAAATCAATTGGTTCAAAGCGGGATCCGCGTTGAATGCCGCACGCGCTTCGGCTAAGTAAGCCCTCATGGAATGGTTGCTTCTGGCCGGCGCAATTGTCTTTGAAGTGTTTGCGACGACTTGTATGAAAATCAGTCACGGGCTTTCAAAGCTCGTGCCTTCCATTTTGGTCTTTATCGGTTACAGCATTTGCTTCGTGTGTTTGGCGCTTTCTTTAAAAAAGCTTCCGGTCAGTGTGGCCTATGCCATTTGGTCGGGAGTGGGCACGGCGATCATTGCTATGATCGGCGTCCTCTATTTTAAAGAGTCGTGGTCCCTGATCAAAATGGGTTCCATTTTGCTCATCATCATTGGGATCGTGGGCCTTCAATTTTCCTCCCAACATTAAAAACCCGTATAAAAAAATTGACGCAGCGAATAAAAAACCATTGCGCTTTGCATCAGACGTAAGCAATAGTCGAGAAGTTACGGGGGAGTTTTTTGGAGGGGAAATCAATGAAAAGTGTCATCGCGTCTTCGCGCCTGCTAATCAGTGCGGCAACCATCGCTTTATTAGGAATGCATTCAGTGCCATCCGCGTCTGCAGCGGAAAGGGATAACCCTAGCTATAAAAGGCTGGAAAAGGGTGAAACGATTAGCTCGAAAGCGGGCTCTTCTGTGACTTTTCAAAAGTTACTCAAAGTCGATATCGCAAAGGCGGTCGCAGTGCTCGACGATTTGAGCAAACTTCCTGAGCTTTTTGAAAACATCGTTTACGCAAAGACGTTTAAAACCCTAGACGGAAAGAAACTCCTCTACATCAAAGTCTCTGGCCTAGGAGACGGGGCAGGGCTGTTGTTCGAAGTGAAAGAGAGCGGCGGAGATTTTTTCACCGCGGCAAAGACTCTTTTAAAGAGCTCTGATGGTTTGCGACTTCGCGAAATCGGAACCGAGGCTTCCTTGGAAGATGGAGGCCACGCGGATTTGGTAAAGGATCTCGCGATTGAAACTGACAAGGCCAAAAAGACGAATGGCATGGGTCGAGAAATTGATACTTCAATCAATGCGCGTTCTCTCATATTGGAAGGCCCTTTAAATGAAGTGATGCAACTTCCTGCAAATCGTTTTTCTCTTCATTTGGGAGTGGGAACCTATAGCCTTTTTAAGGCCGACACCCCATGGGACATGCAGTCGTCTGCATACTTGGTGGCCAAGATTGGCGTAGCCAGTCAGACACCTCGCACGGAACTTGGCGATGTCAAAGGTTTCGGAGAGCGAAAGTTAAGTTTGTTACAGCGGTTTGGCCAAAATGTTTTCACCAATTTTGCAAAGCAGTTAAGCAAGCTTTAAGCGCCTAGGACGGAGAGGGATATCAAATGAAGAATTATAAAGTGACTTTAGGATTGGGTCTTTTAGCGCTGACGGCGGCAGCTTGCTCGCCATCGGGATCGACTCGACTTTTATCGGACAAAGAAATTGTGAAGCGCAAAACGGAAGCGCTCGTGCATGAAACGGATGGATATTACTTAAAACAGGTTCAAGTGCGAGTGGTGAGCGACTACGCGCTTCCCGGCGTCATCGACGATCTTAAGGTGAAGAAGAACATCGACGTGAGTGTTCTTGATAAAGTTCCTGGCCGATCGATTTACTTGCTGGAAGTGAATTCCGATAAATCGGTCAAGGACGTCGTCAAGGCATTGAAGGCTGACAATCGGGTGGTGATGACAGCAAAAAATCGAGAGATTCGTGTGGAGTCCACGGAAAATCCCGCGCCAGGCCGAGAGATCATTGGCGAGGTGTATCGCACCAATGATGCCTACATTGATCAGCAATGGTCGTTGAACAACCAAGGCCAAGAAGCGCCCCGTTCCCTTGCGGGTGTCAAAGGGGCAGACATTGGCATGGGCGGCGCCAACACCGAAGGTTCTTATGATGTCGTCGTGGGGGTGATCGATACGGGCGTAGATTACACGCATGAAGATTTGGCAATTACGGAAAAAGTCGGTGATGTGGTTCGACCCATTTCTGGGAGCAATATCTGGATCAATCCCGAAGAGATTCCTGGCGATAAAATCAATAACGACAACAACGGCGATGTGTTCAACGGTTTGGACTATGTCGACGACGTCTACGGTTACAATTTCGTCGAGCGAAATGGTGATCCCATGGACGACCACGGCCACGGAACGCACGTCTCTGGAACGATCGGCGCACTTCGAAATAACTTCAAAGGAATCTCGGGAATTGCCGCGAAGGTTTCAATCATGGGCCTTAAATTTTTAAGCGCCGAAGGTTCGGGCTCGGATTTCGATGCGCAATTGGCAATCTCTTATGCCATCGACATGCAGAAGCGATTTCCTAAAAAGAAATTCATTTTGTCAAATTCTTGGGGTTCTGCGGGACGCGAATCATTAGAAGGAGACGAGGATGATTTCTTGTTGGCCTCTTTCTTGGAAGCCGAACAAGCCGGGATTCTTTCGATCGCTGCGGCAGGAAATGATGCCACCAGTAATCGATTCGATGCTCACTATCCCTCCAACTATTCATCGAAGCTCACTCAGATGATCTCTGTGGCTTCAACCACTAATTTGGATCAGCTCTCTTCCTTTTCGTCTTACGGCTACGATCAGGTGCAGGTGGCTGCACCGGGATCTCTTATTCTTTCGACGGTGCCCAAGGCCCTCTATCCGAACGGCTATGCTGCTTGGAGTGGAACGTCCATGGCAACGCCGCATGTGACGGGTTTGGCCGCGGTGTTATGGGCGGCGAATCCTCAGATGTCCGGCAAAGAAGTGAAGGAGCGCATCATGAATACGGTGGACGTGCTTCCCCAACTTCATGGTTCAGTTTTGACGTCTGGAAGAATCAATGTGAAGCGGGCGCTTGAAAACGATTTGAACGTTTCGGTGATGCCTGTGGAAGTCGAAGTACCCGTCACTCAGCGTTCACCGTCGAGCGATAAGGATGTTTTTGATTTAATTTCAACGCTCAAACATGAAGGCGCCAAACAGGTAGCCGTGTGTTTCTCGCGAATCGATTTGCCAAGTACGTCGGATTATTTGGAAGTCCTAGGTGACGATTACCGCGTACGCGATCTTGTAAATGGAAAACGTTTGAAGAACACAAACTTCAAAGGCACGGAGCGAGAGCTTTGCTCTGCACCCGTTGCTGGCGACACGATTCATCTTCGACTCTACAAACAGTCTGAAGACGGTGGACGATTGGGAACTTACGAGACGACCTACTTGAAGGTGGTGCAATAATGAAACGAATTCAACTCGCATTAACATTGGTAACTTTAGGAATTTTGAGCGCCTGCAAACCGGCGCAAAAAGATCCTCCATTCGATTATGGCTATCTGCGTAAGGATGCGAAGGTGGATGCTCTCACGATCGGCGCGGATAATCCGATCCAGATTGTGGGTGCCCCAAGCCTGTGGCCAAAGACCACGGGAAAACTTCCGGATGGAAATCGAGTTCGCATTGCGGTGATTGGAACCGGCGTGGATTACACGATTCCGGATCTGCGAGATGCGCTCTGGTTGAATGTCGGCGAAGCAGATGAAAAGACTCGCGCGAATTCAGCGGATGATGATGGCAATGGAATGAAGGACGACATCATTGGCTATGATTTTTATAGCGGCGATGGATTGCCTTACGATTGGCATGGTCATGATACATTCACGGCGAGCTTGATCGCATCGACGGCGAAGAATTATCAAGCTGCTGGCGTAGTCGGTGTAGCGCCTAACGCGGAGTTGATGATCGTGAGATATATCAGTCCGGATGGGGATATCGACTCGATGACTGGCCCGATCGATGCAGCGGCGTCGATTGAGTATGCAGTGACGAATGGCGCGCGAGTGATTTACTTCAACTATCCCGAAGGTGGCTTCGGCGAACTCTCCGATTTAGTGGTGGATGCGATTATTGAAGCAGGAAAGAAAAACGTTCTCGTCGTGGTGCCCGCTGGAAATTCCGGAAACTTGAAGGTGGCTGGGTTCGTGCGGTCGTTAACGACGATGGCTCATGTGATCATCGTTGCGGGTTTGGATGCTCAAGGAAAAATTTTGCTCACCTCAAACTCCGGTCGCAATCTTGCGACGCTTGCTGCTCCGGTGGCGGATGCGGTCGGATATTTGCCTGGCAATCGGGTGATGAAGACGCCGTTTGAGACGACCTCGATTGCGGCTGCTTATGTGACGGGAGCTGCTGCGCTTGTGATGTCGCTTCCGCAAAAGGGGAGCGCAGCGAAGGTGAAGTTGGAATTGATGAGTCATATTCAAGCCAACAAAGATCAGCCGCCGCTTAACGTGCTTGCAGGAGGCGCGCTGTCGCTCAAAGATTTCTAATTCTTAGTTCATTTTTTTCGTCTCCGTGAAAGCGGAGACGCCGAGGGGGTTGCTCAGCGAGGAACCCCCTTTTTTTATTGAAAGAACAACGTCAGGAGGAAAGATTTAACAATTTTTATTCTATATTCGCGGGGTCGCATTTAATATTGAGTTCGTGAAAAATCTTAAATGGACTGACGCCTTGTCTGTCGGCATCGAGGAAATGGACGATGAACATAAAAAGCTCATTTCCCTGATGAACGAATTGAGCTCTAAGTGCGAAACAGTTGCTCCAAAATCAGAAATTGGCAATTCTCTGGAAGGACTCGTGTCCTTCGCTCGAAAACATTTTGCAGCGGAAGAGGCTCTAATGACGTCGATTCATTATCCCGATTTGGAGAAGCATAGGCGAGCGCATGCCGATCTTATGAATCGGTTGGAAACTGAGGAAAAAAAATTTAGATTTTCCGAAAAAGCGGTTCTGGATGATGGTTTTTTTTCGTTTCTACAATTTTGGATCAGAACCCACATTCAAGGAAATGACTCAAAGTATGGGTTCTTTTCCAATAATCGCCCCGACTGATACTATTTCTCTAAAATAAATTTCCCATTCATCGAGCCGAAGTGACCGGGGAAGCTGCAAAAAAACTGATAGTCCGTTTTTGGATCGAGCGAACTTCTCTTGATTTGTACGCTCGCTTCCTTCGGATCCCCTGGTGCTCCTCCCACAAACGTCGTGGTGGCGATCACTCGTTTGTCTTTCGCAACATCTTGAGGGTTTTTAGGAAATCGCTTTGCTTCGCTCATCGCCAGGTCTTTCCACTCCGACGCTTTTGCCAACACGAAGTTATGTCCCATTGCACTCACCGGCATCTTGCCGCCGGCCGCGATCGTGACAGTAATATCATCGCAATCTTTGGAAACTCGAATTTCTTTCAAATCAAATTTCAAAGTGTCGTCGCCGACAATTCTGAAGCTGCAACTTGATGCAGCGTTCAGAATACCCACACAACTTAAATTTAAAAACAAGGTAACCGAAGGAATAATAAATTTAGTGATTTTCATATTGGTAAGATAACGCCCCACGCTTTCCAATGGCAACTCTCCAGCTAAACTTTTAGGACGTTGGACTTTCGTAGACTGAGTGAAAAGGTCTGAACGCTTCCGAATAGCAACAGTGCACCCAATTGATGTGCCAGCGCGAACGCCGGATTCATTTTGGAAGTGAGAGTAATAATACCTATGCTGGTTTGAACCAAAATCATGACGAAAGTCATATGAAGAAACATTTTTCGTGAGCGTCCCATTTTAGCCCCTATGAAAGTTCCGTAAAAAATAATTACTCCTATGCCGAGTAGAATTCCCATCCACCGATGAATGAATTGCACCATCGCGGGATTTTCAACAAAATTCCTCCAGAGTGGGATCTGATTGGTTGCATGACTCGGAATCCACGTGTCATTCATTTTTGGAAACGAATTAAACGCATAACCCGCCCGCAATCCCGCTACAAAAGCTCCGTAAATGATTTGTATGCCGAGAAAGCTGTGTAAAATTCCCATTCCTATCCTGGCTTTCGTTCGTTCAGGAAAATCCACTTGAGGGCCTACCGTGAGATCTTGGATGATCTTTAAAAATTGAGAAAAAATGAAAAGGGTCAAAACAAGATCGACTGCAAGTTCATAATGAGTGAGGGTGGATCGATTCCACAGTCCGATTGCTTCGATGAACCAACCTAGTGCGACTTGCGCGATACCTAAGAAGAATCCAATTAAAAGCCTTATTGTCTGAGGTGCTGAAAGCGCTCCTCGAAGGAAAAAAAATGAGAAAGGTATCATAAACGTAAGACCAAGGGTCCCTTTAGAGATCCTCCATGCGATGTCGCTCAGCCCCGAGTGGGTGAGTCGGACTGCTGTTTCAAGGAGCATTGTTACGGCAATGAGTGAACAAATGATCGAGAGCCAAACAACGATTTTTCGTCGATAAGATCTATTGTCTTCCAAGTTCTTCACTTCGTACTTCCAGCCTTTTCTCCCATTTCAGAGAAGATCGAAACATCCCACGAACTATGGCTATGGCGAAAAGACATCCTCCAGCAAATGCTATGAGACCCCCAGTTCCGAAGAGGATAAATCCAATCTTTTGACCTAGATTCATCCATTGGATTTCAGCTCCGTAAGTCTTTCTTTCGAATCCAAAGAATCCAGCAATAAACATCCCTGAGCAGAAAATGCTTTGCCCTGCACTGTAAGTCCAGATGGATCGTTTAAACCATC
>ERZ761602.3890-NODE-3890-length-20195-cov-24.646475_pt1 | contig 20195 bp, 17 predicted proteins | sample MGYA00512165_ERZ761602 | MGnify/ENA primary metagenome ERZ761602 (study PRJEB28899, sample SAMN02445085) | bioreactor sludge metagenome | biome: EBPR sludge; isolation source: Thorneside wastewater treatment plant | place: Australia: Brisbane, Thorneside... | reverse complement strand
GAAACTTTTTTTACTGAATAAAAATCTCGATCAGGATAAGAAGATTTCATATCTTGCAAAAAATCTTTCATTGATAGGAACAGACGGGATTTTTCTAAAACCAAATATCAGAGAATTAATAGAAAAAGAAACCGATAATTGAATTTATTTAAGAGCAGAAACGGATTAAAAATTTAATGAAAATTATAATTTTAGGATCGGGTACATCTCAAGGAGTGCCGAAGATAGGTTGTTACTGCGAAACCTGTATTTCAAAAAACCCAAAAGATAAAAGACTCCGCACATCAGCATACATAGAAATACAGGGGCAAAAAATTTTAATTGATACATCTGTTGATTTCCGTCAGCAGATGCTAAATAATAATATTACTGATTTAGACGCAATTTTATATACGCACCATCATGTTGACCATATTTTAGGGCTTGATGACGTAAGACAAATAAATCAACTGCATAAGAAATATATTGATTTATATGGAAATAATCTGACTATGGAAGAAATTAAAACCACTTTCAGATATGCGTTTAATGAAGAGATGATAAAACACCTGGCAGTTCCTTTAATTAAAATTAATAAAATTGAAAATAAAAATTTCAAAATAAGAAATATTGATGTTATACCAATAGAAGTAATGCACGGGAAATTACCAATTTTCGGTTACAGGATTGGAAATTTTGCATATATAACAGATTGCAGTAGAATACCTGAAACGGAATTAAAAAAATTAAAAGGATTGGATGTTTTAATATTAAATGCTTTAAGAATAGAGCCTCATCCGACACATTTAAATGTTGAAGAAGCAGTAAGAATGGCTGAAAAACTTAAACCTAAAAAAACTTATTTAACTCATATGACTCACGATATTAACCATGATAAAATAAATTCCGGATTACCTAAGCATATAGAACTTGCATATGACGGATTAACAATAAATATAAACTAAGGAAAACGTAAGAAAAAATTATGAAGATAAAAGAAACATTAATAAAAGCGACAGAAGAAGCAGGTAAAATTTTAAAAGAAAATTTTGGCGGTGAATTTAAAATAGAAAGTAAAGACAGAGAAAGCAACCTCGTCACAGAAGTTGATAAAAAATCAGAAGAAGTAATTATGAAAATTATCAAATCTGAATTTTCCGATCATTATATCTTAACAGAAGAAAGTGGTGATTTATCAACTGATTCTGATTACAAATGGATTATAGATCCTATTGACGGAACGATAAATTATGCTCACTCAATTCCCCTCTGTTGTGTTTCGATTGGCGTAGAACACAAAGGTGAATTAATATTCGGTGCTGTTTATAATCCTATGGGCAATGAATTTTTCTATGCTGGTAAAGGAGAAGGTTCATTTCTTAACAATAAAAAAATAAAAGTCTCACAGAATAATAATTTCAGAAAGTCTTTGCTTGTTACCGGCTTTCCATATAACACAAGTGATAATCCCAGAAACCCTGTCGGAGTGTTTGCAGAAGTTGTAAAGCAAGATATACCAGTGAGAAGACTTGGATCAGCGGCTCTTGATTTATGTTGGGTTGCATGTGGCAGGTTTGAAGGGTTTTGGGAATTTAATCTTAACGCATGGGATACCGCAGCAGGTGCATTGATTGTAACTGAAGCAGGTGGAAAGTTAAGTTCTTTTGAAGGTGGCGAATATTCTGTTTATGATAATGAAATTCTTGCTTCCAACGGACTAATACATAATGATTTGCTTGAAGTGATAAAGAAAGGAAAGACTTCTCAGGTTTAATTTATTTTTTTAGTTTAGAAATCATTTCTAAAACTACTCTTGCGGATTCATACCCTTTATTATTAGAAATATTATTCTCATCAAGAAGGCTTCTTTCAAACGCCTGTTCAGGAGTATAACAAGTTAAAACTCCAAACCCCATAGGCATTAAATTATCATAAGAAATTTTCTGAAGATTTATACTAACCGGCAGAGCGACATATTCAAAATGAGCAGTGTCACCTTTAATTATACATCCGAGAACAATAACTCCATCAGGTTTTTTATTTTTTGATTTACAAAGAGAATTCATCATTAACGGAAGTTCAAAAGCACCGGGAACAGAATATTTTTTAATTTTAAATTTTAAACCTTTATGTTCATTTAGAGCAGTTTCAGCACCTTTAACCAAGTTTTCCACAATTGGTTTATTAAATTCAGAATATAATATCGCAATGTTAAAATTTTTTTTCATTTTAGAACAACCTTCTTTTCATATTTAAAATTAAGTTTCCTGATATAAAAAATTTTCCAAAATTTAAATTATCACTTGAATTGATTCCGTGAAAATCAGAACCTCCGCTTTCAAGAAGGAAATTTTGAGAAGCAAGTTCAGAATAGAATTTTCTATCTTCATTGGAATGAGACGGATGCAAAGTTTCAATTCCGTCCAGACCAATTCCTGTAAGTTCATTCACTTCCCCGTTTTTAAACATCCTTCCCGGATGAGCCAAAAAAGAAAGACCTCCAATATCATTAATTAATTTTATAACTTCTTTGATATCAGGATTTTCTTTTTTAATATAAGCAGGTTTGTCATCTCCGATATATTTTGTAAATGCCTCTGCAAAAGTATTAACGTATTTTTGTTTTACTAATGCTTTCGCAATGTGAGGTCTTCCTATAGATGTATTTTCTCCGACACCTTCCTGATTAATAATATCCTGAAATTCGAGATGAACGTTAAATTCTTTGAGTCTTTCAAGTATATTTATAACCCGGTTAATTCTAACAGTTCTGAAGTTTTTCAGATAAGATTCAAGAATTTTACTTTTGTGATCAATAAAATAACCGAGAACGTGAATTTCCTTCCCGTTAAAATTTGCACTCAATTCAATACCCGGAATAACTTCAATATCTTTGTTTTTCCCTTCATTTATTGCTATTTCAATTGCATTCACATTATCATGATCTGTTATACTTAATAAATTTAATCCTGCAATTGCTGCTTTTGAGATTAAATCAGATGGAGAAAGGACACCATCGGAAAAATTTGTATGGGTGTGCAAATCCGCTTTAATTTTTTGATAATCTGAACCCATCAGGGGAAAGTGTAAAATTAGTTTATTTTGTTAAATTTATTTAAAAAAACGATGATTTAAATTTATGTTAAGACAATAAATTAGATTTTAAAACAAAAATTTAATAAGTATATTTATAAAATGCAAATTAAGGAAAATATCTTTACAAAAATTGCAAGATTTATCAAATATAATAAATTATTTACCATTTTTATAATTATATTTTCTTTACTATTGAGTTTATATTTATTCGGGGATAAAGGATTAATAGACAGAGTAAAACTTGAATCTGACAAGACAAAACTTGAAAATAGTTTAAAAGAAGAGCAGCAAAAAACAGAAAGTTTACAAAAAGAATTAAACGAAATAAAAACGTCTGAATATAAATTAGAATCAGTTGCCCGTGAAAAATACGGATTAACTAAAGAAGGTGAAAAAATTTACAAAGTTTTGACAGACACAATTAAAAATAATGAGTGAAATCGTAAATACTTTAGAGACAATTCTAAAAATAAACTCTCCATCAGGTTACACCAAAGAAATAATAAACTACTTAATAACAGAATTCAGGCATCTTCCACTGAATCTGAGCATTACTAACAAAGGTTCATTGCTTGTTTCATTTTCAGATAATCCTGAACTTGTAATAGCAAGCCATGTTGATACATTAGGCGGAATGGTGAAACAGATAAACGGAGACGGAACACTTGAAATTACAAAAATTGGCGGATTGCAGTTAAATTCGTTTGAAGGTGAATATGTAACCGTGAGAAATTATTCAGGAGAACTTTTCAGAGGAACATTTCTGATGAATAATCCTGCAGCACACGTGAATGATAAACTTAGCGAAACAAAAAGAGAAACTTCGGTAATGTCTATCAGACTTGATGAACTTGTTGATTCACCGGAAAAAGTAAAAAAATTAAATATCGGAACAGGAAATTTTGTTTTTTTTGATACGAGATTTGAACATACTAAATCAGGATTTATAAAAAGCAGATTTCTTGACAATAAAGCATGTGTGGCTGTGATGGTTGAATTGATCAAACATTTTGCACAGGAAGGTTATAAAGGCGATACAGCATTTTACTTCTCAAATTATGAAGAAGTAGGTCACGGGGCATGCGTAGGAATTCCTGAAAGTGCAAAAGAATTACTTGTACTTGATATGGCAGTAGTCGGTGAGGGATGCAACGGAAAAGAAGATTTAGTTTCAATTTGTCCAAAAGATTCAAGCGGACCTTATGATTTTGATGTTACAAATAAACTGATGAAACTTGCAAAAGATTTTAAAATTAATCATGTTATTGATATTTACCCATATTACGGATCGGACGGGAGTGCAGCGTTAGCATCAGGAACTGATGTGAGAGTTGGATTGATCGGACCGGGAGTATCCGCCTCGCATGGTGTGGAAAGAACCCACATTAACGGATTATTGAACACTTATAATCTTACTTATTATTATATAATTAATTTCAATTATTGATATCATTTATCAAATGATATTTTTTGTTTTATAACTTAATATGAAAAGAATAGTATCAGGAATAAAACCCACTGGGGAATTGACTTTAGGCAATTATCTCGGTGCAATGAAAAGATGGGCTGAAATGGAAAATGAAAACATTGAATCATTTTATTTCATTGCTAATCTTCATGCTATTACCGTGAGACAAGATCCGTTTCAACTACGAAAAAGAACATTTGACATAGTTGCCTGGCTGATAACTTGCGGTGTAAATCCTGAGAAATCTTTAATTTTTATTCAATCAATGATTCCTGCTCATACTGAAATTTGTTGGGTTTTGACGAATTATGTTACAATAGGTGAACTTGGAAAGATGACACAATTCAAGGATAAAGTTTCTAAATCATCGAGAGAAGGTCAAGTTGCGGGATTATTTGAATACCCTGTATTAATGGCCGGAGATGTTTTATTATATGACGCAGATGAGGTTCCTGTAGGAGATGATCAGATGCAACATCTGGAACTCACAAGAAATATTGCCGCAAGATTTAACAATTTGTATGGTCAGACTTTTAAAGAACCTAAAGGCACTGTTTCAAAAATTACAGCAAGAATTATGAGTTTGAAAAATCCGGAATCAAAGATGAGTAAAAGTGAAACAGAAGACAGTTACATAGCGTTAGAGGATAAACCTGAAGATATAATAAAAAAGTTTAAAAGAGCGGTTACCGATTCAGAAAATCAAATAAGATTTGATTCGGAATCTAAACCTGCAATCAGTAATTTATTAAATATTTATTCTGCATTTTCGGAGAAGAGCATTGATGAGATTGTGAGTGATTATAAAAATGAAGGTTATGGAAAATTCAAAACTGATCTTGGTGAACTTGTCGCATCTAAACTTGATATTTTACAAAAAAGGTTTAAGGAAATAAGAGAGGATGAAGAGTTCTTACTCAAAACGATTAAAAGAGGAAATTCAGGAGCGAGTGAGATTGCTGACAAAAAAGTTTCTGAAGTTTACGAAAAAATTGGATTAGTTTATCACAGATTTTAAAAAGATATTCAGGTTATTAAATTAACTAATGTCAAAAAAAGAAGAAGAAGATAAAAAGAAACAGGAGCACTTAAAGAAGTCCGGAGAAATTCCCAAACATATTGCAATAATTATGGATGGGAACGGTAGATGGGCTAAGTCAAAAGGATATACGAGAGTTCATGGTCATCACGAAGGAGTTAATTCAGTTAGAGACATTGTGGAAGCATCGGCACAGATAGGGGTTAAATTTTTGACCTTATATACTTTTTCAACAGAGAACTGGAAACGACCAAAGACAGAAGTTGCTTTGCTGATGAAATTATTGATTAAAACATTAAGACGTGAAACGGAACGACTTCATAAAAATGATGTTAAACTAATTTCTACCGGAAATCTAAAAGATTTACCTGAAAAAGTGTATCAGGAACTGATGGAAGGTATGGAAAAAACAAAAAATAATAAAAGACTTACTCTGAATCTTGCATTGAGTTATAGTGGCAGATGGGAAATATTAAACGCAGTAAAAAAAATTGTAGATGAGAAAATCCCTGCAGATAAAATTGATGAAAAAGTTTTTGCGGATCATTTGGAAACTGTAAATTTACCAGATCCTGATTTATTAATCAGAACCGGAGGGGATTACAGAATAAGTAATTTTTTACTATGGCAATGTGCATATTCAGAGTTATATATAGAAAATAAATATTGGCCTGATTTTAAGAGAGAATTGTTATATAAAGCAATAGAGGAATACCAAAGAAGAGAGAGAAGATTTGGTATGATCAGTGAACAAATTCAAACATCAAACAGTAAAACATAAATACAAGTTTAAATTTAGAATGAAATTAATCAAATTATTAGTAATATTATTCATAATTTCCTCGAATTTTATATATTCGCAAACTGAGGAAGACTTCAGTTACAGAATTGTAAGTATAAATACAGTCGGAAATAAATCAGTAGATAAAAATACGATTATTGCGTATTCAGGGCTTGTAACAGGGCAAACTCTTGTTATTCCGTCTGATGAGTCAAGAGATGTAATCAAAAAACTCTGGAATCTCGGATTATTTTCAGACATACAATTATATGTTGAAAAGACAATCGGGAAAGATGCATATCTTGTAATAAAAGTTACTGAATTACCGAGAGTTTATGAAGTGAATATAAAAGGAAATGATGAATATTCAGACAAAGACATCCGGGAAAAATTAAATTTAACAACCGGTGAAGTAATTTCAGAACAACGTTTAAAAGATATTGCTTATAATTTAGAGAAGTTTTATAATGACGAAGGATATTCACAGGCAAAAGTTGAAGTTGATTACGACAAAAATTCAAATAATGATGCAAGAATAAATATTAATATCTCTGAAGGTAAAAAGGTTACCGTAAGGAATATTAATGTTAAAGGAAATACAGGATCACTAAAGAAAGATGATGTAAAAGATGCTATGCAGAATACTTCAGAAAAAGTGTGGTGGAAGTTTTGGGACGGAGCAAGATATGACAGAGTAAAATTTGAAGAAGATTTAAAATATATTACAGAATATCTGAGAGAGAAAGGTTACAAAGACGGATATATAAAAGATTATGATGTTAAAATTTATAACAACGGTGAAGATGCCGATATTACAATTAATGTTGAAGCAGGTGATTTGTTTAGAATTAATGATATTGCTTTAGACGGTAATACAATTTATAATGATACGATCATACTTTCAAGAATTGATATGAAAAGAGGTGATGTTTATGATCAGAAAAAACTTCAAATGAACCTTTACGGAAACGAATCAGAAACTGATGTTAGTTCGCTTTATCTTGATAACGGCTATCTCGCATACAATGCAGAGATTTCAGAAAAAGTTTTACCCGGTAATAAAGTTGATTTAAAAATTAAAATTACCGAAAATAATAAATTCAAATTCGGGTTAGTAAATTTTGACGGAAATGATAAAACTCAGGATAAAGTTTTAAGAAGAGAGTTATATACATATCCGGGGGATTCTTTTAACAGAGCAAATGTAAAAAGAAGTCTTCAGAATTTAAATGCATTGAATTATTTTAATCCTGAAAGATTAACGCAGGATATATCTTTGGCAAATGATTCGGTTGTAAATATAAAATATATTGTGGAAGAGAGATCTTCAGATCAGTTTAATGCCTCAGTAGGTTATAGTGAAAGTTTTGGAATTACAGGAGCGTTAGGATTAACATTTAATAATTTTGATATATCCGCTCCATTTAAAGGCGGAGCAGGACAAATTTTGAATTTCAGTTGGCAGTTTGGGGAAAGCGGAACATACAGAACATTTAACATAGGATTCACAGAGCCATGGTTATTCAATACACCTACAGCACTTGGTGTAAATTTATTTGATACACGACAAAATTACAGCGGAATAGATATTAAAGAAACAGGGGGTAGTTTAAGTTTAGGCAGAAGATTGAAATGGCCCGATGATTTTTTCAGAGGCGACTGGACTGTAAGATATCAGAAAACAGATACACGGGAAGGTGCCGGTATTTATGAAGTTGGTATAAGAGATCAAGTGGCACTTCGTCAGACAATTACGAGATCAACTGTATTTGATCCATTGTTTCCATTATCAGGGACTAAAGTTTCTAATACAACAGAACTTTCAGGCGGACCTTTTTTACCCGGAAGCATTGACTATATAAAAAATACATTCTCTGCAGAGACATATACTCCTCTGACAAGAGAAAGTAAATTTGTATTATATTCAAATTTTTATTTTGCATTTATAAACTCACTTGCTTCAGATAAATATTTACCACCGAACGAAGTATTTTATATGGGTGGAAACGGATTAACTTATAACACAATAGCATTACGCGGATATGATGACAGAAATGTAGGTCCAAAAAATTCAGCGTTTAATCCTATTGGTGGAAGAGTTGCTTTGAAATATGCGGCGGAATTAAGATATCCGTTATCATTAGATCCATTTCCAATTTTCATACTTGCATTTGCAGAAGCAGGAAACGTCTGGAGTGAATTTGCCAAAACAGATCCTTTTGATTTAAGAAGGTCAGTAGGTTTTGGAACGAGGTTATTTTTACCTGCGGTTGGTTTAATTGGTTTTGACTTCGGATACGGATTTGACAGACAGATAGTTGACAGACAACCACCAAAATGGCTTTTCCACTTCTCATTTGGACGTGGGTTTTAATTAATGTAAATAAATAAGTTTAACAAAATCATCAAATTAGATATATTTAAATAATTAAAGGAGAAATATTTTTGAAAAATTATTTTTTAAAATTAGTATTTTTAATGGCAGTAATCGTATTTACGGGATTAACCTCAGATTCAAATGCTCAATTAAAAATAGGATTTATAGATTCCCAAGTTATTCTTGAACAATTACCGGATGCAAAAAAAGTCACTGCCGAACTTGAAGAATACAGAAACAAATTTCTTGATACACTTAGAGCAATGGCAGTTCAATTCAAAGAAAAGGATTCAATTTTTGCAGTTGAATATCAGACAGCACAGCAACAAGTAGAGTCAGGAGCGATAACAAGCAATGATGACCTGAAAGCACTAAACGACAGAATGAATGGAATGAGAATGGAGATAGTTCAATTAGAAGAACAGTTGAAAAATTATGATCAATATGTACAGAATGCCGTTTATGAAAGAAGACAGGAACTCTCAAAGCCATTATATGAAAAAATTAATAAAGCAATTGAAGATCTTGCAAAAGAAATGAAATACAGTTATATATTTGATAAAGCAGCAGGAAATCCGTTATACGGAGATAAAGAGTTTGATGTAACTTTTAAAGTGATGGATAAATTAAAATAAAATTAATTCATCAGAAGAAGACATACTTTAAATACAATTATGATTAAAAAATTATTTTTTCTTTTAATATTATTATCTGCTACAGGATTATCTTATTCACAATCCAAGATAGGATATGTTGATACGAAGAAAATAATTGACGGAATGCAGGAATCACAGGATGCCAAATTAAGACTGGATAATCTTGTTGATGACTGGCAGAGTCAGTTAAAAATTTTACAGGACAGTTTAAAAAATATGAGAGATGATTATGAGAAAAAGAAACTTATACTTACGGAGCAATTAAAAACACAGAGAGAACAGGAAATAACGGCACTATCAGCATCAATAGATAATTTTAAAGTGCAGAAATTCGGAGAAGGCGGAGAATATTTTCAGAAACAGAGAGAATTTATGAAACCTGTTCAGGACAGAGTTTTTCTTGCGATTGAAACTGTAGCAAAAAGAGAAGATTATGATTATGTGATAGACCGCAGCGGAAGTATATCATTATTATTTGTAAATGAGAAAAATGATTTGACAGCAAAAGTTATAAAAGTAATCGAGGGTAAATAAATGAAAGCCGGCGATATAGCCGAAATGTTAAACGGCAAGATAACCGGAGATTCCAATGTTGAAATTACCGGAGTTGGAAAAATTGAAACTGCGAACAGTAATCAAATAACGTTTATCTCAAATCCTTTATATGAAAAATATTACGGCTCCACAAACGCAGGAGCCGTTTTAGTTTCCAATGATTTTAAAATAAATAAAATCCGCAAAGATGTAACATTGATAAGAGTTACAGACCCTTATCTATCGTTTTTGGAACTGATTGAAAATTTTGAAAAAGATGATGATGATTATGAAACAGGAATTTCAGGTCTTTCTTCAATTGCTGATAATGTAAGTATTGGCAACGATGTATTCATAGATGATTTTGTAAAAATCGGAAAAAATTCTGACATAGGAGATAACACAAAAATTTATTCAAATGTTACAATTGAAAAAAATGTTTTAATCGGTATGAACTGTTTAATCTATCCGAATTCAGTAATTTTTAAAAATTGTAATATCGGTGATAATGTTATTATCCATTCCGGTGCAGTTATCGGCAGTGATGGATTCGGTCAGGCAAAAGGTGAAGACGGAAAGTATATAAAAATTCCTCAAAAAGGTTCTGTAAAGATAGATGATGATGTTGAAATTGGAAGCAATACAAATATTGACAGAGCAACAATCGGAGAAACAATAATTTCACGTGGTGTGAAAATTGATAATCACGTTCAAATTGCTCACAATGTTGAAATTGGAGAAAACACTGTAATCGCTGCTCAGACCGGCATAGCCGGTTCTACTAAGATAGGTAAAAATTGTATGATTGGCGGAAAAGTTGGAATTGTCGGGCATATCAAAATCTGTGATGATGTTATAATTGGGGCGGCTACAAATATTTCAAAATCAATTGAAACACCAGGAATTTATACAGGATACAGAGGCAGACCACACAGAGAAGATTTAAAAATTGAATCAAAGTTAAGAAAATTTCTTGAAAATAATTAAATAATCTGATGTTAGAAAAACAAAGGACTATATCAAAAGAAGTTTCCATTTCCGGTAAAGGGTTACATACCGGACATCAATCAACAATGACTTTTAAACCTGCTCCTGAAAACTACGGTGTCAGGTTTAAAAGAATAGATATAAAAGATTCACCGGAGATTCCTGCCGATATAGACCACGTAACTGATATTTCAAGAGGAACAACTATTGCTAAAGATGGTGTAGAAGTTCATACCGTTGAACACGTATTGGCTTCAATTATGGGTTGTGAAATTGATAATATAATTGTTGAGTTAAACAATAATGAAACACCGATTATGGATGGAAGTGCTATGTCTTATGTTAAAGCACTTCAGGAAGCAGGTATAGTTGAACAAAATGCAAAACGTGATTATTTGGTTATCGAAGATACTGTACATTATCAGGATGAAGCAAATAACATTGATATAGTTGCACTGCCACTCAAAAATGATTTCAGAATTTCAGTATTAATAGATTATAATAATGCAGTGTTAGGGGTTCAACATACTGGTCTTTTTAATTTGCAAAAAGAATTTGAAAAAGAATTTGCTCCTGCGAGAACTTTTTGTTTTGTAAAAGAACTTGAGATGCTAAGAGAACAAGGGCTTATTAAAGGTGGAGATATAAACAACGCAATCGTAATTGTTGACAAGGAATATACTGAGGATGAGTTTGATAAAATAAAAATGAAACTTGGAATTGAAGAAAGTGTGATTTTGGGAAATAATGGAATATTGAATAATAAAGAGTTAAGATTTAAAAATGAACCTGCCAGACATAAACTTTTGGATTTGATAGGAGATTTAGCGTTAATAGGTGCTCCGGTAAAAGGTCAGATATTAGCTGCAAGACCTGGACACAAGGCGAATGTTGAGTTTACTAAAATGCTCAGAAAACTTTATCTTCAGAAGAAGATAGAAAAGAAATTTCAGATTATGAAATCCGGGAAAGTGGTAATGGATATTGAAGATATTTTGAAAGTGATGCCACACCGTTATCCTTTTTTACTTGTTGACAGAGTCATTGATATTGAAATAAACAAAAAGATAATCGGAATAAAAAACGTAACTTATAATGAACAATTTTTCCAAGGACATTTTCCAGCAAAAAAAATAATGCCAGGAGTATTGATTGTAGAAGGTATGGCACAATGCGGTTGTCTTATGCTTTTAAATACAATTGATAATATGGAGAACAAACTTGTTTATTTTGCTTCAATTGACAGAGCGAAATTCAGAAAGCCGGTTACTCCCGGAGATCAACTTGTTTATGAGATGGAGTTGTTATCCGTCAAAAGAGGTATATGTAAAATAGCAGGCAGAACATATAAAGATATGTTAGGCGGTGAAATAGTATGCGAAGCTGAGATGATGGCTGCTATTGTTGATAAATAATGTTAATAAATAATGTTAATAAATAATTTTACACTTCTGTTAATGCTTCTATTCCGGGAAGTTTTTTCCCTTCAAGATATTCAAGAGATGCACCACCACCTGTGGAAACATGCGTGACATCATTCTCCAATCCAGCTTTGGCAATAGCACTTGCTGAATCCCCTCCACCGATAATAGTTACAGCACCATTTTTAGTCGCATCAGACAAAGCAGAAGCAATTTCAAAAGTACCTTTTGCAAAATTATCCATTTCAAATACGCCCATCGGTCCATTCCATACAATTGTTTTAGAATTTAATATTTCATTTTTAAAATCTTTGATTGATTCAGGTCCTATATCCATTCCCATCCACTCCGAGAATTCATTGGTTACTTTATCAAAATTTAAAATTTTAGTATTTGCATCATTCGCGAATTTATCCGCGAAAACAATATCAACCGGGAGTTTAATTTCTTTACCGAGAGATTTCGATTTTTCCATCAATGATTTGGCAAGTTCAATTTTATCTTCTTCTAAAATTGATTTTCCAATTTCATATCCCATTGCTTTATAGAATGTAAACATCATACCACCGCCTATAAGTATTTTATCTGCTTTGGTAAGTAGGTTTTCAATTACATCAATTTTACCTGAAATTTTAGAACCACCAAGAATTGCACACAAAGGTTTTTCGGGATTGTTAACCGCTTCAGAGAGGTATTTAATTTCTTTTTCCATTAAGTAACCTGCTGCACAGAGGTCAATATAATACGTAACGCCTTCCGTAGAGGCGTGTGCTCTGTGTGCAGTGCCAAAAGCATCATTAATATATATATCACCGTATTTAGCAAGTTTTTCTGAAAATGATTTATCGTTTTTTTCTTCTTCTTTGTAAAATCTTAAATTCTCAAGCAATAAAATATCTCCCTCTTTCATATTTTCAATAACCATTAAGTTATCATCGCTGATACAATCATCAGAAAAAATAATTTGTTTATCAAGATCACCAGTTAAGAACCCGGCGACAACATCAAGAGAATATTTTGGATTAACTTCACCTTTTGGTCTTCCTAAATGGCTCATAAGGATACACTTACCGCCATTAGAAGTGATAGCATTTATTGTTTGATAAGTTTCTTTTATTCTTTTTGGATCAGTTATGTTTCTGTTTTCATCGAGCGGTACATTAAAATCAACACGGACAAGAACTTTTTTCCCTTTAATTTTATTTTGAGAAATTAAATTTTCTATTGTGAGTTTTGGCATAAGAATTTAGATTATAAACTTCAAAAATACATAAAAAAAAAGGGGCTTTAAAGCCCCTTTTTTAAATACTAATGTTAATTAAGAAATAAATTATTTAATTAATAACATTTTCTTTGTATCAACAAATCCGTTTGATTCAAGTCTGTAGAAATATGTACCTGAAGATAATGTTGATGCATTAAATTCTACTACATAACTTCCTGCTGTTTTGAAATCATTTACTAATGTCATTACTTCTTTACCTAACATATCATAAACTTTCAAAGTAGTGTTGCCACTCTTTGGTAATGAGAAGTTTATTTTTGTTGTCGGGTTGAATGGATTTGGATAGTTCTGTGATAATGTATATTTATCTGCAATTGAACTTGTTGGAGTTACGCCGGTTGGTGTACCATTGTTAGATTTTATAAATGCTAAAGCTCCTTTTAATACTCTCTTGAATCCAAAGTCTGTACCACCTACGCCACCTGATCCTACATAATATCTTGGATCCTGGAACATAGTTACTACTACTGATGTTGGACCAACTTTTGAGATACCTGCTAATGAATCTGCAGTTCCTCTGCCTTGATATCTGTTCCATGCAACACCACCACTTACAGGACGGCTTCCATCAGGCCAGTATGAACCTCCAGGAGGAGTTGTTGATAATCCATCTGAATCTCCTGATGAAATATTGATTACTGCATTAAAGCCTGTACCACCAGCGTTATCTGATAAATACTGATAACCACCGAATGATCTTGTCATTACTGTATCAAGGAACGGTGAACCTGTTCTGTCATAGTTATAACCCATGTCACCACCGATTAACAACAATGATTTCTTTGCCATTGCTGTTCCGGTTGCTAACCATGTTTTTATTGCTGTTCTTTGTCCTACGGATAATCCTCTTACTAAAGCTGCATCAAATGCTGTCTCTTGTAAAATGATTGTGCTGTAGTTTGTTAATGATGGTAATACTGTATTTGAGTCTTTTGTGATTACTCTATATTTACCTACTAACATAGGAAGATATTTCATCAAGGTGTCTCTGTCTGCTTTTCTTATCGCATTACTTGCTGCCAATACGCTATCATTCAAAATTACTAAAGTTGAATCACCTGTACTTGGAGCAGAACCTGTTTTAAGTGTATAACCGACAGTTGCTTGGTTTTGATAGTTCAAATACAACATTGTGTTACCATTGATTGTTTGAACTTCAGCACCACCTGCAATACCGATACTTGCACCTGTTAATGTGAAGATGTAAGTTGCTTTTAAAGTACCTGAAGCAGCATGGTATTTATAAAGTTCGTTAGTTGTACTTCCTGTTCCCTGATTCCAAACCCAAACAAATGCAGAATCAGCAGTTGAAGAAGAATCAAATGCCAAACCGTATTTACCGGTAGCTACTGTAGTAATTGTACCTCTTAAAACACCGTTAGTGTCATAACAAGTTATGTTACCACCGAAATCACAGTTCCAGAAACCTTTTCTGTTTGGATCCCAAGCAATAGCTCTGAAGATAGCACCAGGAATTGCTTTTTGGTTAATTGTAGCCATTGTAACAGGATTCATTCTTCTTAAAGTATTGTTAGCAGCACCACCGAACATATGAGTTCCATCATAAGTTAAGTCTCTGATAGTACCACCGTAAACACCGGAATCAGATAATGCACCAGGTCCACCACCAGGTCCATTATTGTTATATCTGTAATATGAAGTACCATTCCATCTTACAAATACGAATTTTCCATCAGCTTGAATAGCACTAGTTGTACCGCCATTCATACCGCCAATAGCTGAATAATTGAAATTAAACGCTGTTGGATATGGGAAATTTCCCGGACGAATTGTATCTAATTGTAATTCTGTTTTTGAGCCACTGTTATCAGATACTGGTGCCATATCTGAAAATGGATCTGCGGATGTACCTAATGAGATAAATCCTACTAAAGCACCGGAAAAAATAAGTGCCATTAGGAAATAGAAAGGCGTATTTTTTGCCCTCATTTTCATTCTCCTTTTTATTGGTTTATAAATTAATAAATTATTAACTTTTACGAAAGTGTGAAATATAAATCAATTTGTCAATAATAAAAAAAATAGATTATTTAAAAATAAAAAGCCTTGAAAATATAATTTTCAAGGCTTTAATTTAACTAAAATAAAAAAATAAATTATTTAATTAATAACATTTTCTTTGTATCAACAAATCCGTTTGATTCAAGTCTGTAGAAATATGTACCTGAAGATAATGTTGATGCATTAAATTCTACTACATAACTTCCTGCTGTTTTGAAATCATTTACTAATGTCATTACTTCTTTACCTAACATATCATAAACTTTCAAAGTAGTGTTGCCACTCTTTGGTAATGAGAAGTTTATTTTTGTTGTCGGGTTGAATGGATTTGGATAGTTCTGTGATAATGTATATTTATCTGCAATTGAACTTGTTGGAGTTACGCCGGTTGGTGTACCATTGTTAGATTTTATAAATGCTAAAGCTCCTTTTAATACTCTCTTGAATCCAAAGTCTGTACCACCTACGCCACCTGATCCTACATAATATCTTGGATCCTGGAACATAGTTACTACTACTGATGTTGGACCAACTTTTGAGATACCTGCTAATGAATCTGCAGTTCCTCTGCCTTGATATCTGTTCCATGCAACACCACCACTTACAGGACGGCTTCCATCAGGCCAGTATGAACCTCCAGGAGGAGTTGTTGATAATCCATCTGAATCTCCTGATGAAATATTGATTACTGCATTAAAGCCTGTACCACCAGCGTTATCTGATAAATACTGATAACCACCGAATGATCTTGTCATTACTGTATCAAGGAACGGTGAACCTGTTCTGTCATAGTTATAACCCATGTCACCACCGATTAACAACAATGATTTCTTTGCCATTGCTGTTCCGGTTGCTAACCATGTTTTTATTGCTGTTCTTTGTCCTACGGATAATCCTCTTACTAAAGCTGCATCAAATGCTGTCTCTTGTAAAATGATTGTGCTGTAGTTTGTTAATGATGGTAATACTGTATTTGAGTCTTTTGTGATTACTCTATATTTACCTACTAACATAGGAAGATATTTCATCAAGGTGTCTCTGTCTGCTTTTCTTATCGCATTACTTGCTGCCAATACACTGTCATTCAAGATTACTAAAGTTGAATCACCGGCAACAGGAGGAGCTCCTGCACTTTCAACAGTAATCATATCAACACCGATGAAATCACTGTTTACTCCGTTAGGACCACCATTCACTACGTTATATCTGATTGCAAATCTTCCGTTTGCTGATGCTGTCGGAGCTCTGTATCCTCTACGCTCCCATGCACCTGCTGTGTTAACTTTGAATCTGCCTAATTCTGTCCATGTTCCTTCAGGGACTGAATCATTTGCTGAATACATTACTCTGATTGAATCAGGAAATGTTGATGCTGCAGGTCCTCTTGAATAGAAGTATAATGAATCACCTGCTTGTGTACCACCTGTTAATCTTGGTAATACTAACCAACTGTCTATATTATTTGCATTTGTTACTACGTTGTAGTTTGCTGCTACATAACCTGTTGCAGGTCCATTAAATGCATTGAATACTGTGCTGTTTCCCTGGAACCATGTTGCTGTTGTTCCCTGAGGACCACCACCTCTGTAATAAACTTTGTATCCTCTTGTTTTTAATGCGGTAGTATCGTTATTACCGTTTAAACTGTCAACATAAACTACAGTTCCTGCATTATCCAAATCAGGATTGATAACTGATGGATTCGGGGAATCAGTTTGTGTTTGTGGATTTCTGCTACCGAATGGATCGGAAACATTAAATCCGAGATAGAAGCCGGTTATTAAGATTAATAATACCGGTAAAATGTAATTTTTTTCTCTCATGAATATTTAATTTAAGATTAGAGAAACAAGATACCGAATAATAAATGTAGTATCAATAAAAAAAGCCGATTTCTTTCGAAACCGGCTTTTCATAAAATACTATAAATTATAGATTTATACTTATTTAATAAGCATCATTCTTTTCGTTTCAGCAAATCCATTTGACTGAATTGAATAGAAATATACACCACTTGTTAAGTTTGTTGCATTGAACTCATAAGCATAAGTTCCTGCAGCCAATTGATTACTTACAAGAGTTGCAACTTCTTTACCAAGAACATCATAAACTTTCAAAGTAGTAAATCCTGCTTGTGGAATTGAGAAGTTTATTTTTGTTGTTGGGTTAAATGGATTTGGATAGTTTTGAGCCAATTTATATTCAGAAGGAGCAGTTGTATTAATTGGTGTGATACCTGTAGTAGGACCATATTTTGATACAGCACCTGTAGCACCTACAGCATATAACATAAAGCCGTTTCTTGCTTTAACTATATGATTGAAAGCACCTGTTCCGGTATGTTGTTGAGCCCATGAAGTACCATTGTTTGAAGTATAATAGATAGCAGTAGTAGTTCTTAAACCCCACCAGTCGTTACCTAAACCGGTGATACCGCTCACGTTACCTGTTCCAGGATAAGTATTAGCACCCCATGTAGAACCACCGTTTGTAGTGACTCTCATATTTGTACCACCTGCTAAACCAACTGAAGAATTATTAAACCAAACAGCATAAGAGTTTAATTCACCTAAAGCTTGTGAAGTCCAGCTTGTACCGTTATTTGAAGAATAATAAATTTTTGAGTTATTAGTACCGAACCAAATGTTTGTTCCGATCATCATAGCTGAGTTATTCCATCCTGCTTCAGAACCTGCTTGTGGCAAGAACTGGCCTGTTGAATCCCATGTAGCACCACCGTTTGTAGTTCTCCATAAAGACCATCTTGCAGCGATAGGATCACCTTGCATCCAACCGTTGTTAGCATCAGACATTAAGATAACATTGATAAATCCACCTGTTTGTGAGAACACCTGAGTCCAAGTTGAACCACCGTTTACTGTTCTGTAAACGAATGTTCCTGTAGCAGAAGAACCTGTTGCTAAAGCAGTGTTAGCATCAATTGCCCAAATGTTATAGATTGGATGAGCACCGATACCTGTACCTGTAGCATTTGTCCAAGTACCACCGTTAGTTGTTCTAATTACAGTAGGAGCAGATGCAGAACCTCCTGCAGCCCAAACGATTTCATTTGTTGCTGCTGAAACTGTATATAAAGGATTTGTTGTACCTGATGTTTGGTTGAACCATGAAGATGGAGGAGGAGGAGCAGCTGTTCTTTCAACAGTAATCATATCAACACCGATGAAATCACTGTTAGTTCCGTTTGGACCACCATTAACTACATTATATCTGATTGCAAATCTTCCGTTTGCTGATGCTGTCGGAGCTCTGTAACCTCTACGCTCCCATGCACCTGCTGTGTTAACTTTGAATCTGCCTAATTCTGTCCATGTTCCTTCAGGGACTGAATCATTTGCTGAATACATTACTCTGATTGAATCAGGAAATGTTGATGCTGCAGGTCCTCTTGAATAGAAGTATAATGAATCACCTGCTTGTGTACCACCTGTTAATCTTGGTAATACTAACCAACTGTCTATATTATTTGCATTTGTTACTACGTTGTAGTTTGCTGCTACATAACCTGTTGCAGGTCCATTAAATGCATTGAATACTGTGCTGTTTCCCTGGAACCATGTTGCTGTTGTTCCCTGAGGACCACCACCTCTGTAATAAACTTTGTATCCTCTTGTTTTTAATGCGGTAGTATCGTTATTACCGTTTAAACTGTCAACATAAACTACAGTTCCTGCATTATCCAAATCAGGATTGATAACTGATGGATTCGGGGAATCAGTTTGTGTTTGTGGATTTCTGCTGCCGAATGGATCGGAAACATTAAATCCGAGATAGAAGCCTGTAACCACTAATAATAGCATTACAGATAGGTAGAAATATTTCTCTCTCATTTTCTTTCCTTTGTTTTATTTTTAGTAAAAAATCAGTTCTTTTTAGAAAAACTGTATTAATTATAGAGCAAAGTAGATAAAATTAATTTTAAATTCAAGAAAATTAATCGAATTAAGGAACCTATTTTTAGTAATTTTTAATAATAAAAATATAGTTCAAAATAAAGACATTATTTTGAAATGTATATTTAAATTAACTTATATATTAATTCACTCATATAATAAAGAAAATTATATACACTGATCAATTATATGAATTAAACAAATTTGACGATTTTTTCTCTAAAATGTAATACTCCAAGCCTTTACTTATTTAAAATGAATATTTTCGATAACTATGAAATTTTAGATTCCATTTTAAGGATATAAGTATTAAAAAAGTTATTGGAACTCATCATAAGAAAAGAGAGTTTTTATTTTAAATGCATCAATATTTTCATATAATATATTAACACAATTTTATAAATTACAATATGATAAAAACAATTTTATTTATACTTTCCCTTACGATTTTTACAACAAGTGTTAACGCTCAGATCCGAGAAGGAAACAATGATTACAGAAAAAGAAATAATAACACGAACAATTTAATATTAGGAATTTTTAATCCTAATAATTTTTCGATGCAGCATTCATTAAACTTTTCAATCTGTCTCTTATACACATCTCCGAGCCCACGAGACAGGCAGAAATCTCGTA
>ERZ761602.3889-NODE-3889-length-20196-cov-4.159674_pt1 | contig 20196 bp, 19 predicted proteins | sample MGYA00512165_ERZ761602 | MGnify/ENA primary metagenome ERZ761602 (study PRJEB28899, sample SAMN02445085) | bioreactor sludge metagenome | biome: EBPR sludge; isolation source: Thorneside wastewater treatment plant | place: Australia: Brisbane, Thorneside... | reverse complement strand
CGGCCTTCGGCGGCGCCGCCACCGCCGCCCCCTCGCCCTCAAGTTCGGCGATGGGGGTGTTGACCTTCACGCCCTCGGTGCCCTCGGCGACGAGCAGGCGCGCCACCACGCCCTCGTCGACCGCCTCCACCTCCATGGTCGCCTTGTCGGTCTCGATCTCGGCGATCACGTCGCCCGCCTTCACGCTCTGGCCTTCCTTGACCAGCCATTTGGCGAGCGTGCCCTCCTCCATCGTCGGAGACAGGGCGGGCATGAGAATGGGGATGGACATACGGGCGCGGACCTTGGGGTTCAGGCGATGCCGAGGATCGCCAGGAAGATCATGACGGTGCCGACGATGCCGACGGCCCAGGCGAGCGGGCGGATCATCGGGACGCCGAAGATGTAGAGCACCGCGTGGGCGACGCGGGCATAGAAGAAGAGCTGCGCCCCCAGCACGGTGGTGGAGGTGGAGATGCCCTGCTGCGCGGCGATGAGGACGAGCGGCGCGAACAGGATCAGGCCCTCGCGGTGATTGTCGACGACGCGCTTCATGCGCGCCTGGAAAGCCCCCGGCGGCGGCAGGTCGTCGCGGCTGTTGGCGAGCGGCATCAGGCCCTGCGCCATGATCCCGGCATTGGCCTGGATGAGGATGATGACGAAGAGCAGCGCCACGCTGTAGGCGAGCATCGTGAGTTCGACAGGCATTCTGAAAGTCCCCCCTTGAAACGCGCGGCCGGTTGTCGCCCTACGCGTATACGTCGGTCCAGAGCTCCTTCGGATCGGGCTCCGGACTCATCTGCGCGAACTCCGCCGACTGGGCGACGACGTCCTTGATCTCCTTGTCGATCGCCTTGAGGCCGGCCTCGTCGATCGCCCCGGCGGCCAGCATGCGGGCCCGCAAACCCTCGATCGGGTCGTGCTTCTCGCGCATCTCCTGGACCTCCTCCTTGGAGCGGTACTTGGCGGGATCCGACATCGAGTGGCCGCGATAGCGATAGGTCTTCATCTCCAGGATGTAGGGCCCCTCGCCGCGCCGGCAGTGCTCGACCGCCTTGCGCCCGGCGGCGAACACCGCCTCGACGTCCATGCCGTCCACTTCCTCGCCGGGGATGTTGAAGCTTACCCCGCGCTTGTGCAGATGGGTCTCGGAAGTCGAGCGCTGGATCGCCGTGCCCATCGCGTACTGGTTGTTCTCGATGACATAGACCACCGGAAGCTTCCAGACGGCGGCCATGTTGAAGCTCTCGTAGACCTGGCCCTGATTCGCGGCGCCGTCGCCGAAATAGGTCAGGCACACCCGGTCGTTGCCGCGATAGCGGTTGGCGAAGGCGAGGCCGGTGCCGAGCGGCACCTGGGCGCCGACGATGCCGTGGCCGCCATAGAAGTTCTTCTCGCGGCTGAACATGTGCATCGAGCCGCCCTTGCCGCGCGAATAGCCGCCCGAGCGCCCGGTGAGTTCGGCCATGACGCCGTCGGGCTCCATGCCCGCCGCCAGCATGTGGCCGTGGTCGCGATAGGCGGTGATGACCTGGTCGCCCGGCTCGATCGCCGCCTGCATGCCGACGACGACCGCTTCCTGGCCGATATAGAGGTGGCAGAACCCGCCGATCAGTCCCATGCCGTAGAGCTGGCCCGCCCGCTCCTCGAAGCGGCGGATCAGCAGCATGTCGCGATAGAACTGGATCAGAAGCGCGGCGTTGGAAGCGGTCTTGGACATGGGTTCCCGGCGCTGAAGGCTACGCCGCGATATGTAGCGCGCCCTCGCCTTGCATGTCACCCAAGAAGCCGCTGACAGACTGTCAGCGGGTGACGCTGTCCCAGTAGATCGTCAGCTCGTCGGGACGCGAATAGCCGAGCGCCGAGCGCGACTGCTCGTCCAGCATGTCGGGATCGACCTTGCCCGGCTGCATCAGCTTGACCCGGCGCTCCATGCGTTCGCGCTCGCTGCTGACCGTCTCCAGCTCGGCGGTGCGGATGGCGACCCGCTCGTCCAGGCGGGTCAGCTTGAAGGCGCCGTACTCGCCATAGACCGCATGCCAGGCGAAATAGGAAATGAGCGCAACGCACAGCGAGGGCACGATCATGCCCTGGGCGAAACGCTTGACGGTCATACGGCGGCGCATGAGCCATCCCATCACCGGTTGCGGCGCAATACAACTCACGAGCCGTTAACGGCGGCGGCGCGCGTTAACGGCTCGTGAGGAATTGGCGGGCCGGGATGCCCGGCGGGGGCAGGCGCCCCGGCCCTCAGTCCGCTGCGGGGATCAGCGGGTGATCGTGCGGGTGCCGCGGCGCGTGACCTCGCGGCCGTTCGGGCCGGTCTTGGTCGTCGTGCGCTCGATGGTGCCGGGGGCGGTCCGCACCGACTCGCTCTCCGACGTCCACGTCTTGCCCTCCGGACCGGTCTTGACCGCATCGCGCTCGCAGCGGCCGTCGGCGCAGGCGCCGCTGACCTCGGTGGTGACGGTGCGGCCGTTGGGGCCGGTCGTTTCGCCGCTGCGCGACCACGAGGCGGCCGCGGCGGGCGCGGCGAGCAGGACGGCGGCGAGAGCGGTGAGGGCCAGAGTGCGCATGGGGTGTCTCCTGTCATCAAGGGGCCGCCGCAGCGGCGATGTCGGGAACCATGCCTCCCGCCCGTCTCTCCCTTGTGTCGGGAACGGGCGCCGGTGTTACGAATTGTATCAGCCGGCCGCACCCGCTTGCGGCCCGGCCGGGCGTCCGGCATCACTGCGCCATGGCCGACAAGCAGCGCCTGATCGTCGTCGAGGACGACGCCGAGGTCCGCACCCTCCTGACCGACTATCTGCTGCGCCAGGGCTTCGCCGTCGAGGCGGCCGACGGCGGCGCGGCGCTGGACCGCATCCTCTCGGTGTCGGGCCCGCCCGACCTCATCGTGCTGGACCTGATGATGCCGGGCGAGGACGGGCTGTCGATCGTCCGCCGGCTGCGCGCCGCGACCCGCATCCCCATGCTGATGCTGACCGCCCGGGCCGACGACATCGACCGCATCGTCGGGCTGGAGATGGGCGCCGACGACTACATGGCCAAGCCGTTCAATCCGCGCGAGCTGGTCGCCCGGATCCGCTCGATCCTACGCCGCATGGAGCCGGCCCCTCTGGAGGGCGAGCGCTACGAGGTCGCCGGCATGGTGGTCGACATCGCGGCCCGCCGGGCGACGCGCGGCGACGCGATCCTCGACCTGACCAGCGCCGAGTTCGACCTCCTCGCCTGCTTCGTGACGCGGCCTCAGCGCGTGCTGTCGCGCGACCAGCTGATGGACTGGACGCGGGGGCGCAAGGCCGAGCCGCTGGACCGCGCCATCGACGTCCAGATGAGCCGGCTGCGCAAGAAGATGGACGACGACAGCGGCGAGATCATCAAGACCGTCCGCAACGCCGGCTACGTGCTGACGCTGCCGGTGAAGAGGCTCTGACGATGGGCAGGCTGGGGCTCTTCGGACGGCTGTCGGCCATCGTGTTCCTCAGCTTCATGGCGCTGCTCGCCGTCATCGCCGGGATCAACTACGCGCAGCGCGACGTCGAGGCGCCGCGCGCCGGCGAACTGGCCGTCCAGGTGGCCGGCATCGTCAGGCTGCTCGAGCGCCCGGCCGAGGATCGCGAGGCGGTCCTGCAGGCGGTCAACGGCAACGCCCTGACCGTCACGATCGCTGCCGAACGGCCGGTCCGGGCCATGGACGAGCGCCAGCTGCGCGGCGCGGAGCAGGCGCTCGCGATCTACCTGGATCGGCTGCCGGGCCACGAAGTCGTCATCCTCGCCCTGCCCGACGAGGACGGGCGGCTGAGCCGCTGGGCGATCTGGCGCTCGGCCGAGCAACGCATCAGGCTGGCGGTGAAACTGGCGGACGGCCACTGGGCGGTGATCGAGACCGGCGGCGATCTCGGCCGCCGCCTGTTCGGCCTTGCCCCCGGCTTCTGGCTGGCGGCCGCCGGGTTTCTGGTCGGCGCGGTGGCGCTGATCACCCTTTCGCGCGAGGCCCGCCCGCTGCGGGCGCTCGCCGCCAGCGTGCAGGCCTTCCAGGCGACGGCTGAGCCGCGCCGGGTCGCGCCGGCCGGCGCGCCCGAAATCCGCAGCCTGATCGAGGCGGTCAACCGGATGCAGGAGCGCATCGCGGCGCTGCTGCGCGGCCGGGTCACGCTGCTGGCCGGCATCTCGCACGACGTGAAGACCTATGTGACGCGGCTGCGCCTGCGCGCCGAAGCGATCGAGGACGATGGTCTGCGCACCAAGATCGTCGGCGATCTCGAAGAGATGACGGCGCTGATCGACGACGCGCTGTCGGTGGCGCGCGGCTCTGCCGCACCGGAACGGCGCGAGCCGGTCGATCTCGCCGCGCTGGCCGCTTCCATCGCGCTCGAGACGCCGGGCGCCAGCGCTCGGGCGAGCGGCGCCGTCCGCACGATGGGCGACCCTCTGGCGCTGAAGCGCGCCCTTGCCAATGTCGTGGCGAACGCGGTCCGCTATGGCGAGCGCGCCCGGATCGCGGTTGCGCAATCCGGCGGCCGCGCCGTCGTGACGGTCGAGGACGACGGCCCCGGCATCCCGGCGGCCGAACGCCTGGCCGTCTTCGAACCGTTCCACCGCCTTGAGGGATCGCGCAGCCGGTCGACTGGCGGCTCCGGCCTCGGCCTCGCGATCGTGCAGCAGATCGTCGAGGCGCATGGCGGGAGCGTGACGATCGGCGACGCCCCCTCGGGCGGCGCGCAGGTCGTCCTGACGTTTACCGCAATCGTCTGACGCGGGACAAAACCGGGCGCGACACCCCGCAACCGCGTCATTCCGGGACGGTTTGGGAGGAAAACCGAGCCGCCAACGGGCATGGCGATTGCTGCTGAGGCCGGGAAACCGGAGTCGGCCATGAATACGATCATCCTGCCCTATCGTCCGCAGCCCGCGATCATCGTGGCGCTGGCGCTCGTGTTCGTCGCCCTGGGCTGCGGCGCCGTTCCGGTGGCGATGGCCGGCAACTGGGGCCCGGCCGCGCTGATGGGGCTGGTGGCGGCCGCCGGTCTGGCGCTGAGCGTGCTGCTGGCGACCCGCGAGCGCCGCGTCGAAGTCGCCCTGTCGTCCGTGACCGTGCCGGCCGGCCTCTTCGCCACCTATGAGGTGACGATCCCCTTCCGCCACATCCAGTCGACGCTGACCGAGCGGCGCGGCGGCAGCAAGCAGCTGACGATCCTGCATCGCGGCCGGACGACGGTCGTGCCGGCGGCCTGCCTGCCGCAGCCGAACGGGCTGGCCGAACTGCGCGATCTGATCCTGCAGCGCACCGCCCAGATCGGGCGCGGCGAAATCCCGCAGCTGCGCATCAACGCCCGCATTGCCGGGGCGCCGGCGCCCCGCCCGCAGAGCCAGCCGGCTTTCGGCCGCCGCCGCGACGCCATGGTCAGCCGGCTGCGCTGAACCGGATCAGGCTTTCGCCAGTTCGGCGAATTTCCTGAGGATCTGGGCGGCCCCCTTCAGGCGCTCCTCGACATCGGCCCAGGCGCGGACAGCGACGACCTTCTGGTCGGGGCGCACCTTCAGCGTCTTGGGATTGTCGGAGATCAGCGCCATCAGCCCGGCGGGATTGGCGAAGACATTGTTGCGGAAGGCGACGATCGCGCCCTTGGGACCGGCGTCGATCTTTTCCACGCCGGCCAGGCGGCAGAGCCGCTTGATCGAGACGATCTGGAGCAGCTGCTTGACCTCGTCCGGCAGCGCGCCGAAGCGGTCGATCAGCTCGGCCGCGAAGCCGTCGATGTCGGCCTGCTCCTCCAGCCCCGCCAGGCGGCGATAGAGCGACATGCGGACGTCGAGATCGGGCACATAGGCTTCCGGGATGAGGACCGAGGCGCCCAGATTGATCTGCGGCGACCACTCGCCCTCGTCGGCCTCCTCGCCGCGCCCCGAGCGCAGATTGGCCACCGCCTCCTCCAGCATCTCCTGATACAGCTCCATGCCGACTTCGCGGATATGGCCGGACTGCTCGTCGCCGAGCAGGTTGCCGGCGCCGCGGATGTCGAGATCGTGGCTGGCGAGGGTGAACCCCGCGCCCAGCGCGTCGAGCGACTGGAGGACGCGCAGCCGGCGCTCGGCGTTGTCGGTCAGCAGCCGGCCGGGCGGCGTCGTCAGATAGGCATAGGCCCGCACTTTCGAGCGTCCGATGCGGCCGCGCAGCTGGTAGAGCTGGGCGAGGCCGAACATGTCGGCGCGGTGGACGATCATCGTGTTGGCGGTCGGGATGTCGAGACCGGACTCGACGATCGTCGTGGAGAGCAGCACCTCGAACTTGCGGTCGTAGAAGGCGTTCATCACGTCGTCGAGCTGGCCCGGCGGCATCTGGCCGTGGGCGATGACGGCGCGGACCTCCGGCACCGTCTCCTTCAGGAACGCCATCGACTCCGCCAGATCGGCGATCCGCGGCACGACATAGAAGCTCTGCCCGCCGCGATAATGCTCGCGCAGCAGCGCCTCGCGGACGGTGACGGGATCGAGCGGCCCGACATAGGTGCGCACCGCCAGCCGGTCGACCGGCGGCGAGGCGATCAGCGACATGTCGCGCACGCCCGACAGCGCCAGCTGGAGCGTCCGCGGAATCGGCGTCGCGGTCAGCGTGAGGACGTGGACGTCGGCCTTCAGCGCCTTCAGCCGTTCCTTGTGGACGACGCCGAAATGCTGCTCCTCGTCGACGATGACGAGTCCGAGATTTTTGAAGGCGACGGTCTTGGCCAGCAGCGCGTGGGTGCCCACGACGATGTCGACCCCGCCTTCGGCGAGCCCCTTTTTCGTCTCGCTCGCTTCCTTGGCGCCCACCAGGCGCGAGAGCTGGCGCACCTGGAGCGGCCATCCGGCGAAGCGCGCCGAGAAGGTCTTGAAGTGCTGGCGGGCCAGCAGCGTCGTCGGCACCACGACCGCGACCTGCTTGCCCGACATGGCGGCGACGAAGGCGGCGCGCAGTGCGACCTCGGTCTTGCCGAAGCCGACATCGCCGCAGACGAGCCGGTCCATCGGCTGGCCGCGCGTGAAGTCCTCCAGCGTGTCGGCTATCGCCCGGGCCTGGTCCTCGGTCTCGTCGAACGGGAACCGCGCCGCGAACTCGTCGTAGAGCCCGGGCGGCGCGTCGATGCTCGGGGCCTTGCGCAACGCCCGCTCGGCGGCGATGCGGATGAGTTCCGAGGCGATCTCGCGGATGCGGTTCTTGAGCCGCGCCTTGCGGCTCTGCCACCCCGCCCCGCCCAGCCGGTCGAGCTGGATGCCCTCCGCGTCCGAGCCGAACCGCGTCAGGAGCTCGATGTTCTCGACCGGCAGGAACAGCTTGCCGCCCTCGTATTGCAGTTCGAGGCAGTCGTGCGGGGCGCCCAGGACCTCGATCGTCCGCAGCCCGAGGTAGCGGCCGATGCCGTGGTCGACATGGACGACGAGGTCGCCGACCGTCAGCGCCGCCGCCTCGGCGAGGAAATTGGCGGCCCGCTTGCTCTTGCGCGCCGTGCGGATGAGGCGGTCGCCGAGGATGTCCTGCTCGCCGAGCAGAACCAGCCCCCGCGCCTCGAAGCCGTGCTCCAGCGGCAGCACCGCCAGCCCCACGGCGGCGGGCGCGAGGCCCTGCACGGCATCGAGATCGGCGACCGGCTGGATCGGCTTCACGCCATGATCGCCGAGCACCACCGAGAGGCGGTCGGCGGAGCCTTCCGACCAGCCGGCGAGCACGACGCGCTTCTTCGCCTTGACGAGCTCGCGCACGTGCCCCGCGACCGCGTCGAAGACGACGCCCTCGGCCTGGGTGCGTTCCGGCGCGAAGTCGCGTCCGGCCCGCCCGCCCGCGTCGAGCGCGTCGGCGACCGCGAAGGGCGACAGGAACAGCGCCGCGCGGTCCTCCAGCGCCTCGGCCCACTGCGCCGGCGTCAGGTAGAGCGCGTCCGGCGGCAGCGGCTTGTAGTCGGCGACCTGAAGCCCCGGCGACCGCGCCGCGAGCTCGCGGGCGTCGGCGCGGGCGGCGTGATACTCGCCGATCTGGTCGAAGCGGGCGGCGATCGATTCCTCGACCTGGGCGTCGAACGTGAGAAGCGCCCCCGGCAGATAGTCGAGCAGGGTTTCGAGCCGGTCGTGGAACAGCGGCAGCCAGTGCTCCATGCCCTGGTAGCGGCGGCGGGCGCTGATGCTCTCGTACAGCGGATCGGCGCTCGTCTGCGCCCCGAAGGCGGCGATATAGCCGGTGCGGAAGCGGCTGACCGCCTCGGGGTCGAGCGGCGCCTCGCTGACCGGCAGAAGCTCCAGCCCGGCAAGACGCCCGGTCGATTTCTGGCTTTCGGGATCGAACGTGCGCAGCGACTCGATCTGGTCGCCGAAGAAATCGACGCGGACCGGCTCCGGCAGGCCCGGCGCGAAGAGATCGACGATGCCGCCGCGTACGGCGTAGTCGCCCGCCTCGACCACCGAGCCGGCGCGGGTATAGCCCTGCCGGTCGAGCCAGGCGGTCAGCGCCTCGATGGTCAGCGTCGCGTCGGGCTTCAGCGCAAGGCGCGAGGCGCCGATCCAGGCGCGCGGCGGCACCCGCTGGGTGAGCGCGCTGACCGTGGTGACGACCACCCGCCGCCCCGCCGGGGCCTTGGCGAGTTCCGACAGCGCCGCGATCCGCCGGGCGAGCAGATCGGTGCGCGGGCCGAGCCGGTCGTAGGGCAGGCAGTCCCAGGCCGGAAACGACACGACCTCCAGCGCCGGGGCGAAGAAGCGCAGCGCCGCCTCGAAGGCCGAAGCGCGGGCCTCGTCGCGGGCGACGTGCAGCACCGTCCCGGCGCGGGCTTTCGCCAGATCGGCGGCGAGCCAGGCGTCATAGCCTTCCGGCGCGCCGCCGATCTTCGTGCGGCCGCCGCGGGCGAGGATCTGGCGGATCAGCTCCACGACGCCCGCGGGAAGAACTCGAACGCCTTCAGCCGAGCGAAGAGCGGCGTGTCGTGTTCGGGCGGCACCGGCGACTTGCCCAGATACCAGTCGTAGATGTCCTGGTCCTGCTCTTCCAGCAGGGCTTCCAGCGCGCTCAGCTCGCCGGGCGCAAGCCCCGCCATATGCGCGTCGGCGAAGGCGCCCAGCAGCAGGTCGGCTTCCTTGAAGCCGCGATGATGCGCCCGGTAGTGAAGACGCTTGAGGCGGATGTCGTCGGTCATGGCAGGGGGCGGGATATAGGCGAGCCGGGGACGCTTGTCATGCCTTGTCGGGGCCGTGCGGCGGCCGCCCCGGGATGCGCGCGGCGCTACCGCTCGCCCCCCGCTCCCGCTACCCTCTGCCCATGCGCCCCGAGATCCTGTTCCCCCTGTTCGCGCCCGTGACGACGCTGCCCGGCGTCGGGCCGCGCATGGCCGAGAAATATGCGCGCGTCGCGGGCGAGCGGGTCATCGACGTGCTGTGGCTGCGCCCGGCCGGCTATGTCGACCGGCGCCTCAGGCCTTCGATCGCCGCGGTGCCCGAGGGCAGCGTCGCGACGCTGGCGCTCAACATCCTCAGCCACCAGAAGCCGCCGCGGCCCAAGATTCCCTATCGCATCCTGTGCAGCGACGAGACGAGCGCGCTGGAACTGGTCTTTTTCGGCGGCAGCAACGACTACCTCGCCCGCGCTTTGCCCGAGGGCGGCCGGCGCCTCGTCAGCGGCCGGCTGGAGCGCCACGAGGGCCGGTTGCAGATGGCGCACCCGGACTATGTGGTCGCGCCGGACCAGGCCGCCCAGATCCCCGAGATCGAGCCCGTCTATCCGCTGACCGAGGGCCTCACCAACAAGGCGGTGGCGAAGGCGGCGCGCGGCGCGCTGACGCTCGCGCCGGACCTCCCCGAGTGGCAGGACGCCGCCTGGCTGGCGAAGCAGCACTGGCCGTCCTGGCGCGAGGCGCTCGCCGCCATCCATCACCCGCCGCATGTCGACGAGGCGGCGCTGGAGATCGCCCGGCGGCGTCTTGCCTATGACGAGGTGCTGGCGAACCAGCTGGCGCTCATGTTGATCCGGGAACGGATGAAGAAGGCCGCCGGCCGCGTCCTCGACGGCGACGGCGGCCTGCGCGCCCGCCTCCTCGCCGCCCTGCCCTTCGCCCCGACCGGCGCCCAGGTGCGGGCGATCCGCGAGATCGCCGCCGACCTGAAGACCGGCGAGCGGATGCTGCGCCTGCTGCAGGGCGATGTCGGCGCGGGCAAGACGCTGGTGGCGCTGATGGCCATGCTGATCGCCGTCGAATGCGGCGCGCAGGCGGCGCTGATGGCCCCGACCGAGATCCTCGCCCGCCAGCATATGGCGACCGTCGCCCCGCTGGCCGAGAAGATCGGCATCCGCGCCGAGGTCCTGACCGGACGCGAGAAGGGCAGGACGCGCACCGCCCTGCTGGACGATCTGGCGGCCGGCAGGATCCAGATCCTCATCGGCACCCACGCCCTCTTCACCGAGGATGTCGCGTTCGCCGACCTGGCGCTCGCGGTGGTCGACGAGCAGCACAAGTTCGGCGTCTCGCAGCGCATGAGCCTGTCGGGGCGCGGCGGCCGCCCGACCCATGTGCTGGTGATGACCGCGACGCCCATCCCGCGCACGCTGGCGATGACGATCTATGGCGACATGGACGTCTCCAAGCTGGACGAGAAGCCGCCGGGCCGCCAGCCCATCGCCACCCGCGCCGTGCCGCTCGCCCGGCTGGAGGACGTCGAGGCCGCCGTGGCGCGGGCGGTCGCGGCGGGCGACCGGGTCTACTGGGTGTGCCCGCTGGTCGAGCAGAACGAGAAACTCGACGTCACCGCCGTCGAGAGCCGGTTCCGCGAGCTGGAGCGGCGCTTCGGCGACCGCGTCGCCCTCGCTCACGGCAAGATGAGGCCGGCCGCCAAGGACGCCGCGATGGAGCGCTTCCGCAGCGGCGAGGCGCGGGTGCTGGTCGCCACCACGGTCATCGAGGTCGGCGTGGACGTGCCAGAGGCGACGGTGATGATCGTCGAGCACGCCGAACGCTTCGGCCTCGCCCAGCTGCACCAGCTGCGCGGCCGGGTCGGCCGCGGCGCGCGCGCAAGTTCCTGCCTGCTGCTCTATCAGGACGATCCGCCGCTCGGCGAGACCGCCAGGGCGCGGCTCAAGATCATGCGCGAGACCGAAGACGGCTTCGTCATCGCCGAGGAAGACCTGAAGCTGCGCGGCGCCGGCGAACTCCTGGGCACCAGGCAGTCCGGGACGCCCGACCTGCACTATGCCGATCTCTTCCGCGACGCCGACCTGCTGGCGACCGCCCGCGACGACGCCATGCTGGCGGTGTCGCGCGACGCGGAACTCGCCACGCCGCGCGGCGCGGCGCTGCGCACGCTCCTCTATCTCTTTGAACGCGACGAAGCGGTGCGCTATCTCCGGTCCGGGTAGGAAACGAGAAGACAATGTCAGACCAACCGGACTTCAGGGAGAAGCTGGGGGCTGCGCTCTGCGCGCACCTGCCCGGCGTGACCGGCATCGGGCCGCTGAAACGCCTGTCGGGCGGCGCCAGCCAGGAGACCTGGGCCTTCGCCATCGAGAGCGCCGCCGGGACGCGCAAGGCGATCCTGCGCCGCGCGCCGGGCGGCGGCGGACAGGGCGGCACCAGCGGCACCGGCAACGCCGTGGGGCTGGCCAACGAGGCGCGGATCATCGAGGCGGCGCGGGCGAGCGGCGTGGCGGCCCCGGCGGTGGAATACGTCCTGACGCCCGCCGATGGCGTCGGCGAGGGCTATGTCATGGCCCATGTCGAGGGCGAGACGCTGGCGCGCCGCATCCTGCGCGACGCCGCCTTCGACGCGGTGCGTCCGAAGCTCGCCTTCCAGTGCGGCGCGGCGATGGCCGGCATCCACAGGACCGACGTCTCCGCCATCGCCGATCTCAAGGTCATCGACGGCCCGGCGCAGCTTGCCCAGTACCGCGAGCGCTACCAGACCTATGACCAGCCCAAGCCGGTCTTCGAACTCGCCTTCGCCTGGCTCAGGGACCGCCTGACGGCGCCCCGCCAGGTCACGCTGGTCCATGCCGACTTCCGTAACGGCAATATCATGGTCAGCCCCGAGACCGGCCTTGCCGCCGTGCTCGACTGGGAACTCGCCCATCTGGGCGATCCGCTGGAGGATCTCAGCTGGATCTGCATCAATTCGTGGCGCTTCGGCATGACCGGCAAGACGGTCGGCGGCTTCGGCAGGGTCGAGGACATGCTGGCCGGCTACGAGGCGGCGGGCGGCGCGCGCTACACGCCCGAGGAGGTGAAGGTCTGGGAGGTCTTCGGCACCCTGAAATGGGGCATCATGTGCATGAGCATGTATGAGGCCTTCCGCACCGGCTACGACCGCTCGGTCGAGCGCGCGGCGATCGGCCGCCGCTCGTCGGAGACCGAGATCGACCTCGTCAACCTGCTGATCGGGTGATCGCCATGATGGACAAGCCGAGCCTTCTGGAAATCGTCACCGCCGTGCGCGAGTTCATCGAGCAGAAGGCGATCCCGGCCCTCAGCGGCCATACCGCCTTCCATGCCCGCGTCGCCGCCAATGCGCTCGCCATCGCCGAACGCGAGATCGCGACCGGCGGCCCGGCGGCGGAGGCCGAGAAGGCGCGACTGGTCAGGCTGCTCGGGCGCTCGGGAACCCTGGACGAGCTGAACCGGGCGCTCTGCGTGCGGATCGCGGCCGGCGAGATGACGCTGGAGACGCCCGGCCTCGCCGAGCACCTGAAGCAGACGACGCTCGACAAGGTGGCGATCGACCAGCCGGGCTATTCCGGCTTCAAGTCGGCGGCCGCCCGCGCAGATCGCGGCGCTGAAGTATGAAGACCCACATCGCCCCGGCCTGCAGCCAGGCGATGAGCGGGTTCAGCCAGGCCGGGTCGTGCAGCGACGGGTAGAAGAAGAGGCTGATCCCATCCGCCCTCAAGATGCCGGGCAGCAGGACGTAGAGGACCGCCAGCACGGCCAGCGCGGCGATGTCGGAGCGCTTGCCGGTCTGGCCGAGGCCGAAGGCGACGAAGATACCGCAATCGCGCAGCACGAAGCCGAGACCCGCGACCAGAAGGATGGCGGCGTCGAACTCGGTCGCGACGCTGGGCGGCAGGCGGTCCCAGGGCACCACGGCGATCGCCACCATGCCGGCCGCGAAGGTCGCCGCATAGGCATAGGCCCAGGCCGGGAAGCGCGACAGGACCGCCAGCAGCCGCCCCGACGTGAAGCGGTCGATCAGCCAGCGATAGGCGACGATCTCCTTCGGCTCGACCAGCGCCATCACATAGGTGACGAGCCCGAGCGCCGTGCCGGCCTGGATCGCCCGCAGGCCGAGTTCGATGCCGAAGCCGCTGACATTGACGCGCCAGGGATCGAAGCCGCCGGTATAGAGCGCGACGAAGGCGAGGAAGCCGAGCCAGACGAGCGGACCGTTCTGGACCTGCAACTCCGTCCGCATCACGCGGTAGTTGGCGAGCAGCGTCCAGGCGGCGAAGACCACCAGCGAGACGATGTAGAAGGTTCCGGTGTCGTACGCCTCGCCCCACCAGGAGACATGCGCCAGCTGAAACGGGTCGGCCTGGCCGGTCCAGCGGCGCAGCATCGAATCCGGATCGGCGGTCTGCCAGACGCGCCATACCAGCACCGCGGCGCCGAGGCCGAACAGTTGATAGAGGAAGACATCGAAGCGCGAATGGTTCAGCCGCCGCCGCACGGCGACGAGGCTCGCCAGCATCGCGGCGGCCTGCGACAGCAGCCCGATCGAGACGAAATAGACCGCGTCCATCGCGAGGCCCGCCGGCCCCTTCTGCACCAGCGCCGCATAGAGGATGACCGCAAGGCACATCGCGCCGCCGACCCAGGCGAGCAGCGTCGAGCCGATCAGCTTGCCCCAGACCATCGTCCAGGGCCGGATCGCCGAGAGCCTTTGCGCATCCCAGGTCTTGCCGGCGATCTCCTCCACCACGCTCTGCGCGGCGCAGCGCGTGCCCCAGACGACGACGACGGCGTAGAACGAGATCTCGGCCGTCGAAACCGCGCTCGCCAGCGAGCCCGAGGTCATGGCGAGCAGCAGGATCGCGCCCAGCACGACGACCATCAGCGTGATCCGCCGCTCGGTCAGCTCCTGCCAGATGTTGCGCAGCAGCTCCGGATTCATGGCGCGGCCTTTCGCGTGGTGTCGAGATAGGCCTGCTCGAGCGTCCGCCTGGCCTCGCCGAAGCCGACGACGTCATAGCCCCGTTCGATCGCCGCCCGGATCACCGCGGCGCGCCGCGACGGCCCGTCGAGCGCGATCCGGGCGGTCCCGCCCTCGACCTCGGCCGATGCGACCCCCGGCAACGCGCGCAGGAAGTCGGCGAGGCCCTCTGCCAGACCCTCGACCTCCAGCGCATAGAGCGCACGGTCGTGGACCAGCGAGACCGCCTGGCCCCCCGCCAGCTTGCCGTCCTGGATGATGATCATCGAGGACGAGTAGTCCTCCAGCTCCGACAGGATGTGCGAGGAGACGATCAGCGTGATGCCGGAGGCGCGCAGCTCCAGGAAGAGCTGGGAGAGGCTGCGCCGCGCGTCGGGATCGAGGCCCGAGGCCGGCTCGTCGAGCAGGATCACCTTGGGCTCGTGGACGATCGACTGGCCGATGGCGAGGCGCTGGCGCAGGCCCCGCGAGAGTTCCGCCGCCTTCTGGTGCATGCGGTCGGTGAGGCCGACGCGCTCCGCCGCCTTGTCCACCGCCGCCGCCACGCGCCTGCCTCTGAGACCGTGCGCCAGTGCTGCAAAAGTCAGGCAGCGCCGCACCGACAATTGGTCGTAAAGCCCGAAAAAATCGGGCAAAAAGCTCAGATCCTCATGAATCCGCCGCGGCTCCTCCCGCGTGTCGCGGCCGTCGATCAGCACACGTCCGCTATAGGGCATCTCCAGCGCCGCGATGCAGCGCATCAGCGTGGTCTTGCCCGCCCCGTTGGGGCCGACGAGCGCGGTGATCGTGCCTGGCTCGATGCGGAGGCTGACGCCGTCGAGCGCCCGCTTGGTCGGGTACTCGTAGACGAGACTGTGAACCTCGATCATGGGCGCCTATGGCTAAGGGCCGGTCGATCTCCGGCCCGCGCACTATCCCCTGATTCAGCGCCACTCGCCAGCAGCGGCCGTCACCAACGAAAAGGGCCGGCACGGCGGCCGGCCCTTCCCCCCAGCATGCAGAATGCCTTCAGGCGCCCATCGCGCCGATGATGGCGACCGAGCAGACGTTCGATGACGGCGCGCCCCCCAGATTGTGGGTCATGCCGATCGAGGGGTTCTTGAGCTGGCGGGCGCCGGCGCGGCCCTGAAGCTGGAGATACATCTCGTAAAGCATGCGAAGGCCCGACGCCCCGATCGGGTGGCCGAAGCACTTGAGGCCACCGTCGATCTGGCACGGCACCTGGCCGTCGGCGTCGTAGAAGCCGTTGAGCACGTCCTTCCAACCCTCGCCCTCGCGGCTGATGTGCAGGTCTTCCATCGTGACCAGTTCGGTCACCGAGAAGCAGTCGTGCACCTCCATCATCGAAACCTGGTTGCGCGGATCGGTGATGCCGGCTTCCTCATAGGCCTTGCGCGCCGCGATGCGGGCGGTGTGGAAGTACGAGCCGTCCCAAGAATTGTGCTGGCTCTCCAGACCGTTCGACACCGACAGCTGGAGCGCCTTGACGGTGATGAGGTCCTTCTTGCCGAGCGCCCGGGCGATCTCGGGCGTCGTTACGATGGCCGCGGCCGCGCCGTCCGAAACGCCGCAGCAATCGAAGAGGCCGAGCGGTTCGGCGATCATCGGCGCGTTGAGGCACATTTCCTCGGTGATCGGCTTCTGGAGGTGCGCCTTGGGGTTCTTCGCGCCGTTGGCGTGGCTCTTGACCGAGACGTGGGCGATGGCCCGCTTGAGGTCTTCCTTTGAGACGCCGTGCTTGGTGCGGTAGGCGGAAGCGAGCTGGGCGAAATTACCCGGCGCGGAGCCGTTCGCCATCCACAGCGGGTTCAGCGTGCCCGGTGCGCCGGTCGGCAGGCCGCCATAGCCGGTGTCCTTCAGCTTCTCGACGCCCACCGCGAGGGCGATGTCGTAGGCGCCCGAGGCGACGCCGTAGACCGCGCCGCGGAAGGCTTCCGACCCGCCGGCGCAGAAATTCTCGACGCGCGTCACCGCGACGTTCGGCAGGCGCAGGGCGATCGAGGCCGGCGTGCCGCCCTTGCCGACACCGACTTCGTCGATATGGGTCGAGTGCCAGGCGGCCTGGATCATCGAATTGTCGATACCGGAATCCTGAAGCGCCTCGATATAGGCCTCGACCATCAGTTCTTCCGCGCCGACGTCCCAGCGCTCGCCGAATTTCGAGCAGCCCATGCCGAGAATGGCGACTTTGTCGCGAATGCCGGTTGCCATGACGCTTGTCTCCCTGAGTGTTGGCGTATGCGCGGCAGGCTACGCCCCAGAGCCCTCAGATCAAGCTGGAAATAACCCGTTTTCCGCTGTATTTTGACATGACTAGTCATCGGACTAGTCCATTAGGAGGCCGCATGGCCGCGAATCCACGGGAATGGCCGCTCGCCGACGCCAAGGCGAAGTTCAGCGCGCTGGTCGACTACGCCGAAAAACATGGGCCGCAGATCGTGACGCGGCGCGGCCGTCCCGCCGCGGTTCTGCTGCCGATCCGCGACTACGAGCGGCTTCAGGGCAAGACGCCCGAACGCAGCGCCATCGACTGGCTGCTCGCCCCGGAGGCGCGGATCGAACGCCTGCCCGGCCCCGACCGCCGCGCCTATAAGTGGCGCGCGCCACCCAAGCTCTGAGCCATGCTGTTTCTTCTCGACACCCCGATCGTCTCCGAATTGCGCAAGCCGCAGCCCCATGCCGGCGTCCTCTCCTGGACCCAGGGCCTCGCGCCGTCCGATATCGCCATTGCCGCCGTCACCGCGGGCGAGATGCAAGCCGGCATCGAACGCGCCCGCCGCAGCCACGGCGCGAAAGCCGGCGAACTGGATCGCTGGCTCGGCGGCCTCTGCGCCGGGATGACAGTGCTGCCGGCCGACGACGCGGTATTCCGACTTTGGGCTCGCCTCTCGGCGAGCAGGCCTGCGCATTCCTTCGCCGATGCGCTCATCGCGGCCACGGCGCTACACCACGGCCTGACGGTCGCAACGCGCAATGCCCATGACTTCACGCCCTATGGTTTGCTGGTGGCCAATCCGTTCGGCCGAGTGCGCTAGAGACCGTTCCAGCCCCTGTACCAGGCAACGAAGCGCGCGAGGCCCTCGTCCAGCGGAGTCGAGGGGCGGAAGCCGAAATCGCGCTCGAGTGCGCCGGTGTCGGCGTGCGTGGCGCGCACATCGCCAGGCTGCATCGGCAATTCGTTGCGCACCGCCGTCTTGCCAGTCAGACGTTCCAGTACGGCGATGAAGTCGTTGACGCTGACCGGACTGGAATTGCCGATGTTGTAGAGGCGATGCGCGCCGCGTTCCGGGGGACCGTCGAGCACCTTCAGGATGCCCGCGACGATGTCGTCGATATAGGTGAAGTCGCGGGTGAGGGTGCCGCCCGCGAAGACGTCGATGGGCTTGCCCGACAGAAGCGCAGCGGTGAACAGCCAGTACGCCATGTCAGGACGTCCCCACGGCCCATAGACCGTGAAGAAGCGCAGGCCGGTCTGCGGAATGCCGTAGAGATGGGCGTAGGCATGGCTCATCAGCTCGTCCGCCCGCTTGGTGGCAGCGTAGAGCGAGACGGGCTTCTCCACCGCATCGGTCTCGGCGAAAGGTGCCTTGTCGTTGCCGCCATAGACCGACGACGACGACGCATAGACCAGGTGCTTCAGCTCCGCGCCCAGCCCCCGGGCCAACTCCAGCACGTTGACATGGCCGACCAGGTTGGAGCGCACATAGGCGCGCGGGTTCTCGATGCTGTAGCGCACGCCCGCCTGCGCCGCGAGGTGGACGATCCGGTCGATCGTCCCCTGCCCCGCGGCATCGGCGAGCGCCTCCTCGTCGGCGATGTCGCCCTTCACGAAACGAAAGCCCGGCCGCCCGGCAAGCCGGTCGAGCCGGGCCTGCTTCAGCCGCGGGTCGTAGTAGGCGTTCAGATCGTCCAGACCGACGACGTCCTCGCCGCGGGCCAGGAGCGCCTCGGCCACATGGTAGCCGATGAACCCAGCCGCGCCGGTGACGAGTACGGCCATCGCGAACCCCTATGCCGTCTGCGGCACGGCCTTCCAGAAATAGCGGCGGAAGCCACGCTTCTCGTCGAAGTCCTTGATGCGGAAGACCATGCGGACCTCGGCCCCGGAATCGAAAGTGCCGCGATCGACATCGGTGAAGTCGGAAAGGAAGCGCCCGCCCTCGGCGAACGTCACCATGCCATAGTGCTGCGGCGGGTCCATCGAATAGGTGAGGAAGTCCGCCGACCAAGACAGGACTTTTGCCGGAAGCTCGGCGAAGCAATAGGGCTCCTGCGTATCCACGGCGCCGCAATTGGGATTCACACAGATGCGCGAGCGCGGGAACTGCGCCGTGCCGCACTTCGAGCACTTGCCGCCGGTCAGGCCGAACAGCATGTCGCGGCGACGATAGGCGGTGGTGAGCGCCGTCTTGTTGTCCTTCTCGGCGCGCATGCCCTTTTCCAGTTCGACCAGCCCGTTGAAGCCGAGGAACTTGAGGTAGTTGGTCTCTTCCTTGCGCCGGGCGATCGAGCCAGTGATGCCCGTGCGTTTGGGGAGCTTCGCCAGCGCCTCGGTCGCCTCGAACACGAGCGCGTCGCAGCCCTGGCCGAAGGCGGCGATGAGAATTTTCTCGCCGGGCCTGGCCTGTTCCAGCGCATGCACGAGCATGACGATGGGATGGGCCGCGCCGGTGTCGCCGACATTGGCGGCGAGGCTATCGCGCACCTTTTCAGGGGCGATGCCGCATTGCTTGGCGATCGCCTGGTCGAGCTTGGCGAAGGGGCACGGCATCACGAAATGGTCGATGGCCGACGGCTCGACGCCGGCGTCGCCGAGCGCCGCCTTCACGGCGCGCGGCACGATCTTCGAATAGCCCTCGTCGCGGATCCAGCGCTCTTCCCAATTGTAGTCGTAGTCCTCGCCTTCGCTGCGGAAGTGATCGACGAAGTCGACGGTCAGAGCGGCATGGCCGAGCAGGCGCGCGATCACGTTCTCCGAGCCGATCTCGAGCGCCGCGGCCCCGTCGCCGAACGACAGCTCCTGGCTGGAGGCGGCCTTGGCCTTGCGCTTCTCGGAGGCGAGCACGACGGCATGCTTCGAAGACCCCGCCTTCACGGCGTTGAGCGCCGCGATGAGGGCCGACGTCGCGGCACGCTGCGAACCGCCCACGTCCATCGCGGCGATCGTCTCGGGCAAAGAGAGCGCGGCGGCGATGACGCCGGCGTTCTGGCGGTCGGCGAAGGGCGCCGTGGTCGACGCGAAGAACACCGCGTCGATGTGCTTGCGTGCCGACAGCGGATCGGCGCCGGGCAGACAGTCGCGCCCGGCTTCGACCGCCATGGTGATGGCGTCCTCGTCCCAGTTGGCCATGGCGCGTTCGCCCTTGGCGGCGCCCATCAGGTTCGGCGCGAACCAGGAATTGGCCGTAGCGACGGCCTTGCGCTGCAGCCTGAGGCGCGGGATGTACCCGCCATAGCTGACGATGCCGGTCATGTCGTTTCTCTCCCCAGAGTTCTCGATGGCTCTGGCATCCCGCCTAGCAAATAGGCCGGGGGGGCTCAATCCAACCCGAACGTCAACCTGCGCCCTGCCCTCGCGTCACTCCGCGGGACGGAACGTTTCGATCAGCAGCGGGTTGACGCGCGGGTGGATGTGCTGGAGCGAGAGCCAGACCCTTCCGTCGGCCGGCGTAATCCAGAACTCGTTCCGGAAATGCCATTTCATGCTGGCGACGTCGCAGACTTCGCTGACGTGCCGGGTGGAGATCGGCGAGCCGAGAACGGTGATCGTCTCCTCGCCGAAATCCTGGGCCACGCACTCGGCCGTGTGCGTACCGATTCCGCGCTCGGCACTCTCGAACCAGCGCACGCCCTGGACCGCTCCGGGGGCATTCACGGCCGCCTTCACGAGGTCCTGCCCCTCCCAGCGGCCGCCCAGAACGTCACGTCCCAGACCCTGCGTGCGGATCACCCGGCCGCCGCGCAGCACGAGGCTGACCTGGTAGCCAAGCGTGTAGAGCTCGTCGGTCTCGGTGCGGTTGGCCAGCAGGAAGAGGAACTGGGGATTGCTGTCGATCGTGA
>ERZ761602.3887-NODE-3887-length-20204-cov-135.813440_pt1 | contig 20204 bp, 17 predicted proteins | sample MGYA00512165_ERZ761602 | MGnify/ENA primary metagenome ERZ761602 (study PRJEB28899, sample SAMN02445085) | bioreactor sludge metagenome | biome: EBPR sludge; isolation source: Thorneside wastewater treatment plant | place: Australia: Brisbane, Thorneside... | reverse complement strand
GGACAAGGATTTTCTCCGGCTGATCCGGTCGGATTCCCTCTATGCCCGTCAGGTCGGGTTCTCCGGGAACCAGGTAGCCCAGGCACTTCTTCCGGAAGGGGCCTACCGCGGGCTACGGCAATGGTTTCGCTGAGGATGCAGAGAAAGAATCCCCCGCGATACACGGCGAATGGGAAGACGTTGACGGGGAACCAGGAATGAAATCTGCCAAAGCTGCAGGTCTCGATCAGGCAGGAAACGTGTCGACCAGGACTGGGCGCCTCGACGCCGTCCGCAAGCAGATGTTCGTCGACTTCTGTGCCGCACTTGAATCGCACGATATCCCGTACGTAATCCTCGCCGGCCACCGGGATTATCCGGAAAGGATCGCTTCCGATATCGACTTCATGGTCGGCGAGCGTGATTTCGCCAGACTCCCGGCGATCCTCAACGCGCCGGAGTGCGTCGGCGGTGCGCAGATCGTGCAGATCCTCGAACATGAAATATCGGCACGTTACTTCGTCCTCGCGCGCCAGGAGGGTGGTCGGATGGCCTACCTGCATCCGGATTCGGCGGCCAGCTATCGCTTCGATGCCCGCTTGTGGTTGCGCAGCGAGGCCGTTCTCGCGACGCGACGGCGCTCACCCGGAGGCTTCTGGGTCCCGGCGGCTGCAGTCGAGTTCGAATACTACCTCTTCAAGCGGGTCGAAAAGGAGTGCGTGGAGGTGCGTCACCTGGAGCAGCTCCGCAACCTGTTGAACGAGGATGCCAGCGGTTGCCGCGAGTCGCTGCGACGCATGTTTGCGGCCGAACTCGTGCAGGAGGTCGCCAGCGCGATTGCGAGAACGGATGTCGACTGGTTCCGCACCCGGCGAGACGCGCTCGCCAGATCGCTGCGCGCGGGTGTGCCGCGGGAGTCGATGCCGTGCCGGATGCGCAGCAGAGTCCAGGAATGCCTGCGGATCTTCCGGCGCGTGACCAACCCCACCGGCTTCATCGTCGCCATCCTGGGACCCGATGGCAGCGGCAAGACGACGGTGATCGAGCACCTCGAGAAGGAGTTTGCGTGCGCCTTCCGTGGCGTCAGGCGCTTTCACCTGCGCCCGCACTTCGGGCGCTCCAGCGGCGGAGCACCGGTCAGCGATCCGCACGCGCAGGAGCCTCGCGGCCGATTTGCCAGTTGCCTGAAGATCGGCATGTTCGTCGCGGATTACTGGTCCGGCTGGCTGCGCCAGGTCATGCCGTCGAAGATCCGGTCGACGCTGATCGTCTTCGACCGCTACTACCACGACTTGCTCGTTGATCAGCGGCGGTACCGGTTGCCCGTGCGCTTTGCCCTGCCGCGCTGGATTTCGCCGCTGATACCGCAACCGGACCTGTGGCTGGTGCTGGACGCTCCGGCGGAGAGTCTCGTCGCACGCAAGGGCGAGATATCGCTTGAGTCGGCCCGTTCCTTGACCACGGCCTACACAGCACTGGCCCACCGTCTGCCCAACGCCGTGATCATCGATTCGGGCACCTCGGTTGACCAGACGCTGCAGGCGGCCGTCCGTGCCGTGCGCGAGCGACTCGGAATCCGTGCCCAGAGCACGCTGCGGCGGTTGCTCTGATGTGGCTTGAGAGAAACGTGCCGCTGCCACAGCGCTCGGCGCTTGCGGAACGGCCACACGGCCCCAGAAGGATGTGGCAGTGACAAGAGGGCTGCAGCGGATGCTGCTGCGGATACGACATGTGCACTGGGTTCTCGCTGACCAGATGCTGGTCAGCGGCTGCAACTTCGTTCTTGCCATCATCTATGCCCGCGCCCTAGGGCCGACCGCTTTCGGCATCTACGCGCTGATCACCGCTGCGCAGCAGTACTTCGTCAGCGTCAGCGTATCGCTGGTCGCCAATCCGCTGGTGACCCGTGCACCGCACCTCGAGAACGGCGAGGAGAGGACACGGCTGATCGCCGCCAGCCTGTCGGCCCAGTTCGTGATCAGCAGTGCTTTGGCACTGCTCGCCCTCGTGGGTCTGTCGCTCGCTCTGGCAAGCGGCGCCGCCGGTATCTCGGGGCTGGCGGTGCTCGGTCTGGCGGCGTCATCTTTCGCGCTCCCCCTCCTCGAATGGTGCCGGAAACTCTGCTTTCTTAAGCGTGACGGCGCGACGCTGGTCTGGGTCGACGCGCTGACCTATCTGCCGATCCTGATCGCCGCCTTTCTGCTGGCGCAGGCCGGGTCGATGACACTCGACTTGGGCGTCCTGCTCTGGGGGGCAGCAAGCGTCCCCGTTGCAATCGGTGCTGCAGTTCGCCTGCGGATTCCCTGTGCGTTGCCCGCCGCCCGTTCGTTCATGATCCAGAACTGGCGGCTCGCGCGCGACTTCATCGTGCCATTCCAGGCGCATTGGCTTGGTTCACAGGGCATCGTCTATCTTGCCGTGCCGGTGGTCGGGACTGCCGGGATCGGCGCCTATCGCTCGATCTCCGGCCTGCTCGGTTTCACCAACGCCATCGGCACTACCCTCGACAACATGATGCCGATCCGTTTTGCCGAGGTCTATCGAGCAGGGGGTAGCGCCCCGTTGCGCAAGTACGCCATCCGTTTCGCTGCCGGAGTGATCGGCGTATCGACCCTGCTGTTGCCGCTGGCCTTCTTCGCCGAACCGATCGTTCGCCTCTTGCTTGGCAGTGCCTACAGCACCTATGCGCAGCTCATCTGGCCACAGGCGTTCTACATTCTGATCCTCTTTGTCAGCAAGGTTGCCATCTACCATGACCGGGCTCGTTTGCAGACGAAGCGCATTGCCGTGTCGGCTCTTATCGGCTCCGCTGTGTCAACCCTGCTGGTGATCCTCCTGACGAGCGAGTTCGGCGTCATCGGCCTGGCTTGGAGCACCGTGCTGGGAGCGCTGACTTCCTTCCTGTACTTGGTGTTGGGCATGGCCGACCGCGGTCGTGGAGGCTGAAATGAACGAGCCGTCGAGACGGGCCCATTGCTTGGTGTCGGGACAGTTGCCGAGACAGCCGATGCCCATGGTTGGTGTTGTCGGTTGGAGCCGACGGCGGTCCTTGGTGACATACTGCGCGGAAAGGAAATGAGCCTTATGTCTTCGATGGCAATAAAGCCCGTTGTTCCGAAGTCGTGCGGACAGGCGCTGGATTTCACCGATGGTCTGGTCGTCTTCGCCATTGCCCTGCAGTTGTTTTGGGCCGTCGACCCGTTTGCCATCGAGCTCTGGCGACGCTCACTCACGCGCCATTTGCCGACCGTCCTGGCGATCGCCGCGACACTCCTGTGCGTTGCGGGTCGCCTGCTCTTTCGGCCCGATTTGCGGCCGGCACTTGGGCAAGTCATCCGCACCTACCTCGGGTTGATTCTTTTCGCAGCCTTCGTGATTGGGGGCAGTCTATACGCCAGGTTCGCCTTTGCCATTGACCATAGCTTCCTGCTCATGGGCGTCTCCGTCGCTCTCGGCGGTCCGGTCAACCTGTGGCTCATCAGGACGTCGCGCGCGCCAAGCGTTCTCGTGCGTAGTATCACGATGGCTGTGGTTGGTGTTTCATTGCTTGGTGTGCTGATGAATACCCTTCACTTTGGCAACATGCTCTATCACGGAATGGAGCATGTCGTTCTGGTCGCCGCTGCCCTGCCGCTCATCGCGAGCCGCAACCTCGCCGTGCGCGTGGTCGGAGTCCTGCTCTGCATATTGGCAGCGGTCGCGCCAAACAAGATCACGGGGTATATCGTTCTCCTGATGATCTTCACCTGGGTTTTCGTTGACGAGCTGATGATCCGGACTGCCAAGGATCCTGACCGGATCCGTGCCGGCTTGCGGCGAATCCTCGGCGCTCTACTCGGGATAGTCGCGATTCTGGGCGTAGTGCTTCTCTATGAGGCAGTGAAATCCCATCTGCCGGACGGCAATACCGTCTACCGGATGCACACTTACCAGATAGCGATCGACCGTTTTGTGGCGTCGTGGCTATGGGGTCGTGGATTTGCTGCACCGTCGGTCGACCATTTTGACTTGTTCACGGTCAACACGAGCACGCAGTTACTGCCAACGCACTCGGATCCATTGGATATTCTGGCCAACGGCGGTTTGCTGGCTGCCATTCCCTTCGTTCTGGGACTGCTATCGATCCTGTATGCGGCATGGAAGGTGCTGACAAAGGCTTGGGTGTCGCGCGAGCCAAAGCAGACCTTCCGGAGAGCACAGTTGGCCATGTACTTCCTGATCATGATCAGTGGCCTGACGGTCATGGCATTCAATCCGGTCTTGAACAGCCCGGGCACCAGCTACCTCTACTGGATGTGCTCAGCGCTGATGTGCGCGCTGGTCTGCCCCGAGGAAGAGGGCGAGCAATCGTTGCTCGCCGCCAACTCCACAACCCGACGCAGCAGTGATGAGCGAGGGACGAGTGGGATTGCCTGAGCGTCTTGGGTGGCTCCGTCGTCATGCGGCACGCGCCCTGCTGAATCGGTGCTTGTCGCCCGCAGCACCGTCCGCGGACTTGGCGCCCGCACTGGCTGGCGGCCCTGAAGCGAGGGCGAAACGGGCGCCCTTTTTCCACATGCTCCGGCTGGTCGTGCCGGGAATGATGCTCGGACTGGTCGCTCCGGCCATCCTCTGGAGCACGGCTCTGGCTGCCACTCTGGTGGTCAACCCGCGACATCCTGATGCTTCCGACGTCGGCGCCGGCAGCAGGTCGCAGCCGCTGATGACGATTGCCGCAGCGATGAAGCGCCTCCAACCTGGCGACCATGTGTTCATCGCCGCTGGCGTCTATCGGGAACCCATCCTGCTCCCGGCGAGATCCTGGGCGGGGAATCCGCGAACACTGATCGAGGGAGATCCGCAGGGGCGAACCCTGATCAAGGGATCGGTCATCATGGACCGCTGGCAGCCAGCGGGTCCGGGGCGTTTCACCGTTGCGATCGGCTACGAGCCCGAACAGGTGTTCATCGACGACCAACCGCTGCAGCAGATTGGTGGCAGCATATTCGGCGGCTATCCGGGGCGCCCCGGCCACCCCTTGGCAGCCCTGCATGCGAGTGATGGCGGCATCTGGCCCGGCCGTGTCGATGGCGATCGCGAGAGCATGCCGGTCAACAGCTTCCACTACGACAGCGCTCTGGGCAACGTGATGATCCGCGTGGCGGCTGGCAGCCTTGCCGGTCGGACGGTCGAGGTGGCCGCCCTGCAGCGCCTCGTCTTCGCGACGGGTGTCGAGCGGGTTTCGCTGAAGAACCTCAGCTTCGAGCATTCGAATACGACTCTCTCGACGCGCGGTGGCGCGGTTCAACTCGATGGCAGGAGCATCCGCATCGAGAACGTCAGGATTCGTCGCGCTGACGGAACCTGCCTTGGCCTCGGCGGGGTGGATCACGAGGTCGTCGGCAGCAACTTCAGCGAATGCGGCCAGACTGGCCTCGGCGGCCGAGGTTCGGGCTGGAAGATCGTCGACGTGACCGTCAGCCAGAACAACACCCGCGGCTTCAACAAGTGGTGGGAAGCTGGCGGAGCCAAGTTCGTCGGTGATGGCGGGCTGAACAACTCGACGATCATCCGCTTCAAGGCAACGAACAACCGCGGCGATGGCCTCTGGTTCGACTGGAAGAACCGCAACAATCGGGTCACCGACTCGTTGCTGGCCTTCAACTCCGGCTTCGGCCTGCACGTGGAGATATGTGAGGGTTTCCTGGTGGACAACAACGTCGTCGTCGGCAATCGCCAGCGCGGAATCTACCTGCGCCAGACGTCGCTGAGCACGGTGGCGTTCAACCTTGTCGCCAGCAACGGGCTCGACGGTATCGCGATCGTCGATGAGGGGCAGCGCGATCCGCGTGGTGAAATGGACTTCTCGGTCAGGAACAACTGGGTGATCGCCAACGTGCTCGCGTGGAACGTGATCGGGCTGACGATGCCGGCGCCGCTGGCAGACAACCGGGCCGATGGCAACGTCTTCGTGGGCGATGGAGAGGCAACGGCGTTGCGCATCGGCTGGAAGAGGAAGCTGAGCCAGGTCGAGTGGATCGAGACCGGTCTCGATACCCATGGCCAATGGATCATGCTGCCGAGGGGGCAACGCCGTCAGGTCGATGTCCGCCTGCCGCTTGCCGACCAGTTGGCCTGGTACGGCGGCCTGCGAGGCCGGATGGGTGCGGTGGCAGTGGCCCTCCCGGGGTTGTTGGCCAGCCGGGTCCCGGTGTTGCCGGTTGGCCCGGAGTCGCGCCCTGGTCCCGCCGCAAGCACCTGGCTGGAGAGATGAATCACGGAGCCTTTCTGGCCTCGTCGACCGCTGGTTGCGCACGCGGTGGCCGGGCCGGGTTCGGCGGAGCGGGTCCGGCGGGCCGGCGCCGCCGCGCGGCGCTGCCGCTGGCCAGGAGATCGGCGCCTGGCGGGCTGGGACGATCGCTCGCTGTCGGCGGCGATGACCGGTCGCGGGCCACCGCCGATCCGGCTGCCAGTCCCTGCCGGATCAATCGCCGGCGACGTGTGACTTAGCGCACGCGGCTGCCGGGGGCAAAGGTGCAGGATGTCGTCGATTGAAACGACCGCCAGCGTCGACCCGTGACGGGACGCCGATGACCTTCTCCCGCAGGTGGCAACTTGAAGACCGCAACGAATACTGCTCTTCCCGCTGGGCTCGTGCTGAGGCAGCCATCGGACGGCGTCGCCTGCAACCCGCCATCCCTCGCTGATCACCGCTGGCGGCAGTTGGCGGACGCGGGCGCGGTCTCGCAACCGGTCCGCAGCCGTCACCGCCTGGCACTGGCGGTTGCGACGTGATCATCAGGGCAGGGACGGCATGCAGCACGCGCCCAGCCGACCCGGCTGGCCGGGATCGGGCAGCGTGAAGGCACGGATGCTCTCGCAGTGGTCATGAGTGCGGCCAGCGTGGTCGTCAGACCCGGAGTGCTGGCGCTGGCAGACCAGGTGGTGGTCTCCGGCTGCAATTTTCTGACCGCGCTGTTCCTCGCACGGACGCTCGACAGCGATGCCTTCGGCCACTACACCCTCGCGTTTCTCGTCTGCCTTTTCCTCTCCGGCCTGCACCGCGCCGTGTTCACACAGCCGATGGCGGTGCTGCAGGATCGGGACCGGCCATGGCTGCAACTGGCGCGTGCACGCGCACTCCTCGAGGCACACTGGGTCGCGATTCCGGTCGCCGGATCGCTGGTCGCCGCCTGTGGTCTGTTTCTCTATGCCGATGTCTGTCTGATCGCCGCGGCGATCCTCTTCCTCGCCTGCCTGTTCCTTCAGGAAACTGCACGTCGCTTCTTCTATGCCTGTGGTGCCCACCAGCTGGCCTTGTGGAATGACGTCATCAGCTATGCCGGACAGTTGCTCCTGCTGCTGCCGCTCGCGGCCCTTGGTTACCTGAGTCCGGCCAGCGCATTCCTGGCAATGGCCGCTTCGTCGCTGCTGGCCTTCGTCCTCGCGTTGCGGCGGATCGAGCGCGCACACCCGGAGCCCGGAGTGGACCTCTCGGTGACGGAAGTGATCGAGGAGCAGTGGCCCCTGTCGAAGTGGCTGCTGGCGACCGTGCTGGCCATCTGGGGGGCCGGGCAACTGTACCCGTTTCTCCTCGCCCCGCTCGGTGCGGTCGCAGTGGCGACCTTCTCGGTCTGCCTCAACCTGCTGAACCTGCTGGGACTGGTCACCCAGAGCGTGGCGAATTGTGTTCCCGGCAGTGCGGCGGCAATTCTGCAGCGTCATGGCAAGGCCGCCTTTCGGCGAGATCTCCTGCGCACGAGCCTGCTCGCTGGATGCGCCGGCGGCGTCTTTGTCGTCGCCGTTGGCTGGTTGTCGGAGCCCGTGCTGCATCTTCTCTACGGCGGTCGCTATGACTCGGCCGCCGACATTCTGCGCACGCTGTCGATCGGTGCCGCCTGTTCGCTGATGGGAACCGTGTTCGGCGCCTACGCTCTGGCGCTTCGCGATTCTCGATCGGGTCTCTTCAGCAATCTGGGCGCGACCGTGATGACGTTCACGGTGGGTCTCTGGCTGATCGGCGAACATGCGATGCAGGGCGCCGCCCTGGGAACGTCGCTGAGCCTGGCGACCGCGATGACGCTGCAGGCCGGTTTCGTTCTTCATCGACTGAGGAGGATGGACGCATGACCGGAGCAAGCGGTCTTCTGCTCGCCGACAGCGCTGGGCAGCAGGTGCTCAGGGCGGCGCCGCTCCTGTTTCCTGGACCAGCCGGCAGTCATGCGGCTTTCCAGAGTTTCTCCACAGTGCCGGGCGTCCAGCACAGGCCGATCATCTACCCAGTTGCATGTTCATGACCACCTCCATTTCAATCGTCACCTGCTCCTATCAGCAGGGCGCCTACCTCGATGCAACGCTGCGCTCCGTCCTTGATCAGCGCTATCCCGGACTCGAGTACATCGTCATCGATGGCGGTTCGACGGATGCCAGCGTGGCCGTGATCGAGCGCCACCAGAAGTCTTTGGCCCACTGGGTCAGTGAAGCCGACAAGGGTCAGACCGATGCGCTGATCAAGGGCTTCTCGCGCGCCAGCGGTGAGGTGCAGGGCTGGTTGTGCTCGGACGACCTGTTGCTGCCAGGTTCCCTGGCCAGGATCGGGGCTTTCTTTGCTGCCCATCCGCACGTGCAGGCGGTGTACGGTGATTCACTGTGGATCGATGCGAACGGCCGCTTTCTGCGGCCAAAAAGGGAGGGCGCCTTTTTTCGCCACGCCTTCCTCTTCGATCACAACTTCATTCCGCAACCCTCGATGTTCTGGCGGCGGCGGCTGTACGAGAAGGTGGGCGGCCTCGATCCACGCTTCAACCTGGCGATGGACAGTGATCTCTGGGAGCGCTTCTCGCGCCATACCCGGATCGCCCACATTCCGGAGTATCTCTCGTGCATGCGCTTCTATCCGCAGCAGAAGACGCGCTCGCTGCGGCCGCAGGGACGCCTCGAGGACCAGGAGATTCGTGCTCGTTCGCCACTCGCCGCGTGGCGGGGGTTGCAGCCGCTGCATCGGCTGACGGGCACGGCATTGCGTGTCGGCGCGAAGCTCGTTGCCGGCGGCTACGGAGCGGCCGTCGATGAATCGGTGATCGCCGCCCTCGGACCGTACCATCTGGTTTCGGTGGCAGAGTGAAGGACGCACAGGAGTGGCGCGACTGGCTCGCGTTGACGCTCCAGCAGCCGGGCGACGGGCACCCCGGGCTGCGCTGGCAACCACTGTTGCCGTTCGGCAGGCGCCAGCTGTATTGCCTGCGGGATGTCGATCGCCTGCCGGAACTGGCCTATCTGCTGCGTTCACGCGGACGTCGATGGCTGGCACGGAGTGCCTGGCATATCGTTCGACTCGGCCTCAGTTGGCCACGCGGAGAGGCGATGATGACCGCCGCAGAGAGCGACGTGTTGCGACAGGTCCTGCCCGCGGCGAGCGGCGCATCGCCGGCCCTGATCCAGTTCGGCTCGCCGGGTCCATTCCAGAAGGTCGTCGTCGTCAGCACTTCCGCTGCGGGGCGAGTCTGGGTGAGCAAGATCGCGTTTCAGCCCGGAGCTGACGATCTAGTGGCACGCGAAGCGTCTTGGCTGACCCGGTTGGGGAGGGTGGCGGAGCTGCGCGGCAGCGTTCCCGAACTGGTCCTCGCCGGTCGTCTGACAACCGGGCGACGTTTCCTGACGATGCCGGCTGCGAGCCCGCTTGCTTCGCCGTCCGGACTGGGTCCAGCGCACCGCCAGTTTCTCGAGCAGCTTTGTCGGGTCAGCGTGCGGGAGTGCTCATGGGAGGAAACGCCACTGCGCCAGCGCCTACATGAGCGTTTTCGCCACTTGACGTGCGAACTCGCTCCGTCGGTGCTCGCGGGACCGCTCGCCTGTTGGGAGCGAATCGACTCCGAGTTGCGCGGGAAGGTGGTGCCCACCTGCATCGGCCACGGCGACTTTGCGCCTTGGAACATCAACGGTGGCGCACACGGAGTGACCGTTTTCGACTGGGAGTACGCCGAGGACAGTGTTACGCCCCTGCACGACTTCTTTCACTTCCAGTGCATGCAAAGGGTGTTGGTCAGCCGCTGCAAACTCCGCGGGCAGTGGCTGGAGTCCCTTCTGGAAGCCGCTCGATTGCATCTGCGCTTCGTTCTGCCTACCAGCGCGTTTCCTGCCGGCCAGATTGAGAGCATGTTTGCCCTTTATCTCCTGGATACGCTCAGCCTGTATATCGAGGCTAGCGGCGAGGTCGATGCGGAGCACCGGGTCATACGAGAGTATGTCCGCTGCCTGAGCGCCTTGCATCCGCGCAGATCGATTCGCGTTGGTGGCTGCCAACAGCCCCGCGGCGAAATACCGCACGCGCTGGTCCACCGACGCTGAAGTGAGAAACCTTGACGTGCTTGAAGCCAATGGATTGATGCCACTATGCGTATACTCATAGCACATAACAGCTACCAGCAGCGTGGCGGTGAGGACAGTGTAGTGGCTGCAGAAGTCGAACTGCTGCGCTCGCACGGACACTCGGTCGACCTGTATCAAAGGAATAATGACGACATCGAGGAAATCTCCAGCTTGCGCCTGTTGAGTGATACGTTCTGGTCGCGGCGTACGGTTGCGGAACTGCGCAGCATCCTTGCACGTGAGCGTCCCGATATCGTTCACGTCCACAATACCTTTCCGCTTGTTTCCCCGTCCATTTACTGGGTGGCTGAAGCTGCGCGCGTCCCTGTTGTTCAGACCCTTCACAACTTCCGACTCCTTTGTCCGCAAGCCATGTTCCTGCGCCATGAGCGAGTCTGTGAGGACTGTCTCGGGCGTACACCGTGGCGCGGCGTGACCAGAGCATGCTATCGCGGGTCGACGGTGAAGAGCGCCATTCTCGCGGGCATGGTGACGACCCACCGGGCGCTCGGGACGTGGTCCAGCAAGGTGACGCGGTTCATCGCCTTGAACAGTTTCTGTCGCGAGAAGTTCGTTGCCGGTGGTCTGCCAGCCGGCAAGGTGGTCGTCAAGCCGAATTTCGTCGATTTTGCGCCCCATCCTGCGAGCGAGAGGAGTGACTTTCTTTTCGTTGGCCGACTGTCGGCGGAAAAGGGAATCCGGACTTTGGTCGATGCTGCGGCGAGCGTTCCCGTCGCCCGAATTCTGGTCGCCGGTGACGGTCCAGAGGCCGCGCTACTGGCGCCTTCTGACAATATCCAGCGCCTCGGAATGCTGTCACCTGAGGTGGTGAGAGAACAGATGCTGCGCGCGAAAGCACTGGTTCTTCCCAGCATATGGTATGAGAACTTTCCGCGCACAATGGTGGAAGCCTTTGCTTGCGGTCTGCCCGTGATTGCCAGTCGGATCGGGGCTCTTGAAGAACTCGTGGAGGATGGAGTGACAGGCCTTCTTTTCCAGCCGGGGAGCGCAGATGACCTGGCAGCGAAGTTGCGGTGGGCAGAGGCACACCCGGCAGAGATTGAACAAATGGGCAAGGCGGCACGTGCCCATTATGAGGCGAACTTCACGGCTGAGCTGAACTATCGGCAGTTGGTGGCCATTTATGAGCAGGTGCTGATTGAAGCGGAAGGCGGTAACGCATGACTGCGATTCCTGGACGAGAAACCGGATGCGTCTTGGCGGCTGTTGTCGACGCAGTCGACTGGGACACGGCCATCAGTCGCATTCAATCGTGGTCCGCAGCGAGGGAGAGTCGCTACGTTTGTATCACCAACGTTCACTCCGTGGTGGCAGCGACGCACGACCCCGAGCACGCAAGAATTCTTGCCGGCTCGGACATGGCTACCCCGGACGGCGCTCCGGTCGCCTGGATGCTGCGCCGTGCGGGATATCGACATCAGGAGCGCATCAACGGCCCGGACCTGATGTGGAGATATCTCGCGGCAGCGCAGAGGCGAGGGGAGTCGATCTTCCTCTACGGCTCTACCGATCGGACGCTGGCCGCGTTGCAGGACCGGCTCAGTGCGGCGCTACCCGGACTGCGGATCGCCGGAGCAGTCTCGCCGCCGTTTCGAGACATGTCCGCGAGCGAGGACGCCGCGGTAGTTGACGCGATCAACGCGGCGGGTGCGGGCACCGTCTGGGTGAGCCTCGGATGCCCAAAGCAGGAGCGCTGGATGGCAGCTCACCGCGGCCGAGTCAACGCCGTCATGATTGGTGTGGGGGCAGCCTTCGACTACCATGCGGGAGTTCTCCGCCGCGCGCCGCTCTGGATGCGCAACCTCGGTCTCGAGTGGTTTCACCGCTTGCTTTCCGAGCCTCGCCGGCTGTGGCGGCGCTACCTGGTTACCAACACCGTATTCCTGCTGCGTGCGATCTGCCAACTGACGTTGCGGCGGTAGCGCCCGACAGCGTGTTTTCTTGCGAATAAATCTTTCATCGTATGTGCGTCAGGAGCGACCGTGACAGAGAAGCCTGAAAGCAGTGGATCGAGTACGGGCGTCGAGAGCTTGCGCCCAAGGTGCCGCGTTTGTGGACATGAGTACTGCGAAAGCATGGGTGCGATTCCCGCGAGCGACATGTTTGCCGGGCGCATCAGACCATCGCCGGCGCCTGGCGGCTGGTTGTGGCGCTGTCCGGGTTGTGACTCGCTGTTTCGGCACCCAGTGCCAGCGGAAGAGGATTACCTTTCCCTCTACGAGTCTGTTGACTGCGGTGTCTGGCAGGCAGGAGCCTTGCGGAAGGATCAGAAGCTGGTCCATGCAGCGGTGACACGTTACATCGGCGGTGGCAGGATACTGGATGTCGGCTGTTTCACAGGACAGCTCCTGTGCGGTTTCGATGCCAGTTATGAAAAGTTCGGCGTCGAGCCAGCCGTAACGGCTGCGGAGAGCGCCAAGAAAAAGGGAATTCATGTCTTGGGAGCCACGCTGGACGATGTGCCGGACGAAATGCGATTCGATTGTATCTTGTCGATCGACGTAGTCGAGCACTTGCTCGATCCCGCTCGCTTTTTCCGCCGGGCTTTGGATTTGCTCAATCCGCGCGGGCTCCTGGTAATCTCTACGGGAAACCCTGGCAGCTTTGCCTGGCGGTACGTGTTCAAGTCTCGGTTCTGGTATGTGACGAATGCGGAGCATGTGTCGTTCCCGAGCAAGAAGTTCATTGATGGAATTGCACGCGAGATGAGTAGTTCGGTCGTCGAAACGACCAACTTTCGCTACGATGACCCTGGCCTGCTGCGACGCTCGGTCAAGTTTGCCGGGCAGGTTGTCTATGCCGTGTCACCACGTTTGTACAATCTCATCCGAGGCAGAGGCGGAGACGGCAGCAGATTTCCATCCATATACTCTCTCGGCGTGTTCTCCGATCACCACCTGATAGCCGTCCAGAGGCCTTGACGATTCGAGACAATGCAGAGCCGGGCTGGCGGTCTGACCGCCGTCAGCCCAGCGTTCTGCCTTGTATGCGGCACTGGCGGTGGGCAGCTTCACTGCACGGCGGAACTCTGGTCCAATAAGCAGCCGGCGGCGTGAAGGGTTGGGCGGTTGCCGCTGCCCGGGGGGCCGGATGAGGATGCCAAGTTTCTCACGAGAGATGGCGTTGATCGGCGGGATAATCACGGCGTACCGTGTTGCAACATCGCATCCGAAGTACGGCGCTCTTTCTCTTGTGGCACCCTTGAAGCGAATCCAGCGAGAGATTGCATTACTGGTCGATATTGGAGTTGGAGAAATGATGATCGACGCTGGTCGCACGACCCTGGATTTGATCCGGGAAATAGTCGAAGCCAGGTTGGGCAGCAACCATTGCCCGGTTTTGGGGCGTCGCTATGGACGGGAAACAGTGGTCGAAGTGATCCTCGCCCTGATTGGTGATCGCACTCGCAGATGCGCGCACGTTCAACATCCCGGGAGGGATGCCGGATGAAGATCCTCCTGGCTGCCTACGCGTGTGAGCCGGCAAGAGGCTCGGAGCCGGGGGTCGGGTGGAACTGGGCGCTTGCTCTCGTCCGTCGGGGGCATGAGGTCTGGGTGCTGACCCGAAGAAACAATCAGACGTGCATTGAAGCGGCACTGGAACGCTGGCACGAGCCCTATGCTTCGCGACTTCATTTCATCTACTACGACCTCCCGCGGTGGGCGGCATGGTGGAAACGTGGCGGGCGCGGCGTGCATCTTTACTACTCCCTGTGGCAACGCGGGATCGTCGGCGTCGCTCGTGCCGCACACTTGCAGCAACGCTTCGACGTCGTCCATCATCTGACCTTCGGCGTCTGGCGCCAGCCGACGCTGCTCCACCGCTTGGGCATTCCGTGCATCTTTGGTCCGGTAGGTGGCGGTGAGATGGCTCCTTGGCCACTCGTTCACGGGATGCCCAGCCTTCGCGCGCGCGTCAGCGAATACCTTCGCTTCGCGGTCAATGTCGTTTCCTTGCTCAATCCGGGGCTACGCCGCTGCTTCGCGAGCTCGCCTTGGATAATCGCCAAGACGCGGGAAACCGCTGCCTGGATTGCCCGGGCTGGCGGCGAAGCGACGGTATCATTGGAGATCGGCATTGCTCCCGAGCGCATCGTGGACGAGTCACCAACGCGGCATCCCGGGCGCCTGGACTGCCTCTACGCCGGCCGGCTCATCGCTCTGAAGGGGATTCATCTGGCATTGCTGGCGCTCGCCCGCGCCACTCAGGCAGGCGTCGATGTCCGCTTCACGGTGGTAGGCAATGGGCCACTGCGCGGCACACTGGAGGCGATGTCTGATGCACTCGGCATTGGGCCAAAAGTTGTCTTCTGCGGACAACTCAGTCAGGCGGAGTTGTACGCCAAGTATCGTGAGCATGATCTGCTTCTCTTCCCGAGCCTGCACGACTCGAGTGGCAACGTCGTCCTTGAGGCTTTTGCCAGCGGTCTGCCCGTACTCTGCCTGCAGCTCGGTGGTCCTGCCGAGATGGTGGACGCGAGCTGTGGTCGCGCAGTCGAGGCGAGAAGCGGCAGCCAGCACGAGGTCACCGAGGGCCTCGCCGCTTCCCTGCGCGATTTCGCCAACTCGCCGGAACTGCTGCTCCGCTTGCGTGGAGGCGCTCGCAAGAAGGCTGTTGCGGCGTCATGGGACGCCACGGTCGACGCCGTATACGCGCCGGTCGAGGCGCAGATTGGCCGCTCCTTGAACAGGAGCTGGTCGGCCGCGGTTGAGAGCGCTTTTTCGTTTGATGAACTGTCCGCCATCGCCGCGCGTGAGCTCGGAGGAATGGGCGCCTGCGGACGGACGGCCAGAGGAGATGATCGATGAAGGTGGAGAACCCGGCTGCGGCCAAGCTGTTGATTCGGGCTGCCAGAGGGAAGAGGCGTCGTCCGCGATTGGACCGGCTGGTATGCGTTCTTCTCAACAGCGATGTCTTCTGCGATCTCCCCGACGGCATCGCCTTTCCGCATCCGTACGGGGTCATGATCCACAGCCAGGCGGTCATCGGCGAGAACACGACCGTCATGCAGCAGGTCGCCATCGGTGGCAAGAGCGTGACCGAGCCCGACGGCGCGCCGACGCTGGGGCGAGGCTGCTATGTTGGCGCCGGTGCCAGGATTCTCGGGCCGGTGAGAATTGGCGACAACGTCACCATCGGCGCCAATGCGGTCGTCACCCGGGATGCGCCCGACGGCGGTGTGGTTGTTGGCGCCAACCAGATCCTCGTCCCGTGAGCGGCCCAGCCACGACGTCGCGCAAAGTCCTCCCAGGCAACGGGCTGGTCATCCTGCCATCGAACAACCCATGTTGACACCGGCGCACGAGGCGGGATCGACTTCAGAAAACGCCGCTAGGCGTCGCTACCAGCTGGTGCTTCCTCACCAGCGATCTCGCTGCGCGGGCAGCGCAAGCAACACGGCGCTCCGGCCAGAGCGGCCGCGCACGGAGAGGTCCGCCGTGAAGCTCATGACGAAAACCTTTAGATCGAGGTGTGAAGGACGATGACGGACTTTGGATTTGCCCAGGTGATGCAGAAGCACGCGTTGCGAGTAAGCACCGCGCTCTTCTTCCTTGCCATGTACTTTCTGGCTGTTGATAACGGCAGTGTGGCAGCGAGATTCCTGGGCCTTGGCGTGCGTGCGGGCGAGGTGATTTCCTGGTCTGAGTGGATCACGAAACGCAGCGCTTTCGTCGTGCTGCACGGATTGGCGACCTTGGTGTTCTTCAGTCTCGCGCTGACCAGGAATCGTGTTGTCGCGACACTGGGACTGGCCGTGTTGTTCGTCGGCACGCTGTTCGACCTGATCTACTTTCACGCCTCGGAACGCTACGCGACCATCGGTGAGGTCGCCACTCTCATGGAAGCCTTTGGCGAAACCGGCGGCGCGCTTCGGGAATACCACCGTGCGGTATTCTTTGGAGGTTTGGCTACCGCGGCTCTCTTCTTCCCTTTGCTACTCTTGCGCCGGTCTGTCGGCAGTGGCGCAGGACCGCAGTTGGGAGTCGTTGCTGCGGGCAGCACTGCAGTCCTTGCCGCTGCCTACGTTGCGCTCGCCGTCATGAAGGGCCAGGCCGGACTCACCGGGTTTCCACGCGGCTTCTCCGCCCTGTTTGCGACCTGCCTGATCTCCACGGTGAGCACAGAGCCGGTCAACACTGGACGCATCCATCTCGTTGAGCAGCCGGTGACGAACGTGTTTGACAAGATCATTGTCATAATGGATGAGTCAGTGACGGGTCAGGAGTTCCGCGGTCAGTTCCCTGCGGCGTCCAAAGGGAATATCTACGTCCACCCAGGGAAGGTCTTCAGCGGGGCCAACATTTCTGCGGCGTCCAACTACTTCTTCCGTAAGTCCGGGCTGGTTCGTGGGGCGCCGACCCCCGTCTCGAGCCTTTTCGAGCTTGCGCAGGCATCCGGTTACGAGACGCACTACATCGACAACCAGGGGGTTCTCAGTGATCCCGGAGCCAAGAACTACATGGACGCCAAAGAGCTGGCGTTCGTCAAGCACATTCATGCCAACCGGTCCCCAGCGAAGTTCGATCGCGATCGGATCGCTTTCGAGCAGATCAGGACGATTCTTGGCCGGCCGGGAAAGGCGTTCGTCTACCTGAACAAACATGGGGCGCACGTCCCTTACGCGGAGTCGATCCCTGAGGACAAACGGACCGGATCCCGTCTCGAGGACTACAAGGCGGCCGTAAGGCTCAATTCCGTGGAGTTGCTGGTGGCCCTCGCTGGCGACCTTGCCGAGAATGCGATAGTCATCTACACGTCGGACCATGGGCAGAACGATGGGACTGGACCAACTCACGGCAACAGTGGCGAAGCGGCCTCCGTAGCGGAATGGGATGTCCCTCTCGCCCTTCTCGCGTCGAACGCGAGATTTCTTGACGAGGTGACGGGATCCCCGTTTGTCCGCAGCAGCTATATTTCACACTTCGACATAGCGGAACTGACCCGCAACCTTCTGGGCTACAAGTTGCGAGATATGGCATCAGTTTTTGCTGCCGCCTCGCCGGAGAGACTGGAGACAAGATACTGCGCGCGCTTCGGCCCGCCATACTCCATCCTTGCCGACGCTGGAGACGAGGCATCGTGTCGCCAAATCGTGCTCGCTCCAGAGGCCAACGATTCCTCCAGAATTCTTGCTCAGCAGAGATGATCTGGGCGCTGCTGTCCGGGTCCCCTGCGCAGCACCGGCGGTTGATGGGCCCCGGGCTGACGGCCATGACGGGTCGAGACGCACCCGACCATGACAGTGCGGATCGCTGCCGCGGCGTGGACTTTCCATCACGCGCGGTTTGAAGATGCGGGAGCGTGGGCCGTCGCCGGCACCATGAAGCCACGACAGCGAGTCATCCCTTGGGCGCGGTTAGGCTGGAGCGGGCAAGACTTCGCTCCAGCCGGCGGTCGCGCTCGTCACCTCGATACCGATGACATCTTTGCTGGCTGAGGCATCGATGCGACTGCCAGTCCAGTCCGTGCCCGTCGAAACCCGCTCGCCGTGCTCCCGCAGGGTCAGGGCAGGCGCTCGCTGATCCTCCCGCCCAGGCGTAGTGTCGGGACCTCGACGGCCCGATGGAGGATCGAGGCGAGCAACAGTGCTGCCGCCCAGACGACGACCAGCACCAAGGGCTGGCGCACGATCCAGTCGCGTATCGAGCCTACTCCCAGCAGCGAGTTGATGACGAAGCCGTGCGTGAGGTAGAGCGAGTAGGAGATGTCGCCAGTCCACATCAGCTCGGCTTGCCACGGCAGCCGCAGGCGGCCATGTCGCTCGAGCCCGATCAGCCCGAGGATCGCCACCGCGGCGGGCAGGCCGAAGCAGTAGACCGCCTGTTCGAGGACAACGTTGCCCTGCAACTCGGCCACTTCGTGCGCGCTTAGTCCGAACTGGCCAATGAGCGACTGGCTCATCCGGGTTCCCACTGCGGCGGCAGTCCCGAAGGCGAGCACTCCGGCTACGGCCAACATGGCACTCACCGCTGCCGAGGGCGCTCCGAAACGCCGCAGCAGGCCATACACGAGGACGCCGAAAGCAAACTCCAGCCAGTGGCCGTTGAACAGGAAACGCGCCGCCTGTTGCAGTGCCGGGTTGTCGGCCGGCCCCTCCAGCGGCAGTAGCGGCAGAACCACCAAGGCGACGAGCGGGAGTGCCGCGACGCGCTTCCAGGGCAGCAGGATGCAGGCCAGGAACAGCGCGTAGAAGAGCAACTCGTACGACAGGGTCCAGGCGACCGTGATGTAGGGCCTCGCCACGGGTACCAGAAGAAAGGCGCTCAGCAGCGTCGCCAGGGGCACGCTGACGCCATCCTTGAGCACCTTCATCGCCACTACCAGCCAGTAGACCGGCAGCAGCCGGAAGCTGCGCCGGACGACGAAGCACAGTGCACGCTGCGGCCTGCCGATGTCCTCGGCATGGGCGCAGCAGATCACGACCCCGCTGAGCACGAAGAAGACATCGACGCCGGCGAAGCCAGCCCGGAATGCGTTCTGCCACAGGACCTGCCCGGTATGCACCGCGTAAAGCGTCCCCGTGTGGTAGAGCATCACCAGCAGCGCCGCGACCCCGCGCAGGGCTTGCAGGCTCTGCAGGCGGGCGTACTCCGGAACCTGGTCAGTCATGGCGGAAGGAATCAAGAAAGCAGCCCAAGATATTGCTAAATATGATTATTCAAGGATATGGTCAGAACCGTCCTGGCAGGATAGCGCGGCCGCCGGCTGCAGTCGGAGACTTAATTGGCAGTTTCCTCATCCATTGGGACTAGTCCGATCGGGCCATTGTCCGCAGAGGAATGCGCCGGTAGATTGGGAACCGTGGAATAGGGACTGAATAACCAGTTTCCTGATCACAAACCATGATTTTATGAATAATTAAGGAAAGGAAACCAACCATGGAAGTGAAAAACATCGCCAGGGGTATTGCCGCCCTGGGCCTGGCAGCCTCCCTTGCTGCTCCAGCCGCCGCGTCAACGGTCTTTATGACTGGTTACACCAATGGCGGCCCCTCCAGTGTCAGCGTTGCCTCGCCGGCCTATAGCGGCGGGGCCGGACAGTTTTCGGGCACCCTCGACGGTAACGCCTTCACCACCTTCTGCGCCGAATTGACGCAGAGCTTCAGCTTCAATACGAGCTATACTTATTCGATCGTTTCCGGTACTACGGCCTGGACCAACCCCGTCTATCTTGGGTTGAGCCGGCTGGTTACCTGGCTCGCCGCCAACCCCTCATTCAATGACACCGCCGACAAGTCGGCAGCCATGCAGTCCGCGGTTTGGGAAGTGATCTACGAGACCGGCGGTACCTACAATCTCGCGAGCGGTACGTTCCAGGCCACCAGCGGAACTGGCAGCACGCAAACCGCCATCAACAACCTGAATGCACAATGGAGCAACATCAATACGACCCTGCCGACCCTCTTCGCCGACAAGCTGGTCAGCGCGACTCATCAGGACTTCCTGCTGACGACTCCGGTTCCGGAGCCCGAGGCATTCGCGATGATGCTGGCCGGTCTCGGGCTGGTTGGAGCGATCGCGCGTCGCCGCAGCCGCTCGGGCGTTTGAGCAACTGAGGAGTGATCCACCGCGCCATTATGCAGACGAGCAGCAAACATAATGGCGCGGTCCTCTCGAGCTCTCGATGATTGCGCGGGACGATATCGTCCTGCCGCAGCGGCGTCGCCCTGATTTTTGGTGGTTCCGCTTCCCGCCTTGTCGGCATGGCGCTGTGCGCCGCCGGCATGATCAAGCACGCGTCGCGCCTGCTGTGTCCATTATGCCGGCCGCTCGCGGTCAGTCCGGACGAGGCCAGTCCTGAGTATCCGCAATAATCCCATCCTGCTTCTCCAGACGCATTGGCATTGGCTGATTCCG
>ERZ761602.3886-NODE-3886-length-20210-cov-15.537832_pt1 | contig 20210 bp, 11 predicted proteins | sample MGYA00512165_ERZ761602 | MGnify/ENA primary metagenome ERZ761602 (study PRJEB28899, sample SAMN02445085) | bioreactor sludge metagenome | biome: EBPR sludge; isolation source: Thorneside wastewater treatment plant | place: Australia: Brisbane, Thorneside... | reverse complement strand
GTCACAAACTCTTCGAATTCAGATTTTATTTATTTTCAATTTTAGGAAATAAAAATGCGCTTCTTTCTTAAATTCTTCTTGATTCTAACCCTAAGCCTTTTTCTCACTTCAGCTTTTTTGATTAATGCTAATCATTTAACCTACCCCTTTCCTTCAGGTCCAATCACAGATTCTGAATTACGGCTGGTCCATCTTAAATTCATTGAAGAAGAAAAACCACAAGTTGTCTTACTTGGGGACTCAACTTTGAAACTTGGCGTAGATTCCAATTTGTTCGAAAAGCAAATTAATAAGCCTATATACAATATAAGTATTCCGGGGTCAGCTTCAGCTTTGTGGTATCTTATTTTGAAAAATAATATTGTAGAATCTTCTTATAAACCACCATATCTCTTAATTGTCTTTCGAGATACGATCCTTACTGCTCCTGCATTTCGCGTGCATGGAAACTATTTTACTCAAATTGCTGAATTTGCGCGTCAAAATGAACCTTTATTGATAGAAAACTCTTTTACTAACTATATGTCCCCATTGGAAATTGCAGCAGAACGCTATTTGCCACTCTATTCAATGCGAGCAAAGATTCGTGAGGATATAGATAATCATATACACCACCTTATACCATCATTATTGGGTTGCGATCCAATATGTGTACAAACGTCTCTTGATAACTTATTTACCTTTGCGGAAATAAATCCAATTTTACCGGGTGATGAAATTAGAGCAGCAGAAAGTTACCTTTATACATCTGAGCAGTTAGATTTTGATACTCAACTTAATAGATCATACCTACCCGAAATGATAAGACTTGCTAAAGAAAACAATATTTCAATCGTATTTGTTCGAATTAAAGTTAAAACTGATACCGAACACCAACTGGCATTAGGGCAGTACATTGAAAAATTAAGTTCTTACTTTGCAGACAATGAAATTTATTTTCTTGACTTCGGTGATGATACACGCTTGACCAGCAATTTATTTCAGGATGCTATTCATCTCAACGAAAGCGGCAGAGAATTATTTACCCAATTACTTGCAGAAGAAATGAATAAAATCATTTCAGAAAAATAAATATCCAGCTAAAACAGAGGTTATAGTCATAGTAATATTATCAATATCTTTATAAGGTAATGACTCAACAACTGTCCCAACGAATGCAATAACAGTAATTGGTAACAGATAATTTGTAATTGAACCTGCAAACACACCGGCATTGATATAAATCATAATAATCAAAACAGATAAAACAAATCCTCCAATAAACACAGCGATAGAACCTGCAACAGATTTCTCTTTGCTCCACGGCAATTTTGCTGAATTAAATTTTCTGCCGATAATATCTGCGATTCCATCACCACCACACATCATTATTAAGGCGATAATGCCAATTGGAGAATCTTTCCAGTAAATTACTGTCAACGCCACAAACATAATTCCATAATAAAGCGGGCCTCGCAGAATCTCTTTCGGGTCACCTGTACGAGACATAGCTTTGACAGAGGCTTCGTCTTTCAATATTCCAAAACCGATTAATGCAAATTGAATTGTGATCACCAATGGAACTAATGCCGCGAGCCACCGCGCATCAGGTGTATCTTGAAATAAAAACCAGCACAATACAAAAATTGGACCCGTGCCAATGTGAATAATTTTCCGACTCAATTTGCTGTCAATGAATCCGCGATGAGCGATAAAGTCCATAGAGCGCAAGAAGATAAGTGAAATTGCAAAGGTAATGATGGTGGCGATAATGTTGTTCAAAGGAATCTCCTATATTTGTAACTAAAACCCGATTTAGGCAAAAAAGATATTCTTGTTATAATCCGCAATCGCTTTACAAAACATGGAGGCACTCGTGCAAAATAAAATAATTTTTCTATTAATAACATTAAATCTCATCCTTTCGGCTTGCGGAGCAGGTGACTCAGGTGCAAGTCAAACTGTTGAGGGTTACATCACAGCTCTCGCGTCAAAAGATGAAGCGGGTCTTTTATCAAATTCATGTGCAGAGTATGAAGATGATGCCTTACTTGTACTTGACTCCTTGGAATTGGTCGAAGTTTCATTAGCCGATGGAATTGCATGTCAAGAAGTTGGGAATGATGGTGATACAACTTTGGTGAATTGCGCGGGCAAATTGCAAATGAGTTATGGTGGCGAACCGCAAGAATTAGATTTTTCAAATATCACGTATGAAGTTGTGAATGAAAATGGTAATTGGTTAGTGTGCGGAACAAGATAAGTGAAACATTTTTTTTCAAAAGAAAATCTTTTAGCATTTTTATTTTGTTTGATGTTAATCGCGTTGGTGATTTTTACAGCAGATAGCAACCCAACGTGGATTTATCAAGGTTTTTAACATGACGATAATTCAAATTTTGATTATCGTTTTTTTTACATTGCTTTTTTCGTTCATCAAACGCGGCAGAGATTTATTTTTATTAATCGCCAGTGTCTTAATAATTTTTTGGTTACAACCTGCACTACCGATTCGTGGTTTCGATTTTTGGATTCCAACACTCACGCTCATCATCACAATTTTTTCTTGGTACATCACAACCGATAACACATTCAACCGAAAAAATATTTTTACACTCGTCATCATCGCTAGCATCATCTTATTACTTAATGTCACAAGATATTTTTCTTTTGCACAAATTTTCACGCCATCTCGCCCACCACAAATTGAAATCACATTCATTATCTTTTTGATTTTTGGACTCGTACTTTTTCTCTTAAGAAAAATCTCCGCTTCTTTCTTAACGTTCGGCTTGATTCTGCTACTCGGAATTTTTCTCATCCTCAAAATCCCTGCATGGACATTATGGCTCAGTTCAAGTTTACGTGGCTTCGTTGGACAATCCGTAGAAACCGCATCTGCATTGGATATTCGTTGGCTTGGATTCTCATACGTCGCCTTTCGACTCATTCATACGATTCGAGATAAGCAAGCAGGTCGCTTGCCTTCTGTAGATTTAAGTGAATATATTACGTATGTCATTTTCTTTCCCGCTTTCACTGCTGGACCCATAGATAAAATTGAACGTTTTATTAAAGATTTACGCCAACCATTTGCAGGATTAAATACAGAAATATTTTTTAATGCAAGTCAAAGATTAATCATCGGTTTATTCAAAAAATTTGTAATTGCAGATACATTGGCATTAATCGCATTGAACGATACAAACGCAACACAAGTCAATTCCACGTTTTGGTTGTGGATTTTGGTGTATGCCTACGCCTTCCAAATTTATTTTGATTTCAGCGGCTATACAGATATTGCATTAGGAATCGCAAAATTTATTGGCATTAATTTGCCCGAAAATTTTGCTTCGCCCTATCTCAAGCCCAATTTGACTCAGTTTTGGAATAATTGGCACATGACTTTAACACAATGGTTTCGGGCATATTTCTTTAATCCAGTGACGCGTTGGTTAAGGTCTTGGCAAAAGCCATTGTCAATGCCAATGATGATTTTTTTGACCCAAGTTGCTACAATGGTCTTAATCGGCTTTTGGCACGGAGTGACATGGAACTTTACAATTTGGGGTTTATGGCATGGACTTGGTTTGTTCATTCATAATCGTTGGAGTGATTTTACAAAAGCCAAAGCAAGTGAATGGGCAAATACTTCGACAAAACAAAGTATATTAAATATCAGTGGAATTGTAGCACTCGGCTGGATATTTTTTGCATTAAGTTCACCTGTCACTTCATGGAATGTGATTTTGAAATTATTTGGAGTTGACTAATGTCATTGCGAGCCGCGCACTTGTTCTTGCGGCGAAGCAATCCCAAACATAATCATGAGATTGCTTCGCCGGGAAGAGCATCCTCCTCACAATGACGGATAAAATGAAATTATGAAATCAGAAATAAATTTCACAAGGGTTTTCATAAAAGGAATTTTTCTTTTTATTATTTTCAATCTTGTTGTCGCTTTATGGCAACCCAATATTGGAAAATTTTCGTTATACAACTCTATCTTCACAGGCAGAGAACGTTTGCCATTCGGAGAAAATCCGAAGCAATCGTATAACTTAAGTCTATTTGACTTGGATGCCATGTTCACATCACATGTGATTCATGGAACAGAAAAAACAGAATATGAATTTCGCGTGATTGTGATTGGAGATTCGTCCGTTTGGGGGACATTGCTCAAGCCAGAAGAAACATTGACAGGTCAATTAAATGAGATGCATCTTTCAGCATGTGGAAAGAATGTCACAGCCTATAATTTGGGATATCCAACCATTTCATTGACAAAAGATGTCATGATGTTGGATTACACCATGCAATATGAACCTGATTTAATTTTATGGATGACAACTTTAGATGCTTTTCCAATTGAAAAACAATCTTCTCCTATTGTAGAAGAAAATCAAAAGCAAAAAACTTTTTGGGAGAAAACATTTATTGGTGATAGACGCGCCTGGGCAGATTTAATCCGCTTGCAGATTTATGGTGTGATGTGGTCTGCTACGGGAATTGACCAGTTTTATCCTGATAATTATGAAAAAGCACAAACAGATTTTGAACCAGATGAAAGTTATCATAATTTTGTGAAGCCAAATTTAGATAAAAATCTTTTGGCTTTGAATATGCTTGCAGAAGGTTTCAATATTGCTGGAGAAATACCATTAATTTTGGTAAATGAGCCGATGTTAATAAGCTCTGGAAACAATAGCGACATCCGCTATAATTTTTTCTATCCGCGCTGGGCGTATGATGAATATAGAAATATGATGAATGAAATAAGTGAAGAAAATAATTGGCAATATGTTGATTTGTGGGATATCCTCCCTGCCAATGAATTTACAAACAGTGCCATTCACTTAACGCCCGCTGGAGAAAAGATTTTGGCTGAAAGTTTAGCGCTGTATATTGAAGGAAGTTGTCAATAAGACCGTAGACGGTGGACGATAGACCGTTTATAAAAAATTGGAGTTTAGTTTTATGAAGTTTGTACGATATATATTATTAAGTTTGTTTTTAGTATCTTGTATGAATGTGCCTGCTACATCACAAGTTGAAATTGAAAGTACATCTACTGCGATTTCGCAATCAACAAACGAGGTTGTGGAATCAACACAAGTTGCGCAAGCCACTCCGCGCCCGACGCTTGGACCAGATGAATGGAAACAGCTACCAGTTATCCCCGTCGTCAGTGAGGCGATGAAGGAAGTGTATCAACGTGGTTTGGAGATGGGTCGAAATCCAAATGTGTTTTCAAAAGTTGGTGATTGTCAAACAAGCACAGGTTTTTATTTGGTAGATTTTGATTATCCGAATCAATATAGTTTGGGTGAATATATTGATTTACAAGAGACGATTGATTATTTTGAAGGTTCGTTTGCGCGTGATAGTTTGGCGATGCGTGATGGTTATAATGTTGCGGCGATATTAACCCCGCTTCGCGCTGACCCTGAAAATTGCGAGCCCAATGAAACACCAATTGCCTGTGAATTTCGAGTCAATAACCCAAGCATTGCCTTGATAAGTTTGGAAACAAATTTCAATGGCAGACCTGCGGATGATTATGGAAAGTATATGCGCCAAATTGTTGAATATAGTTTGGAGCAAGGTGTGGTGCCAATTTTGGCAACAAAAGGTGATAACCTTGAAGGCGACCATAGCATCAATGCTGAAATTGCAGAGATTGCTGTTGAGTATGATATTCCGTTGTGGAATTTTTGGGCGGCACTTCAACCTTTGCCAAATCAAGGACATTCGACTGAATTGAATGATGGCTTTCATCTTTCTTTTTCTCGCAATTTTTTTGATAAAGAAAAGAATATGTTGAGTGGCTGGCCCTGGAGAAATTTGACGGCGTTGCAAGCGTTAGATGCGGTACGAAGAGCTTTGGCAAGTGGTGAGTAGAAAGTGATTAGTCATTAAGTAATCAGTGAACAGTTATCAGTAAAAGGAAATCAAAATGACAACAGATATTACAACTCCGATTGCAAAATTTATTGCAGAAAAAATATTGAAGCAACCAAATAAAGAAATTAAACATGATGAAGCGTTAATCTCTAGTGGATTAATTGATTCGTTCAGCCTGATGGATTTGGCTTTGTTTGTGGAAGATACATTTGGTGTCAAAATTGAGGATACTGAATTGAATGCGGATACGTTTGATTCTTTAAATCAGTTAGCGGGGTTGATTCAATCAAGAAAATAATTGATTGTAGGGGCGAGGTCATCTCGCCCTGGACGCGGAAACCGCGTCCCTACGAGAAAAATGACTACACTCCCCCAACTTCTCCAAAACGCATATCAAACTGTCCCTGATAAAACCAGCATTATTTTGCAATTTGCAAGTCAAGAAGATAAAACGATTACTTATCGTGATTTGATTCATGGCGCGAATCGTTATGCACAAACGTATGCAAAACAAGGAATCAAAAAAGGTGAAGTTGTGATTTTGATTCTGCAACATGGCGAAGATTTAGTCTATTCTTTTTGGGGAGCGATTTTACATGGCGCAATTCCGTCTATCATGCCATTTCTGACAGAAAAGCTTGCACCTGAAAAATATCGCGCTGATTTATCTTCTTTAATTTCAATTACGAAACCAACAACAATTGTCACGTATCCAGAATTTGAAAAAGAAATTCGCGATGCTTTAGTTGAGGGTAATTCAGTTAAAAATATTATTCTCACCAATCAAATCGTATCGGTATCAGACATCAATTTTGTTTCTTTGCAAGGCATGAATTCTTCAGAAGAAGATATTGTTGTCTTGCAACATTCATCAGGTACAACGGGTTTGCAAAAAGGTGTTGCACTTTCGCATCGTGCGATTTTGAATCAACTCAACGCGTATAGCAAAACAATAAATCTTGATAAACAAAAAGATGTCATCGTTTCATGGCTTCCGCTTTATCACGATATGGGTTTCATCGCATGTTTTATCATGCCTGTCATTTTACAAATTCCGCTCGTACTTATGTCGCCGTTTGATTGGGTGCGCGCGCCATATAAACTTTTGCAATCCGTTTCGCAATATCAAGGTACGTTATCGTGGCTTCCAAATTTTGCCTTCAATTTCTGTGCACAAAAAATTCGTGAGCGAAATCTTGAAAATGTAAATCTTTCAACGTGGCGGGCAATCATCAATTGTTCTGAGCCTGTGCATGTCGAAAGTCATAATTTATTTTTTGAAAAATTTTCAAGTTATGGATTAAATTATTCCGCAATGCAAACATGTTATGCGATGGCTGAAAATGTTTTTGCTGTGACTCAATCTCCCCTAGATAAAACTCCAGTGATAGATGAAATTGACCGTGAAACATTTATGACTCAACGCCTCGCACTTAAGGGGAAACCTGATTCTGCAATTCTGAAAATGACTTCTTCGGGTAAGCCTCTTCCGAATGTGAAAATCAAAGTTGTAGATGAATCATTCAATGAAGTTGACGAAAGAGTCGTTGGGGAAATTGCAGTCCAAAGTGATTGTATGTTGACAGAATATTTCAATCGTCCAGATGCGACAGAATCTGCAATAAAAAACGATTGGTATCTGACGGGCGATTATGGATATCTTGCCGATGGCGAGTTATATGTTTCAGGTCGTAAAAAGGATTTGATTATTGTTGGCGGGAAGAACGTCTACCCTCAGGATTTAGAATCATTAGCAGGTGAAGTAGCAGGCGTGCGCAAGGGACGATGCGTTGCGTTTGGGATGTATGACCAAGAATCAGGCACAGAAGAAGTCGTCATTATTGCTGAGTCTGAATCGGGAGAATCAGATAAAGAATTAATCGCTGATGCGATTCGCAAACACGTCACAAAAAATTCAGCAGTGGCAGTGCGTCACGTAAAAGTGGTGGATGAAACTTGGATACTCAAAACATCCAGCGGAAAGACTGCAAGGTCTGCGAATAAAGAAAAGTTTTTGAAAGAACTATAGATAAATAAAAAAGATAGGTCATAAAAGTGTGACCTATCTTTTTTATTACTGTGTCTTTTTAGGTTATTCGGGTAAATCTACACAGTTGCCACTATTAAGTTGAATGGAGTGATTCGGATTGGCAACCAATGCACACATTTGTGTTGCATTTGCTGGACGATTTGACAAGATATATTGTGTAAAAGGTGGGTCACCATAGGAACCCCAAGATAACTTCCAAGGTCCTGAGCCTGGCGAACCTGCTTGTTCGGGAGGAACATTATTAAAGAAGATATGAACATGTAAATTTGACCCATCTGGGAAGTTGTGTACATCATAATCCACTACATAAACGCCAGCTTCTACACGAATATCAGTTATCACTACATAGGGTGTATCCGGTGTTGGAGTAAATGGGATTGGCGTTTCAGTTGGAATTTCAGTGGGCAATTCTGAAACTGCTTCAGTAGCAACAGACACAGACTCGGTATTGTCGGCAACAATAGCAGGTGGCTCAGTCGGAGAACCTGTGCCTCCACCTAAAAGTTGGCTAACTAGGAATATTCCACCAACAACAAAACATCCCAAAATAAGTAAACCTCCAATAATAAGTGGCAATCCTAACTTGTTCTTTTTAGCAGGGGCAACAGGTCCTGAAGTTGGTTGTCTTACTGCTGAACCTTCAACTGAGGTGCCTCTCGCCGAGTTGATGGGCTTTTGATATGGGTCACTTTCCACAACTGTTCCCACCGGAGTTGGCATTGGTCTACTTTCAACAACAGTGCCTTTTGGTTGAGCTGGTGCCTCAAACATGGTAGCCCCAGTACCCATAGATAGAGTAGCATCATCAATCATAGTTGCTGATGCTGATTTTGCTCCTGTAGAAACATTTCGTAATGCGGCAGCCATTTGTGCGGCAGTCTGGTAGCGGTCATTGGGATCTTTAGCCAATGCTTTATTAATCACAGCCACTAATGCATCTGGCACTTCAGGGTTAAGACTCCTTAGGTTTGGCACCGGGTCGTTAATGTGCATCATCATCAAAGTCATGGCTGAATCGGCTTGAAAAGGAGGGTGCCCGCTAAGCATTTCGAATAATGTTACACCCAGAGAATAAATATCAGTACGGCGGTCAGGACGTTCACCTTTGATTTGTTCCGGTGACATGTACATAGCCGTTCCTACTACAGCTCCTGTAGCAGTATGTGTTTGCCCTCCAACAATCTTGGCTATTCCAAAATCCATTAAGATAGCCTGACCTAATGTGTTAAGCATCAAGTTGGCAGGTTTGATATCACGATGAATCATTCCACGTTGGTGAGCATAATCTACTGCATCGCAGATATTCGCCATATATTCGATAGCTTTTGCTGGCGAAAGGTGGCGCCCACTGTCGCTGAGCCGTTTGAGGTGATCTTGAAACGTTTCACCAGGTACGAACTCTAACACCATGTAATAGACATCATCATCTTTATTGAAGTCAAACACTTGAATGATGCCGGGATGGCGTAATTGAGCCACGGCGGCAGCTTCCTCTTCAAATCTCCTGACGAAGTCTGGATTACTTGATAGGTGTGTATGTATCATCTTGATAGCCACAACCCGCTTCAAGTTGGGGTCGGTAGCTTTATACACTGCCGACATACCACCCTGCCCCAACATTTCATCTATAACGTATCGCTTGTTTAGAGTCTTTCCAGTCCATTTAGATTTAGGCATTTCTTTCTCCTGATAATCACTAACAACAAAATAATTTGATTTTCATCTATTATAAAATAGAACGATATTTACATTTTTATTCTATCAACCACAACCAAGCATTTTCAAATTGACAGGTAGCCTTTTTTCCAGCGCGACTCAATGCCACCATAGCCATAAAACCACGATCAAAAGTCGTATCAGCATTTTTAAGAGCATTCAATCTGGCATTATATTCTGCCCTTACCAGAGCAACCTCTTGTTCATAACTTGCTTGTTCCAACATGAACTCCGCGTCTGACATACCCGGTGTTCTTTGTGGTTCTGGAGGTAGAACTAATACAGGTGGAGCACTTGGGTCAATCTCACCAATTAAAGTTCCGTTGGTATAGACCCAGAAACGATTTCCACGTCCGACAACTGTTAAATTATTGGTTGCATTATTTTGCCAATCGAAAACCGGGTCACGTCCTTTCGCATAAATATCCTGCCCAGTGACAGCTTCCCCTTTTGCGATTGTAAGAAATATAAAATGTCCACTAGCGACCCGTGAAATGGTAGCAAGATACGTATCCATTGCATCTTCGTTTCCATCGGAGCGTATGGCAAATCCACAACTTGATTCACTACCTATGGCATCCCACGTAATATCAGCAGAGATAACAAAATCTTGAGCAAGTGTCGAAATGAAATGATTTACATAATCAAAATTCATGAAGCCTTCGACTTCTAGACTCACAGGAGGGTGAACCCAAGCCATCTGCCCTGAGGTAGGATCAACACCATACTTGGGCAATTCAGCCAGAATCGGTCCATATGCTGCTTCAGCTGTTGCGGTCAGTGCTGGACCCATCAAAGCCAACGCAGTTTGGGTAGCAGACGCAGATTGATCTGCTGTGTTTGACTGCTCTTTTTCCAAGGCAGCGGCTGTCCCGGTCAGGCTGACTTGATTACTTATCGCCTGTAGGGTGCTCTCTTGTGATGGATTAGCGCCACCACAAGCAAGTGAAATCAATATCATTATGATAGGGAGTATTACAAATCGCTGAATCTTTATCATACTTAAATCACATCCTTCCGCTTTTGAAAGACTAGAATTGCAACAAACAAAAGCAGGCAGATTAACACCTGTACAAACCAGGCAGTGATAACTTTGCCATAGTATGCTACAGTGTCTTCCTTATTCACATAGCCCCAATAGATGGCATTGTAAAATGTTCGCACAACACCTTCTGCTGGTGCTACAGATGTCTCAATATTTTTCCGGGCTTCTATATATATTTCCAAATCGCGTTCGTATTGGGCAAAAGCCTGCTGTGAAGCTGCCTGAATGGCGGTTGCCTCCGCTTCCCATGCCTGAAGTTTAGCAAAGTAGTCTGCCATCGCGATGCTATCAGATTGATCTTCCGGCTGGACTGGACGTTCTGGGAGGACCGGATCGGGAGGGCGAACCGGCTCGACAGGCAAAGGTCCATCCAACTCACCAACGCGGAAAGCACCTATACCTGGATGATTGCAAGAGTCTGGGTTAAGCAAATTGACGCCCATACATTTACAATTGTTTTCCAGTTTTTGTTCCATAGTCATGGAATCACGTATCTCAGGGGGCAGAGCCCAACAGACATCTGATATCACATCTGAACCAGCCCCGGTTACACTCATCATGGCTTCGAGTGCCCAGCGCGTAGATGTCGGCGCACTCACTGCCGGTGGCACAGGCACAATTGCGCCACCCAATACAATTTGCGGCAACATTAGGATTATCACAATCAAAGGAGCAGAGTTTGCATTTGGTGCTACGGCAGAGGCAAACAGACCTAACATCATTCCTGCAAACGTTACAAGTACCATCGTAATATAAATTAAGATGAATTCTATAACACCGCCAGGCATATCAAATGCGATGTAGTGCACAATTACATATGCCGCTGCCTGATAGAAAGCAAGCAGGGCGGCAATCCACACCTTCGAAAAGATATAGGGGAAAATTTGTAAATTGACCAACCGCTCACGCTTGTATATCTCTGCTTCTTTGACAATCTCACGCATCTGTGAGATTCCACCCACCATAACACCATAGATGGTCATCAAGAACAAAGTGATAATCACATTGGTCATATTACCGGTGAAAAAATCAAAAGGCGTTCGTCCGAGTGCAAGCGCGAGAACCACATCTAACAAGCTGACAATAGGAGCCGTAGCAAGCATCAAGCCCAGTGCAAATTTATCGCGCGTTAGAATTTTGACGTTACGCCCTGAAAGAATCATAAATTGCCGTAATGCGGAAACTTTTGCGGAAGATGTATTGCTTGTTTTTGGTATGGCTCTTCCGGGATCTCGAACTGTTGCCGCTTTATCTGGTGAGAACTTATCTGCAAGCGGTTTGGCAATATATTCTTGATACGCTTTACTTTCGCGGTAACGTTGTGACCATTCCGGGGCTTTGCCTTTGCTCTGGTCATCCAGAATGGCATAGATTTCATCAAATTCGATTTTGCCTGCTCGACGGTCACGTTCGGAGCGATATTGATCAAAGTATGCCAATGCTTCATCCGGTGGACCAAACCAAGCGAGATAACCTCCACGTGCAAGGAAAATCACTTTATCTGCTAGCATTACATTTTTAGTAGCGTGTGTGATAAGTACGATTGTTCGCCCTTGGTCAGCGAGACGACGCATCAGTTGCATAAGGGCAGTTTCAGTGCCGGGGTCAAGACCAGATGTAGGTTCATCAAGGAAGAAAAGGCCGGGTTTGGTGAGCAACTCAACCCCAATGGAGACGCGTTTTTGTTGTCCACCACTTAAGCCGCTGATTTGAACATCTTTGCGATGGGTGAGATCAAGGTCTGCCAAAACTTCCATCACGCGTTTGTGGCGTTCTTCTGGTGATGTATCTGAAGGCATACGCAATTGAGCGGCATAATCCAGAGCTTGATAAATGGTCAACTCCATGTGGATGATATCTTTTTGTGGCACAAAACCAATTTCATTTCGTATGGCATCAAAATGTGTATAAATATCTATATCATTAACATATACTTTCGAAGGGGGTGTAGCTGGACGATAACCAGCAACTGCATCTACAAATGTGGATTTGCCGCCACCGCTTTGTCCAACCACAACAATGAACTCTCTAGGTTTGAATGAAACAGAGATATCCTGAAGAATATTCAAATCAGGGCGAACCCACTTATTTAAGTTGACAACATCAACTTTTAACCCGTTGCTGTCATCATAACTGGCAAGTTGATCTTTGCCCATTACAAAACGGTATTGCCCTACACTGATTGAATCTTCAGGCTTTAGCCAAAATGGACCATCAATGCGCTCTCCGTTGACAAAAGTTCCGTTAGAACTGCGCAAATCTTCAACACGATATCGTTGACCTACTTTTTGAATCTGTGCATGAAAACGAGAAACATTAGGTGATGGAAGCACAACATCGTTACTTGGATCACGCCCAATTTGAATCAGTGTCTTTTCACCAAATACGATATCGCGATCTACTTCTTGTGTTGCCTGACTTGGAGATTGATAAGTAATTGTCACCATCAAGCCGGGGTCAAGGCTACCGATTCTTAGTACATCACCATGTCGCAAAACACGAGAACCTTCAACTGGACGTCCTTCAAATAGAATGGGGTTTCGAGCTTCTGGAAGGATAACGACTTTGTACCCTCCTCCACTTACCTGCTCAAGGCGGGCGTGCTGTCCCGAAACAATTTGTGAAGGGATGACAATGTCGTTGTTCTCAAGCCTGCCAATGGTCAAGGCTGAGCGAGTTAAGGTATGAGTTTTTGAATTGCCTCCAGCCACATCAACAACTAGTTGAGGAGGTTCAGTGACCTTTGACTTTAGCTGAGGTTCTTCTCCAATTATTGTCTGCATAACGCCAGCAGACGCTGATCCTATGATAGTTTTAGGAGACTCTTGAATAACTGGGGCTGAACCTATTTCAGTTTTCAGGTTGGCTTGAATAGGCGTTGGATCTTCGTAAACGAGGGTTACGGCTTGCCCCAATCGTATCTGATCCTTATGTTTAAGAGCTTGCCTCCCAGAAATTTTCTGACCGTTAACAAAGGTACCATTACTGCTACCCAAGTCTTCAATCACATATCCATTACCCTCTTGCACAAACTTTGCATGGCGGCGCGATACAGCAGGTGTGGGAATTACAATGTCCACACTTTCATCACGCCCAGCAATCATTTCTGACTTGATTAGTTCAAATTCTTTGGGAGAAGTACTGCTTTGTTCGTTGGTAAGAACCAACTTGAAGTTGCTTGATTGAGCCACGTGTCTGTTCCTTTTCTATAGACATCTCGACGAGCTTTCTTTAGGTCTATTTCTAAATTTACAATCAAGGCGTGTTATGAATTTCCATCCCTAAGAATAAAAATAATTTCAAGAAAAAAATAACGACTTGGATTATACCTTTTTGAAAGAAAGCATGTCAAGCAGTCTAGCAAAAAATTCACCTATATGGGTTATCCACTAATTATTACATTCTTTGTTTCACAAAGGTATAGTACTTATGGTAGAGTACTTTTTTATAACCACCCGTGTTTTTTTAGTATATCTTTTATGATATAACTAAAAAACTATTTCCCTTTTTGAAGATTTTTTATGAAGAAATCATCTTCTTTCGTCGGTTCTGATATACCTATAGGACTAGATATTCTGCCTGATGTATTAAGAATGAGGGCAGAAGAACATCCAGACCGTTTAGCTTACCGCTTTTTGCCTGAAGGCGATACAGAAGCCATCATCATCACCTACGCAGAATTGGATCGGCGTGCGCGTGCTATTGGTGCTTGGCTAGAAAGTCATGGCGCGAGCGGCGAACGGGCTTTGATTCTCTATCCGCCAGGATTGGATTACATCGCCTCTTTTATGGGATGCTTGTATGCAGGTGTGACGGCTGTCCCTGCTTATCCTCCACGTTTGAATCGTCCAGTACCGCGCATTCAAGCCATAGTAGATGATTCTCATGCTTCTTTTGCTTTAACCACCTCAACGATTCTTCACAATATCGAACAGCGATTTGAGCACGCGCCTGACCTCGCGGCACTCCGCTGGCTAGACACAGAGCAGGTTCCAACTGGATTGGAAGCGGAATGGCGCCGCCCTGATATTTCTCCTAACACGTTGGCATTCCTTCAATATACATCTGGTTCTACCAGTCAGCCAAAAGGTGTGATGTTGAGTCATGGCAATATCATGCACAACTTAAAAGCCATCTGTTATGGATTCCATCTTGATTCAACAGTGCATGGAGTCTTTTGGCTTCCGAGTTATCACGATATGGGATTAATCGGCGGCATTCTGGAGCCAATGTTATTAGGTGGTGCAACAACATTGATGACGCCTGCATCTTTTTTGCAACGTCCAGTGCGCTGGCTGGAAGCCATTACCCAATATAAAGGTAATACTTGTGGAGCACCAAACTTTGCGTATGATTTATGCGCCGACAAAGTGACTCCTGAACAAATGGAAACGTTAGATTTGAGCTCATGGGCTGTAGCGTTTTGTGGAGCCGAACCGATTCGCCCTGAGACGTTAGAACGCTTCGCTCGAACCTTTGCAGGGTGCGGCTTCCGAAAGACAGCTTTCTACCCTTGTTTTGGGATGGCAGAGAGTGCGTTGATTGTTTCCGGTGGTGATGGTCCAGCAGAGATAACCACATTTACTGTAAGTAGAAAATCTTTAGAAACTGACCAAGTAGTTCCTGCATCCGAGAATAATGATGACGCGTTGACAATGGTGAGTTGTGGCTCAGCAGTCATTGATCAAAGAATCGTAATTGTTAATCCAACTACGTTACAACAATGCCAAGCAAATCAAGTCGGGGAAATTTGGATTTCTGGTCCAAGCGTGGCACAAGGATATTGGGGAATGGAAGAAGAAACACGCAATACATTTCAAGCATATATAGCGAATACAGGCGAAGGTCCATTTTTACGCACAGGTGATTTAGGCTTTTTGCATGACGATGAATTGTATGTTACAGGACGTATCAAAGACTTGATTATTATCAATGGTAGCAATCATTATCCTCAAGATATTGAGTTAACTGTTGAGTCTTGTCACCCTGCCTTGCAACCCGCAGGTGGCGCAGCATTTTCAGTGACAGAAAATGGCAAAGAGCAACTTGTCATCGTACAAGAGGTCACACGCCAAAGCCGAAAAGCAGACATCAATGAAGTGACTTCAGCTATTCGTCAGGCAGTTGCTGAAAAACATGATTTGCGAGCATTCGCGATTGTGCTCGTCAAGCCAATGAGTATCCTCAAAACATCCAGCGGAAAGATTCAACGCCGCGCAACGAAAACAGCTTTTCTAGAAAATGAGTTGGAAGTTGTAGGAGAATGGCGAGCAAAGCCACTTACAACAAAAAAAGATTCAACTCAAAAGATTGATACACCAGTCACTCAATCGGTACAAAAAACATCAACCGAGATTCAAGCGTGGTTGATAGAACAAATCTCTTCTATGCTAGAGATGGATAAATCTTCTCTTGACCCGCGTCAGCCATTCACATTTTATGGATTAGGTTCAGTTCAAGCCGTTAGTCTCACAGGTGACCTTGAAGTTTTTCTCAATCGAAAACTTGCTCCTACACTCGCATGGGATTATCCAACGATTGAATCACTTGCAAGTTTTCTTTCAAACGATTCACAATCAGCAAAAAATGTAAGTCCAACACCTGTACCATCTCAACCCGTTTTCAATAACTTCAATGAACCAATCGCAATTATCGGTTTAAGTTGTCGCTTTCCTCAAGCAAATAATCCACAAGCATTTTGGGAATTGTTACGCAAAGGTGTAGATGCAATAACAGAAGTCCCATCTGAACGTTGGGATGTGGATGAATTTCATTCAGAGACTCCCGACCCTGGAAAAGTCACAACGCGTTTTGGTGGCTTTCTTGATAATGTGGATTTGTTTGATCCGCATTTCTTTGGGATTTCTCCGCGTGAAGCCGCACGCATGGACCCTCAACAACGCCTCCTTCTTGAAGTGAGCTGGGAAGCCTTCGAAAATGCATTTATCTCGCCTCAATCTTTGGCTGGCACTCGCACAGGCGTGTTTGTTGGTATCAGCAGTTCCGATTATTCGCGCTTGCAATTCGATGACCCCGAACGAATTGATGCATATGCAGGCACAGGAAACGCTCATAGCATTGCGGCGAATCGTTTATCTTATGTATTTGATTTGCGCGGACCTAGCATGGCTGTGGATACAGCTTGTTCATCATCATTAGTATCCGTGCATCTTGCATGTCAGAGTCTTCGAAGCGGCGAATCAGATTTGGCGTTGGCAGGAGGCGTGAACTTAATCCTGACTCCTGAATTGACGATTACTTTCTCACAAGCGCGAATGCTTTCTCCTGATGGTCGTTGTAAAACATTTGATGCAAATGCAGATGGCTATGTGCGCGGTGAAGGTTGTGGAGTTGTCGTTCTCAAACGTTTATCCGATGCAATGCGTGATGGAGATAATATCCTCGCATTGGTTCGTGGTTCCGCAGTGAATCAAGATGGACGAAGTAATGGTCTCACTGCACCAAATGGACTTGCACAGCAAGATGTGATTCGACATGCATTAACGCAAGCACAGGTTTCAGCGGATCAAATTAGCTATATCGAAGCACATGGTACAGGCACGCCATTAGGTGACCCAATTGAGATGGCTTCTTTGCGAGCTGTGTTAGGTGAAGAAGAATCAGGTAACAGAGTATTTGTTGGTTCGGTGAAAACAAATATTGGTCATCTTGAATCAGCCGCAGGGATTGCAGGTTTGATTAAAGTTGTCATGGCAATGAAAAATGAAGCTATTCCACCACATCTTCATTTAAAAGAAATTAACCCATATCTTTCGATAGATGGTTCGCGATTGGAAATTGGAACATATCTTCGACCGTGGAAGAGACGTGAGCAATCACGTTTTGCTGGAGTCAGTTCCTTTGGTTTTGGTGGAACCAATGCACATATTGTTTTATCAGATGCGCCGCTTGCGGTTGAAAATAAAAATGTAAATGACCTTGAACGTCCGTGTCATCTTCTTGCTTTATCTGCGAAGACCGAATCATCATTACAAGACCTTGCCTCTGCTTTCGACAATGACAATGGCTTGAACATAGCTAATATTGCTTTTACTGCAAATACAACTCGTTCTCATTTTGAACATCGTCTTGCAATTCAAGCTGGTAATAATGAAGAACTAAAGAAAAATATTGACGCCTTCCTTGCGAATTCAGAATCGCCTTTTGTTTCGTTTGGTCAGGCAAAGCCAGGCGCGCAACCGAAGATCGCCTTCTTGTTTACTGGTCAAGGCTCGCAATATGTGGGTATGGGAAAACAATTATATGAAACCCAACCTGTCTTTCACGATGCATTAGATGAATGTGCAAAGATTCTTGATCCTATTTTGAATCGCTCTTTGCTTGAAATTATTTTTGCTTCAGATAAAAACGATATAACAATTCATCAAACTCAATACACTCAACCTGCGCTCTTTGCTTTTGAATATGCGCTCGCGCAGATGTGGCGTTCGTGGGGAATTCAACCTCACTCAGTTCTTGGTCATAGTGTAGGTGAATATGTTGCCGCCTGTATTGCAGGTGTCTTTAGTTTAGACGATGGACTACGTCTTATTGCCGAACGGGCTCGTTTAATGGGTGGTTTACCTCAAAACGGGACGATGGTTGCTGTCTTTTCAGAAGCGAATCGCATTGGTGATGTATTAAAGCCTTATCAAGAAAAAGTTTCTATCGCAGCCACAAATGGACCTGATAATACTGTCATCTCTGGTGAAAAGTCTGCTGTTCAAACTGTTGTAAATGAATTAACCAAACTTGGTATCACCTCCAAACCACTGACAGTTTCACATGCTTTCCATTCACCTTTGATGGATTCAATTTTGGATGAGTTTGAATCTTTTGCTCAAAAAATAAAATTCTCCAATCCTCAAACTCCCATAATCTCCAATGTTACTGGTGAAGTCATTACTCAACCTATCAATGCTAAATACTGGCGTGACCACATCCGCGCGGAAGTGAAATTCTCTGCGGGAATGCAGTCACTTGCTAATTTAGGAATTGATGCCTTCATCGAAATCGGACCTGCTCCTGTTTTACTAGGAATGGGAAAACGATGTTTACCTGAATCAAAATCTGCTTGGTTACCATCATTAAGAAAAAATCAAGATGAATGGCAAGTGATATTAGACAGCCTCGGCAAACTTTATGTTCAAGGTGCGGATGTGGATTGGCACGGATTTGATTCTGGATACTTGCGTAATAAAGTTTCTTTGCCAAACTATCCATTTGACCGTCAAAGATATTGGCTTGAGCCATCCTCAAAAGTAGAGACGATGCGTCCTGTGAAAGTTAAACAACTTAGTCAACATGAAACTTTGTCTTTAACAACACGCTCCAATGGAAAACAAAAACAAGAAAAGAAAATTGATAGCAGAAAAAATGGACAGCCTAAAACGCCATTATCGAATAATGACTTAGATCATTCAAAACTTCTCGCTCTTGAGCCAACTCAACGACAAAAAGCCTTAGAAGACTTCCTGCAAAGACAAGCTGCACGCATATTGGGAATGGACTCAACACGTTTGAGTGTTAGTCAACCACTTGACACAATGGGACTTGATTCATTGATGGCAATTGAATTCAAGAACTCATTGGAATCAAAACTTGGAATCCAATTGCCTGTTTCCAGTCTGCTTCAAGGACCAACAGTAGAAGGACTTGCTACACAACTTCTTGAACATCTGGGTGAACCAGCAACTAGCATAACAATTATTCCAACTCAATCGAACGAAGGTTACCATCCGCTTACACATAATCAACAAGCCATGTGGCTGCTTGACCAACTCATGCCAGAGGGTGTTTCATTTAATGTATCAGGAGCAGTGCGTCTGCTTGGCAAACTTGACCGCGATGCGTTCCGTCGTGCATTTGCTGGTTTGATGAATCGTCATGCTGTCTTGCGAACAACCTTCAAGGTGGTGGATGGTGTGCCGATGCAACGAGTCCACTCACAGTTGCCGCTCCCGCTTGAGGAAATTGAATCAGCTTCATGGTCGGAAGAAACGCTTCAATCCAATCTTGAAGAATATGCTTTCCGTTCATTTAATTTGGAAAACGAATCAGCATTCCGCGTTATTCTTTTCAAGCGTTCTGCAGAAGAAACAGTTGCTCTATTGGCAGTCCATCACATCATCACTGACTTTTGGTCTATGACTTTGTTAGCATCTGAATTGATGATGTTATATGCCGCAGAAAAAAATGGACACGATTCACCTCTGCCACATCTCAATCGTTCATATATTGACTTTGCACATTGGCGCAACGAATCACTTGCGAATGCAGAAGGCGAACGTCATTGGGAATATTGGCGCGAACAGTTATCAGGTGAGTTGCCGATTCTGAATCTTCCTGCTGATAGACCGCGCAAACCGATTCAAATTTATCGCGGTGAAACGCAACATCTTCACATCAACGCTGAACTTACAAAAAAACTCAAAGAGCTTGCATCAGCAAATGGCGCAACGCTTTATATGACTTTGCTTGCTTCATTTCAAACACTCTTGCATCGTTATAGTGGTC
>ERZ761602.3885-NODE-3885-length-20221-cov-11.494892_pt1 | contig 20221 bp, 18 predicted proteins | sample MGYA00512165_ERZ761602 | MGnify/ENA primary metagenome ERZ761602 (study PRJEB28899, sample SAMN02445085) | bioreactor sludge metagenome | biome: EBPR sludge; isolation source: Thorneside wastewater treatment plant | place: Australia: Brisbane, Thorneside... | reverse complement strand
TAAAAAGCCTCACTATCGTGAGGCTTAAATTTCAATGGTGCCCGAAGTGAGACTCGAACTCACAAGGAAGTTACTCCAACGGCTTCTGAGACCGCAACGTTTACCAATTTCGCCATCCGGGCTGAATGGGGTGCAAAAATAGCTATTAAATCCAATTTAAACAATCAATTCTCGTCGGAAGGCTTGCTGCGGTAGAGGCGTTTGAGCAGTACCAGATTCAGTAATTCTACTGTTAGCGAAAAGCCCATTGCAAAATAGACGTATCCGCGGTCGAACTCCTGACCGAATGCTTCTGCAACAAGTAGCATTCCAATCATCAGAAGGAAGGATAATGCCAACATCACAATGGTTGGATTCTGGTTGATGAATGTACCAACAGGACCGGAAAATACCATCATAAATATCATCGAAATCACAACAGCAGAAATCATCAGTGTTACGTTTTCTGTTAATCCAACTGCGGTGAGGATGGAGTCGATGGAAAAAATAATATCAATCAGAACGATTTGTGTAATCATGTTGAGGACTACATTTTTTGCACTTGTCTTTTTTTCCTCTTTATGATGTTCAACCATTCCTGCACTTTTCAGTTTATGGTGAATCTCCAGTGTACTTTTTGCAATCAAAAATAGACCACCACCCAAAAGGATCAGATCCCGCCAGGAGAATTCATGGTTACCCATACTGAATATCGGAGCTTTCAATCCCACAATAAAGGAAATACCCATCAGCATCACCACCCTGAAACCAAGCGCAAGTCCTAAACCAAGGAGTCGGATAAACCGTTGTTTCTCTTTGGGTGCTTTGTCTACAATAATTGAAATGAAAACCAGGTTATCAATACCCAGTACAATTTCCAGCACTGCAAGAGTGAGAAATGCAATTACACCATCAACTGAAAAAAGGAAATCGAAACCTTCCATGGAAATGTTTTATGATCGTCAAAAGTACGGAATGAACCATTATGAAAGTACATTTGTGAATGGACTTCATCGATCGTCTTCAACGCCAACTGACGGAACAGCTACCTGGCGAGGAAGCTCACCTGAAAATGGCGCCCTACCGAAGATCGGTAAAGGCAGAACTGGACGGTGCAGGCAAGGAACCCCGTTTAAGTGCGGTAATGGCTCTCATTTATCTTAAAGACAATCAATGGCACCTGGTATTAACAAAGCGAAACGAATACGAGGGAACCCATAGTGCACAAGTAAGTTTCCCCGGGGGCAGAAAAGAGGACAGTGATGCGAGTCTGATCCACACATCTATTCGTGAAACCAAGGAAGAGATTGGGGTGTGGGTTCCCGATACGCAGATTATTGGTTCGCTGACAGAAGTATATATTCCTCCATCCAATTTTCTGGTAAACCCTGTATTAAGCTGGCTTCCTGAACAACCAGCATTCAATCCTGATCCTCGCGAGGTAAACTACATTATTGAATTTCCTGTTGATGAATTAACCAGGGATGAGTTGATCAAGGAAACTAAAATCAAGCTTTCCACCGGACTTAACATGACCGTCCCCTACTTCGACATCAAAGGAGAAATTGTTTGGGGCGCAACTGCAGTAATCCTGAGTGAATTCAGAGAAATCCTGATGCGTATAAAATAAAAAGATCCCGATTTCACGGGATCTTTTTTGAATGTTGCTGCAATCTATTATTCCATTTTGAATACCCACGCATCAGGTTGTTCTGTACGTAACACTTCCATAATTTGCAATGCTGTTTCTTCATCAGTAGAATAAAACACATTTACATAATAGAAGCCACGCACTTTATTGAACAATACAGTTGGATTGTATCCGGGCTTGGTTGAATAATCCTTCTTCGATTTCTGAGCGTTCTCTTTTACTTTAAAGCTTCCCATGATCACATAATAACCGGGAGTTAAAGGTGTACCATCTTCGTTCTGATAATCGGCAGCTTTTTCAGAACGGATATTTTTATTGATCTCTTCAATTGGAGGATGATTTTTCCCGGAAGTTCCGTTATTTCCTTCCTCTTGTTGTTTCTTCAACTTTTCCATTTCCTCTTTCAGGTATTGGATATCCGTTGTATGTTCCTGGTCTTTTTTCTTGAGCTCACGCATCAGACTGTCGTTCTCCATTTGAGCACGGTCAAGATTCTCATTCATTCGCTTGATCTGTTCGTCATCACCTCCACGACCTCCGCCTGAAAAGCGGTATCCCAATAGAATTTCATGTCCTCCACCGGCTACTGCACCGATTGGAGAAATTACATACTCGTAGGTATAACCGGCAACCAGATTCTTATTCACCTTCGCTCCGATATTCATACCAACGGCATAACCGTGACGGTACGACAAGCCTGCACGAACCATGTCTTTCCAATCGAAATTCGCATTGAAATCAAATTGGAAAGGAGAACCCTTCGCATAGCGGGTCATGATGTTCGGAATGAAACGAATTTGCTGTGTTTCGCTGATCATAAGTGAATAAGAAACACTTCCAACGAAATGACGTTTGTTTACTGTGTAGACACTTGTTGCGCCTTCATTGTATTTTACTTTATTTCCCAATAGTTGCGGGATAGAAAAACCTACCTGAAGATCTTTGAAAAAATAACCGACACCAAAATTGGCATCCATGGTAATCTTTCTACGGTTTTCATTGTAAAGCAATGGATCATTAACATCACGTGCAGAAACACGTGCAAAATCAATCTTGTTATCGATAACTCCACCCGACAAACCAAATGTGAGGTGATGGTCTTCGTTCACTTTCCAACGGTAAGAATAGGATGTGTAAAGACCTGTGCGATTGAAAATATCCGTTTGATCGTTGAACAACGACATTCCCAATCCGATCTGATTGGATTTTACCGGACCATCAACAGTCAAGGCATAAGTAACGGGAGAGCCCGGCATATCTTTCCACTGCGAACGGTGAATCAGGTAAGCCTGTCCCATATCTTCTGTACCTGTGAAAGCAGGATTGTAGAGGAACTTGTTATAATAATACTGACTAAACAAGGGCAATTGCTGCGCCTTTGCATTTACCGCAACCATTGCGGCCAATACTGAAGTATAGAGTAACTTTTTCATGACTGCCGTGGTTTTAGTTGCTTGATGAACGGATAATGTTTACTGCGCCTTTCACGACAATATCGCTGTCGTTGAATTTGATCACGTAGTAGTAGGTACCATCGGGCAGAGGATCACTGCCAAATGTTCCGCCCCAATCGTTCATGTAAGCGTCTGTTTCAAAAACTTTCTGACCATTACGATTAAATACGGTGATCGTATTGTTCGGATAACTTTCAATATTTTCTACGATCCAGGTATCATTGAACCCATCCGCGTTCGGTGTAATGATGTTGCGAACAGTTACAAGGAAATCATTATTGACAACAACCGTTACCGAATCACTATCGGTACATCCGTCAATACTTGTAACAGTTAAAATATAGGTTGTGGTTGTTGTTGGAGTAGCCATCGGTGTTGGGAAGCTGGGATTATCCAGTCCAAGTGAAGGCGACCACAAATAAGTAACTCCGCCGGATCCGTTAAGCATTACACCATACCCAAGACTAACTGTTGTATCGAGCCCGGCATTTGCAACCGGAAGAGGAAATGCAGTTACCATTTCCGAATCCGTATTCACGCATCCGTTGGTGATGTCCGTAACAGTAACTATGTAATTGAATGTAGTATCTGCAGTAATCTGGAAATTGTTGTCGCCTGTATTCCACAAATAGGAATAGTTGATGTTGAATGGCGCAGAAAGATCAACAGATCCTCCATCACAGAAACTTGTTGGTCCACTAGGGAAGATATCCGCTACCGGAAGATTATTTACCAAAATTGTACGCATGGCGGTATCTGTACAACCAAAACTGTTCATTGCAAATAAACTGGCAGTGAACGTTCCGAAGGAAGAATAAATGTGACTTGGATTGGCAGAAAGTGAAGTTCCTCCATCTCCGAAATCCCATGAATACAATGTAACGAAGCCAATCGGGTTGGTAGTAGTATTTACAAATGCCAACGGCTGATTCTGACAAACCGTATCACCGTTGAAACTTGCAGCCGGAGAAGGATAAAGGTTGATGAATGCATAATCAGAAGAATCTATCGGACAAATTCCACTCTGAACGATTACACGGTACCAGGTTGTATCAACAAGGTTAGCGTAGTTCTGAGTTGTACTGGTATTTCCAATGGGAGTCCATGTTGTACCTTGATCGGTTGAAAATTCCCAATCAATGATATTTCCAACCTGACCAAAGAGATTCAGAACACCAAAATTCTGTCCTGCACAAACTGTTGCCGAAGAGTTAACTTCTCCGCCGTTTGACTGTGCATTAACTGTGATCGTTGCAGGAGTAGAACCAATTGCCGGACATACACCACTCTGAACTTTCGCTCTGAAAGAAGTTGTTGTCATCAGATTCAGATAATCCTGAGAAATTGTATTGTTGGCAAGTGTAATCCATGTGGTTCCATTATCGTTCGACATTTCCCAATTGGTTACTGAACCGGTATGACCATTTAAAGTCAATGTCCCAGAATTCGCACCCGCACAAACAATAGCGTTAGCAGAAACGATTCCTGACGCGGTTGCTGCATCAACAATTACCACTGTAGACGAAGAAATATCATTCGGACAAACACCTGAAGCAGTGATAACACGGTATTCAGTTGTTGTGGTGAGGTTACTAAAGTTATAGAAAGGAGAAGTATTAGCGATCGGAGTAAATGTAACTCCACCATCAATAGATTCTTGCCATTCAACAATTGAAGCATTATACCCAACCAATGTCAGCGTTCCGCTGTTAGCCGTTTCACAAACTGTAGCACCACCGTAAAGTGTTCCTCCTACTGCCTGAGCATCGATAGTAAGAACTGCAAAACCGGAAATAGCAGATGGACAAACACCATTCTGAACATTAGCTCTGTATTGTGTTATTTGCGAAATATTGGCGTAGTTCTGTGAAGTAGTAGTATTGGCCACGGTAATCCAGGAAAGACCACCATCGGTAGAAAGTTCCCAATTTAAAACGTTACCGGTATTACCAACTAGATTAAGTGTGCCTGCGTTAGCGCCGGAGCAAACCGTTGTGCTCGCAGAAACGGATCCTGCAACCGTAATTGCATCAACTGAAATTTCTACTTCTGTTGAATAACCTACAGGACAAACTCCATTTTGCGCTTCCACACGGAACCTTCTTGAAGCAGATAGGTTGGTATACGGTTGTGTACTTGTTGTATTTGCAATCGGATTCCAGGTTACACCCGCATCATCCGAAAATTCCCAATGGTTGATTACACCATTATTCCCGGTCACCTGCACATTTCCTGCGTTACCATTTGCGCAAACCGTTACTGCACCGGAAGCAATTCCACCTACAGTTAGCGTATCTACTGTAATAGCAACGACTGAAGAATTAACCGCAGCACAACCACCGGCCTGTACGATTACCCGGTAGTTACGTGATGCCTGAAGGTTATCATAAATAAGCGTATCGTTTGTTGAAGCGTAGTTGTTCCATGTAACTCCGTTATCATTGGAAAACTCCCAATTCAAAATAGTTCCAACCTGACCTGATAGTCGAAGTGTATCTCTATTTGAATTGATACAAACTGTTGCATTGGATGAAAGTGTTCCTCCTATTGATGCCGCAACAACTGTTATTGTAGCTGGCGTGGAGATTAAAGTAGCACAAGGGTTGCTTCTTACTCTTGCACGGTACATCGTTGTTTGCGTAAGGTTGAGATAATTTTGTGTTGTTGTAGTATTTGCTATTGTTGTCCATGTTGCTCCACCATTGGTAGAAAACTGCCAATCTACTACTGCTCCTACATTCCCGGTTAAGGTTAATGTTCCGCTATTTGTTCCTGAACAAACTGTTGCATTTGAATTTACTGCACCTGCAACTGTTGGGGGACTAACAACAATTGTACGAGTAGCAGAAACGGCTGTTGCACACGCTCCACTTTGAACGACTACACGGTATCCCGTTGTTGTTACCAGATTTAGATAATTTTGAGTAGGTGTTGTATTTGCAATGGGTGTCCAGGTTGCACCACCATTGATAGTGAATTCCCAACGCACTATGGTACCTGTTCTACCTGAACTGGTAAGTGTTCCGCTGTTTGCACCAGAGCATGCCGGCGTTGTTCCACCGGTTACGGTTCCGCCAACTGATGCAGGATCAATTGTCATTGAGGCAACAGTTGAAGTAGCGGTTGGACAAGATGCGTTTTGTACGTTAGCACGGTATTGCGTTGGAACAGTAAGATTGTTATACGATTGAGTGGTTGTTGTATTGGAAATGTTAATCCAGGTACCACCACCATCAATGGAATATTCCCAGTTTAACACACTACCAACATTACCGGCCAACGTAATATTTCCCGAGTTGGAAGTAATACAAACATTGGTACCACCCGTTGCTGTTCCTCCATTGGATGCAGCATTGTTAACCACTACAAAACCGGAATAGGTATTGTTGGCAGGAACAACATCACCCGGAAGTGCAACAGTCGCATCAATCGAATACGAACCTGGAACCGATAAATCAGCAACCGCCGTGAACGTATAGTTGAGCGTTGTGTTGTTTACAAAATTTGCACCGAGAGTAATCACCTCATTTACCGGAGCACCTGCATTAATGGAATAAGAAACCGGAATATTGGTTCCCGCCAAAATGGTTGGTCCTGCATTGAAGATTCGGATCGTTACGGTTTCAGTTGCCGTTAGTGAGCATCCTGTTGCGGGCGACAAAAACGTACCCAGCGGTGGAGCCATGGCCAGGTCTTGTGCAAAACCTGCCGCAGTTAAGGACATGAAAAAGAGTCCGGTAAAGAGTTTCCTCATAAGCTGATGTTGATTGAGATACACGAAATTAACAATTAAAAATGAATTGTTAATAACATGTCGACGATTTTCGACAAAGATATTTACGCAGGTCAATTGAAAAGAAGCCTGATAATAGGTTGAAAAGGTGCGAATTAATGATGAAAACCTCGTTTTTTACCTTAAAAGGAAAAATCCTCGAAAACAAAGGAATATTTCTTCAACTCATCCTTCCTTAATAATTGAATTTCAGGAACTTCATACACCTCAACACCTGAACAAACTGCCAGAATTGCAGACTTCGTCCCCGGGGCTTCTTCTCCTGTAAATACCATTGCTTTAAGGCTTAAGCCCATTTGTTTTATGTAATTGATTGACAATAATGTATGATTAATTGAACCCAGATAATACCGGCTGACAAGCACGATCGGCAAATCAAACTTTCGGATGAGGTCGGCCATGGTATTTCCATCCTCATTGATAGGTACCAAAATCCCACCGGCTCCTTCAACCACAATTGGATTTGGAGTTTCAGGCAATTGAAATTTTTCCGGATTAAGGGTAATCCCCTCCATTTTTGCAGCAATATGCGGACTTCGTGCCTCCATCAAGCGGTGTTGTTCCTGATGAATCGTAATACCATGATCACTTGTCCACTCCCCAACTTTCATTGAGTCGGTGTTCTCCAAGTCCCCGGCTTGTATCGGTTTCCAATAATCAGCTTTGGTATGACGGCATAACAATGCAGAAACAACCGTCTTTCCCACGCCAGTACCAATACCGGATACAAAAACACCTTTTCTCATTGGTTCATCAGGGATTGAATTTTTCCTAGCAGGCGATCAATTTCAGTTGATGTATTGTAAGCATGCAGACAAATCCGAACCCGTTCAGTACCTGCACGTACTGTTGGACTCATGATTGGACGAATATCAAATCCGTCATTCTGCAATGCAGTTGAAAATGCACGCACCGCTTCAACACCGGGTACAATGAGGCATTGAATAGGCGAACGTGAAACGATATACCTATCTCCATACGCCTTGAAATTTCCGGAGATAATTTCAATATGTGCTTTTAATTGAGTTCGCTCCTTTTCACTTTGTACGAGTCGGTTTATTTGAGATTCTATTCTGAGTATCTCATTGGGAGGAAGCGCAGTTGTAAAAATAAAACTTCGCGAAAAATTGAGCAGGTAATTAACCAATAAGCGATCTCCTGCAACGGCAGCACCATGTACACCGGCAGCTTTTCCAAAGGTAAAAATGCAGGCAGTTACCAATGATTGAATCCCGGTTTCATTCACTAATCCCCTACCCTCTTTACCGAATACGCCAAATGCATGCGCTTCATCCACTATGAGTGCAGCATCAAATTCGCGTGAAACATCACTTATATGTTTAAGTGGAGCTTCATCGCCATCCATAGAAAAAACAGATTCGGTCAGAATAAAAACCGGACCGCTTGCCTGTTCACATTTTTTCCGGAGGTCGTTTGGATCATTATGGCGAAACGAATATGCTTTTGCAAGCGACAGGCGAATACCATCCCGAATGGAAGCATGCACCAGTTCATCGTAAATCACAGTATCATTTCGTGCAGCGAGACATGCAATAACTCCGGTATTGGCAGCGTAACCGGAATTATAAAGCAATGCGGTTTCATAACCGGTGAATTCTGCAAAATAACGTTCAAAATTTTCAGCCTCAATTGAATTTCCACTGATGAGACGTGATCCTGTAGATCCTATTCCATACTGAGGAGAATTGGCTAATCCGAGGTAATTATTAGAGGAGAAATCGCTCAGACCTACCGATTTTTTTAGTGATCGTAAACTTCCTTCTTCATTCCGCTTTTGTAATGCAGAAGAAATGCGGTCAAGCAGCCATTGCGGCATCATAGCACTTTCAGGCGAGACTTTGCTCTGCGTTTTCTTTTACCACGGGTTTATCTCCGTCGGCAAATGGTTTTTTTGCCTGCAAACCAAGAATCCGGAACATCTCCATATCATCATTGAATTCCGGATTGGGTGTGGTAAGTAATTTATCACCTGCAAAAATAGAACCCGCACCCGCCATAAAACACAATGCTTGTCCTTCCATACTCATTTGTGTTCTTCCTGCACTGAGTCGAACCACGGTTTTTGGCAGCACCAAACGCGTTGTTGCAATCATGCGCACCATATCCCAAATAGGAACGATCTCCTGCTCTTCCAAAGGTGTTCCTTCCACCGGCACAAGCGCATTGATAGGGGTTGATTGCGGATGCTCAGGAAGATTGGCCAGTGTTTGCAACATCCCAACACGATCTTCAGTTGATTCGCCCAATCCGATAATTCCACCTGAACACACAGTAAGTTTTGCGTTACGAATATTTTCAAGCGTCTTTAATCGTTCGTCATAGGTGCGTGTGGAAATAATATCATCGTAATATTCTTCGGAAGTATCCAGATTGTGATTGTAAGCATACAAACCTGCATCTGCCAAACGTTTTGCCTGTAATTCGGTAACCATTCCCAATGTACAGCACACTTCAAGATCAAGCGCATGCACGCTTTTCACCATATCCACAACTTTATCAAAATCTTTGTTGTCGCGCACATTTCTCCATGCTGCACCCATACAAACCCGCGAAGCTCCATTGGCCTTTGCATTTTTGGCAAGACTTGTCACCTCATCAACATCCATCAGTTTATGCACTTTTACCTTGGTGTTGTAACGTGCAGCCTGGGGGCAATATGCACAATCCTCAGGACAGCCTCCGGTTTTAATGGAAATCAATGAGCTTACCTGAACAACTGAGGGATCGTGATGTTTGCGGTGCATCGTGGCGGCTTCATAGAGAAGCTCCATCAACGGCTTGTTGTAAATAGCAAGAATTTCTTCCTTGGTCCAGTTATGTCGGATATCGCTCATCTTCGGGTAGGTTTATGCAAATATAAGCGGTAAATGCTTTGCCCAAATCCCCAACCCGAGCTTTAACGGATCTTCTCTTTGTAGAGAAATTTCTTTTGTGCGGATTCAAAGGGACGATAGATATAATAAGCATATCCCCCTCTGATTTTCAGCCGCTCCGGGTATTTATAGGTGAGTTTGTACACGTTTTTCACTTCCCCGGTAGATGTATTTAATTCCTTGAGGTAATATTTACCTCCCTTCAAATAGACCGCATATATTACTTGTTCTTCCACATCTTTCACCAGCAATTCTTCCCATTCCTTTTTGTCGGGACCAATATGATAACTGATATCCAGCGAATCAATGGGTTCGTTTTCGGCATTGTAGCGGAATAATTTATTGGTGTAATGATCAAAAATCAAAATGGTATCATTCTGCACAAACATGGGTGCATAAAGCGGATGGTAATACAATGAATTGGGAAAGCCCGACCAAATGGCAATCCAGATTTCCTTATCAACACCGGTAGCTTTTTGTGCGCGATAGGCTTCCAGTTTTTCGCGTCCCGACACATATTTATATTGGGCACAATACAATTCCATCAATGGTTTGTCGATCACTGTTCTTATTTTTTTAAACCCACTATCCTTCGCACTCCAACTGAAATAATCGAATTCGGGATAATACCATAGATAATTGGAAAAATAGGCCTTGCTCTCCGTTGTATCTACCCATGGACGAATTTGTCTGTCGAAATGATCTGCTTCAACGGGAAGCAAACGAATCATCGCATCACGAATGGTAACCTCATATACTTTCGATACGCAAATCAGGTAAATGCGTCCTGCAAAATCTTTGTACAATTCCTTGGCAATATCCGGAACTGTGAACGAAGAAAGTAGGGTTCCGTCGGCTGATGTATAGATGACTTTACTGCCTTTATCGATACGCTTTTCATAGACAAGCATCACAAAATTATCGCCATGAAACTGAAAATCGGAAACACTTACCTCAGCAGAACCAAATACGGTATCAGGTGCAGCGGATACTTCAACGGTAGGAAGGGTAACAAAATCGAGTACTATATCAATCCGCAGTGTATCGCCACCTGACTTACGCAGTTCACTTTTTTTGATCTCCCGCTTCTGTAAATCGTGCAGCATTGAATGGAAAACAATCACAGGCCGCACATCATCTGTGTATTCCACATTTAGGATATACCTTCCATTACGATTTGTATACACTACCGATTTTGGTTGATTTTCTACATAAACTTTTACATCACGCAAGGGACGTCCTTTTGCACCATTTTCAGGCACTTCAGTAACTGTACCGGTGATAACAATACGTTGCTGAGCCTGGATTTTCAGCGCCAGTAAAGTGAAAGCGATATAGAAGATGGTCCGCAACATTTCAATTCAGATGCAAAAAGCATTCCGATTCCATAAAAAAAAATCTACCAGGTCAGATCATCCTTATCAAACCATTTTCTGTGCACCTTTAGAACCTGTTCAATCACATCGCGCACACAGCCCTGTCCGCCCTTGTGGGGAGAAACATAAGTGGCAATCGATTTAATTTCCTCAGCAGCATCGTTCGGACAAGCCGGAATTCCGACTTTACGCATTACATGAAAATCAGGAAGATCATCGCCCATATACAAAATGGTTGAAGGATCGATATTATTGGAAGAAGTATAAGATTGAAAAACCTCCATTTTATCTGCTGCTTTTAGAAAGACATCCTTTACTCCGAGGTATTCCATGCGTTCCCTTACCATTTCATTATTGCCTCCGGTTATTACCGCAATTCTATACCCTTTACGAACGGCATATTGAATCGCATAGGAATCGCGAACATGCATGGTTCTTATAAAATCTTTTGGTGGCAGGAGATAAACCACGCCATCTGTCAGCACCCCGTCAAAATCAAAAATGAAAGTGGTGATGGAATTCAATTTCAATTTGTAATTCATAGCGTGAAAATACAATTAGAATTTGACATGCACTAAAACCAAATTACTTGAAAACAAGGCATTTCGAAAAAAAATGAACCAAAACACAAAAAGGTTGTACAGCATCAAAACTGATCACTATGTTTCGACTGATTCTAAAAGAACCACCGGTTTTTCTGCGCGATGCGAGAAACTTTCAGATCCTTTTTCTTTCTACATTCTTACTGTTCGGTATATGGAATTTAGGATGGGAAACGGATATCCTAAAAATAGGAGTGATACTAGCAACCGGATTGGCAGTACAGTCGATCGGCATCATGTGGTCGGGCGCACCCTGGCATTCGCTGAAAAGTGCATTAATAACCTGTTTGGGTTTATCATTATTGTTCAAAGCCAACTCCTACAGCACGATTGCACTTTGTGTATTTCTTGCCATTGCGGGTAAATTTATTATTCGGTTCAATGGAAAACATCTCTATAATCCAGCCAACTTCGGAATTGTACTAACCATACTTTTAACCGGCGACGCATGGATCTCCCCGGGTCAGTGGGGAAGTTCGGCTGTAATTCTTTTTCTGGTTGGATCTGCAGGATTGATGGTGGTATTGCGCGCAGGACGACTCGATACAAGTATTGCATTCTTAGGAACATTGTTCTTCCTTGAATTTTGCAGAACAATCGTTTACCAGGGATGGGATTACGATTTTCTGATGCACAAATTCACAAACGGTTCATTGCTGCTGTTCACCTTTTTCATGATCACTGATCCGGTCACTACTCCAAACCATCCGATATCCCGCTTATTATGGGCATCCATGATCGCAGTTCTCACCTTCTTCCTTGGTAACTGGGAACAAATTCACACCGCTCCCGTTTGGGCACTTTTCTTCATCACTCCTTTCACCATCCTCTTCGATAAATTGCTGGTAGCAAAAAAATTCCAGTGGATCAACGCTTAATCTTACCGAATATGAAACGACTTCTTTTAGTAACGCTTTTCATCTCCTCAATCGGAATATTGCAAAGCAAAGCCTTCTGTGGATTTTATGTCGCTACAGCAGATGCAAAACTCTTTAATAAATCCTCACAGGTAATTCTTGTTCGCGATGGAAATCATACGGTCATTACCATGAGCAATGATTTCCAGGGAAACGTAAAAGATTTTGCGATGGTAGTACCGGTACCTGTTGTACTGCAACGCAACGATATTCGGGTTGTTAACCAATCACTTTTTCAATCGCTCGATGCGTATTCCGGCCCCCGTCTGGTGGAGTATTACGATGAAAACCCCTGTTATCCGAACTATTTGTACGATTCGGCAATGCCGACATTGTCGGAATCGGTGAGCTCAACCCGTAACGAAAGTCGAAAAAAATCTGCAGAAGGTTCAGGAGTGAAAATTGAAGCCGAATACACTGTAGGCGAATATGATATTCTCATTTTGTCGGCAATAGAATCAACCGGATTAAAAACATGGTTAACGGCAAATGGATACCAGATTCCGAATACAGCAGAAGAAGTTTTGGAACCTTACATCAAAAGCAACATGAAGTTCTTTGTAGTGAAGGTAAATCTCGATAACAAAAAAGCTCTTGGATTCGATAATCTTCGTCCGCTTCAAATCAGTTTCGATTCACCAAAATTTATGCTTCCCATCCGTTTGGGAATGGCCAATGCCAACGGCGATCAGGATATGATCGTTTATGCGTTCACCAAAACAGGTCGCGTGGAATGCACCAACTACCGCACGGTAAAAATCCCAACAGACAGAAATGTTCCTCTGCCGGTTCGCCAGAAATTCGGGAAATTTTATGTTGACCTTTTCGAAAAGGAATACAAATACCAGGGAAGAAATTGTGTTTTTCTTGAATATGCATGGAACGTTACTCCAAGCTGGGGTGGAATGAAATGCGATCCCTGTGTTGGCCCTCCTCCACTCTTTACTGACCTCTCACAAGCCGGTGTAAGCTGGTCGAATTCCGGCACACCGGTTTTCTTTACCCGATTGCATGTTCGATATAGTCGCAGCAAATTCCCACAGGATCTCCAGTTTCAGGTTACACCCAATACCGAACATTTTCAGGGACGTTACATCTTAACAAATCCTGCTTATGGCGATTTGAGTTGTGATGCAGGACAAGAATACCTTCGCGATCTGTCGTTCCGCAGAAAACGTGAAGTGGAAGAACTTGCCGTACTCACCGGTTGGGATCCTTCTTCGTATTACAGTTATATTACTGAATACAATCACATGATCAAGCAAAACAACATCCGTAAAAACGAACTAATTCCAGTTGTTCCTGTTAACGATCATTCTGACGGACCCGGTGGTAGCGGTAAACTGATCTTTACCCTGCTTTTTATTACGGTGGTAGGATCGCTGTTTATTTTGCTGCAACGCATTCCGGTTAAACCGGTTTCTGCATGATACCCTAGCTAAAAATAAAAATGCTCAATGAAATCATTGAGCATTTTTGTTTTTTAATATGATCCTTAATTCTGAATTATGGTAAAGTTCACACAACGGTTACGACCATTATCCGCAGCAGAACCACTGGTGTAAACAGGCTGGCTCGAACCAAATCCTTTGTACTTCATTCTCTTTTTTGGAATACCTAAGTCAACCAGATAATCGTATACAGCCTTCGCCCGCTTTTCCGAAAGTTTTTGATAATATTTTTCAGATCCATTTCCTTTTGAGGAATGTCCACCAATAAGAATAACCGCATTTGGATTGGCCTCCATAAACAAGACCACCCAATGCAATTGTGCTTTCGAGTGATACAACAACTCCGATTTATCGGGTTCGAAATACACATTGTTCAATTCAATAGTGGTATTCCGTTCGATGGGTTTGAGGTATACAACCAATTCTTTTTCGATGGATTCTGTTACTCCCGACATATCCACACTCACGCGCTCCCCCAGGTAACCCGGATAACTTACATCAATAGAATAACGAAAACCTTCTTTAAGGATCATGGAAAATCGTCCATCGGTTGGTGTTGCATAAATTTTTCCGAGCATGGAATCGGTTTCCAGAATATGAAAAGTTAATTCCCCAATCATAGGTTCGTTAGTCTTGGCATTGATGATGGTTCCTTTTACCACACATGTAGGTTTTGGCTTTGCTTGCTGCGGAAGCTTGAAACGAAATATATCGGTACGACCAATCGAATTTTCAGTGGAAACCATATAGCCCCATTCCCCTTTGGCATCGGTAGAGAAATAGGCATCCCACTTTGCGGTGTTAATGGTTGGACCAAGATTAACCGGCGTGCTCCAGTTGGTCCAAGTATCATCTAAACGAACCGACATAAACACATCGGCATCTCCATAACCGGGATGTCCTTCTGAAGCGAAATAAACGGTTTTGCCATCCCCGGCAATGAAGGGTCCGATTTCCGCCGCAAACGAGTTGATTACTCCACCACAATTCACCGGCTCGGACCATGAACCATCCGACATTTTTTTCGAAACATATAAATCTTTATCGCCATAGGAATCTTCCCGTTCAATGGCAAAAAGCAAAACATCGCCATCCGGATTGATGCAAGCTTCCTGGTACTGATTGTTATTGTAGAAATTCTTCACTTCAATATTTACAGGATTATTCCAACCGCTCCCATTGCGATGTGCAATTGAAAATCCTTGTTTGGAATATTCTCCATTGGAATCGTATTGCCCCTTGAGCATAATCCACGAATTATCTCGTGCAACCCCAATACAGGAATTGTTGTTTTTATTGTTCACCGGCCTACCGAGGTTTATGGCTTTACCAAATAAACCTTCATTGCCTAATTCCGCATACCAGATGTCATCGCTTTTGTCGTCCCCAAAATTTTGCGGATCATCGCTGCGGGTAAAATACAGGTGTTTACCATCGTGAGAAATAGTAGGCTTTTTTTCAGGATAAGCAGTGTTGATGTTTGCACCCAGGTTTTCCTTTTTTACCACACCCAGATCCGTACCTGTTACAGCGTTTATTGTCCCTCTATCCTGAAATACCTCCAGATAATCTACCTGAACGTTGATGGTATTCTCCACAAAGAAGCCTACACTTTTATCAAAAGCAAATTTGAAAAACGGAACCTGACACAGCTGCACATCATCCAGAAAAAACGTGTAATTGCTTCCATCGCTTTTAAGTTTAAGTACATGATTGGTTTCCATCTGTACTTTTTTCGCTGAGGGCGTCCATTTTACCTTGTAATCGTACGAACCTTCTTTCGTTTCAAATAAACCATGTTTACCTTCTCTCGAAACAGCAAATGTGTAATTGTTCTTGTCGTTTTTCACATTCCAGGCAATGCCAAAATGTCCTGTCTTCGAAACACCTTTCAACGTGAATGAGGCATGAATTGCGAAGGGTTTGGAGGGATTGATGGTAACCGGCTTCCATATCCACCAATACATCCCCTCCTTTTTGAGGTTGATTGCATAAGCACCGCCTGTAACCTCAGCGGTATATGTACCTTCCTTATACAAAGGCCAGGCTCCTGAATTGGTGGTAAAATCTTCGCGATACAACGATTGATATTGTGTAAACGACTGATTTACAAGTATTAAAATAAAAAAGCAGGAGAATAGTGTTTTCAACATAGCCTCCAAATTTACCTGAAAAAACGATATTTTTGTCGCAGCAATTCAAGCGAAAAGGTTTTTTTTACGACTCTATGGGGGACAAATGAAAAAATCTTCGTACTATTGCAGCCCTAAAAAATGATAAGTCATGGATCGTCTGGCAACAATCGCAAATGAACTGAACGAAAGCAAGAATCACTCTAAATTCAAGGCTGGTGACACTGTCACTGTTCACTATAAAATTAAAGAAGGTAACAAGGAGCGTATCCAGCAGTACCAGGGCGTTGTTATTCAGCGTCGCGGTGCAGGGATCACTGAAACCTTTACTGTTCGCAAAATGTCGAACAACATCGGTGTTGAGCGTATCTTCCCTGTAAACTCACCTTTCATTGATAAAGTGGAAGTAAACAAATCAGGTGTCGTACGTCGTGCACGTGTATTTTACCTGCGTGACCTTACCGGTAAAGCTGCTCGTATTAAAGAAAAGAAACATGCGGTTAAGGCTTAATCCTCAACCTCTTTTGATACAGAAAGCCGTCCTAACAGACGGCTTTTTTTTTGCTCAACGTTGTGTTATTTCAGTAAGAATATTTGAAGTGAAAGTTCCCTAATTGGGAACTTTTTAATTTCTATTTCGTAAATTTGTATAAACTTGAAAATAATGCGAGTCATTTCGCGAAAAACTCTTTTACTGTTTTGGAAAATACACCCTGATGCAGAACAAGCTCTAAAATCATGGTATGATGAGGCTGATAAAGCGAAATGGATTTCACCAAATGACATCAAAAAAAACTATCCATCCGCAAGTATCCTTTCTGACAACAGAATTGTATTTAATATAAAAGGAAACAAATACAGGTTAATAGTGAAGGTTAATTACAAACACCAAATGGTCTGGATTCGTTTTGTTGGCACCCATGCTGACTATGATAAAATTGATGCGGAAATAATTTAAGCGCTATGGATTTCAAGATTTTAAAGACTAAAAAAGATTACGAAAATGCTCTCAAACGGCTTGAAAAAGTGTTTGATGCAAAACCGGGAAGCAAAGAAAGTAATGAATTGGAATTGCTGGCGATGCTAATTGAGCGCTATGAAAAAGAGCACTTCCCAATAGATGCCCCCGATCCGGTAGAGGCGATTAAATTCAGAATGGAACAATTGGGAATGAAGCAAAAAGACCTGGATAAAATCATCGGTGGTAAAAACCGGGTAAGCGAAATTTTAAACAGAAAACGTAAACTAAGCCTCGAAATGATTCGCAACATCCACGCTTCATTGGATATCCCTCTTGAATCGCTCATTCAGGCTTATTGACAAAAAAGGTACTCAGCAATGCGTTCTTACAACAACAACTTCCTGATCCGCACCATCGGGCCGGGACAAAATTGCTGGTGACAGGTCAAACAGGAATTGACGGTAGTATTGAAAATCTCCTGCGCATTTTCAGGGCGCTCACGGAGTTTTCCGACATTAAACAAGTAGGCATCGGCCATCCCGGCAAAGACATCCGTTTTAACGGTAGGATCGGTTGGAGTAGCTGTTTTGAGAGTAGAATAATCCATTGATAAATCCAGCGAATCGATTCTTCCCTTTTCAAGATGCTCACGATAAATGCGCATATCTGCATCCATTTTACGCATCAGATCAGCAAGTTCAGAGGCTTTGTATTCATCAAATACAGGTTTTTCACAGGCTGCAAGTGAATCTGCCTTGCGCTTTTCTGCATCCGCTTCCTCCTCTCCCGAACTGCAGGCCACAAGGACCAAAATCAGTCCGAGAACCAGGAGCGATTTATTTCTTGCCATTGCTGTTGATGATAACACCATTGGCAACAAACGACCATTCGGCTTTCGCTTGGGTAATCGCATCGATTTCTTCTTTGGAAGCACCTTCATCTTCGAGGTAATGTTTTTGCATATCTACCGAAATGGTATCCACGAAAGCCCAACCCTGGAAGGTCGCTTTCATTCCATCAGCATTCTTGGGAACGAAAAATCCGTAATCTTTAAACGTTACACGCATCTCTTCTCCGTTTTCCATATCAACTGTCATCCAGCATCCTTTTTTCTTACAACACTGATTAATGGTAGCAGTAAGTTTCACTTCCATTGAGTCTTTGCCCTGAATGGCCTTAACGAATTCAGTCATGCTAATTGCACCATCCGGAGTGATGGAACTGTCGCCATAGATCTCCACCTGCTCTTTTGCAGTAGTATCTCCGGCAGGTTCTTCTGTTTTGGTCTCTCCTCCGCAGCTCATTGCAAAAAAGGACATGGAAACAAGGTAAAGGGCAAGGATCTTTTTCATTTTTTCAAGGTTTTATGGGGGCAAATATAGTGATTGTAGGAATCCACCTACGTTAAGGCTTCGGCGGACAAGTGTGGGAGTGTGCGAATGTGGGAATCCGTTCTCGTTCCCATTCCCGTTCTTTTATCAAATACATCCATAAAACGCTAATTAGAACGCAGATAGCATGCGTAGCGACGACTATATATTGGCCGCTTGTAAGCTATTGCTCATGAATGAAACGAAAGAAATACACGATGCCATTCAATCTTGCTTAAAAGTTCTGATAGAACTTAAATGGGGCGATGGCTACCATTGCCGGAAATGCCAACATGGGAATTGGGTAAAAGGCAGAACATGGTATTACAGGCGTTGCGGCTCTTGCCGATACGATGAATCTGCAATTGCGCACACTCCACTACAAGGAAAACGACTAACGAAGCAATCCTGGCTTCTCTCACTTCGTGACCAATCGTTTGAGGAACAACTGAAAATTGTACGTGAACATATAGTTAAGTAAAAATATGTATCAACATTCATTCCCTAATACGAATTAAAAAACATAATAAATAAAGGAGAATGCGAAAGAACTCGTCCAGAAAACCGAGAATTTCATCCAAAATATTTGGATGAAATGATAAAATACTGGAAATTAAGGGCATGAAAAAAGGCGAGTTGCCCCGCCTTAAATGTTTTCACAACGGAATAATCCTTATTGTGATTTGCTTTCAACACCAAATATAATATAAATACTCAAACTATAAAAAAATGGCAAAGAAAATTTTAGGACTGGATCTCGGGACGAATTCAATTGGGTGGAGTTTAATTGAACAAGAAGTTGAAAAAGGAGAAGGTAAAATACTTGGATTGGGTAGTAGGATTATACCTATGGACGAAGCCAAAAAAAATGATTTTGGAAAAGGTGCATCAATTTCTCAAACTGCCGACAGAACAGGCTATAGAAGCGCGAGGCGTTTGCGCGAACGTCATCTTTTACGACGTGAACGTTTACACCGTGTTTTAAACGTTTTGGGCTTTTTACCTAAGCATTATGCTGCTGAAATTGATTTTGAAAAGAAATTAGGTAAGTTTCTAATTGATAAAGAACCCAAAATAGCATGGAAAAGGAATGAAGACGGGCAATTTGAATTCGTTTTCCAAAACTCATTTGCCGAAATGGCCAAAGAATTCGAAGGAAAGAAAATACCGTATGATTGGACCCTATATTATCTCCGTAAAAAAGCGCTAGAACGTAAAATTGAAAAAGAAGAATTAGCATGGTTGCTTTTGAATTTCAACCAAAAGCGTGGATATTATCAGCTAAGAGGCGAAGAAGCAGAGGAAAACGAAAACAAATTAGTAGAGTTTTACTCTCTAAAGGTTATAAACGTGTCGAAAGATGAACAAAAAGGCAAAAAAGATGAATCATGGTATTCTTTAGAATTGGAAAATGGATGGGTTTATCGACGCTCAAGTAAAACACCGCTTTTTGATTGGAAAGATAAGGTTAGAGATTTCATAGTAACAACCGAATTAAATTCAGACAAAACTATTAAAAAAGATAAAGATGGTATTGAGAAGCGAAGTTTCCGTGCACCAGGAGAAGATGATTGGACTTTACTGAAAAAGAAAACAGAACAAGATATTGAAAATTCGAATAAAACTGTAGGAGAATACATT
>ERZ761602.3884-NODE-3884-length-20225-cov-7.093406_pt1 | contig 20225 bp, 16 predicted proteins | sample MGYA00512165_ERZ761602 | MGnify/ENA primary metagenome ERZ761602 (study PRJEB28899, sample SAMN02445085) | bioreactor sludge metagenome | biome: EBPR sludge; isolation source: Thorneside wastewater treatment plant | place: Australia: Brisbane, Thorneside... | reverse complement strand
CGGTATCAGTAGGTCATGGGGTATTATGGGATTTGCATCACTTTGAATCACACCCTTTATAGAGAGGAATTAAAGGTGTTGTCATCGGTACCGGGGAAGACCCTCCCATTTGTAGGGTCGATAACAGGCCCGAAATCCTTACGGAAATGGGAAAAAGACCTGTTGCCTTCCGGTGTGGGTTCGAAATGCTTGGCGTTTTGCCGCACTCGTTTCCGCGAACCACCGACCGTTAGGCCGACGAAGACCATGACGATGACGGTGCTCAGCAGGATGTACTCGAAGAGATTGGTCAAGGTGGTCATGCACGCCTCCCGGTTCCCAGACCACTGTGTCCCGGTTGGATACGGCGCCCGGTTGGCCGGTTTCGCGCTGTGTCCGCGAGGGATGATACGCGAGTTTCGACCGGTAACGTGATGAGGGTTTCTCGATGATTGAACTGCGTCCTGGCGAAACGCTGGCATTGCACGCGGTCGCGCCCGCGACGACCGTGTTGCGGGTGGGATTCGAATGGGAGGCAGTGCCGAACAACCGACCGTTCGAGATCGATCTCGCCACGTTCCTGCTGGATGCGCGGGACCGAGCACCGGGGGATCGCTATCTGGTGTTTTACAACAACCCGCGCTCGCCGTGCCGCACGGTGCTGCTCCATCGGGACGAGGCCCCGGCTGGCGTGGACGGCGCCGCCGGGGTGACGTTCACCGTGGATTTAGCGCGCGTGCCCTATGGGATTCGGCAACTGTCGGTGGCGGTGGTCATTTACGACGCCGCGGCGCGCCGACAGCACTTCGGGCAGGTCCGCTGCGCGCACCTTCGATTGAGCGACGCCGCAACGGAGGCCGGGATTGCCCGCTACGGGCTCCCGGTCGGGGAATGCGGGGCGGCGACGGCGCTGCTCGCCGGCGAATTGCGGCGCGCGGCTGACGGCTGGGCGTTCGCGCCTGGGCGGGCCGGGGTCGAGGGTGGCCTGGCGGCCCTATGCCAGCGGTTCGGGCTGGCGGTCCGGTGAATGGCCGGAACGACCCCTCGGCTGGGACCTGGCTACGTCCCTACCGGTCGGTACTCGCCGAACTGGCCCAACTGAGCGGCGTACCCGATCCGGTGTTCGAGACCTATTACGGCGTCACGCTCCGCGCGGTGGCGGTCCGGGTCCGGAACCAGCCGGCGCCGGGAACGGCCGCGCCCCGGTTGGCGGTGGTGCTGGAACACGCGCGGAACGCGCTGCGGCGGCGGCGGGATGTCCGCTTGCCGCGCGGCGCGGCGCCGCACGAGGCGGTGGCCCAGGCCGACCTGTGGACCTATGCGGCGTTCGCGGCGGTTGTGGTGCGGGCGCTGGCGGCGGTGGAGGAGGAAACGGTTTCGCCCGCGCCGCCGGTGGCGGTGGTGCCGGTGGCGGGACTGGTCTGGCTGGCCAGCGATCCGACGGTGTTCGAGCACTGGCTGGCGGCGGTCGCCGGCGCGGACGCGGCGGCCGAGGCGCTGGGCGATCTGGTGCGCGCCTGCCTGGACGCGGCGGCGCCCGCCCGCGCTCCGGACGGGGTTTGATGGATGCGCGCGTCGGTCACCCACGGATTAAAGGTCAAGATTTTTTTCGTTCCCTTTGCTGGAAGGCAGCACGCCGATGTCCACGCTCTCCGTACCCGAACCGATCCCACCGGCGCCCGCTCTCCCGGCCGCCGCCAGCATTCCCCGGCTGCGCCTGCCGGTCGCCCTCGATTCGCTGCACGCGGTCCAGGTCTACCGGCGTACGTGGGGGGCCACCGACTACAACCTTTATCTCAGCGCGATTCTGGTCCGGGTTCGGGGCGAGCGCACCCAGCGCTACGCCGGGGAAATCCGCGCCGTGGAAGCCGCCATCGACAGCCTGTTCGAGGGACCTGCCCAGTATTTTCACGACCAGGCCCGCCATCTGGCGGCAGCGCATCCGACGCCCGCGCCGGATCTGATCATCGCCTATCGCCAACCAGTCCGGGAAAGCGCGGAGGCCCGGACCCCCCGGATGCGGACGTTTCTGGACCTGCTCCAGCAGCTCGACGCCCGCTGCCGGGGCCTCGATGCCGCCTGGTTCGCCGGCGTGCTCGACACCGAAACCCAGTTGCGGCTGACGCGCGAGGCCGCGCGTCAGGTCAGCCGGCTGGCGGCGCGAATCGACGTGCTGGCGCGGGGCGTGGCGCGGCGGGTGCTGCGAGACGACCCGGCACCCGGCGCGATGGGTTACGAGGCGCTGCTGGGACGGACCCAGCCACCGCTCCCGATGGTCGTGGCCGAGCCCGAAGCCGAAGTGGAGAGCGAGGAGCCGATGGCGACGGCGGAGGCGTGGGCGCTGATCCAGCAGGCACAGACCCTGACGACCGAACCGCTCGACCTGGAGGGATTGGCGGACGGCGCTACGGAAGCGGCATCACCGTTGCCGGGGGCCGCTCGGGATTGAGCGGCGACGGCGCTGGCCACCCCTTGCGCGGCCTATCAACGGCGGTAGCGTGGCATCGAACCTGTCGGCATTCGCGCGGGGAGGGCGTGGCGCTAGCCGCATCCCCACCCGACCCCGGCACCCTGGCATTGGAGGAGTGGCGTCATGTAGCAGCCTGGCCTCGATTTCCATAACATCCCGACCCCGCTGATCCAGCATCCCGGCGGCGTCCGGCGGGTAGTCCGAGGGACGCCGCCGCCCGCCTTCGCGGCGGATTCCCGCGTGCTGCTGGGCCTGGAACTGCGCCAGCCCCGGCGCGGCCGCTGGGCGGTGATCCTGCCGGATCTGCGCGGTTCATGAGCGCGGTGCGGGGGTATCGGCAGCGGCGCGGCCGGTCCACTGCTGCGCCAGCCATTCCCCTGCCGACCCCCACTCTGGCCTGGCAACTGCGCGAGTTGAGCGCCGTGGTCGAGCGTTTGGTTCTGAAGGGGGCGGTGATCGAGGGGATCGTGGTCGCTGGCGAGCGAGCGGCCCCCTGGCTGCGGTTGCGCGCCAACGGGTTCTGTAGCCGGCTGGCGGGCCAACGCGCCGCCTGCGGGCGGGACGCCCGGGGCTGGTTCGAGCACTGGACGGTCCGGCTGGGTGCGATGTGGCTGCGATGGGAGGTGCGCGGCCCCTCGGCGCCGGTCGGTGGGGAGCGGGATACCCCCTGGCGCGGCGTCCGATCCGTGCGAGTCTGAGGGGCGGCATCGGTTACGCCCATGTAATACAGACCCTACAACTTCCACTTTCCACGGTTTATAGTTGTAAAGCATGGGCAACAATGGCGTTGAACGATCAGGAGTGATTCCATGAGACAGCATGATGTTTGCCATGCCCACGCACCGATGAGCTGTGGTCGCTTTGGGAAGCGGTCGACAGACGGGCGGAATAACCGCAAGAAGAAACCCGCAAGGAACCTTGGAAGTGACTCGGATGGATTGGCGGTCGGTCCTTTTCGACTCCACGCGAGGCGTGTTCAAGCACCTGGACACCTTGGCCCGGCGGCGCTTTCCAGCCGATCCCGCACTGGCGGAAGAGGCGTTCAACGCGGTGCTGGAGGTGCTGAGCCGCGACGACTGGGCGCGCTTGGCGCGGTTTGATGGTCGCGGCAGCGCCGAGGGTTATCTGGTCCGCACCTTCAGTCGCGCGCTGGAGGACTTTGCCCGCCAGCGATTCGGCCGGCCCCGGCCACCGGCGACGATTGTCCGACGTGGCGGCGTGTGGTTGCGGATTTACCAGCAACTCATCGTGGAGCGCCGGCTGGAACCCAGCATCATTGATGCGCTGGTCGCCGATACCGAGTGGTCGGTGGCGGACATCACCGAAGCGATCCGCGAGGTCAAGGCCCTGTGCCAGTCGGCAACGAACTTGGGCGCCTTCGTGCCGTTGGAAAACAACCTTGACCCAACCGCGATCCGGGAAGCGACGGTCGATCCACCCCCCGAACCCGAGCGCCAATTACAGCGGTCGCTACGCGAGCGGCTTGCGCACGGGCTCTCCCGCCTGTTTGATACGGCGAATCGCACCGCGAACGGCGATGACTGGACGGAACTGGACGCAGAGGATCGCGTGCTGATTCGCTTGCTCTATGCCGAAGGACTATCGCTGGCCGCCAGCGCCCGACTGCTGGGCCGCCCCGAACACGAGGTCCGGCGGCGCCACCAACACTTGCTCAAAGTTCTGCGCCAACAGTTGCCGCCCGCCGCCGCGGATCTAGTGGGTTGAGGAAAATAGCTGAAATCCCGATGTCGGATGAGTGGTTCGCGTCCGTCTCTCTTCATCTAGAGCGAAGATCCGACCATGCGCCTTGATCCCAGAGACCGACAACGCCTGCTCCATCTACTGGAGCATGCCCCGCGCCCGGCGGAGATCGACGGCCCCCCACCGTCGGTCGATGACTTGATGGCGCTGAGCGATAACACCCTGACCCCGAAACGCCGGTCGCAGGTGCTGGCGTGGCTGGCCAGAGATGGCGAATTGACCCGCGCCTGGGTGCAAATGCAACAGGATTGGGAGCGAGTACGCGGCGAGTTACGGAAACCTCCCCCAGCAACGCGGCGGGCGACTTGGCGGGGGCTAGGGCCGCTGGCGGGACTGGCGGCGGTCGCCACCGTGGTGGGACTACTGGTCTTGCCAGTCTGGCGCAGCGATCCCACGGCAGCGCTGGACGATCTGGCCTGGCCGGCCGACGTGCGCCCGCTGCACTGGGCGTTGGGCGCCAAGAGTTTGGAACCGGCGGCGGATGCCACGGCGCGGGCGGCGTTCGCCGCCGGGGTGGTGACCGTGCTGGCGCGGGCGCCGGTGGCGGCGGACTGGGCGCGGCTGCGGGATTATTACGCCGAGCGCGGCGCGGCCAGCGCGTGTCCCGGCGCGTGTTCGGGCGAGCAGCGCAAGGCTTGGCAACGCGGGCGCTGGGCGGCGCGGACGCGGTTGGCGTGTTTGAGCGATAGCCCGCCCCAAGCGGCGATGATCGTTTTGGTCGCCGCGCGGGCGGAGATGACGACGGCGGATGTCCCGCCCGTGGGAATGGCGCTGGACGAGTTGTGCAAGGAAGCGGAGCGGTTGTTCGAGCGGTATGAATGAACGGTACTTGAGTTGGGGGGAATCGACATGCGTTGGAGAGAACGGTGGTGTTGGCGAGGACTGCTGTTGGTGGCGTTGGCGGCGTTGGGCGGGCTGCCGGCGGCGCAAGCGGCGGAACGAGTCGCGCTGGTGATCGGCAACGGCAAGTATGCCGAGCGGCCGTTGAGGAATCCGCCGAATGATGTCCGGGCGATGGCGGCCTTGCTGCGCAAGCTGGGGTTCACGGTCACCGAAAAGACTGATCTCGATCTGAGCGGCTTTCGCGCCCAGGTCAATGCGTTCCTGGACCAGAGTCGAGGCGCGGACCTGCGGCTGTTCTTCTACTCCGGGCACGGAGCGAGCTACGACGGCGACAACTATCTGTTGCCGATCAACCATGGCGTGACCCGCAAGCACGAATTGCCGGATCAAGCCTATTCGCTCAAGACGCTACTGCGGGGGTTCAAGGACCTGAGCGGTGTCAATCTGGTGTTGCTGGACTCGTGCCGGGATGCGCCGTTTGGCGACGCCAAATCGATCTGGGACGACAGCAAGGGGATGAAACCGATCCAGCCGCAGGAAGGCGTGCTGATCGGCTATGCGGCGCAGAACGGGCGCACGGCCAGCGACAATTCGGGCGGCAGCAACAGCCTGTACACCAAATATCTGCTGCGCGAGTTGGGCCAATCGCTGGAATTGCGGGAAGCGCTGATGCGGGTGCGGCAAGCGGTGTACGACGAAAGCCACGGCGAGCAGCGGCCGACCACGGAAGATGAAGTGTTGGGCAAGGTGTATCTGGCGGCGGCGGCGGACGCGCCGAGAGAACCGCCGTCGGTTACCACCGGAACGCTGGTGGTTCGCAACAGCCAGCCGCCGGATGCGGTGCTGTCCGTCGACGGCAAGCGATTGGGAGCGGCCCCGCAAACGGTGACGCTGAAAGCGGGCGAGCACACGATCGAGGCCAAACAGGCGGGTTATGCCGATTATCGGGACACGGTGCAAGTCCGGGCTGGGGAACAAACGGCGCTGAATGTAGTGCTGACGGCGGCGCCACGGGAACCCGCGCCGGTGGAACGGCTCCGGCAGTCGCTGGAACCGGAGCTGGTGCGAATTCCAGCGGGCTGTTACCAGATGGGCAGCCCGGAGTCGGAAACCGGTCGAGAGAGCGACGAACGCCAACACCGCGTCTGCGTGGAGGCGTTCGAGATCGGCCAACGCGAGGTGACGGTGGGGGAATTTCGGCGGTTTGTGGACGCGAGCGGCTACCAGACGGACGCCGAGAAGAACGCGGCTGGTAAGGAGGGCTGCTATGCCTGGAATGCCCAAGACAACAAATGGGACTGGCGAGCGGGTTTGAGCTGGCGCCAGCCGGGTTACGAGCAGAAGGACAATTATCCGGTGGTGTGCGTCAGTGGGAACGATGCCAACCGGTACGCGGAGTGGCTAACGCAGCAAACAGGGCAAGCGTACCGGCTACCGAGTGAAGCGGAATGGGAATACGCGGCGCGGGCGGGGACGACGAGTGCGCGGTACTGGGGAGACAACCCGAACCAAGCCTGTCGGTATGCTAACGTCGCCGACCAGACGAAGTCATCGACAGGGAACACTTGGGATGTAAAGCATGAGTGCAGCGATGGCTACTGGTATCCCGCGCCAGTGGGTTCGTATCAACCGAACGGCTGGAAGTTGTACGATATGCTAGGCAATGTGTGGGAATGGACCTGCTCGTCGTATGACAAGGGTTATGGCGGCGCGGAGCTAAATTGTACTTCCAAAGATACAACCGGCCCCCTGGCGGTGCGGGGCGGCTCCTGGAGCCTCGAACCCGCGAGGGTGCGTTCCGCCAACCGCACCAGGTCCACGCCCGCGTACCGCCACCGCTACCTGGGTTTCCGCCTCGCCAGATCATTCTAACCCTTTGATCTTTAATCTTTTACCCTTTACTGCGCGCGAAGCGCGCTTCTTTTCCGCCAAGGCGTCGGTAAACGCGGCGGAATTCGGGTGCTGTATGTGAACCATCTTGATGCTGGAGCCATCCTGTTACTGACGCTATATGCCAAGGCCCGACAGGAAAATGCTCCAGCACACATGATTCGACGACTGAGGGAAGCACTCGATGGCTAAAAAGCCCCTGAAAGAACTGCTCGAACGGGACGCGAAGCGGGACATCTGGCAGGAAGCGCTCGACGCGATCCTCGACATCAAAGCCGGTCGCCATGGGGCGGTCTATCCGGTTCCAGTATCGCCGGTGGCGGAGGCCCGCCATCGCATCGATCTCAGTCAGGCGCAATTCGCCGCGCTGCTCGGCGTGTCCAAACGCACCTTGCAGGAATGGGAGCAGGGACGCCGACAACCGACCGGCGCCGCCCGGACCCTGCTCAAAATCGCCGAACGTCATCCCGAAGTGCTGCGGGAACTGGCGGAGACGCCAGAGGTGCTTTGAAAACTTCCATTCGCTATCGCCCCGCCGGCTGCAACGGCTCCGTGGGCGGCGGGGGCGGGGCGATGCGCGCCACCCACGCCTGCCCGGCCAGTTCCGGCGCCTGCGCGAGCGGCAACGTAACCGTCGCTTGGGCCTCGGCGCGCTGCACGGGCCATTTCCGTTCGCCGGCCCAAGCCTCCAGTTGCGCACCGGCGGCGGCTTCGGTCAGCGTCACCGCCACTGGCTGAGGTTTCTGATCCCCGCTCGCCCGCGCCAGTACCACTTCGCGTACCAGTGAGGGCGCCGCCTTCAGCCGCCAGGCTTGCCGTTCGCTGGTGATCGGGTCCGCCAGCGCCTCCCGCCACCGTTCGTCGGTCCAGCGCCGCGCGTCGCCGAAACTGAAAAAGCGATAGCGGGCGCCGCGATAGGTTTTGTGATCGATCGTCAGCGCCGCCTCGCGGGCGAAGCCGGTCGCGGCGTGGAGAATGTCCGGGGTCCGGCCATCCACGCCGGTATGCACGTCCACCACCACCGGCAAGGAGGGCCGCCCCGCCAGTTGATCCAGCCGCTTGGGCAGGCCGCGCAGGAACGCTTGCTCGTCCGGTGACGGCGGTTTGCGGCTTCCCGCAAGCGTCGCTGCCCGCTGCAAGAGCTGATTCAACTCCGCCCAACGCGGCTGCACCGGTTTCGGCGCGCGCCGGGCTAGCTCGGCGCTGAACGCTTGCAGCGCGTGAATCGCCTGAGGCGCGGGTTCGATCACCGCGCCGCGTTGGGCCGGATCGGCGACCGGTATCTCCAGGCCCTTGCCGGTCGCGGTGTAGGACTGGGCCTGATACAGCAATTCGGCGTGCTTGAACTCGGTCCATAGCCCCTTCACGGTCTCGGCCCGCTGTTGCCAGTCAATCCCCCCCTTTGAAAAAGGGGGGTTAGGGGGGATTTCCGAACCACCGCCCGCTTCAAATCCTCCCTGACTCCTCTTTGGGGAAGGGGAAACGCTGGCGTCGAGATAGGCAAGGTACGTTTTCATCCGCCAACCCTCCAGTCCTTGCCCGGCCGTGGCCAGTTTTTGTAGCTCGGTCCAGGACGGATAATTCTCGAACGCGGTTTCGCCGTGCTGGGTCAATGGCTCCCGCAACGGCGGGACGCCCAGCGCCGCGACCCATTCATCCATCAGCGGGCGCACCTTGGCCGGCCCGAAACCCTCGATCACGCCTAGTCCCAGCGGCTTCACCGCGGCTTCCTTGCCCTGCCAGGCCCCGGTCGCGTTATAGACCAGCCGCTGGAACACCCGGCTGTCGGCCACTTCCAGCAAGGGCGCGAAGCGATAACCGGTCAGCGCGTCGCGGGCGGTCAGGCCCGGCTCCAGCTTCCCGACGTCGACGCTGGCTGGTAACACTTGGGGTTGGCGGCCATCCTGTTGCGCCTTCTTCAGCAGTGCCCGCCCCCAGGCCAGCGGATCGTTCGGCGGCGCCGCAACCCCGGCCACGAACCGCAAATCCACGCTGGCCGGCTGGCCGGGCAGCAGATCGGCAATGCTCGCTTGCAACGCCATCAGCGCCGCCGCTGGTTCCTTACCGTGCAGGTTGTTCAATCGCGCCAGTTGCGCCAATTGTTCCAGCAACCGCTGGCCGGTGGCCGGGTCCAGTCCCAGCGCGGCGCTGGGGACCAGCGGAAACAGCGCGGTGGCGGCATAGCGATAGGCGCGGAAGAAACGCTGGCGATCCTCGCTCTCGGCATACGCGGCGCGGGGCAGAAACTGCGAATAGTCCATCCGGTAGCCGAACAGTGGCGAGGAGGCTTCGCCCGCCGCGCCCTGGACTAGCTGATATTCCGCCTTGGCCCGTTCGCTCAAACCATCCGGCTTGTCGACCAACAGCGCTTGCAACAGTTGCAGGAAATCGCGGTTGGCGGCGGTGGCGGGAGTATCAGGTTCGCTCGCCAGGGCCTTGAGCAGCGCCGCCGCCGCCGCGTTCAGCCGGGGCGCGATGGTTTCGGTCTCGTGGACCGGCAGGGTGTCCTGCCACAGTCGAGTCACGGCGTGGGCCAGCAGATCGACGGTGATCAGATCGCCGATGGCCAGCTCGCGGTTTTCCTCGTATAGGGCGGAAAAGCTCAGGGTGGTTTCCGGCGCGGCGCCGAGAACGCCGCTGAAACGGTCGAAGTTGGGATAAATTGGAGTGATACCGCCGCTTGCCAGCAGTGGCGCGGTAAGCAGCAGGGCCAAAGCACCGCCGCGCGCCAGATTGCGCCAAGGGCGGGATTTGCAACAGGGTGGAGGCCATAACATGGGGATTTCTCCAGTCGGGATTGGATGAAAAATCCGTCGTAACCATTCAGTCCCCCCTTTGGCAAAGGGGGGGAGGCGAATGCCTACGGTCCGTCATGAATTAGAAGACGGACGCGGGGGTTCGTTGAAACACAGCGGCCCGGACATTTTTTACCGAACGAGAAGCCGGGTCACGCACGCGAGAGACTCGCATATTGGTTACAATTATTGACCAAGCGAAGCAATGGGGGAGATCGTGGTGATGAGCGGGCGAAGTTGGAGGATCGGGTTGCTGATCGTGGCGCTGGCGGCGTTGGGCCGGCTGTCGGCGGCGGACGCGGCGGAGCGGGTGGCTTTGGTGATCGGCAACAGCCGTTACGACCACGCGCCGTATTTGAACAACCCGGAACGGGACGCGCAAGCCATCGCGGAGGCGTTGTCCGGATTGGGCTTTCAAGTGACCGGGCCGCTGTTGAACCAGGATAAAAGCAAGATGGACAACGTGCTCAGACAGTTTGGGCGGCGGGCGCGGAGCGCCGAAGCGGCGGTGGTGTACTTTTCCGGGCACGGGGTGGAAGTGGGCGGGAAGAATTACCTGATTCCGAAAGACGCGGTGCTGGAGCGGGAAGGCGACGCCTCACTGGAAACGGTGGCGCTGGACGTGGTGCTCGATCAAATCGGTGGGGCGAGCCGCTACCGGCTGGTGATTCTGGACGCCTGTCGGGACAACCCGCTGGCCAACAACATGGCGCGGGCCAAGGGCGAGAAAGCAGCGTATCGGGGGCTGGCGCCGGTGGAGCCGGGGGGGCAAACCTACGTGGCGTATGCGGCGCGGGCCGGGCAGCGGTCGCAGGACGGCGCGGCGGGCGGGCACAGTCCCTATGCGGCGGCGCTGCTGAAGCATCTACCGCGAACGGGTTTGCCGCTGGAACGGTTGTTTGGCGCGGTGTCCGACGAGGTGAAACGGACGACCAGCGGCGAACAGACGCCGTTCCTGTACGGCGAATTCGGCGCGGAGCCGATTTATCTGGCCGGGTTGGCCCCGGCGGCGCCAGCTTCTAGCTCGCCGCCCCCGGCGGCGGATCACGACCTGATCGCCTGGCAATCGGCGGAGAAATGCGGGACGGCGGCCTGTTTTCAGGCGTATCTGGACGACTACCCCAGTGGCCGGTACGCGAAGATGGCAAAGGCGCGGTTGAAGCCGGAACCGTCGCCTCGACCGCCGGCGACAGCGTCCACCGCGCCCGCGCCGGAGGAACGGCCTCCAGTGACAGCGTCCGCCGCGCCTGTGTCAATGGAGCGGCCCCGGCAGTCGTTTGAACCGGAGCTGGTTCCGATCAAGGGGGGCTGCTTCCAGATGGGCAGTCCGGCATCGGAGCCGGATCGAAGTGATGAAGAGCGCCAGCACGAAGTTTGCGTGAAGGCATTCGAGATCGGGGTGCACGAGGTAATGCAAGGGCAATGGCGAGCGGTGATGGGCAGTAATCCTTCTCGTTTCCAGCAAGGCGACGACTACCCGGTGGAGCTAGTCTCGTGGCACGACGTCCAGACCTACCTGAAAACGCTCAACCGGAGGACCGGCCAGAGCTACCGCCTGCCGACGGAAGCGGAGTGGGAATACGCCTGCCGGGGCGGGGTAGCGGGCGAAGTGTACTGTGGTGGCAATGACCTTGACCGGCTGGCGTGGTATGAAGGAAACAGTGGTCACCAAACTCACCCGGTTGGGAAGAAAGCCGCCAACGGGTTCGGGCTATACGACATGAGCGGGAACGTGTGGGAGTGGACCTGCTCGATGTACGACAAGGATTATGGCGGCGCGGAGCAGAAATGCTCTAAAGAAGATACAATAAACCCCCTGGCGGTGCGGGGCGGCGCCTGGAACTTCAACCCGGACTGGGTGCGTTCCGCCAACCGCAGCGGGGTCGACCCGACCGTCCGCGCCCACAACCGGGGTTTTCGCCTCGCCAGATCATTATAAGCCTTTGATCTTTTTTCTTTTTCCCTTTACTCCCGCGCGGTCTTTTCCGCGCGATTTTTTGGGGGGAGTTATCCACTGGATCGAACCACCCCGGCGCTACGCGCCACCCCTCCTTGGCTTAAGGAGGGGAAAACGCGCTCTGTTCCACGAGGTCATCGCCATGCGCTTTCCCTACGGTATTGCCGATTTTGCCGCGATCATCCGCGAAGGCTATTTCTACGTGGACCGCACCGACCGGATTCCCCTGATCGAGAATGCCGGCAAACAACTGTTGTTCCTGCGCCCGCGCCGGTTCGGCAAAAGCCTGTGGTTGTCCACGCTGGAAAATTACTACGACTTGGCGCGGGCGGATGATTTCGAGCGACTGTTTGGTGGATTAAAGATCGGTCAGAATCCGACGCCGCTACGGAATCACTACTTCGTCATGCGCTGGGATTTCTCGATGGTGGACCCCAGTGGCGACCTGGAGGCAATTCGGCATTCCCTGTTCAATCACGTCAACATCCGCATCAAGGACGCGGTGGTTCGCTATGGCGACTGGCTGGACGGGCGGGTTGATCTCCACCCCGACGATGCGCTGGCCTCCTTGCAATCGCTATGCAGCGTGATTTCCCAAACGCCTTACACGCTCTACCTGCTGATTGACGAATACGACAACTTCGCCAACGAAGTGATGGTCAGTCACTGGCGCGGCACGGATCGCTACCAGGAACTGGTTGCGGGGGAAGGCCTCATCAAGACCCTGTTCAAGGTGGTCAAGGGCGGAGCCAGCGGCAACGGGATCGACCGGGTGTTTATCACTGGGGTATCGCCGGTGGTCCTGAGCGACATCACCAGCGGTTACAACATCGCCAAATCGCTTTCACAACGGCCTGAATTCCAGGATCTGTGCGGGTTCACCGCTGAGGAAGTGCAGGCGACGCTGGCACGGATCGGGGCGGAGCAACACCTGTCGGCGGAGCAGATTGATGAAGCCTTTGCCCTGATGCGGGTCTTCTACAATGGCTACTGTTTTTCTTCCCGCCATCCGGCGCTGATCTACAATCCGACGCTGGCGCTGTATTTCTGGGAAGCGCTGGTGAGGGAAGGGCTCTATCCAGAACCGATGCTCGACGACAACCTGGCGATGGATCGGAACCGAATTCAGTACGTCGCCCGGTTGCCGCACGGCGAGGCGCTGGTGAATGCCGCGCTGGATCCCGCTGAACCGCTGGCGGTGGCGGAACTCTCCAATCGGTTCGGAGTGCAGGATATGCTGACCGCGCCCAGAGACCCGACGTTCCTCGCCTCGCTGCTGTACTACTTTGGGGTGCTGACCCTCGGCGGGCGGGATGAACTGGGCGCGCTCATTCTGACCATTCCGAATCAGGTGATTCGCAAGCTGTATGTGGAGCGATTGCAGGAACAAGTTCTGCCGGCCTATGACGACCAGGAGCAACGGTTGGCGATTTGTCGGCGATTTTACCGAACGGGCGAACTAGGGCCGCTGTGTGAGTTTCTGGAACAGCATTATTTCAAGGTCTTCGACAACCGGGATTTGCGCTGGAGCAACGAACTGGTGGTCAAGACCGCGTTTCTAGTGACGCTGTTCAACGATGCGTTTTACCTCATGGACTCGGAACCGGCGCTGGCGCGGCGCTACGGTGATTTGCTGCTGCGGGTGCGACCGGATATGCGCCAATATGCGTTGCTGGATCACCTGCTGGAATTCAAAGTCGTGAGCCTCAAAACGGCCGGGTTGACTAGCGAAGCCCTGCACGAGAAGACCCGGGTGGAATTGCGGACGTTGCCGGCTGTCGCGGAGAAGCTCCAGGAAGCGGAACAGCAATTGAGCGTCTACCGGGAGACATTGGAGCGGGAAGCGGGCGGCATGCTGAAGCTGCGGACGCACGCGGTGGTCGCTATCGGCCTGGAGCGATTGGTGTGGTGAGGGGAGCAAACGCGATGTTACGAGTGAGGACGTTGACGCGCCATGGCCTGCTGCTGGTGCTGCTGGCCGGGTTCAGCATGGCCAACGCCGCCGGACGGTTCGCCTTGGTGATTGGCAACGCGAGCTATGCCGAGCGGCCGTTGACGAATCCGAAGCGGGATGCTGACGCGATGGCGGCGTTACTGGGGAAACTGGGATTTACCACGGTCATCAAAGCCCCCGATCTGAAGGATGTGAAGGAATTCCGCGCCCAGGTCAACGGCTTTCTGGATCGGAGCGAGGACGCGGACGTGCGGCTGTTCTACTACTCCGGGCACGGCGCGAACTACGAAGACGACAATTACCTGCTGCCGACCGAACATGGCGTGACCCATGACTATGAACTGCCGAATCAGGCGTATTCGGTGAAGACGCTGCTGCGGGGACTCAAAAAGCTGCCGGGGATCAGCCTGGTGCTGCTGGACTCGTGTCGGGACGCGCCCTTCAGCGGCGATAAAAAATCGCTCTGGGATGACAGCAAGGGGATGAAACCCTTGCAACCCAACCAGGCGGGCGTATTGATTGGCTATGCGGCGGATCAGGGACAAACCGCCAGCGATAACTCCATGGGCGCGAATAGTCTGTACACCAAGCATCTGCTCGAACAGTTGAGCCAGCGGAAAGGGTTGCGCGAAATTCTGGCGCAGGTGCGGCAGGGGGTGTACGCCGAGAGCGACAACAAACAGTTCCCGATGACGGAAGACCGGTTGCTGGGCGATGTGTATCTGGCCGGGACGGGGTCAGCCTCGCCGCCGCCGGCGCCAGTCCCTCCACCCACCCCGCCGGCGTCGCCCCCGGCGGTGGATCACGATCTGATTGCCTGGCAATCGGCGGAGAAATGCGGGACGGCGGCCTGTTTTCAGGCGTATCTGGACGACTACCCCAGCGGCCGGTACGCACGGATGGCAAAGGCGCGGTTGAAGCCGGAACCGCCACCCCGACCGACGACGACAGCGTCCACCGCGCCCGCGCCGGTGGAACGGCCAAATCTGGTACTGAAACCCCGTCAAGCTTTGAAACTGGGCTTAATCGCTGAACTCACCGGCGATTTGCCCGCCGTGGGGGCGTCTTGCAAGAACGCCGCCGAAATGGCCGTCAAGGAAATCAACGCCGCCGGCGGCCTGCAAGTGGGCAAAGAGAAGATGAAGGTGCAACTGGTGGTGGAGGACAACGCCAGCAAAGCCGATCAGTCCGCCGCCGCCGCCCAAAAGCTCATCACCCAGGACGAGGTGCTGGCCATCGTCGGCCCCAACGCCAGCCGCTACGCGATTCCCGCCTCAGAAATCGCCGAAAGCTCCGAAACGGTGCTGATCGCCCCTTGGTCCACCAATCCCAAAACCACGCTGGACGCCGCCACCAACCAACCCAAGAAGTACGTGTTCCGGGCGTGCTTCATCGATCCCTTCCAGGGCGGCGTGCTGGCCAAGTTCGCGCTGGAGAAGCTCAAAGCCAAGAACGCCGCCGTGCTGTACGACGTGGCGTCCGACTACAACAAGGGCATCGCCGAGGTGTTCAAGGCCAACTACGAAAAGCTGGGCGGTAAAATCGTCGCGTTCGAGACCTATACCACCAACGACAAGGACTTTTCGTGGCAACTTGCCCGGATCAGGAACGCTAGGCCTGATGTGATCCTATTGCCGAACTATTACAGCGAAGTGCCGCTGCAAGTGCAGCAGGCCAAGCGGCTGGGCATCAACGTGCCCTTCATCGGCAGCGACGCCTGGGGCAGCAACGAGCTGCTCACCCTGGGCGGCGCCGACCTGAACGGCTACTACTTCAGCACCCACTATGCCGCCGACAACGCCGCGCCGGTCGCCAAGAAGTTCATCGAAGACTACGAAAAGGCCTACGGCGCCAAGCCGGATGACGTGGCGGCCCTGACTTACGATGCCTTCGGCTTGCTGTTTGGCGCGATCAAGAGCGCCGGCAAGGCCGACCGTGAAGCGATCCGCGATGCCTTGTCCACCCTGTCAAATTACCAAGGTGTGACGGGTGACATAAGGTTTCGGGCAGGCTCAGGTGATCCAATCAAGAGTGCTGTAATTCTACAAATCAGGGGGGGTAAATTTACCTTTTTTACCAACGCCAACCTGTAGAAATATTTTGGCTCTTTGGTATTTCTCGGTATTCCCGCGTTCGAGCAACGCCCGATGTAGCGACTTTTTGGACGTGTCGGCGTCCAGGTGCAGGCAAGGTCTAGACATGTCGCTCGGCCAGAGCGCGTTCGGCGGCAATGTAGGCATCAATTTCGGCCCGATGCGCCTCGTAGAACGCCAAGGCCTCGGCCACGCGCGCCTCGGGCAAGTCATATTCCGCCGCTGCCTGAGCCGGCGTCAGGTGTCCCTGACGCACGTCGATCACCAGCGTTTGCACCCGCAGGCCAGTCCCCCGAAGCACCGGCGCGGGAACCCCGGAAGCGCCGTACCGATAAACGATGCCCGGAAACCGGGGATCATCGGCCTGCTGCTTGAGCGCGCCCACTTTCTCGGCGACCGACCACAGGATGAACTGGTTGAGCGAGACCCCTTGACGGGCCGCCAATTGTTCCGCGTCGTGCTTCAGCTCGCCGGGCAAGTTCAAAGCATAGCGTGCCATATCGCCTCCATAAATTTAGACTGGAATCTGACTTTTCATATCTTATAAGACATCGTATAAGATGTCGAAGGATACGAAAATAGGAATCAATAGGCTGTTGAGGAAAGGGTCCACAATCCGATCCTGGCTCCCACACCTGGCGCGTGAACGAGAAACCGCGCTGGAGCGTGGTGTTGGAAAAGCCCCGCGTGTCCGTCAAGCCTTTATAAAAACAACGTTCCGTCGTCCCATCATCCATAAATCCCGAAAGGAGAGCCCACCCATGACCGCCACGCCGCAACCGCCGCTCGTCACCGCCGAAACTGGCCGACAGCCACCCGCCGACCGCGCCTTCGTGGCCCGCCGCTGATCCTCGCGCCAGGGAGACGCCACGATGTACGGAGCTAAATCTCTAAGGGTCGGCGCGCTGGGCGCCGCGCTGCTGCTGGCGGGAACCGCCCAGGCCGCCAACCGGGCGCTGCTGGTCGGCGTGGGCGCATACCAACACGCCAATTCCCTGCCGGGAATCGATATCGACATCAATATCATGCGGCAATGGGCGCCGCTGCTGGGCTTCACCGAGGTCGAGGTTTTGCAAGATCGGCAATCGACCTACGCCAACGTCCACGCCGCGCTGCAACGGTTGGTCGGCAACCTCGGCGACGGTGACCGCGCCCTGTTCTATTTCAGCGGTCACGGCGCGCAGTTCAAGGACACCAACGGCGACGAAGCAGACGGCAAGGACGAAGCCCTGATCCTGCACGACTCCACGTGGCAAGGGGACGAAGCCCGTAACGTGTTGCTGGACGACGAAATCGGCGCGCTGATCGGTGCGATGAAAGGCGGCGAATTGCTGATGCTGGTGGATGCCTGCCACAGCGGCACGGTGGACAAATCGATCTCGAACCGGGGCCTCGTTCCCTTGGCGGCGTCGAATTACGCACCGGCGACGACCGGCGAAGTGAAGGGTCTGGGCTACTTCGACATCCCGGCTAAAACCGTCGGCGCGGTCGAGCACGATCCCAGCCGTCGCGATCCACCCGCCGGCGCCCGCTATGTGGCCATCAACGCGGCTCGGGACGACCAGCGCTCCCGCGCGTCCAGCAACGGCAGCTATTTCACCCTGGGCCTGAACGAAGCGTTCAAGGCCGCCCAATCGCCGTCCAATATCACGCCCCAGGCATTGCGCGATCGAGCGGTCGCGTTCATCCAGACCAACGTCAAACCCAAGGAGAATCAGTTCACCCCGCAACTGCAAGGCAATCCGGAACTGTTCAAGAAGGACCTCGCGCTGGTTTCCAACACCCGCGAGAATCCACGCGGGGAGTTGTGGACGCAGTTCGAGGAATTGCTAGCCCCGTATGGCGATTCCGGGATGACCCTGGCCACCGACCAGGGCCAGCGCGTCAAGATCGGCCAGTGGTACACCCTGCAACTGCAACTGCCGCCGGATCGAGGCGGTTATCTCAGCGTGGTCGCGGTGGACAGCGGCAGCGAGGAGGCCACCGTGCTGTTTCCCAACGATTGGATGGCGGAAACCCGGTTTGAAGCGGGCGCCGCGGTGAAGCTGCCGCCCTCGGATACCGCCAACTGGGGATTGAAGGCCAAGGCGCCAGCCTCGACCACCCTGATCGTCGCGCTGGTTACGCCCGAACCGCTGGGACTGCATGAAAAGGGCATTCGCGAGAGCCGCCTCGATCCCAAGCAAAAGGTTTTTGCCCGTTTGTCGCCGGCGGGCCTCTGGGCGGCGAAAAGCGTGCGTTCCACGGCGGCGGAAGCCAAGCCCGCCGTCGGCGTGGGCGGCAAGGCGGCGGCAGCCAAGGTAATCGTCGAGTTTCACCCGTGATGCCCGTTACGGGGTAGCCCTGCAAGGCGGGTGATCCATCGGGCATTCCCCCCTTTAGCAAAGGGGGGTTAGGGGGGATTTGATCCGGTCGGGCCGAGCGAAACCCGAAATCCCCCCCGGCCCCCCTTTTTCAAAGGGGGGAGTCAGCGGTTACATTGCACTTTGGTTACAATCATTTCCCATGCGGAGCAACAAGGGGACGGCGGTGATGAGCGCGCGAGGTTGGAGGGTTGGGTTGCTGATCGTGGCGCTGGCGGCGTTGGGCGGATTGCCGGCGGCGGACGCGGCGGAACGGGTGGCGCTGGTGATCGGCAACGGCAACTATGCCCATGCGCCCCGCCTGAACGCCACGGAACACGATGCGAAGGAAATGGCCAAGGCTTTGACCAAACTGGGTTTTCGCGTGACCGGGCCGCTGCTGGACCAGGACAAGACCGAGATGGAAACGGCGCTGGGGGACTTTGGCGAACAGGCGCGAGGGGCGGCGGCGGCGGTGGTGTACTTTTCCGGGCACGGCATGGAAGTGGGAGGGACGAACTATCTGATTCCGGTGAACGCCAAGCTCCAGCACGAGAGCCGGGCGCTGTTGGAAGCGGTGCCGCTGGAGGTGGTATTGACCCAGGTCGGCGGCGCGCGGAACTATGGACTGGTGATCCTGGACGCCTGCCGGGACAACCCCTTGGCCAATCAGATGCGCCTGGCGGATGGCCGGACCAAGGATTGGGTGGGCAAGGGCCTGAAGCCGGTGGAGCCGAGCGGTCAAGTCTATGTCGCCTACGCGGCGAAAGGCGGAACGAAGGCGCAGGAAGGGCGCGGCCCCAACAGCCTGTTCACGACGGCGCTGCTGAACTATCTGCGGAATTACCGCCAGGACCCGCTGCCGTTATCGAATTTGTTTGGCGCGGTGCGGGAAGACGTGCTGGAAGCTACCACCAGAACTCAGGAGCCGTGGTTGTATGGCGCGTTTGGGCGTAAGCCGATCTATCTGATCGACGCCGCGCCGACCCCCACGCCGACCCCCACGCCGACCCCAGCGCCGGTGGCCAGCGCCAGCGTACCGTCGCCCTTCCGGCCCACGGTGCCCGACGAAGCGCCGCCGGAAGGCAGTCGCCCACAACCGGGCCAGGTCTTCCGGGACACCCTGAGCGACGGGACACGGGGCCCGGCGCTGGTGGTGATCGGGGCGGGGGAGTTTTGGATGGGTTCGCCGGAGAGCGAAGCGGGGCGGGAACCGGTTGAGGACGCCGGGAGGGAACGGCGGCATCGGGTCAGGATCGAGCGCGCGTTCGCGCTGGGGCAGACGGAAGTGACGGTGGGGGAATTCCGGCGGTTCGCGGACGCGACCAGGTACCGGACTGAGGCCGAACGCGATGTGGGCGCGAAAGGCTGCTATGCGTACGATGCTAAGAATGATAAGTGGGACTGGCGGGCGGGGTTGAACTGGCGGAAGCCGGGTTACGAGCAGACGGACAGCCACCCGGTGGTGTGCGTCAGTTGGAACGACGCTAACCGGTATTTGGGGTGGTTGACGAAGGAGACGGGTCGGAACTACCGGCTGCCGACGGAAGCGGAATGGGAATACGCGGCGCGGGCGGGAACGACAACGGCGCGGTATTGGGGTGATGGAGTGGATGCTTCGGCGTGCGGTTACGCCAACGTAGCGAATAAGGAGCATGGTTGGTCAACAGCTTTTCCCTGTAGTGACGGCTACGAATTCACGGCCCCGGTGGGCTCATTTCAGCCGAACGGCTGGAAGCTGAACGACATGCTGGGGAACGTGTGGGAATGGACGTGTTCGGCCTTTGCCAAGGAGTACGATGGCTCGGAGTCGAAATGCTCTAAAAAAGATACAACCGGCCCCCTGGCGGTGCGGGGCGGCGCCTGGAACGACGGACCCGCGTGGGTGCGTTCCGCCAGCCGCTTCAGGGACGCCCCGGCCGACCGCTTCAACGGCCAGGGTTTCCGCCTCGCCAGATCCTTATAACCCTTTGATCTTTATTCTTTTACCCTTTACCCCCGCGCGCAGCGCGGGCGATTTTTTTGCCAAAGTTATCCACAGGTTTGTTCTCTGGCGCCCGGTCGGTCTTTATTAGGCGATTTCCAGAAAAAAACGGACCTGCTTGGCTGCGGAATGGAGCGTCGCCGTTTCCCCCCTTTAG
>ERZ761602.3882-NODE-3882-length-20231-cov-12.614988_pt1 | contig 20231 bp, 19 predicted proteins | sample MGYA00512165_ERZ761602 | MGnify/ENA primary metagenome ERZ761602 (study PRJEB28899, sample SAMN02445085) | bioreactor sludge metagenome | biome: EBPR sludge; isolation source: Thorneside wastewater treatment plant | place: Australia: Brisbane, Thorneside... | reverse complement strand
TCATCATAAAGTGCAATTACTTTATCTAAAGGGTTAAAAGTGCATTGATTGTTTAAAAAATTAGTCCCATGACTACTATCATTAAAAGTATTAAAGAAATTAATTGCCGCTTCTTCAGAAAAGCTTTTTATAGCTTCAGCAGTAACTCCTAATTCTTTAGCAATTAACTGTAATTTTTCTTCATCTACAGTCTCACTACCCTCAATGTTTGAAATGGTCTGTTGGCTCACGCCAATAGCCATAGCCAACGCTTCTTGTTTCATTCCACGTAATTCTCTAATACGGCTAATGTTTCGGCCAATATGTTTTGGTTTTGTCGTCGTGTTCATAATTCAAAAATATAAAAATTAGTAGTAAAGTCCGGTTAGTAAAATACAAATCGCTCTTGTATCAAACAAATAGCCATCAGGATTCAGCTGTTAGCCAGTTAAGGTTGTCTACACAAAAATAAACTTTTTTCATTCAACACAAACCTTTACCCCCACCAAAATTTCAAAATCTAACAAGTAATCCCAATTTCACAATGCTTTTCTCCTACCTACCATCTTCCATCCCACTTCACATTTTCAAATTGTCAATTTGACACATTCTCAAATTGTCACATTGCCTTTTCCTCTATACCATCGCCCTATCCGAAGTATGGATAGTGTATGAGTAGTGTATGAAAAACATTATGTCAAATAGCAGTAAAATCCGCTTAACGAAACAATATCTTGCATCCTGGTCAAAGGGTGAATTACCTTTTTTGTCATACCAACACGAATTATAGTTAAATTAATAAAAGTCATACAGTATGAGATTCCTCCTTCGTCGGAATGACAAGATTGTGGGGACACTGCCACTGAAAACTGTGACTGAGACTGCGACTGAAAACTGTGACTGTGACTGAGAACTAAAAAGAGATTCCTACGGAATGACAAGATTGTGGAAAACTGCGACTGAACACTAATAATTCAACAACTCTTCTATCTTAGCACGAACCTTATCCACATTTGGAATCATCGTAAATTCTAACGTGCTATTCAACGGAATTGCAGGCATATTTTCGGACCCGATGACCATCACGGGTGCATCGAGGTGTTTGAAACATTTTTCCTGAATGAGTCCGGCTAGGCTGCGTGCAAACGAATTATTGGTGGGTTCTTCGGTGACAACCAAACACTTTTTGGCTTTTTTAACGGATTTGAAAATGGCTTCTTCATCCAACGGATACAACGTTCGCAAATCGATGATTTCGACTTGATTTTTGATGTCAGATGAAGCATTTAACGCCCAATGTACGCCCATTCCGTATGTAATAACAGTCATTGTTTCAGCCGTTTCTTGTTCCCAGATTTCTTGAACAATATTGGCCTTTCCGAACGGTAAAATATAATCTTCGCTTGGCTCGTTTACGCGGGCAAAATCGGTTCCTTTGACTTTGCTCCAATACAAACCTTTGTGCTCCAAAATCACCACCGGATTCGGGTCGTAATAAGCTGCTTTCATCAAACCTTTTAAATCTGCACCGTTGCTTGGGTAGGCGATTTTGATTCCGCGAATGTTGGTTAACACACTTTCTACCGAGGACGAATGATAAGGGCCGCCACTTCCGTAGGCACCAATAGGCACTCGCAAAATCATACTTACAGGCCATTTTCCGTTGGATAAATAACACGAACGACTGACTTCAGTGAACAATTGATTTAATCCCGGCCAAATGTAATCGGCAAATTGCACCTCAACAATTGGTTTTAAACCAACGGCTGACATTCCAACCGTTGAACCGACGATAAAGGCTTCTTGAATTGGGGTGTTAAAAACGCGTTCGTCGCCAAATTTCTGTGCTAAAGTTGCTGCTTCACGGAAAACGCCGCCTAAACGTCCGCCCACATCTTGTCCGTATAACAAACATTCAGCGTGTTTTTTCATTAATTCTTCTACGGCAAATAAGGCACAATCGACCATCACGACTTTTTCCTCACGGGATGGATTTCGCTCGCCTCCTTCTTCAGTGATGGGCGTTGGTGCAAAATCGTGTGTGAATAAATCTTCGGGTTTTGGGTCTTCTGCTTGTTGTGCTTTGATAAAATCCTCTTGGACAGTGGCTGAAGCCACCGCCAATTGATTTTCAATTTCTTGTTGTGTGATTCCCGCTTCCACCATTTGCTGAATCAAAACCGGATAAGGATCACGGGATTTTGCTTCTTCCAAATCGTCTCGGTACCATTCCATCCGAACGCCGGAAGTATGGTGATTTAACAACGGAACTTTGGCGTGAACCAAAAACGGACGACGTTCTTCACGAATGGTTTTGACCACTTTTTCAAGAGCTAAATAACTTTCGGTGAAGTTTGCTCCGTCTATCGATATGGCTTCGATTCCGTGAAAACCTTTGGCATATTCAAAGGCATTTTGAGCTCGGGTTTCTGCCGCATTGGCAGAAATATCCCAGCCGTTATCTTGTACTAAATATAAAATAGGTAATTGCTTTAAAGCTGCCATTTGAAAGGCTTCGGCAATTTCGCCTTCAGTTACGGAAGCATCGCCTAGCGAGCAAACGACAATTGGTTTTAGCTTATTGTTCTCTTGAATTCCTGTATTTTCTTTATACCAGAAACCCATCGCAGCTCCGGTGGCAGGAATGGCTTGCATTCCGGTTGCAGAAGATTGGTGTGGAATTTTCGGTTTGTCAACATCTTTTAAACTTGGGTGGCAATAATAGGTCCGACCTCCTGAAAACGGGTCGTCTTTTTTGGCCATTAATTGCAACATTAAATCATACGGACGCATTCCGATTCCGAGTAACATTGCATCGTCACGGTAATAGGGAAATGCATAATCTTGTGGCAATAAATGCATCGCCATCGCAATTTGAATGGCTTCGTGACCGCGTGACGTGGCGTGAACGTATTTGGAAACAATTTTGAAATTATCTTCATACAATTCAGCCATCGTTTTGGCGGTTGCCATTGTTGAAAAGGCTTTTTTCAGGATATTTTTTTCTAACATTTTAATCTTTTTTAAACCTGAAAGGTTTAGGTTTATTACTTCGCTTCAACAATCCAACCGAATCGGTCTTCTTCTTTTTGAAGTTTTATAGCGTTTAGTGTATCATTTACCATTACAGAAACCGGATTGCTTTCAGGGAATTTGATAGTGAAATCGTTGTTGCCAATTTCTTCAATCATCGCAATTCCAACGGCTGTTCCTGTTCCGAAAGCTTCTTCTAATGTTCCGTTTTTTGAGGCTTCAATGATTTCGGAAATTTTAATTGGTTTTTCGATTACTTCAAAGCCTTTGGAACGCAACAAATCAATTACACTCATTCGAGTAATTCCTGATAAAATAGAACCACTCAAATCCGGGGTGATGAATTTACCGTCAATTTTAAAGAAAATATTCATTGTTCCAACTTCTTGGATGTATTCAAAATCGTGAGCATCTAGCCACAATACTTGATCATAAGCTTTTGCTTTAGCATATTCGGTTGGACGAATAGCGGCTGCATAATTTCCGGCTGCTTTGGCTTCTCCTGTTCCGCCATTCACGGCACGAACATATTTTTTCTCTGCATATAATTTAATTTTTCGACTAAAAAATGGTCCGGCTGGTGAAGCAATTACCATAAATTTAAAACTAGTTGCGGCACGCATTCCAATGAACGGTTCATCGGCATACATAAACGGACGTAGATATAAAGCACTTCCTTCTTTGGTTGGAATCCATTGTTTTTCTAATGCGGTGAATTGTTTCAAAGCTTCTACGAACATTTCCTCCGGAAAAGACGGCATTCCCATTCGGTTGGCACTAAAATTTAACCGTTTTGCATTTTCATAAGGACGGAATAACAAAGGAGTTCCATCTTTTCCCAACGTGGCTTTCATTCCTTCAAAAATAGCCTGACCATAGTGCAAAGCCATTGCGGCAGGGTGAGTTGGAATGAGCTGTAACGGTTCAATTCGCGGATTTTTCCACTCGCCGTCTTGATAATCGCAAACAAACATATGATCGGTGAATTTTTTTCCCATCACGATGTTGTTTAAATCAACTTCTCCAACGGTTGAATGTGCTGCTTTTGTTACTTTAATTTCTGTCATTACTTCTTGCATTGTGTTTATGTTTGCTCTCGATTCAAATTATGAAAAGAGAAATTATATTTTTGTATTACTATCAAACTGCTCTAAATAATCGCCAACTCTTTTTAAGAATGATCCTCCTAAAAATCCATCCACTACTCTATGGTCGAAGGATAAAGATAAAAACATCATACTTCTGATGGCAATTTCATCTCCTTTTTCTGTTGTAATTACTTCCGGTCTTTTTTTGATGATTCCCAACGCTAAAATGGCGACTTCCGGTTGATTAATGATAGGTGTTCCCATTAGACTTCCAAATGTTCCGACGTTGGAAATAGTGAATGTACTTCCTTGAATATCTTCGGGTTTCAGTTTATTATTTCGAGCGTTCTCTGCCAACTGATTCACTTCTTTGGCAATGGAAATGATGTCTTTTTCATTTGCATTTTTTACAACAGAAACAATTAAATTTCCGGTTGGTAAAGCTGTTGCCATTCCGATATTGATGTCTTTATGTACAATGATTTTATTTTCATCAACTGAAACATTGATTAATGGAAAATCCTGAATCGCTTTTGCCACCGCATCAATAAAAATGGGTGTAAATGTTAGTTTTTCGTCGTATTTCTCTTGAAATTTGTCTTTATTTTCATTTCGCCAATTCACCAAATTTGTCACATCAGCTTCCAAATAGGAGGTTACGTGTGGCGAAGTTTGCTTGGAATATACCATATGATCAGCAATCATTTTTCGCATACGATCCATTTCTACTATGTAATCTTTGCCTTCAGTGAAATTAATTTTGGGTTTGGGGAAAGTTGATTGCGGGTTGCGGGTTGCGGGTTGCGGGTTGCTTTGAATCGGGTATTTTCTGTTTTTTAGGTAGTTGAAAACATCGCTTTTTTGCAAACGACCTTCTGCTCCGGAACCGGGAATCAATTGTAATTCTTCGATGGAAAGGTTTTCTTTTTGGGCGATACTTATTATTAAAGGTGAAAGAAAGGCATCAATGTTGCGGATTGCGGGTTGCGGGTTGCGGGTTGTCGTTTGCACCATTTTTTCTGCAACTTTCTTCTCTTCATTCTTAACCACCGAATTCTGAGTTTTGACTTCTGCATTCTGATTTGAATCAATTAATGCCAAAACAGTTCCTACATCTACTACATCATCTTTTTGAAAACGAATTTCTGTAATCACACCAGAAACAGGAGAAGGCACTTCGCTATCTACTTTGTCGGTGGCGACTTCCAAGAGGGTTTCTTCGGCTTCAATATAATCACCAACATTTTTTGTCCAATTGATGATGGTGGCTTCTGATATGCTTTCGCCCATTTTGGGCATTTTGAATTCAAACATATTTATTTGTTTCAGGTTTCAAGTTTTAAGTTTCAGGTTGCGGTAACTTGAAACTTTAAACTTGAAACAAAATTATTTCTTCTTAAATTCTTCTAATGTCTTATAAAATACTTCCTGCGTCGGACGATTTTCCGGTATTTCTCGCAATGGCTCAACTTCTTTCAATGAATCGTAACATTCTAATGGCAATTGCTGATACAATGCGGTTCCTTTAGTTTTCCAATCAATCATTTCATCGGAAACATCTTTGATAATGACTGCCGGATTTCCAACAACCATTTTGCGATTTGGAATTTGCGTTCCTGATTTTACAAATGCTAATGCTCCAATGATGCATTCGTCACCCACATTGGCATCATCCATGATGACCGCATTCATTCCTACCAAACAATTTCTACCAATATTGGCTCCGTGAATGATGGCTCCGTGACCGATATGTGCTCCTTCTTTCAAAATCATTGACTTACCCGGAAACATATGAATGGTACAATTTTCCTGGACATTACAGCCGTCTTCTATGATGATTTCACCCCAATCGCCACGAATTGCTGCTCCGGGACCGACATACACATTTTTACCGATAATCACATTGCCGGTAACCGCTGCTAGCGGATGAATAAAACTGCTTTCGTGTATGACGGGGATGAACCCTTTGAATTCGTAGATCATAATTTTTTGTTTCAAGTTTCAGGTTTCAAGTTTCAAGTTCTACAACGTGAAACTTGAAACCTGAAACTAATTTTTAAACTTCTTCAATGTTTCTTTTGTGAAATCTGACAAAACTAAACGTCCGCTGATGGCGGCTCTTTCGGCTAATAGATTATCCCAATCGTCGGTGCCTCGCCAGAAAATCTTTTTCATTTCCAACATTGCTTCCGGATTATAGGTACAAAGATGTTCTGCAAATATTTGAACGGCTTCGTCTAATTCTTCGATGGTTTCAAAAACGGAAGCGTACAATCCTTTTTCTCTTGCCCAATTGGCTTCGTAAAAGGTGTTGGCATCAATGGCGATTTGTGACATCGCTGAAACACCCATTTTACGTTCAATTGCCGGAGAAACTACAAATGGTCCGATTCCGACATTGAGTTCGCTTAGTTTGATTGAAGCAAATTTGGTGGCCATACAATAATCGGTTGCGGAAGCGATTCCGACTCCGCCGCCAACTGTCTTTCCTTGAATTCTTCCGATGATGAATTTTGGACATTTACGCATAGCGTTGATGACATTGGCAAATCCGGAGAAGAATTTTTTTCCGGTTTCGGCGTCGTTTATGGCGATTAGTTCTTTAAAACTGGCTCCGGCACAAAAAGTTCGGTCGCCACCACTTTTGAGGATGATGACTTTTACTTCGTCGTTGTTTCCGGCTTCGGTGATGGTGTTGGCTAAATCTTTTAATACATCACTTGGTAATGAGTTTTGTTCGGGATGAAAAAACTCGATGGTGGCGATGTTGTTATTTATATTTTGTTGTACGTATGCGTCCATATTTTTTTAAAAATTAAGGCTTAAAATTTTTAAACCATTAAGTGATTAAGATTCATTAAGTTCTCGTTCTAGCCCCGATAGCAGTGGAAAGCCTTTTGAAGGATTGTTGCATTTTTTCTTGGTAAAAAAAAGCGACCGGAGGAAGCTCTTTTTTTGCCTTAGAAAAAAGCAACAAGACAAAAAAGCTTGGAACGGATAGCGGGATTAGCTTCTAAAAAAATCATATATTATAAAATTCCAAATTGTTCAAAATGATGGTTCAAATGTTTTCGTTCCAGTAAATAGGATTCATATTTATTTAAATTTCCGAAAACCATATTTTTTTGAACGGCTTCTGGGTTTTCTTTGAAAAATGTTTTGTAGGCTTCTCTGGCTTCGATGAATTTTTGTTTGGCGGTGGCAAAATCGGGGTGGATTAAGTCTTCCAATTCTCCTTTTTTCATCGTTGGAAAAGCGGTTCCTTTTGGGAATTTATCGTAATTGTACAATGAATTGTGCACTTTATCCAAAATCTTTTCTGGCGTTGCAATTTCGAAATCTTGAATTTCACCCGACATAATTCTGTAACCGTGTTCCAAATGTTCCAAAAGGTGTTGCGGCGTTAAAATTCCCCATTGTGGTTTGGTGTTTTCGGTTAATTTATTCAGGCATTCAGCAATTCTATCATCGGTCATTTCGACAAAAACTTCTTGCTTTTTCTGAACCATTGTTAAAATAGTGGCGATGGCGACCAATTCGTTTTCAGCATCAAAAACCTCAACAAACCATTTTACAATTCCGCTAGGATGCTCGGCTGAAGCGACATCGCGTTCTATTTTTTGTTTACACGTTAAACGAACATAAACGGTGTCGTTGTGGTAGATGGGTCGTAAAAATCGGCATTCTTCGAGCCCGTAATTGGCAGCAACCGGTCCTTTGTTTGGATAAACGAATAATCCGGCGGCGGCGGCTAAAATGAAATAACCGTGAGCGGTTCGTTTTTCAAAAATGCTTCCGTCTAACGAAGTGATATCGGTGTGAGCATAAAAATGATCCCACGTTAAATTGGCAAAATTGATGATGTCGGTATCGGTGACTGTGCGTTTATGTGTTTTGAGCGACATTCCGGGTTGAATATCTTCCCAATGGTATTGAAACGGGTGTTGCGAAATTTCTTTGTAAGCCGAATTCGGTTGATAAATTCCGGTGATTTCCGTTAATGTGGTTGGAGAACCTTGAATGGCACAACGTTGCATATAATGTTTGATTCCACGAACGCCACCCATCTCTTCTCCGCCTCCGGCACGACCGGGTCCACCGTGAATCAAAAGTGGCAGTGGCGAACCATGACCAGTACTTTGTTTAGCATTTTCACGATTTAAGACCAAAATTCTTCCGTGGTGAGAAGCGGCATTTACTACATATTCTTTGGCGATTTCGTCTGAATTGGTTACGATGGAGGAAACCAATGAACCTTTACCCATTTGGGCTAATTCGATTGCTTCTTCTAATGTTTTGTATGGCATTATCGTTGAAACGGGGCCGAAAGCTTCTGTTTCGTGAACCGATAAGTTTTGAAAAGGTTTGTCTTCTCTCAATACAATCGGACTAACAAAAGCTCCTTTTTCATTGGCACCTATGATGTTTATTTTATCGAAATCTCCATACACGACCGAAGCCGTTTGAGACAATTCGTTTACTCTGTTTTTCAATACATCCGCTTGGGCTTTGCTTACTAAAGCTCCCATTCGAACTTCTTTCAATCTTGGGTCACCAATGGTTACTTTATCTAATGATTTTCCTAGAGCGATTTGAACGTCATCAATTAATTTTTCTGGGACAATCATTCGACGGATTGCGGTACATTTTTGTCCGCATTTCACGGTAATTTCGCTTCTGGCTTGGTTGATGAATAAGTCAAATTCCGGTGTTCCGGGAACTGCATCTTCACCTAAGATAGAGGCATTTAATGAATCTGCTTCCATTGTGAACGGAACGGATTCTTGAATAATTCTCGGATGAGCTTTTAATAATCTTCCTGTTGCGGCTGAACCGGTGAAGGTAATTACATCCTGACTTTCAACGGTATCAAATATATTTTTAGTTGTTCCGCTGATGAGTTGTAAAGCTCCTTCGGGAAGTATGTTTGAAGCGATGATTTCTTGTACGACTGCTTCGGTTAAATAGGCGGTTACCGGAGCAGGCAAAACTACTGCGGGCATTCCGGCCATCCAGTTGACGGCACATTTTTCTAACATTCCCCAAATTGGGAAATTGAAAGCATTAATGTGAATAGCAACACCTTTTTTTGGTACTAATATATGATGAGCCATAAATCGGCCGCCTTTTGACAAATCGATAGGGTCACCTTCTACGTGATAGGGTTGGTTGGGAAATAATTTTCGTAAGGATGCGTTGGCGAATAAATTTCCAAAACCACCTTCGATGTCAATCCACGAATCTACGCGGGTTGCTCCGGTGCGGTAACTGATTTCGTAGAATTGTTCTTTACGTTTGGTTAAATACATTGCCAAACTTTTTATCATATTTCCACGTTCTTGAAAAGTCATTTTGCGGAGTTTTTCTCCTCCTTTGGTTCTTCCGTAATGCAAAATGGCATGAATATCTAATCCTTCTACGGTTGTGGAAGCGATAAATTCTCCTGTAACGGCATCGAATGAAGGAATTCCTTCGCCGGTTCCGGTGGTCCATTTTCCGAGGACGTAATGTTGTGTTTTGTTCATATTTTCAACATTTATTTTTTTTTTGAACCATTAAGTAATTAAGGTTCATTAAGTTTTAAGCTCTTTCTATGATGGCTGCATAACCTTGTCCGACGCCAATACACATTGTTATTAAGGCATATCGTTTTCCGGTTAGTTGCAATTCTAAAGCGGCGGAATAAGCAATTCTCGCACCTGTCACACCCAGCGGATGTCCGATAGCAATCGAACCTCCGTTAGGATTTAATCGAGGGTCGTTGTCGGCAATTCCCCAAGCTCTGGTGCAGGCTAAAACTTGTGCAGCAAAGGCTTCATTTAGTTCGATAATATCCATGTCTGCTAAAGTTAAACCGGCTTTTGCTAATGCTTTGTTGGTGGCTTCAACAGGACCGATTCCCATTATTCTAGGCTCTACTCCTACCACTGCTGAGCTGACAATTCGGGCTAATGGTTTGAGGTTATATTTTTTTACTGCTTCTTCGGATGCGATGATGGTTGCGGCTGCTCCGTCGTTTAAACCTGATGCGTTTCCGGCTGTTACGCTTCCTTCTTTTCTGAATGCAGGACGAAGTTTTGATAATCCTTCTAACGTTGAGTTAGGTTTTACAAACTCATCTTTTGAAAATAGGATTGGATCGCCTTTTCGTTGCGGAATTTCAACAGCAACAATTTCTTTAGCCAAACGACCTGATTGTTGAGCGGCAGCGGCTTTCATTTGACTATTGTAGGCAAATGCATCTTGATCTTCTCTTGAAATGTTATATTTTTCAACTAGGTTTTCTGCGGTTTCTCCCATCGCATCTGTTCCATATTGTTGATGCATTTTAGGGTTGATGAAACGCCAGCCAAAACTGGAATCATACATTTTACTATCAGTTCCAAAAGCGGCAGATGGTTTGGAGACAACTAATGGTCCGCGAGTCATATTTTCGATTCCGCCTGCAATAAAAATGTGACCGTCTCCTGCTTTTATCGCTCTGTTGGCGTGAATTATAGCTGATAATCCTGAACTGCACAAACGGTTTACGGTTTCACCCGGAACTGAATGCGGTAATCCGGCTAATAATAACGACATTCTGGCCACATTTCGGTTATCTTCTCCTGCTTGGTTTGCACAACCCATAATGACATCGTCATAAGCTTCTTTTGGAATGTTTGGATTTTTTTCTACTACGGTTTTGATGACCAAAGCACCTAAATCGTCCGGTCGAACGGCTGATAAGGTTCCTTGATAACTTCCGATTGGAGTGCGGACTCCGTCTATGATGTATGCTTCCATATTGTTGTCGGTTGTCGGTTGTCGGTTGTCACTTTTTTGCTGACTGGTGAAAACTGACTTTTGTTTTATAATTTACTCTTTTATGGTTGGCTCTTTAGCCCCGATTGAGCCGGTAGCTCCCGTTTTTTAAACGGGACTAAAGGCGAAAGCGGGAAAACGGTTTACTGAAAAAGCCCGAGCCATTCGCTTCTAATTATTTTTATATTATTCCCACTCTTTTTCACTTCGGAATACTGTTCCTTTGAAAAGTGCGACTGTTTTTTCTTCTTTTTTTATTTCGATGGTATAAAACCCAAATTTATTTTTTAGAGCATTTTCGGTGGCGATGGCGATGATTGTATCGCCTTCTTTCAATGCTTCAATGTGATTGATGGACGTGTCGATGCTCACCGATTGACGACCGTGGGAATTGGCGGCAAAAGCTAAAGCACTGTCGGCCAAGGAATACGTGATTCCACCGTGAGCGATGCCGAAACCGTTGGTCATTTCTTTACGGATTGTCATTGATAAGATGCATTTTCCTTCGGAAACTTCTTCTACGGCGATGCCAAGCCATTGACTGAAGGCATCGTTTTGAAACATTTTATTTACAATTTCATTCGGTTTCATTATTTGAAAAAAGTTGTGTTTTCACGCTTCATTTTTCTTAAAATCGGACTGCAACGGTAGCGGTCTTCGTGGTATTCTTGATAGAGTTCGTCTATTTTATCGACACACCAATTGATTCCTTTTTCGTCTGCCCAAGCGAGTAATCCTTTTGGGTAATTGACTCCTTTGGTCATTGCATTGTCGATGTCTTTGGCGGAAGCGATGTTTAAAAAGAAAGCTTCGGCAGCTTCGTTAATGAGCATCACTAAAATTCTGTCAACGATATATTGCCCTAATTGGTTGTCCTCAGTTGGTTCTGGTAATTCTGAATTGTAATTATAGAAACCTCTTCCTGATTTTCTGCCTAAAAAACCGGCTTCAGAAAGTCGCTTTTGTGTGAAAGAAGGTTTGTATCTTGGGTCGAAATAAAAAGCCGTAAAAACAGTTTCGGTTACGGTGTAATTGACATCGTTTCCGATGAAATCCATTAATTCAAATGGCCCCATTCGGAAGCCGCCGATGGTTTTCATTGCCCAGTCGATGGTGGCGAAATCGGCTTTCCCTTCTTCATAAATTCGGAGGGCTTCGCTGTAAAAAGGTCGAGCTACACGGTTGACAATAAAACCGGGTGTATCTTTGGCAATGGCAACGATTTTTTTCCAGTCGGTGATGGTTTGAACGGTTTGTTCTAACACTTCTTGACTGGTTTGAATGGCGGGAATGACTTCAACCAATTGCATTAACGGAGCCGGATTGAAAAAATGAATTCCGATTACACGTTCCGGTTTTTGACAAGATGCGGCAATGGAAGCGATTGATAATGAGGATGTATTGGATGATAGAATTGTTTCGGGTGAAACATAATTTTCTAATTCGGAAAAGAGTTTTCGCTTGATGTCTAAATTTTCAACAATGGCTTCGATGACTAAATCGGAATGAGATAATTCGGCAAATGTGGTTGCGTACGAAATATTATTGATGATTCTGTTTTTTTCAGTTTCATCAATTTTTGCTTTTTCAACTAATTTGGTTAAGGTGTTTTCAAGGTTGATTTTACTCTTTTCCAATACGGTGTGATTGGTATCATAAAGATGAACTTCGCAACCGGCTGTAGCGGCTACTTGTGCGATACCGCTACCCATGGTGCCTGAACCGATAACTGCTATTTTCAAATTAGTTTCCATTGAATTCGGGTTTTCTTTTTTCAACAAAAGCGGTTACGCCTTCTCTGTAATCGTTGGATGAACTGGCTTCTATTTGCAAATCAGATTCTAATGCCAATTGATTTTCTAAATTATTTGTCATCGACTGATTTAATAATCTTTTGGTTAAACCGATGGCTTTGGTTGGCATTTCAGCTAATGTTTCGGCTATTTTTGTTACTTCTTCTAAAAATGATTCAGGAGAAATTACTTTGTAAACCATTCCTAATTTCTCTGCTTCAACAGCGGAAACTTTGTCGCCTAACATCATTAAAGCGGAAGCTTTTTGAAATCCGATTAATCGTGGTAGGAAAAATGTTCCGGCACTATCGGGAATTAATCCGATTTTGCTAAAAGCTTGTATGAATGAAGCGTTTTCTGAAGCTAAAACAATATCACAAGCCAAAGCAATGTTAGCACCAGCACCGGCTGCAACGCCATTAACCGCAGCAATAATTGGTTTTTCAATTGTTCTGATTTTTTGAATAATTGGATTGTAATGTTCTTCCAGAATTTTTCTGAAACCGGGATTTAAATCCGGATCGGTGACTTCTTTTAAATCTTGTCCGGCACAAAAGGCTTTTCCGTTTCCGGTAATGACGATGGCTCGAATGGAATTATCAGTTGAACAATCCGTTACTATTTTTTGTAAAGACAAAGCCATTTCACGGTTGAAACTATTGAATACGTCTGGTCTGTTCAAGGAGATGAAGGCTACTTTGTTGTTTATTTTTAATTCGATTGAATTGGTCATATTTTAATTTTCTTTTTTCGCAATCCCGATAGCTATCGGGAGCAGAGTCGCAAAACTTTGATGGGTTTCTATTTTAAACATTTGAAATAGTCAAATGGTTCTAAACAATCTTCGCATTGAAAAAATGCTTTGCAGGCTGTTGAACCGAATTGACTTACTAATTTTGTGTTGAATGAACCACATTGTGGACATTTTACTAATTTTTTATTTCCTAATAATGCTTCTTTGTCTGCTGTTTCGTTTAATGGTGAAGCGATTCCGTATTTTTCTAAAGCTAATCTTCCTTTTGGGGTAATCCAATCGGTTGTCCAAGCCGGAGAAAGTACTAGTTCTACTTTGGCTTCTAATCCTTTTTCTTGAAAGGCTTTGATGATATCATCTCCAATTACATCCATTGCCGGACAACCGCTGTAGGTTGGCGTAATTTGAACATTGACGATTCCATCTTGTAATTTGGCAGAACGAACGACGCCCATTTCCATTATCGATAGAACCGGAATTTCCGGATCGGAAACTGCTTCGAGGATTTCGAAAAGTTTTTGGTCGATATGTTGGATTTGTTCTGTCATTTTATTTAACCGCAAAGAATACAAAGGTTTTTCGATAAAGTCGTTATGTTTTTACCAAGTCATATTTGGATATGTGCGTTGCATATATTGTAATTCGGTTAGAATATAGCCCATATGTTCGCTGTGAATTCCTTGTTTTCCTCCTTTTTGGAAGTATTCAATGTTTGGTGTTTGTAATGTTGATTCTTCTAAAATGGTGTTTACTTTTTTATAAAAAGCTTCTTTTAACTGACTTACATCGACTCCGATTCCTTCTGAAACCATTGCTTTTTCAGCATTGGTTTGATGAAATAACTCTTCTGTAAAAACCCACAAATCATTGAGGGCAGTTTGGATTCTGTTGTGACTTTCTTCGGTTCCGTCGCCTAATCTTCTGATCCAGTCCGATGAAAAACGAGTGTGATAGGAAACTTCTTTAATGCTTTTTTTTGCTATTGCCGATAATGTTGCATCAGAACTATTCTGCAATTCTTGCAGCAACAATAAATGATACACATCAAATAAAAATTGTCGGCCGATGGAATAAGCAAAATCACGATTGGGTTGTTCTACCAAAAGGACGTTTTTGTAATCTCGTTCTTTTCGAAGAAAAGCGATTGTGTCTTCGGTGGCATCATCTCCAATTAGTTTGGCGGCATACTGATAGTAACTTCGCACTTGACCGAATAAGTCAAGGGAAATGTTGGTCATCGCAATGTCGGTTTCCAGACTTGGTCCGTGACCGCAAAGTTCGCCTAGACGTTGACCTAAAATCAATGAATTGTCGGCTATGCTGAAAATATATTGAACTAAATTGTTATTCATATTTTTTTATTTTACAATCTAAAACATAAAAAATTTAAACCATATAAGTCAATTAAGCTCATATAAGTTTAAAAGCTTTGATTTTACATGTGTTTTAATTCGTCGGGAAGTTCATAAAAAGTTGGATGACGATAGGCTTTGTCTTTTGCCGGTTCAAAAAGCTCTGCACTGTCTTCCGGATTGGAAGCGGTGATTTGTGCTGATGGAACGACCCAAATGCTTACGCCTTCCATTCTGCGTGTGTAGACATCGCGAGCATTTTCAAGTGCCATTGTTGCATCACTTGCGTGAAGGCTTCCGCAATGACGGTGTTCTAATCCGTTTTTACTTCGTATAAATACTTCCCAAAGAGGCCAGTTTTTCATTTTCTTTAAGTTTACGGTCGCAGTCGCAGTTTGCAGTCTGAATACTGAAAACTGTGACTGTTAACTATTTATATTGCTTCTTTAACTACTTTATTTTCTTGTTTTTCGGCGTAAGCCATGGCGGCGTCACGTACCCATTTTCCGTTTTCCCATGCATTTTTTCGGGCGGCGATTCGTTCTTTGTTACAGGGTCCGTGACCTTTTACCACTTGCCAAAATTCATCCCAATCGAGTTCGCCGAATTCGTAATGTTTGGTTTCTTCGTTGTATTTTAAGGTTGGATCAGGAATGGTTAAACCAATCATATCAGCTTGCGGAACGGTTTGATCAACAAATTGTTGACGTAATTCGTCATTTGTTTTGCGTTTTAACTTCCATTTCATTGATTGTTCAGTGTGAACGGAAGCATCGTCAGTTGGTCCTAACATCATTAGCGATGGAAACCACCAGCGATTAAGTGCATCTTGAGCCATTTCTTTTTGTTCCGGCGTTCCGTTTGCCAATGTCATCATAATTTGAAAACCTTGTCGTTGATGGAAACTTTCTTCTTTACACACTCGTACCATGGCACGTGCGTAAGGCCCGAAAGAAGTGGTAGTTAATGGCACTTGGTTAATAATTGCTGCACCATCTACCAACCAACCAATGGCTCCCATATCTGCCCACGTTAGTGTTGGATAGTTGAAGATACTGGAATATTTTGCTTTTCCGGAATGAAGTTGTTCGTATAATTCTTCGCGAGAAATTCCGAGGGTTTCGCAAGCGGAATATAAGTACAAACCGTGTCCGGCTTCGTCTTGGATTTTGGCTAACAAAGCTACTTTTCTTTTAAGCGAAGGTGCTCTGGTTATCCAATTTCCTTCGGGCAACATACCTACTATTTCGGAGTGAGCGTGTTGCGAAATTTGACGAATGTGTGTTTGACGGTATTTTTCGGGCATCCAATCTTTGGGCTCGATTTTTTCGTCGCGGGCAATTTTTGCGTCAAAGATTGCTTCTAGGTTTTTTACTTCGTGTTCTGACATAGCTTTTAATTTTTTAGTGGTTAGTTTTTGGCTAACAATTAAAATTTATTTTTTTACTTTTTGAACCATATAAGTCATATAAGTTCAAGTAAGTTTTTCTTTTTTTAACCATTAAGAAATTAAGGGACATTAAGGTTTTAATTTCTTGGGTTTTGGTTTACATTATTTTGTTTTTGGCACTTTCGTTTTTATGGTTTCCTTTTTAGCCCCGATTGAAGCAAGTAGCTCCGCCTTGGCGGACTACTGCGGAAAGCGGGAATATGGTTTACTGAAAAAGCCCGAGCCATTCCGCTTCTAAAAACTTTAAACGCCAAAATCGATTACGACTTTTTTGGAAGTGGGAACGGCTTGGCAACTGAGTACCAAACCTTTATCGACTTCGTTTTGATCGAGTGCGTAATTGACTTTCATTTCGACAGTTCCCTCGATGACTTTGCACTTGCAGGTGCTGCAAACGCCGCCTTTGCAGGCAAACGGTAGATCGGCACCGGCTGCTAAAGCTCCGTCGAGAATGTTGTCGAAATCATCGTCCATATCAAAGTGAAATTCCTTTCCTCCATCGATGATGGTGACTTCGGTTCCTTCAACTTTTTTCTCTATAATTTTATTGATTCGCTGTTTATCTTCTTCGGTTATTCCGCTGGTAAACAGTTCGAAATGTATTTTTTCTTTAGGCAAACCGGCTTCAATCAACTCGTCTTTTAGCAGATGAATCATATCTTCGGGTCCGCAAATGAAACATTCGTCGATGGACGGAACGTGGATGAGTTTGCTGGTGATGATTTTCATTTTTTCTGAAGAAAATCGGCCGTTGAACAGTTCTGCCGGACGGTGCTCTTTGGTTAAAAAATGGAAAATTTCAAAACGGTTGAAATAGGTGTTTTTTAATTGCTCGATTTCTTCTTTAAACACGATGGATTTTACGGTTCGGTTTAAATAAAAAAGTTTGAAAGTAGCGTTGGGTTCGAGTGCCAAATGTGTTTTGATGATGGACAAAATAGGCGTGATGCCGCTTCCTGCCGCAAAAGCAATGTAATTTTTGGTTTGGGTTGGATTGATTTGGGTGAAAAATGTTCCGCTGGGCGACATCACATCCAAACTATCTCCTTTTTTCAATTTTTCGTTGATATAGCTTGAGAATAAACCGTGGCTAATTTTTTTGACAGCAACTCTCCATTTTTTCTCCGTTGGACTGGAACACAATGAATAGGAACGACGCACATCTTGACCGTCAATCAAGGCTCGCAACGTTAAATGTTGACCTTGTGTGAATTGAAAATCGGTTTGTAATTCTTGTGGAATATCTAACGTGATGACGGAACAATCTTTTGTTTCCTTGTAGATATCGGCCACTTTGATGCTATGAAATTTTGCCATAAATCGAATTAATTAAAACTAACAACTGTTAGTTTACTATGCAAATTTAATGATTATTTTTTAAAGTTACGAAAACGTTTGAAAAAAAGATAAAGATTTGAAAATGATTAACAAAGTTAACGGTAAATGACTTACACAATGCCGTTCAGAAGCACTTGCGACATATTTTTTCGGAGGGTTGCTTCGTTTAGATTTTTGGATTTGTTGTACCAAAGGTAAAGTGTGCGAAGCGTTGAAAGTGTTGAAAAAACAATAACTTCGGGATTGATGTTTTGTAGTTCTTTGTCTTGAATTCCTTTTTTGATGATTTGGCGAAAATTTTGTTCATATTCTTCCCGCATTTTGATGAAATAATGTAATTCGTTGTCGGTTAAATGCATCCAATCGTTGTTTAGGCAAGCTAGTGCATCGGAATTTCGTAACGTAATATCGATGTGTAATTGAATTACTTTTTCGATTTTTTGGATGGAAGAAATGTCGGCTGACACAATTTCGTTCATCACATTCGTGAATTCTTCCGCGATTTCAATGACGATTAAAACCAGAATTTCTTGCTTAGATTTGATGTGATTATACAAGCTTGCCGCTTTGATATTCATCGCTTGAGCAATGTCTCGCATCGTCACGGCACTGTATCCTTTTTCTTTGAAAAGTTGTGCAGAAACGGAAATGATTTCGGTTTTTCGGTCAGTAATCTTCATAGAATTTCAAATATAAAGATTTTTTTGGATTGGGTAACTTTTGTTACGGAATGGTTTTTAGATTGTTGTTATTTTTGTTGAAGATTTAGAGCTAAAAAATTAAAAAAATCTAAATAATCAAAAAAAAACATTTTGCGTCTTTTTGAACCATTAAGGTATTAAGGTGCATTAAGTTTATATAACGCAGATTTGAAAACAAGAAAAATTTTAAATAAAAAAAATATGGGATTATTGAGTATGTTGGGTTTGGGTGGAAAACAGGAAAGTGTGAGCGATTTTATGGAAAAAGGTGCTGTGATTATTGATGTGCGAACGGTTGGTGAATTTCAACAAGGAAATATTAAGGGTTCGAAAAATATTCCGTTGAACACGATTTCATCAAAAATTGAAGAAATTAAAAAACTGAACAAACCGGTAATTGTTTGTTGCCAGAGTGGAATGCGAAGTTCTCAAGCCAATTCAATTTTAAAAAATAACGGCATTGAATCGATGAATGGTGGCGGATGGCAAAGTTTGGAACGAAAATTATAAATTTAGGTTTTAATTTTTTTGGATAAACCGGTTTGTGTCAAAACTGTTTCGCCATTGTACTCCAATTTCCAACCCATTGTGTTGGTTAGAATTAGTATTTTGGAAAGTTCGCTGATTAATCGGTTTTCGGCATTGGTTTTAAGTTTTGATTTTTCCATTTTTTTGGCGATTTCAGCTTTTACTTTCTTGTTAATTTTATTGTAATCGGCTGTACCAAAAGGATTAAATGTACTTTCGTCGATGCTGTAAAAATGAATATCGGGATTAATTTTCATTTCGGCTTCGGGAATATTTGTGATGGAAATGGTTTTCGTGGTTTCGTTGATATCGTATTTTATTTTACTTAAATCGTACGAAATTGTTATTTCTGCATTCACAACCATCAAGGCTTTCTTTTCAAAAGAAACCATATCCATAACATAGTTCTTTTGATCTTTGTATGTCATTACTTGCGAATACGTTCCTTCGGTAACGACTAATTTGGAGACATTTCGCAGTTGCTTTTCGATTAAAGCGGAATTGTATTCGATGGTAGAAGAATCTTTTTCTTTGGTAAAATACTGATAACCGAGATAAAGCAAAACACCAATAATGATGATGTAAATCAATTTTCCTGATCGTCCAATGGCTTGAATAATTGGAACTAACACATTTTTAAGTTGGGTTTCTGTGGATTGATTTCTTCTTGTAGCCATCGCATATAAATTTATACGAAGATAAAAATTTAAATCAACTTATTCGATTTGGCTTTTTGAATGGCTTCCAATTTATTGTGAACTTGAAGTTTCGTATAAATATTTTCGATGTGTTTTCGGACGGTCGAAGGCGAAAGTATCAAATTATCTGCAATTTGATTGTAATTTAATCCTTTTGAAAGTTGTTCCAATACTTCAATTTCACGCGGAGAAAGTTTGATTTCTTCTTCTTCGGTTTTGGCATCAAAATCGATTGGATTTCGTAATAATTTTAAAGTTTTTAAGGCAATTGACGGATTCATCGCCGCTCCGCCATTTAACGTTTCAATGATTCCTTGGTGCAAATCGGTTGGGTTGACTTCTTTGAGCAAATAGCCATCGGCACCGGCTTTGATAGCGTTAAAAATATTTTCATCATTATCAAAAGCAGTCAGCATAATGACTTTAATTTGAGGGTATTTTTGTTTGATGATTGCAGTGGCTTCGATTCCGTTGAGAACAGGCATTTCGATATCCATCAATAAAACATCAAGGTTGTGATTCTCGCCTAATTTGGTTAATAATTCAGCTCCGTTTAGTGCAGAAAATTTGATTTGAATATCTTCGAAAAAAGATAATTTTTCCCGAATGGCTTTGATTAAAAAACTATTATCATCAATTATGGCGAGTTTGATATTCATTTTGTTATAAATTAGTTTTACTAAACAAATGTAAAAATTCCAGTTTCAATTGAATAG
>ERZ761602.3881-NODE-3881-length-20233-cov-4.427892_pt1 | contig 20233 bp, 15 predicted proteins | sample MGYA00512165_ERZ761602 | MGnify/ENA primary metagenome ERZ761602 (study PRJEB28899, sample SAMN02445085) | bioreactor sludge metagenome | biome: EBPR sludge; isolation source: Thorneside wastewater treatment plant | place: Australia: Brisbane, Thorneside... | reverse complement strand
GAGCTGTTCATCGTCGGTAGCTACCTGCTGCGCTTCCACCAGGAAAAGCTCCAGGCCATGTCCTCGCGCGAGGCCACGGTGATGCGCGCCCGCGCGCGCGAGCCCGGCGTGGCGCGCTAGGCACTTCCCATAGGCCGCGACGGCCGTTCGCGCCTTCTTGTCGCCGCCGACCTGCGGTATTGTAGGCGCTTGTGAGGGCGGCGGCGGCCGCGGCGGAGGACTCCGGGAATGGCGACGAACAAGCCGGCCAAGGCGCCCGATCGCGGCGAACGGAGCGGACGGCGCAACCCCTGGCGCGCCGCGCTCGGCTATGGTCTGCGGTTCTTCGGCATGGCCGCCTATATCGGCGTCGCGGTCGCCATCTTCGCGCTCATCTACTGGCGCATGGGCGATCTCACCGGCCGCTACCAGAACAAGGCCGGCGACGCCGAGGCGGCGCTGCAGAGCTACGAGGATTCCACGCTGTTCATCAATCTCGTGCGCGCCAACCTCATCGTGCCGCGCGAATCCGACAGCGGCCTCGACATGGCGCCGCCCGACTACGTGCTCATCAAGCGCGCCGGCGGCGCGACCAAGGACGACGACGACGAGGGCATCAGCGAGGGCGAGCAGGAAACGCTGCTGAAGGCGCTCTACGATTCGGCCGCGGGCACGATCGTCCGCACGCAGGTCAATCTCTGGAACGGCACGCGCCGCATGGCGGCGGTGCGCGACGATCGCGCCGTCGCGCAGGAGGCGGCCAACCGGGTGCTGTGGAAGGCCGCGAGCGAAGGCGGCATCCCGAAGCCGCTCACCAATCTCGTTCCCGAGAGCTTCGGCTTCGTCAACAAGGACCAGATCCCGAAGGGGATGAGCGACTGGGTCGCCGTGGCGGGCGCGCGCGAGACCGAACGGCTCGTGTTCTCGACGAACACCGGCTCCTACTCGGGCGCGCTCCACGTGCAGGTGATCGGGCGGCCGGTGAAGGTGCCGCCCGGCGCGCGCGTCGACCGGCGCAGCTACGATTTCTTCGGCGAGAAGGGCGAGCTGAAATGGGCGTGCAAGACCGTGGCCGAGGCCGCGGTCGTCACGATGAACGTGCGCGAGAACACGCCGCTCGAGATCACCGTCGAGCCGGCCGCCAACTGCTCGCCGAGCGTATTCGGCCTCGCGATCAGCATGGCGGGCGAAGACCTCGCCGGGCGTCCGCGCCAGCGGCCCAAACGCAAGAAGGGGCCGCGCGCCAAGGACAAGGATCCCGGCGTCATCACGACCGGGACGATCGAGTGGACCTACAATTGGCGCCCGGTGGCGCGCGCGACGCCGACCGCCTCGCGCGCCGACAAGCTGTTCGTCGTCCGCACGGCCGACGGCGTGGCGCTCACCGATCCCAACGGCAAGGGCGCGCCGACCCAGGCCGCCAACGAGATGGGCCTCATCAGCCTGCTCGGCTACAGCCGCGCCGATTCGATGAGCATCATCGGGCTCTTGAGCGGCAGCAAGCTGCCCGGCGGCAACACCGAAGTGACGCTCACGATCGACAGCCGTGTGCAGCGCATCGTGCAGTCGACGCTGACCCACCACCTGACCCGGATCATCGACGGCAACCGCGGCGGCCGCGGCGGGCAGGGCCGCTTCTTCCACGAGCGCCGCGCCTCGATCACGCTGCTCGACGTCGACACCGGCGCCGTGGTCGCGATCGGTGGCTGGCCGCTGGTTCCGCTCGGCGCGCGGCCGTGGGACTACGTGTCGTACCAGATCACGAACCCCACCAAGGACCCGACGATGATCGCGTCGTGGCAATTGCTCACGATCGACAACACGCCGGGCTCGACCTGGAAGACGATCACGTCGCTGGCCACCGCGCTCGAGGCGTCGGATACCGCGTCGCGCCCCGACGAGGCGCTCGGGCAGATGATCCTTGGCATGGATCCCGCCACCTGGCAGCGGCGGCTTGGCATCCCGATGGGCGCGACGACGGTGCAGATCCCGGGATCGACGACGCGCTCGATCAGCAACATCGGCGGCGCGGCCACGCACACCAGCGGCCCGCTGCGCAACCCGATCTGCACCGATACGGGCCAGGGCGTGAACGCGACCACGCTCACCGTGGCGCTGGCGCTCAAGCATTCGTTCAACGTGTTCTTCGCGCGCATGGCGATGCTGCTCGAAGAGCGGCATGTGAACGAGTGGCTGCGCTCGCTCCCGAAGAACCCGCGAACCGGCAAGACGCTCAACGACGTGAAGCAGCTTCCGCCCACGCGCATGATGGTGCGGATGAAGCAGATCGGCATCGACTGGGAAGAGCCGATCAATCTCGGCGCCAATCTCGGCGACGCCCATCCGCTGATGCGCATCAAGGGCAAGAACACGTTCGACAAGCTGTTCGTGCGGCCGCCGCTCACGGCGATCACGAGCAACGTCAATCTGATGCGCGACAATCCGCCGTCGGCCTATCTGCCGGACTACATGCACCGCATCGCGCTCAACGGCATCGGCCAGGCATGGTCGGTCTCGACGATGCACGTCGCGCTCGGCTCGGCCACGATCGCCAAGGGCGCGCGCGTGCGGCCCTACATCATCGCCGGCTGGGGCCGCGAGCGGATCGGACCGCCCAAGACGCCGCCGGGCGAGAGCGACAACATCAATATCCGCCCCGATCTCCTCGCCGCGATCCGCCTCGGCATGAAGGCGGTGACCGAAGCGCCGGGCGCCACCGCCTCCGGCGTGTTCGTGCAGGAGCCGGTGATGGTCCTCGGCGAGGAGTACGCCAAGGTCAAGAACGGCGACATCGGAAAGCGCGTCGCGGCGATCCGCCAGGCCAACGCCAAGAATGGCGTGAATCCGATCTGGTGCCGCGCCTACGGCAAGACCGGCACCGCCGACCCCAAGAAGGGCGGCGGCTACAACTCGGGCTGGTTCACGGGCTGGAAGGAGCCGTTGCAGGCCGGCGGCCGCCGTTTCGCGATCGCGTGCATGGTGAGCCATCTCGACCATGCGTTCGGCGGCCCGCGCTTCGGCGGCGCGGTCTGCGGCGCGATCGTGCGCGACATCATGATGTCGCTCGAAACGATGGAGAATCCGGATCTGCGCGCCAATCCGGGCGAGGACGATCCGAAGCCGCAGCCCGACGCGCCCGAAGGCACCGAGGAAGACATCGACCGCGCGCCGCCGCGCAACTGAAACGGGCGGAGCGCAGCCAAGATCATGGGGTTCGAACGTGCATAATGGGCGGGCGGCGACGGCGGGAGTGAGACCGAGCGGTGCCGGATGGGCGGCCGTCGTCGGCTTCCTGTCCACGCTCGGCCCCGCGATCCTCGCCTATGCCACATTGATCGCCTGGGGCTGGCTCACCTGGATGGTCTTCCAGAACGCGCCGCCGGGAAAAATGGCCGGGCCGGTGACGGTCAGGGCGTCCGAAGGCCCGAAGGTGCTCGGCTATCTGGAGCTCGGCCAGCGCAGCGGGGCCAAGAGCGCCGCCGCCGAACACCTGCTCGTCGCCAATCGCGGCGGGCAGTGGTTCTTCGGCAACAAGTCGCAGAACAAGCGCGTCCTGCTGACCACGACGCGCTACGAGGCGCGCTTCGCCGAGCGCTGGACCATCGCCGAGGGCGACCGCATTTCGCTGCCTGGCGTCGAGCTCGAAGTGGCGAAGCTCTCCGCCGACAGCCTGACGCTGCGCGAGGCGAAGTCGGGCCGCGAGATCGTCTGGGACGGCAAGGTCGTTCCGAAGAACGAGCCGGTGACCGAAGTGTGCTCGAGCGGACTGCGGCGCGCGATCAACGGCGCGAAATGGTCGGTCCGCAACATGGTGCCGTCGAACCGGCCGGAGCTGAGGCTGTTCAGCGTCGGCGGCGGCGTCAACTGCTCCGACCGCTGGAAGATGGAGACGCTGCAGCCCGAGGCCGTGTTCATTTCCTGGCAGGCCGGGAAGTTCCTCGTGGCGCCGGGCACGATGCGGCTCGAGACCCTGCTGCAGCGCAAGAACGAGAAGGGCCAGGGCTTCGGCGACATCGTCGTCCCGCTCGACGGCGAACTGGGCCGCGTCGAGAGCATCGTCGTGGGCATCACGCGCTATCGCGTCGACGTCAAGCCGGAGCAGCTCACGCTCGTTCCGATCGTCAACCGCGTATTCTTCTTCGCAGACGAGATCGATCCGCCCAACAAGACGAACCTCAACTGGATCGGCGACGGCAACCGCTGGCTCGATTGGCTGCGCGCGCGGCTGTTCGCGATCACGCTCGGCCTCGCCGCCGCCGGCTTCGCGGCGTTCCTCACCTTCTACGTCTGGTTCCAGCGCGAGCGCGGCGTGGGCTCGCTGTTCCTCGCGCTCGCCGCCGTGGTGCCGCCGGTGCTCGGCATCTGGATCACCGGCATGCTCCAGCAAAGCGCCGGGCAGCCCGACCGCATCCTGATCGTCTCGGTCGCGATCGCGGCCTGGTTCTGGGCGAGCTTCGTGCTCGCCTGGGCGGGGCGCCTGCGCGGCTACTCCGGGTGGCTCTGGGCGCTGGCCACGATCCTGGCCGCGATCGGCATGACGACGCTGCTCCAGCTCGGTGCCGGATCGGACAACACGCGCTGGCTGCGCTTCTTCCTGAACCACGCGATGATCCTCTCGCTGTTCGGCTGGACGATCGCGATGCTGGCGGCGGTGCCGGACAAGCATTGGCGCCGGTTCTGGTCCGCGGCCTTCACGCGCGAGCATGTCTTCACGGCGCTCGCCCTGATCCTGATGGGAACGATGGTCGTCCAGTTCTTCATGGGCAGCGAGGAAGGCCTGTTCGGCTTCCAGCCGGTGGAGCTGGTGAAGATGACGCTGGTCGGCCTGCTCGCCTTCGTCGGGTTGCACATCTTCGAGACGCGCTCGCGCGAGGTGCGCGCCTACCGGCGCTCGCCGCTCACCTTCCTGATGCCGTACTTCCGCGTGGCGGCGATCTTCGCGCTGATCGTGTTCGCGATGGTGGCGGGCGTGCGCGACTTCTCGCCGCTCATCATCATGATCACGATCATCGGCTTCTGGCTGTGGAAGGTCGGCACCTGGCGCATGGAGCATTCCGGCCTGCGCTGGCTGTGGTGGTCGATCCGCCCGCTCATGATCCTCGCGGTCGTCGCGGTCGCCTATGCGGGCTACAAGGTCTATCAGAATCCCAGCATCCTGCCCGCGGCGGTTCCGAAGAAAGAGCGCATCCTCGTCTGGACCCAGCCGAGCTTCCACCCGCACACGGGATCGCAGGTGCTGGCGTCGATGGATCTCGTCGGCGAGGCGGGGTGGAAGGGCGCACGCCAGAAATGGCTCGACTCGTTCGGCCGCAACGGCGGCGTCATGGCGCTGCCCGAGGTGCAGAACGATTTCGTCACCGCGTTCCTCATCAACCGCTTCGGCGGCGCGGCCGGGCTCGTCCTGCTCGGCACCGAACTCGCATTCATCACGCTGATCTTCCTGCTGGGCGGCGCCGTCGAGCGAAATTTCGGACGCGGCGACTTCCGCGAGCAGCAATTGGGCGTCGTCTTGGGCTACGTGCTCTACGGCGCCGCCTGCATGTACGCCGCGCACTGGGCGATCTCGTGGGGCAATACGCTGGGCCTGCTGCCGGTGATGGGCCAGCCGATGACGTGGGTCACCGCCGGCACGTCGCACCTGATGTTCTTCGCGATGTTCGCGCTCACCGTGGCGCTGGTCAGCGGCTGGGTGCTGCGCGGCTACCTCGACGAGGTCAAGGCCAGCGCTATGCCGCTGAAGAAATAGCGCCGCTCCGGCGCGGCCGAACTCACGCCTCCGCGGCGCGGCGGTCCGCGAGCAGGCGGCGCAACCGATCGAGCGCGCGCTTCTCGAGCTGGCGCACGCGCTCCTTGCTCACCCCGAAGCGGCCACCGATCTCGCGCAGCAGCGGCGCCTCCTCGCCGAGGTGGCGTTCGGCGACGATGCGGCGCTCGCGCTCGGGCAGGGCCGCCAACGCCGCGGCGAGCCGCTCCCGCCACAGGCGCTCTTCGTCCGCCGCGATCGCGATCTCTTCGGGGCCGGGCGCGTCGTCGGCGATGGCGTCGGCCAGCGTCAGGTCGCTGCCGGGCGCGAGCGCGCCGTCGAGCGACTGGTCGCGCGCGCCGAGCCGCAGCGTCAGCCGGTCGACCGCGGCGGGCGAAACGCCGTAGCGCCGCGCGAGATAGGCGCGGTCTTCGGCCGCGAGATCGCGCCCGCCGCGCAGCAGGTGCGACAGCGCGAACATCAGCGATTTCTGCCGCGACGACGTTACGGTCCGCACCGCCGCGCCGTTGCGCAGCACGAATTCCTGGATCGCGCTCTTGATCCACCATTGCGCATAGGTGGCGAAGCGGACGTCGCGGCGCGGATCGAAGCGGTGCGCTGCCTCGAGCAGGCCGACATTGCCTTCCTGGACGAGGTCGGCGTGCGGCAGGCCGTGGCTGCGGTAGCGGTTGGCGATCTTGAGCACGAGCGGCCGGTGGGCGGCGACGAGCGCGTCGAGCGCGGCCGGTTCGCGCGCCTCGATCCAGCGGCCAAGCAGTCCCTTTTCCTCGGCCGCGTCCAGCAGCCTCGTGGCGGGGCTTTTCAAGCGGCTGCTCATGGCGATCGTCCACCCTTGCGCGAACGCGATTTCTACGCCGCGGGCGCCGCGCCGGATCAGACCGGCGGAGCCCGATCCATCCGCGGCCGGATGCCGTATAAGCGCGTCTGCACACGGTCATCTGGTTCATGTTCGACGCGCTGCCCGGGGCACGCCCCTACGACGATCACCGCCGCCTGCCGCCCGGCTCCGCCATTGCCGTCGTCGGCAGCGGCATTGCCGGGCTCTCCGCCGCGTGGCTGCTCTCGCAGCGCCACCGCGTGACCGTGTTCGAGGCGGCCGCGCGCCTCGGCGGCCACGCCAACACGGTCGAGGTGGAGGCGGGCGGGCGCCGCATCGCCGTCGACACCGGCTTCATCGTCTACAACGAGCGCACCTATCCGAACCTGACGCGGCTGTTCCGGCATCTCGGCGTCGCCACCGCGGCCAGCGACATGTCGTTCGGCGTGTCGGTTGGCGGCGGCCGTCTCGAATATGCCGGCGACCGCCGCCTCGCCGGCCTCTTCGCGCAGCGGCGCAACCTGCTGCGGCCGGGCTTCTGGCGCATGCTGGCCGACATCGTGCGCTTCTATGGTGTCTGCCGCGGGCTCGATTCCGAAGCGGCCGCGGGCGCCACGCTCGGCGACCTGCTGGCCGAGGGGCGCTACGGGCGGACGTTCCGCGACGCTCACCTGCTGCCGATGGGCGCCGCGATCTGGTCGGGCACGTTCCGCTCGATCCTCGACATGCCGGCCGCGTGCTTCCTCGCGTTCTGCCGCAATCACGGCCTGCTGCAGATCGGCGGCCGCCCGCAATGGCGGACCGTCGCCGGCCGCAGCCGCGACTATGTGAACCGCCTCGCCGCCGGCATCAGCGGCCCGGTGCACCTGAACGCGCCGGTGCGCGCGATCCGGCGCGGCCCCGACGGTGTCGAACTCGCGCTCGCCGGCGGCGGCCGCGCGCGTTTCGACCGCGTCGTCGTCGCCGCCCATGCCGACGCCGCGCTGCGCCTGCTCGCCGATCCGTCCGAGGAAGAGCGGCGCCTGCTCGGTGCCTTCGCGTTCCAGCCCAACCGTGCCATCCTGCACGCCGATGCCGGCCTCATGCCGCGCCGCCGCGCATGCTGGTCGAGTTGGAACTACCTCGCCGACAGGCCCGGCGACGACGAGGCTCCGGTGTTCGTGACCTATTGGCTGAACCGGCTGCAGAACCTCGGCGCCGCCCCGCCGTTGTTCCTGTCGCTGAACGCGGCGCGGCGCCCGCGCGAGGAGACCGTGCTGGCCGAATTCACCTACGATCACCCGCAATTCGACGGCGCCGCCATCGCGGCCCAGGCGGCGCTGCCGCGCATCCAGGGCGCGCGCAACACCTGGTTCTGCGGCGCCTGGACCCGCTACGGCTTCCACGAAGACGGCCTGGTCTCCGGCATGGCGGCTGCTTCGGCGCTCGGCGCCGAGGCGCCGTGGCTCGCGCCGGCGACCGCAGCCGCGGCCGCGGCGCCCGCGGCGTCGCTCGCCCCGTTGCCGGCGGCGGCCTGATCCGATGCGCTCGGGGCTCTATCGCGGCAGCGTCATGCATGCGCGGCTCGGGCCGGTGCAGCATCGGTTTCGCTACCGCGTGTTCACCCTGCTGATCGACCTCGACGAGCTGCCGGCGTTGGTCGGGCGCCTGCGCTGGCTCTCGCACAACCGCTTCAACCTGATGAGCCTCCACGACCGCGACCACGGCGAGCGGGCCGCGGCGGGCGAGGGGCTCCGCGCCTGGGCCGAGCGCACGCTATGCGCTGCTGGCATATCACCCCCGGCGGGGCGCATCGAGCTGCTCTGTTTTCCGCGCCTGCTGGGGTATGTTTTCAACCCGCTGAGCCTCTGGCTCTGCCGGGATCGCGAGGATCGCCTCCGCGCGGTCATCTACGAAGTGCACAACACCTTCGGCGGCCGTCATGCCTATGCGTTGCCGGTCGCCGCGGGGCAGGATGAGGACGCGATCGCGCAGCGCTGCGGCAAGGATTTCTACGTGTCTCCGTTCGTTCCGATGGACGCGCAATACAGCTTCCGCCTCAAGGCGCCGGCCGAGTCGTTCGCGCTGCTGATCCGCGAGCGCGGACCGGAGGGCGAGATCCTGCGCGCCGCGATCGCCGGCCGCCGCCGCCCGCTCACCGACCGCGAGCTGCTCAAGGCCTTCGCCGCGCATCCGCTGATGACGCTGAAGGTGATCGGCGCGATCCACTGGCAGGCGCTCCGTCTGTGGCGCAAGGGCGCGCGCTTCCATCGCGATCCGGCCAAGCGTCCGCGCGCCGGCGCGGCACCGGCGCCATGAGCGCGCCGCGCGGCATGCGCGCCCGTCTGATCTCGGCGTTCCTGCGCGATCCGCCCGCCGGCACGCTGCACCTGCGCTGGCCCGACGGGGTTGTAACCGTCACCGCGGGCGCCGCGCCAGGCCCCGCCGCCGCCGTCCGCATGCACCGCTGGCGCGCGGTGCGCCGCGCGCTGCTCGGCGGCCCGCTCGGCCTCGCCGAAGCCTATCTCGACGGCGATTGGGAAAGCCCGGATCTCGCGGCCGTGGTCGAATTCGGCGCCCATCTGCAGCGCGCCGGCAATCTCAAGCGCCGGCCCACGCTGCCGCAGCGCATCGCCGACCGCTGGCGGCACCGGCGCAACGCCAATTCGCACACCGGCGCGCGCGCCAACATCGCCGCGCACTACGATCTCGGCAACACGTTCTACCAGCACTGGCTCGACGAGACGCTCACCTACTCCTCGGCGATCTTCGAGCGCGACGGCCAGCCGCTCGGCGAGGCGCAGCGCAACAAGTATCGCCGGCTGCTCGCGCTGCTGGCGCCGGCGCCGGGCGCGAGGCTGCTCGAGATCGGCTGCGGCTGGGGCCAGTTCGCGTGCCTCGCGGCCAAGGAGGCGGGCGTCAGGGTCACCGCGATCACGCTCTCGAAGGAGCAGCTCGACTTCGCCCGCCGGCGCGTCTTCGCCGAGGGGCTCGCCGAGCGGGTCTCGATCGAGCTCTGCGACTATCGCGACGTGCACGGGCGCTTCGATCGCATCGCGTCGATCGAGATGATCGAGGCCGTGGGCGAGGAATACTGGCCGGTGTTCTTCGCCAAGCTCGCGGAGAGCCTCACGCCGGGCGGCCGCGCCGCGCTGCAGGCGATCACGATCGACGACTCGCTGTTCCCGCGCTACCGCCGCGGCGCGGACTTCATCCAGAAATACGTGTTCCCGGGCGGCATGCTGCCCTCGGACGCGGCGCTGAAGCGCGAGGGCGAACGCGCCGGCCTCGCCTGGCTCGGCGCGGACGGGTTCGGCATCCACTACGCCGAGACGCTGGCGGCGTGGCGGCGGCGGTTCCATGCCGCGTGGGACCGCATCGCGGCGCTCGGCTTCGACGAGCGCTTCAGGCGGCTGTGGACCTACTACCTCGCCTACTGCGAAGGCGGCTTCCGCGCCGGCAACATCGACGTCCGGCAGGTGGCCTTCGTCAAGCCGTAGGCGGCGTCATCCGGTCGCGCGCCGCTTGCGTATGCATCGGCGTCGGACTGACCCCGGTGCTTCCATGGATGCGATTTCCGCCGACCGCGCGCGCTTGCCGGCGAAGGCTCCCGGAGCCTTCGTGTTCGAAGAGTTTTTCCTCGGCTCGGTCGGGGGCAGCGGCTTCGTCGAGGACCGGCGCGGGCGCGTGCGCCGCGCCTTCACGGTCGAAATGCAGGGCTATTGGAGCGGCCCGGATTTCGTGCTCGACGAGGTGTTCCGCTTCCGCGACGGCGAGATCCAACGGCGGAGCTGGCGCGTCACTTGCGCCGGCGGCGGGCGCTACTGGGCGGCGGCCGACGACATCGTCGGGTATGCCGAAGGCACGGCCGCTCCCGGCTCAGTCTGCTGGCGCTACCGCCTGCTGGTTCCGGTCGGGCGGCGCAAATTCGCGATCTCGTTCGACGACCGCATGCATCTGATGGACGACGGTACGCTGCTCGACGTCTCCGACATGCGGAAGTTCGGCATCCGCGTCGGCCGCCTCGTCCTGGCGCTGGCGCGCCGGCCGTGAGCCCTTTCCCACGGCGGCGGCATTTGCCATAGACTGACCGGCGGCGCGCGGACCGGCGCGCAGAAACGCGTGAGCCTCCGCCCGCTGCCGCATGACAGAAGGCCCCTCCGGCGAAAACCCCACCGTTCGCGACTGGGCGCGCACGATCCGCGAGGCCGAGGGGCGGGGCGACTATTTCCAGGCCTTCGAGATCGCGCGCAGGGCCATCGCCGCGTTTCCGGGCGACGAACAGCTCAAATACATGGCGGTGCGCGCGCTGGCGCGCAGCGGCGCGACCGAACGCGCGCTCGAGGTTTACGAACAGTACGGGCTCAAGAATACCGCCGACCTCGACATCCAGATGCTGCGTGCCGGGCTGGTGAAGGATCTCGGGCTGCGCGCGCGCACGACCGAGCGCTGGGCGCTGCTGCGCGATTCGGCCTCGCTCTACGAGAAGGTCTACGACGCCAGCGGCGATCATTTCCCGGCCGCCAACGCCGCCACGCTCTATGTGATCGCCGGCGCCGCCGAGCGCGCGCGCGACTGGGCGCGCCGCACGCTGCGCGCCTGCGACGCGGCCGCGGCCGACAGCGAGATCGAGAAATACTATCGCGCCGCCAGCCGCGCCGAGGCCAATCTCGTGCTCGGCAACGCCGCGGCGGCGCAGGAATCGCTCGCCGAGGCCGACCGCCACGCGAAATCGCGCCTCGCGCTGCGCGCCGCCACCCGCAAGCAGCTCCGCCTGCTGTGCCAGGCGCTCAACGTCGATCCCGCGCTGCTGCAGCCGATCGCGCCGCCGTCGGTCATTCACTATACCGGCCACATGATCGATCCGCCGAACTTGCGCGGGCGCTTTCCGCCGGAGCTGGAGCCGGGCATCGCCGCCGCCGTCGGGGAACGCCTCGACCGCCTCGGCATCGGCATCGCCTACGGCTCGCTCGCCTGCGGCTCGGACCTGCTGTTTGCCGAGGCGTGCATCGCGCGCGGCATCGAGCTCAACGTCGTGCTGCCGTTCGCGATGGACGAGTTCAAGCACCACTCGGTCGCGCGCGGCGGGCCGGGCTGGCTCGAGCGCTTCGAGCGGGCGCTCGGCAAGGCGCGCTCGCTCACCTACGCCACCGAGAGCGAATATCTGGGCGACGAGATGCTGTTCGCCTACGGCTCGCAGCTCGCGATGGGCCTCGCGCTGCTGCGCGCGCACAACCTCGAAGCCAACGCGCTGCAGATCGCGATCTGGGACGGCGAGCCGACCAGCGGCCGGGCCGGCACCAGCATCGACGTCGCCACCTGGGAGCGGCACGGCCGCACGACGGACATCATCGACGTGAACGTGAGCCGCAAGGCCGGCACGCGCCCGCCCAGCCATCCGGTCGGCTCGGACGACGGCTCGCGCATCCTGACGGCCTGGAAATACGGCGACGTCACGCGCGAACTGCACGCGATCATGTTCGGCGACGTCGTCGGCTTCAGCCAGGTTGCCGAGCGCCAGCTTCCGTCGTTCCAGAAGCACTTCATGGGCCGGATCTCGGAAACGCTCGATTCGTTCGGCAGGCAGGTGCTCTACCGCAACTCCTGGGGCGACGCGATCTACGCGATCCTCGACACGGCCGAGGCGGGCGCGCGCTGCGCGATCGAGATCCAGACCGCGCTGAAGCAGCTCAATCTCAAGCAGCTCGGCTTTCCGCATCCGCTCGAGCTGCGCCTCGCCGTGCATTACGGCCCGATCTTCCGCGGCCGCGACTTCCTCACCAAGACCGAGACGTTCTTCGGGTCGCACGTCACGCGCGCGGCGCGCATCGAGCCGGTGACGCCGCCCGGCGAGGTGTTCGTCACGGAGGCGATGGCCGCGGCGCTGGCGCTCTCGGGCGCGGCCTCGGTGCGGCCCGAATACGTCGGCAACACGCAGCTCGCGAAGAACTACGGCTCGCTGCGCATGTACGTGCTGCGGCCGGAGGCGGCGTAGCGCGGCGCGGCGAAGGATTGTACGCTGCGCGGCCCCGTGCAGACAGGAGCGACATGCCTCCCTCTCAATCCGATCACCTGCTTTCCCGCTTCCTCGGCATCCTTCCGAGCACGCCCGAGGAGAAGATCCTGCGCATGCTGATCGAGCTCGGCTGCGAGGTGGTGGGCGGGCAGGAGGGCTCGCTGCTGGTCTACGACCGCGATGCCGACGTGCTGCGCTTCGCGATGACGGTGGGCGATCCCGAATCGGAGAAGAAGCTGCGCGGGCAGGCGGTGCCGCTCGGCGCCGGCCTCACCGGCCTCGCCGCCGCCACGCTCGAGGTGCAGACCGGCGCGCCGACGTTCAAGGACATCGAGCAGAAGCAGCGCACCGGCGACGCATCGACGCCCGACGCCGTCATCGCCGCGCCGATGGTCTCGGGCGACGAGCTGGTGGGCGTCGTCACCGCGGTGAGCTTCGAGAACGGCAAGCGCTTCTCGAGCAAGGACGCGCGGCTCTATGCCGGCTTCGCCGCGATCGCGGCCATCGTCGTCGACCTGCGCCGGCGCCTCTCGGCCTACGAAAGCGGCGCCGCGGCGGCGCCGCAGGAGGAGAACGAGCGCGCCCGTCTCGAGCGCCGCGTGCTCGGATCGATGCAGCGGCTCGTGGCCGGCGATTCGGCGCGGCTCGCCGCCGTCGCCGATCTGCTGACGGCGATCGAAAACGTGGCGCCGCCGCGGCCGGCCCGATGAGCGCCGACGCCGTGCAGTCCGCGTTCCACGAGCAGCTCAGCCGGCTCGCGGAGAAGCCGCTCCGGCCGGTCGACGTCGCGATTCTCGACAGCGGCATCGACGCGACGCACCCCGACCTCGGCGGCCGGGTCGCCGAGGCGTTTCATTTCCGGCCCGACGGCGACGGCGTCGCGCGCGCCGAAGTGCCCGCCGGCACGAACAACGACACCTACGGCCACGGCACCGGCGTCGCCAGCATCGTGGCGCGTCTCGCGCCCAATGCGCGGCTGCACGATCTGCGGGTCCTGGAGCCGGGCAACAAGGGCGTCGCCGCCTGCGTCATCGCCGGCCTGCGCTTCGCGCTCGAGCGGGGCTGGCGCGTCATCAACCTGTCGCTGGCCGTGGCGGAGAAATTCGGCCCGCAGCTCGTGCCGCTGTGCGAGAAGGCCTACTTCCAGAACCAGATCCTGGTGGCCTCGAAGCGCAACTTCCCGTTCCCCGACGCGGGCTTCCCCGCGGCCTACGCCTCGACGATCGGCATCGAGATCGGCCGCTTCGATTCGCCGTTCAAGCTCGTGTTCAATCCCGGCGATACGATCGAATTCACCGCGCTCGGCGAAGACGTGACGATCGCCAATGTCGGCGGCGGCTACACGACGAAGTCCGGCACGAGCTTCGCGACGCCGGTGGTGACCGCGCTCTGCGCGCTGCTGATCGGCCTCTATCCCGAGCTGCGGCCGTTCGAGATGAAGACGCTGCTGAAGCACCACGCCGCGGCGCCCGCGGCGGCCTGAGTCGTGCGGGCGGCTGTTGACAGCCGCCGCAGTGACAATCTAACAATGCGAATGCTTCTCAATATTGACGCACGGCGTGGATCGTCGTCGGAAGCGAGAGGCCCGGCCGTTTCCTCGGCCAGGACAGGCAACCGGTAGCAAGCCACCGCGCCAGCAGCGCACGGCAGCCAGCCACCACCGATCCGCCCGAAACAGAGGCGGTTCAGCGGGGGATGACATGCTGCGAAAGATTCTGCTCGGCTCGGCCAGCGCGGTGGCGCTGGCGCTTCCGGCCCATGCGCAAGACGCCGACCCGGGAGTCACCCAGCTCGACACGGTGACGACGGTCGGCACGCGCACGCCGAAATCGATCTTCGAAACGCTGGGCTCGGTCTCGCGCGTCGGCCCCGAGGAGATCGAACGGAAGATCCCTTCGACCTTCGGCGACATCGTCAAGGAGCTGCCCAACGTCAGTATCGGCGGCGGCCCGCGGCCGATGGCGCAGAGCTTCAACATCCGCGGATTCGGCGAGGATCGCACGGTGCTGCGCTTCGACGGCGCGCGCTCGAATTTCAACGCGGGCCACCGCGGCCGGCTGTTCGCCGATCCCGATCTCATCCGCAGCGTCGAAGTGCTGCGCGGACCGGGCACGACCTATGGCAGCGGGGCGATCGGCGGCGCGGTCGCGGCCGAATTCAAGAACGCCGAAGATTTCCTCGATCCCGGCCGCACCTTCGGCTTCCGCACCAAGGTCGCCCTGGCCAGCGCCAACGACGAGGCGCTGCAGAGCTATACGGCGTTCGGGCGCCATCAGGGGCTGCAGGGCCTCGTGTCGTTCACGCAGCGCATCTCGAGCAACGTGGAGGCCGGGCCGGCTAGGCTGACCGGCAGCGACGTGAACGAGGCGAACTCCGAGGTGCCGTATTCCAAGGAGAAGTCGCGGTCGGGCCTCGTGAAGATCAGCTACGACCTTGCGCCCGGCAGCCGCATTTTCTTCACCTACACCACCTTCAACGACCGGGTCTTCATTCCGACGAACACCGAAACGAATTTCAGCAATACCGACAACCCGCTCGTCCGCCGCGTCACGAACGAATATCTCTACATCTGGGGCTGGAACCACAAATCGCGCGAGAGCGACTGGGTCGATCTCAACGCGCGCGCATACTACAACGTCATCCGCATCGACGAGCGCGTGGTGCAGGGCTCGGCGAGCCAGCGCAACCGTCTCGACGAAACCGATCTCACCACCTGGGGCCTCGACGTCAACAACACGTCGCGTTTTTCGGCGTTCGAGGGGCAGCTGAAATCGGCCACGACCTACGGGATCGAATGGACCTACGACGATTTCGACGGCCGGCGGAACGGCGGGCCGCGCAACGGCTACCCCAATGCCAACGCCTTTTCGACCGGCCTCTACGTTCAGGAAGAGCTGACGCTCTGGAATCAGCTCATCCTGCTCGGCGCGCTGCGCTGGGATCGCTTCGACTACTCCGCGGTCGGTCAGCCCGGCTACGAAAAATCGAAGCTCTCGAAGACGCTCGGGATCGGCTGGCGGCCGTTCGAATCGCTGCTGATCTACGGCAAGTACGCCGAGGGTTTCCGCGCGCCCAACCTCGCGACCGAGCTCTATCTGGCCGGCCCGCATTTCCCCGGCAACGTGTTCGTGCCGAATCCCAATCTGCGGCCCGAGACGTCCAAGACCCTCGAGGCCGGCCTCGCGCTGCAATTCCGCAACGTGCTTTCGTCCGGCGACCGCATCTGGTTCAAGGGCGCCGTCTTCCGCTCGAACGTGAAGGACTACATCGACTTCAATCTGACGGCGACGACGTTCCAGGCGGTCAACGTGCCCGAGGCGCGCGTGTCCGGCGCCGAGGGCGTGGCGGGCTACACCTCGCGCTATGTCTTCGGCTCGATCGCGGCGGGATACTTGATCGGCGAGAACATCACGACCGGCGGCGCGCTGAGCTCGATTCCGGCGCAAAAGCTGACCGCCACGATCGGCGGCCGCCTGCCGGAATGGGATCTCATGGCCGGCTTCCGCCTCAACGTGGCGAGCGATCAGAACCGGGTGCCGTCGCCGATCATGGGCACGATCTTCGGCACACCCTTCATCTTCCAGTCGTTCAGGCAGACCTCGGGCTATACGACCGGCGATGTCTTCGTTTCGTGGGTGCCGTCCGGGAAATACATCTCGCCGCTGCTGCGCGGGCTGCGGCTCGACGCCGGAATCGACAACGTCTGGGACAAGCGCTACCGCACGCACCTGTCGATCTATCCCGAGGCCGGTATCAACTACAAATTCGCGTTGTCCTACACGCTGCAATTCGGCGGCACGAACTGAGCGAGCTTGCAAATGATAACCACTCGCAATATAGAGGGCACGGGGAACGGGACGAACGCGCCGGTGCGGCCCGAGGGCTGTCCATGAAACCGCATGCCACTGCGGCCGCCGGCGTGCGCAACGCCGCTCCCGCGGGCGATCGAGCGCCCGCCAAGCCGCGGCGCGTTCGCATCGAAGACCTGCTCTGTGGCAGCCGCGAGCTGATCATCGAGCATCGAAACGAAGAGTATCGCTTGAGGATGACCAGCAACTCCAAGCTGATCCTCACCAAGTAAGACGGCAACCAGCCAGCGACCCGGCGAAGCCCGGCGAGCCAGCCAGTGGACGAGACCGGCGCATCGCGCCGACGGGACCATGGCTGAGCAGAGGCCCTTTCAATTCGATTCGCGGCAGCGCAGCGTCGGCGCGACGGCCGGCAAGCGCTGCATCGCCTGGCCGTGGATCGCGCTGTCGCTGGCCGTACACGGCGCCATCATCCTGTTCGCGCTGATGGGCGCCGCGCGGGGCGGGCACACCGAACTGCTCGGCACGATCGAGGTGACGGTCGTGGGCGCGCCGTCGGCCGGCGATCCCGCCAGCCGCTCCGCCGACGGCGAACTGGAGACCAAGTCCGAACCGGCGGCTTTACCGCGGCCGGCGGCACCTCGCGAAACGCCGTCGGAATCCGCGGCGATCCCGCTACCCGCAGCCGCGCCGGAGGCCGCGCCGCGCCCGCCGAGCACCGACGCGGCGCCGCCGCCCAAGCAGCCGGAGCGCGCCGAACCGCCCGACGCACTGGCTCTGCCGCGCCAGGCGAGCCCGGCCGAAGCCGCGCCACAAGAGCCGCGGACCGTCAACGATGCAGCGCCGCAGCGACCGGAAACCGCGGCGCCCGCGCCTCCACCGTCGCCGCGCCAGGCGGCGCCGGCGGAGCAAGCGTCCGCCGAACCCCGGCTCGCCGCCGCGCTGCCGCCGACCGCACCCGAGCTGCCGCTGACGCCGCCTCCGCCGCCGCAGGCCAAGGCGCCGAGCGCCGCGGCCGCGCCTGCCAAGCCCGCACGCGCCGGCGTGAAACAGGCGCCGAAGGGACAGACCGCTTCGCTCGGCACACCGACCGGCGGCGACCGGTTCGGCCGCGGCGACACCGACAACACGGCGGGCCTGCTCAACGTGAATCTGAATCCGCGCTTCCGCGCGCCGCCGGCGCCGCCCGTGTATCCGCGCCAATCGATCGCGCGCGACGAGGAGGGCGTCGTGCTCGTGCGCGCGCTCGTCGATCCGCTGGGCGTGCCCCAGAGAGTGGTGGTTCACAAAGGCTCGGGCTTTCCGCTGCTCGATGATGCCGCGCTCGAGGCGGTGCGGCGGTGGCGGTTCGAGCCGATGGTGCGCGACGGCCGCGCGACGTCCGCCTGGGTCCAGGTGCCGGTGCGCTTCCGCCTGAATTGAGATTGTCCGAGGTTCCGAAAGGAGACGAACATGCCTGCCATTGCCATCGACGAGGCCCGTGTCGGCCGGCTGCGCGACGCATATCGCGCGCTGGCGTCCACCAAGCCGGCCGCGCGAATCCGCGACGCCGCCGACGAGCTCGGCGTTTCCGAGGCCGAGCTGGTGATGACGGAGGTCGACGGCGCGGCGCGCCGGCTCGAAGGCGATTGGGGGCAGCTCCTGCAGCGGCTTCCCGCGCTCGGCACGGTGATGACGCTCACGCGCAATTCGCACGTCGTCCACGAGAAGGTCGGGCGGTTCGAGAGCGTCACGGTCAATCGCGGCCACGGCGGCGTCGGCCTCGTGCTTGGTGCCGACATCGATCTCCGCATCTTCCTGCGCCACTGGCGCTATGGCTTTGCGGTCGCCAAGGCGACGAAGGACGGCGAGCGCAACTCGCTTCAGTTCTTCGACGAAAGCGGAACGGCCGTCCACAAGGTCTTCCTGAAGCCGGAGAGCGAGACCGGCGCCTACAAGGCGCTGGTGAACGACTTCGCCGCGCCGGCGCCGGCGCCGCTCGAAATCGCGCCCGTGCCCGAGCGGCGCGCGCCGCGGCCCGATGCCGAGATCGACGTGGCGGCGCTGCGCGCGGCGTGGCTCGCGCTCGAGGACACGCACGATTTCGTGCCGATGCTGATGAAGCAGAAAGTCCAGCGCGTCCAGGCGCTGCGGCTCGCGGGCAAAGACCTCGCCGCGCCGGTTGCGGCGTCGAGCCTTCGCCAGACGCTCGAATGGGCGGCGGCGAGCGGCGCCGACATCATGGTGTTCGTCGGCAACCGCGGCTGCATCCAGATCCACACCGGCCCGGTGAAGAACCTGCGCGCGATGGGCCCGTGGTTCAACGTGCTCGATCCCGGCTTCAACCTGCATCTGCGCGAAGACCGCATCGCGTCGGCCTGGGTCGTGCGCAAGCCGACCGCCGATGGCGTGATCACCTCGCTCGAATTGTTCGACGCCGAGGACGAGATGATCGCGACCTTGTTCGGCAAGCGGAAGCCGGGTGAGGCCGAGCGCGGCGACTGGCGCGGCTTCGCGGAATCGCTCGCCGTGCCGGGTGCGCGCGCATGATCCGCCGCCGCGCGCTTCTGGCCTTGATCGGCTGCCTCGCGGCGGCGCCGGCGCCGGCGCTGGCCGAGCCGCCGCCATTGACCGACGCTGACGGCAAGCCGATCGCGCGCGGCGATGCGAGCCGCCTCGTCGTCGTGGGCGGCGCGCTGACCGAGATCGTCTACGCGCTCGGCGCCGATGCCCGCCTCGTCGCCGTCGATACGACGAGCATGTATCCGCCCGACGCGCTGAAGCGGCTACCGAACGTCGGCTACATGCGCGCGCTCTCGGCCGAGGGCGTGCTGTCGCTGAAGCCGACGCTGATCCTCGCCGAGGGCGATGCCGGGCCGCCGGCCGCCCTCGCGCAGATGAGAAACGCCGGCGCCGCACTCGTTCTGCTGCGCAAGAGCCCGAGTCCGGAAGGAGTCGTCTACAAGATGCGCGCCGTTGCGCGCGTGCTCGGGCGCGAGGCTGCGGGCGAGAAGCTCGCCACGGCGTTCGAGTCGGACATGGCGGCGCTGGCCGCCGCGATCGCGAAGGCTCCACAGCGCCCGAAGGTCGTGTTCCTGCTGAGCGCATCGCGCGGGCTGCTCGCGGCGGGACAGGATACGGCCGCGGATCACATGATCGCGCTGGCCGGCGGCGTGAACGCGATCCAGGGCTACACCGGCTACAAGCCGCTCTCCGGCGAGGCTGTCATCGCCGGCAAGCCCGACGTGATCCTCGTGACCGAGCACGGTCTCGCGCAGCTCGGCGGCGCGGATCGCCTGCTCGAGCGGCCCGAGCTCGCGCCGACGCCGGCGGGACAAGCCAAGCGGGTGGTCACGCTCGACGCGCTGCTTGTGCTCGGCTTCGGGCCGCGCACGCCGATGGGCGTGCGCTTCCTCGCGGCGAAGCTTCATCGCGGCCTCGCGCTTCCGCCGCCGGCGGGCGCGAGCGGCGCGCAATGAGTCGGAGAGACTCGCGGCAGGCCGCCATCGTGCCCTCGTTCGACCGGCGGCGCGTCGCACTGCTCGCGCTCGGGCTGCTCGGCCTCCTCGTCGTCTTCGTCTCGATCGGGCGCGGCGCCAGCGCCATTCCGCTCGCGCGCATCCTTGAGATCTTCGGCGCGCTGCTCGGCCTCGGCGGCGAGGGCACCGGCGCCGAGACCGTGATCGTGCTCCAGATCCGCGCGCCGCGCACGCTGCTCGGCTTCGCGGTGGGCGGCGCGCTGGCGCTCGCCGGCGCGGCGCTGCAGGGCCTGTTCCGCAATCCGCTGGCCGATCCCACGCTGATCGGCGCGTCGAGCGGCGGCGCGCTCGCGGCCGTGGCGGTGATCGTGCTTGGCGGCGCGATCATGGGGCCGCTCGGCGGCATCGGCC
>ERZ761602.3880-NODE-3880-length-20240-cov-4.448700_pt1 | contig 20240 bp, 20 predicted proteins | sample MGYA00512165_ERZ761602 | MGnify/ENA primary metagenome ERZ761602 (study PRJEB28899, sample SAMN02445085) | bioreactor sludge metagenome | biome: EBPR sludge; isolation source: Thorneside wastewater treatment plant | place: Australia: Brisbane, Thorneside... | reverse complement strand
CTCGGCCGAACCGTTGTCCTCGTCCTCGGTGCCTGAGACGACGAGGATCGGCACGTCGATGCCGGCCAGAGTCTCGCGGGGGGTGTCCACCTGCTGCGCCAGCACGTTCAGCATGGCTTCGGCCGAGAGGCCGCGCTCGGCGATGGCGGCCTGGATGTACTGGCCCGCCTCCGGCCGCGCCGCGCGCGCGCCGTTGCGGATCGAGTCGGCGAAGAAGGCCCGGCGCGCCGCCACGTTCATGATGCCGCTGTCGCCCATGCCGCCGGGTACGGCGCGGGCGGGCCGCGCCCCGCGCACCATCATCCGCATCGCCGTGCGGGCGCCCAGCGAGTAGCCGACGAGATCGTAGTCGGCGAGTCCGAGATGGGCGATCAGCGCTTCCTGGTCCATCGCCAGCGCGTCGGGCGGATAGGCCTCTGCGCCGGTCGGCGCGGCGCTGGCGCCGTGGCCGCGCAGGTCGGGCAGGATGGCCTGCCGCCCGGTCGCCGCGATCTTCGCGGCGATGCCGGGCTGTATCCAGTTCAACTCGGCATCCGCCAGGAAGCCGTGCAGCAGCAGCACCGGCCGCCCTTCGCCCATGAGGCGAAAGGCGATCGGCGCGCCGTCGAAGCTGGCGAAGCGCTCCATCGCCGGACTTACTTGCCCGACAGCCGCTCCAGGAACTTGCCGGTCTGCTCGCCGCCCATGAAATAGGCCTTGGCCCCGGTCATGTCGGCAATCTTGCTCCAGTTGGCGGCGACCTCGTCGGCATCGACGCCGTCCTTGCCGAGATAGACGCCCGCCGACTCGATGATCTCGGCCTTGGCGAAGGTGCCGGCGCCCGCCGTCACGATGGCGCCGGTGGGGGCGTCCTCGCTGGCGAGGAAGACGACGGCCGGGGTCACGTATTCGGGCGCGAAGACCTTCAGCGCTTCCGGCGGGAACAGGCTCTCGGTCATCCGGGTCGCGGCGACCGGAGAGATCGCGTTGACCTTGATGTTGTCCTTCTGGCCTTCCAGCTTCAGCGTGTTCATGAAGCCGACGAGGCTGAGCTTGGCGGCGCCGTAATTGGTCTGGCCGAAATTGCCGTAGAGCCCGGTCGAGGACGTCGTGACGACGATGCGGCCGTATTTCTGCGCCTTCATGATCTCCCAGATCGCCTTCACCGGCTTCACCGTGCCCATCAGGTGCACGGCCATCACGGCCTCGAAGTCCGCCAGCTCCATCTTGCTGAACGACTTGTCGCGCAGGATGCCGGCATTGGCGATCAGGACGTCGATGCGGCCCCAGGTATCCATGGTCTGCTTGACCAGATGGGCGACGCCGGAATCGTCGGTCACCGACGCGCCGTTGGCGATCGCCTCGCCCCCGGCCGCCTTGATCTCGGCGACCACGGCTTCGGCGGCGGCGGAGTTGCCGCCCGTGCCGTCGACCGAACCGCCCAGGTCGTTGACCACGACCTTGGCGCCGCGCCGGGCGAAGTCCAGCGCGTGCTGCTTGCCCAGGCCGCCGCCGGCGCCGGTGACGATGACGACTTTGCCGTCGAAACGAATGGCCATGTTGATCTCCTCGGGGGCCGTGCGGCCTGTGGGCCGTTTAAGACGGCTTCGCTTCTGACTCTGAAGGGGGGGCGATGGCAAGATGCCTTGGGGGAAGCCCTCGCCCGGATATGGGACCGGCCGCCGCCGATTGTGCGTCTGCCGCAAGCCGTGCGACGGTCGCGGACAGACTCCAGCCCCGGACCTCCATGTCGCTCCTCAACCTGCAAAGCGCCTTCGGCATCTGCGTCATCCTCGCGCTGGCCTGGGCGCTCTCCGAGCGCAAGCGCGACTTCCCCTGGCGGGTGGTGGCGGCGGGCGTCGCGGTCCAGATCGTGCTGGCGGCGGTCTTCCTCAACGTGCCCATCGTCCGCGACGGCCTGCTCGCCCTGAACGTGGTGGTCGAGGCGATCCAGGTCGCCACCAAGGCGGGCACCTCGTTCGTGTTCGGCTACATCGGCGGCGCAGACGCCCCCTTCACCGTGACGAACCCCGGCGCGATGGGTAATTTCGCCTTCCAGATACTGCCCAGCCTCATGGTCATCGGCGCCCTGTCGGCGCTCGCCTGGCACTGGCGAATCCTGCCTGCGATCGTCGCCTTCATGTCCTGGGCGTTGCGCCGCACGCTGGGCATCGGCGGCGCGGTGGGGGTTTCCTGCGGCGCCAACGTCTTTCTCGGCACCATCGAATCGCCTCTGCTCATCAAGCCCTATCTGGAGCGGCTGACCCGCAGCGAGCTCTTCATCGTCTTCACCTGCGGCATGGCGAACGCCGCCGGCACCATCCTCGTCTTCTACTCGATCATCCTGAAGCCGGTGGTGGGCGACGCGGCGCTCGGCCACATCATCATCGCCTCGCTGCTCTCGCTGCCCGCCTCGATCATGATCGCGATGGTGATGATCCCGGGCAAGGAAACGACCCCCGCCGATGCCGGGGTCGGGCATTCCTACAACGGCACGATGGACGCCGTGGCGCGCGGCACGACCGATGGCCTCGCCATGTTCCTGCAGATCATCGCCATGCTGGTGGTGGTGATCGCGCTGGTGGCGCTGGCCAACTACATGCTGGCCGGGCTCGGTGACGTCTGGGGCGCGCCGCTGACGTTCGAGCGCATGGCGGGATGGATCTTCGCGCCCATCGCGTGGTGCATCGGCATCCCGTGGGAGGAGGCGATCGACGCCGGCCGCCTGCTCGGCCTCAAGTTCATCCTCAACGAGGTCGTCGCCTATCTGCAGCAGGCGGCGCTGCCCGCCGACACGCTGTCTGCCCGCACGGATCTGATGATGCTCTACGCGCTGTGCGGCTTCGCCAATTTCTCGTCGGTGGGCATCACCATCGCCGGCGTCACGGTGCTGGCGCCCAATCGGCGCAAGGAGATCGTGCAGCTCGCCCAGCGTTCGCTGATCTCCGGCACGCTCTCAAGCCTGATGGTCGGCGCGACGGTCGGCCTCATGCCGCTCGGTTGAGGCCGGCGCCGCCTATTCCGACTGCCAGATCGCGTAGGTGAAGCCGACGCGCACCGAGAAGTTCCAGTCCTCCTGGTAGAGCGCGCTGTCCTCGTTCTCCGCACCGGACAGCGAGATCGCCTTGATCTCGCCGCTCAGGCGGAAGCGCTCGGAGACGTCGTTCACCAGCTTCAGCGAGAGGTCGGTGCCGATATAGCCGTCCGCGGCGTCGAAGCCCGGCGTCGAGTAGAAGAGTTCGTTGTAGCCGTCGAAGCCGAATTTGGGCGCGATCCGGAGGCCGAGCCGCGTCGTGTCGCTCAGCGTCGTCAGATAGGCGATGTTGGGCTGGATCACGTAGCCGACATAGCCGTTGTCCCACTCGAAGGCCGCGCGGGCGGCGACCCCGGCCTCGATCCGCGAGCGTCCGTTGGCGAAGAGCGCGATCGTGATCTCGGGTCCGATCTCGCCGACGAAGTCGATGTCGCCCAGGAACAGCCGGTCCTCGCTGTCGACGCTGCCGCCGATGTCGATCGACAGACCGAAATCCACGGTTTCCGCGTTCGATGCGGCGATGTCGTAGAGGCCGTTCGGCAGAATGTTGAAGTTCTTGCCCCGGTAGCTGGCGTAGATCACCGGGAAGCCGCCGAAATTGCTTTCGCTGGCGCCGTAATAGGCGGGCGAGTAGGTCGCGAAGGCGCCGACCCCGATTTCCCACGTGGGGCGGGTCTGGGCCCCGGCTTGGGCGGCGAGGGCGGCTGCGGCGGCCAGGCAGGTCAGGGCGGTCTTCATGAAGGTCCTCGCAAGCGAATGGAGATGTCGGTCGAAGCGGACGTAACGTAATGTGTGCGGTGCGGCAATCAGCCCACAAGGGCGGCCCGCACACAAGGCCGACATTGTCGCGCGAAGCGGCTTGCCGTGGCCGCCGGGTCGCTCATACCCTGTACGCTACAAGCGGCGCTCTGGATGCCGCGGCGGCGTCAGGCCATCGGGAGGCATCATGCAGGTCGCAGGGGCGGGCGTTTCGCCCGCCAGGCTACATCCGCGCCGGACGCTGGTCGCCTATGGCCAGCTCGCTCTGCCGATGGCGATCGCCGATCTGCCGCTCTCGATCTACCTGACGGCCTTTTATGGCGGCGACATCGGCGTGCCGCTGGCCGCCATGGCCTGGGTGCTTCTGCTGACCCGGCTCAGCGACGTGGTGACCGACCCGATGATCGGCATCCTGTCGGACCGCTCCACGAACTGGCCGCTGGGACGGCGCAAGACCTGGTTGCTGATGGGCATCCCGGTAAAAATGCTGGCGATCTACATGATCTTCTTCGCCCAGCCGGGGGCCGGGGCGGGCTACATGCTGCTCTGGCTGTTCGTCCTCTATCTCGGCTGGACGATGATCTCGATCCCCTACGGCGCCTGGGGAGCGGAACTGTCCGGCGATTATCATCAGCGCAACCGGATTACCGGCTGGCGCACCCTCTTCGCCTTCATCGGCATTCTGATCGCCACCATCGCCCCGCTGATCACCGGCGGCGGCGCCGGCACGCCGCAGGGCCTCACCCCGGTCATGCAGGGCCTGGGAACCTGGGCCCTGGTGGCGCTGCCGGTCAGCGCGCTGCTCATCTGGCGCTTCGTACCCGATGCGCCGGTGCGCCAGAGCGCCGGGGCGGCGACCACATGGATGAAGGGTTTCAAGATCGCCGCTTCCAACGGCCCCTTCATCCGCATTCTGCTCGCCACGACGGTCGGCCGCATCGGCTCGGTCATCAACACCACGGTGGTCATCTGGTTCTTCATCTTCGCGATGGCGCTGGGGCCTTCGGCGGGCCTGCCGGTCATCGTCTATCTGCTGGCCGCCGTGCTGGGCGTGCCGCTCTGGGTGGTGCTCGGCTCGCGGTTCACCAAGCACAACGCGCTGATCGGCGCGGTGCTCACCTCGATCTTCGCCTTCGCCTTCCTGCTTCTCGTGCCGCCCGGCAATCTTCTTCTGTCGTGCCTGGTGATGGTCCTCGCCGGCATCGGCGGCGGCGCCGCCGCGACGCTCGGCTCCTCGATCGCCGCCGATGTGATCGACCTCGACGAATTGCGCTCGGGCCGTTCGCGGGCGGGGCTGCTGATCGCCTTCTGGGGCATGGGCGGAAAGCTCGCCGACGCGATCGGCGGCTTCATCGCGCTGATGCTGCTGTCGTGGTTCGGTTTCAGCGCGGTCAGCGCGACCAACACGCCGGAAGCGATCTTCGGGCTGACCGTCACCTATATCCTCATCCCCTGGCCGTTCTATTTCGTCTCGGTCCTGCTGCTCTGGCGCTTCCCGCTGACCCACGCCCGCCAGGCCCGTATCCGCCGCCTGGTCGAGCGGCGCGCCGCCCGGGCCGAGAGGCTGGGGTGACGGCCTGCTCGGCGCGTCGCCCCGCTTGGCGGCGCCGGCAATTACTGGAATGATGCCGCGATGCTCGAGCCGCATTTCCGCTATGCGACGGCAGAAGACGTGCCCAAGGTCACGTCGCTGATCGAACGTGCCTATCGCGGTCCGGAAGCGGCCGAAGGCTGGGCCAGCGAGGCCCATCTTCTCACCGGGCCGCGCACCACCGAGGGCGAGATCGGCGCGCTGATTACCGACAGCGAGAGCCGTTTCGTGCTGGCGGAACTCCCCGACATCCTGAGGGGCGACCTGCTGGTCGGCTGCGCCCTGATCCAGAAGGACGGCGAGGGTTCCTATTTCGGCATGTTCGCGATCGAGCCGGCACAGCAGATCGCCGGTCTCGGCAAGGCCCTGCTCGCCAAGTGCGAGCGGGCGGCGCGCGACCTTTGGGCGGCCAAGTCGATGAGCATGGTCGTCATCAATGTCCGCGAGGAGCTGATCGCCTGGTACGAGCGGCGCGGCTATGCCCGCACCGGCCACCGCGAGCCGTTCCCCTTCGGCCCGGCGACCGGCGAGCTCCACCGGGATTTCGACCTGATCGAACTGAAGAAGTCCTTCGAGAAATAGCCGCGGCTACTTGGCCGGCACCGCGCCGGCCGTCCTCAGCGCCGCGATGGCCTCCGCGTCGAAGCCCGCCTCGCCCAGCACCGTGTCGGTGTCGGCGCCGAAATCGGGCGGCAGGCGGCGCAGCGCCGGCGGCGTCGCCGACAGCTTGATCGGGCTGCCCATGCCCTTGTAGCCGTCCGTCTCCACCCGCATCGCCCGAGCCTCGGTCTGCGGATCGTCCAGCGCCTCCTGCACGTTGTTCAGCGGTCCGGCCGGCACGCCCGCTTCCAGCAGGCGCCGGGCCAGCGCGACGCCGTCCTCGCGCGCGAAGATCGGCGCCAGGATCGCCGTCAGCTCGATGCGGTTCTGGTTGCGCGCCGCCATGGTGGAGAAGCGCGGATCGTCGGTGAGGTGCGGCACACCCAGCACCTCGAACGCCTTCTTCACCTGGCCGTCATTGCCGACGCCGAGGAACACCGGCCGGGTCGCCGTCTGGAAGAGATCGTAGGGCACCACGTTGGGATGGGCGTTGCCGATGAGCTGCGGCATCTTCCTGCCCCACAGCCAGTTCGCCGAATGCGGGTGCAGCAGCGACAGCCCGACATCGTAGAGCGCGACCTCGACCGACTGGCCCTTGCCGGTGCGGTCGCGCTCGCGCAGCGCCAGCAGGATGCCGATGACGGCGTTCAGGCCGCTGGCGATGTCGATCACCGGCGTCCCCATCTTGACCGGCCCGCTGGCCGGCGAGCCGGTGACGGAGGAGAGCCCCGTCATGGTCTGCACCACGGCGTCGTAGCCCGGAAAGCCGCCATAGGGGCCTTCCGCCCCGAAGCCTGAGATGCGGCAGTGGATGAGGCCGGGGAACATCGGCGCGAGGACCTCCTCGAAGCCGATGTCCCATTTCTCCAGCGTACCGATCTTGAAGTTCTCGACCAGCACGTCGGCGTCCTCCAGCAGGCGCAGCAGCGCCGCGCGGCCGTCCGCCTTGCGCAGGTCGAGCGCGATGCCGCGCTTGTTGCGGTTGACGTTAAGGTAGTAGGCGCTGGGGCCGCGCGCCCCGTCATCGTCGCGGAAGGGCGGCCCCCATTCGCGGGTTTCGTCGCCCCCCGGCGGTTCGACCTTGACCACATCGGCGCCATGATCGCCCAGTATCTGCGTCGCATAGGGACCGCCCAGCACGCGGGACAGATCGACGACGCGAATGCCGGTGAGCGCGCCGGGTGTGGTGACGTTGAGCATGGGGCCTCCAGAGGGCTGCGTGCTTAGCAAGGTGCGGAGGGCGGAGCAAAGTGGCGATGCGGTTCGATCTGAAGGTGGCCTGCGCCGTTCTGGCTCTCGCGGCGATGCCGGCCGTGGCCGGGGAAGCCGCCGGTCCCTCGGTAGGCCACCCGTTGTCGCCGCTCTGCGACCTCATCTGCGGTGGCGCATGGTCGCCCGACCATCCGCCCTATCCCGACGAGATCCGCACCACGAAGTCCTATGAGTGGGACGCCGAGACGCGGACCGTGCGCGGCCTTGAAATCTCGACCGGCGGCATAGCCGGCATCAGGATCGAGGTCGCCGTCACATTCGCCTATGACGAGGCGGCGGACGCGCTGACCGTGACCCGCACGAAGGCGGACGCCGCACCCGTTGCGGGCACCGTCGCGATCGGCGCGGACGGCTTCCAGATGCGCTTTCCCGCGCCCGACGGATCGGGCGGCGCGATGATCACCGTCGTTCGCTTCGAGGGCGCGGATGTCTGGATCGAGCGCAGCGAGATCCTGGAAGACGGCCGCTCGACGCTGGGCGGCGAACAGCGCTTCCGCCGCAAGCCGGAATGACCCCCGTCGAGCGTCGTGCGCTGGAGGAGGCCGCCGCCCGCGCCTGGCCGCCGCACGAGACGCTGGCGCGCGACGGCTGGGTGCTGCGCTTCTCCGGCGGCGGCAGCCAGCGCGCCAACTCGGTGCTGACCCTGGCCTGGAACGGCAGCGATGTGGAGGCGGCCATCGACGCCGCCGAGCGCGACTACCGCGCCCGCGGCCAGAAGCCGATTTTTCAGATCGTCGACATCAGCCTGCCCGCCGACCTCGACGCCCGTCTCGCGGCGCGCGGCTATGACAGCATCGACCGCACGCTGCTGATGGTGAAGCCGGTCGCGCTCGCCATCGCCCCGCCAGCGCTTGCCGTCAGCCGTCATCGAGAAGCGCCGAAGGCCTGGCTCGACATCTACCTCGCCACCCTCACGCCCGATCGCCGCGCCGCTGCGCCCGCCATCGTCGCGGCGCTGCCCGATCCCAAGTGCTTCTTCGTGGCCGGCAGGAACGGCGCGCCGGTCGGCGTCGGCCTTGGCATGGCCGAGCCGCCCTGGTGCGGCGTCGAATGCATGGCGACGGCGGAAGCGGCGCGCCGGGGCGGGGCGGCCCGCGCCGTCCTCGCCGATCTGGAACGCTGGGCGCACGAACAGGGTGCGACCCGGCTCTGGCTTCAGGTCCTGGAACGCAACGCCCCGGCCCGCGCGCTCTACGAGGGTCTCGGGTTCGAGGCCGTGGGCAGCTACTGGTACCGCCACGCGCCGCCAGCCTGACGGCCTACAGCCGCACCCGCTCCAGCCGCAGCGCGTTGAGGATCACGCTCACCGACGACAGGGCCATCGCCGCCGCCGCGATCTCCGGGCCGGGGGCGAGGCCGCCGAAGGGCTCCAGGACGCCCGCCGCCAGCGGCACGCAGGCGAGATTGTAGCCGAAGGCGAGCGCCAGGTTCTGGCGGATGTTGCGCATCGTCGCGCTCGCCAGCCGCCGCGCCCGCACCAGGCCCGCGATGTCGCCCTTCGGCAGCGTCACCGCGGCGCTCTGCAAGGCGGCGTCCGCGCCGGTGCCCATGGCGATCCCGGCATCGGCGGCGGCGAGGGCGGGGGCGTCGTTCACCCCGTCCCCGGCCATCGCGACGATATGCCCGGAAGCGCGCAGGGCGGCGACCGCCTCGGCCTTCCCGGCCGGCGACACGCTGGCCCGCACCTCGGCGATGCCGAGGCGCCGCGCCACGGCCAGCGCCGTCGTCTCGTGATCGCCGGTGATCATCACCGGGACGATGCCGAGCGCCATCAGCGTCCCCACCGCCTCATGTGCGCCTGGCTTGATCGCATCGGCGACTGCGAAGACCGCCGCCGCCCGTCCGTCGATCGCCGCCAGCACCGCTGTCGCGCCGTCCGCCCGCAGCGCGTCGGCGCGGGCGGCGAGGGCCGCCGCATCGACGCCATTGGCGCTCAGCCATTCGGCGCTTCCGGCCAGCACCGCGCGGCCCTCCACCGTGGCGCGCACGCCCTGTCCCGGCGGCGCGTCGAAGGCCGACGGCGCGGCGAGGGCGAGCCCCTTCGCCTTCGCCGCCGCGACGATCGCTCCGGCCAGCGGATGCTCGGCCTGCGACTCGGCCGATGCGACGAGGCGCAGCGTCTCGTCCGCCTCGAACCCCGCCGCCGTCTCCAGCGCCGTCAGCGACGGCTTTCCTTCGGTCAGTGTGCCCGTCTTGTCGAAGACAAACGTGTCGGCGCGGGCGAGCGCCTCCAATGCCGCGGCGTCGCGCACCAGCACCCCGGCCCGTGCCCCGCGTCCGACCCCGGCCATCACCGCCATCGGCGTCGCAAGGCCGAGGGCGCAGGGGCAGGCGATGATCAGCACGCTGACCGCCGCCACCAGCCCGCGCGCGAAGCCGCCCTCGGGAGCGAACGCCCACCAGGCGGCGAAGGCGGCGAGCGCCACCGCGATGACCCCCGGCACGAACCAGGCCGAGACGCGGTCGGCAAGGCGCTGCACCGGCGCGCGGCTGCGCTGCGCCGCGGCGACCAGCGCCACGATGCGGGCCAGCGTCGTCTCGGCGCCCACCCGCTCGGCCTTCATGACAAAGGCGCCGCTGCCGTTGATCGTGCCGCCGGTGACCGCCGCGCCGCTCGTCTTTTCCACCGGCTGTGCCTCGCCGGTGATGAGCGATTCGTCGATATGGCTCCGCCCGGCGAAGACCATGCCGTCCACCGGCACCGCCTCGCCCGGCCGCACGCGCAGCAGATCGCCCTTCAGCACCGCGTCGAGCGGCACGTCCACGTCCTCGCCGTCGGCGCGCACCCGCCGCGCCGTCCTGGGCGTGAGGTCCAGCAGCGCCCGGATCGCCCCGCCGGTCGCCGCGCGGGCCCTCAGCTCCAGCACCTGCCCGAGCAGCGCCAGCGTCACGATCACCGCTGCCGCCTCGAAATAGACCGGCGGCGCGCCGTGGCCGCCATGGACGCCATGCGGGAAGATGCCGGGCGCGACGAGCGCCACGGCGCTGGCCAGCCAGGCGACCAGCACGCCGAGACCGATCAGCGTGAACATGTTGAGGTTCATGGTCTTCAGCGAGGCCGCGCCGCGCGCCAGGAACGGCCAGCCCGCCCACAGCACCACCGGCGTCGCCAGCACGCCCTGCATCCAGCGCGCGGCATCGCCCGATATCCCGAACGTCCAGCCGAAGAGATGCCGCCCCATCTCGAGCGCGAAGACCGGCAGGGTCAGCGCGAGGCCGATCCAGAAGCGCCGCGTCATGTCGGCCAGTTCGGGATTGGCGGCGCCCGCCACCGGCACCATCGGCTCCAGCGCCATGCCGCAGATCGGGCAGGCGCCGGGGCCGTCGCGCACGATTTCCGGGTCCATCGGGCAGGTCCATTTGGACCCCGGCGGCGCGGCGGGCGCGGGGGCGCGGCCCGCAAGGTATATCGCCGGGTCGGCCAGGAACTTCGTCCGGCAGCGTTCGGCACAGAAATGATAGGTGACGCCCGCATGCACGGCGCTCGGCTTGCCGGCCTCCGGATCGACGTCCATGCCGCAGACCGGATCCTTGACCCTGCGCCGCCCGGCCGCCGGAGCGGCGCCGCCGCAGCATGCCGCGTGCGCCTGATGGTGATCCACGGCCGTCCTCGCTTGTCCGTTCCGGGTTCGTCGGATATACCCCGTATGGGTATCCGTCAATATACCCTGAGGGGGTATCATGGCTCACGGCGACACGAAGAAGTCCCTGGCGGCGCTCAAGCGCGTCGAGGGCCAGGTGCGCGGCATCGCGAAGATGGTCGAGGACGACCGCTACTGCATCGACATCGTCACCCAGATCGCCGCCGCGCGCGCCGCGCTGTCGCGGGTGGAGGCCGACCTGCTGCGCGGCCATATCGGCCACTGCGTCCATCGCGCCATGAAGTCCGGCGATTCGGCCGAGCAGGCGCGGGTGGTGGACGAACTGGTCCAGGCCTTCGGAAGGCGTTGAGCCTAGCGGCGGCGCGCCTATAGTGCCGCCGCACAGAACACGGAAACGCTCATGGCCCTCGATCCCGAAACCCGCGAACAGCTCATTTCCTCCGTCGCCCGCTTCGTGCGCGAGCGGCTGGTGCCGATCGAGGAGCAGGTCAGCCGCGAGGACCGCGTGCCGGACGACATCGTCCAGGAGATGCGCGATCTCGGCCTCTTCGGGCTTTCGATTCCGGTGGAATATGGCGGCCTCGGCCTCTCGATGGAGGAGGAGGCCCTCGTCTGCTTCGAGCTGGGCCAGACCTCGCCGGCCTTCCGTTCCGTCATCGGCACCAATGTCGGCATCGGCAGCCAGGGGCTCGTCATGTTCGGCCGTCCCGAGCAGAAGGATTACTGGCTGCCCCGCATCGCCAGCGGCGAGACCATCGCCAGCTTCTGCCTGACCGAGCCGGGCGCCGGCTCCGACGCCGCCTCGGTGCGCACCACGGCGATCCGCAAGGGCGACGTCTATGTCGTCAACGGCACCAAGCGCTACATCACCAATGCCGCGAAGGCCGGGGCCTTCACGCTGATGGCCCGCACCAACCCCGACAACAAGGGCGCGGGCGGCATCTCCGCCTTCTTCGTGCCTTCGGACCTCAAGGGCATCACGGTCGGCAAGCCGGAAAAGAAGATGGGCCAGCAGGGCGCCCATATCCACGACGTGATCTTCGAGGACTGCGAGATCCCGGCCGAATGCCTCATCGGCGACCGGGAAGGCGAGGGCTTCAAGCTCGCCATGCAGGTGCTCGACCGCGGCCGGTTGCACATCTCGGCGGTCTGCGTCGGGGTCAGCGAACGGCTGGTGCGCGACAGCGTCGCCTACGCCGTCGACCGCGAGCAGTTCGGCCAGCGCATCGCCGACTTCCAGATGATCCAGGCGATGCTCGCCGACTCCAAGATGGAGGCCTACGCCGCCCGCTGCATGGTGCTGGAGACCGCTCGCAAGCGCGACGCCGGGCAGAACATCGCCATGGAAGCCTCGTGCTGCAAGCTGTTCGCCTCCGAAGCGGTCGGCCGCATCGCCGACCGCAACGTCCAGATCCATGGCGGCGCGGGCTATGTCGCCGACTACGCCGCCGAGCGCTTCTACCGCGACGTGCGCATCTTCCGCCTCTACGAGGGCACCAGCCAGATCCAGCAGATGGTCATCGCCAAGAGCCTGATCCGCGCCGCGGGGTAGGGGGCATCCGCCCGGCCCACAGCGAACTTCCGGAGCCATACCATGACCAAGACCATCCGCGTCGGCTGCGCCTCGGGTTTCTGGGGGGACAGCTACATCGCCGCGCCGCAGCTCATCGAGCGCGGGAACATCGACTATCTGGTGTTCGACTACCTGTCCGAAATCACCATGTCGATCATGGCCCGCGCGATGGCGAAGGATCCGAACGCCGGCTACGCGATCGACTTCGTGAGCGTAACGATGGCCTCCATCGCCCGCGACGTGGCGGCGAAGAAGATCAAGGTCATCGCCAATGCCGGGGGCGTCAATCCGCGCGCCTGCGCGGCGGCGCTGGAGGCGCTGCTGGCGAAGCTGGGCGTGGACCTCAAGGTCGCCTGGATCGAAGGCGACGATCTGATGCCGAACCTCGACCATTGGCGCGCGGCGGGGCTGACCGAGATGTTCACCGGCATGGCCCTGCCCGAGAAGCTCGTCAGCATGAACGCCTATCTCGGCGGCTTCCCCGTCGCGGCGGCGCTGGCGGCCGGGGCGGACATCGTCGTCACCGGACGCTGCGTCGACAGCGCGGTGACGCTTGGCGCCTGCATTCATGAATTCGGCTGGACGCCGTCCGACTATGACCGGCTCGCCGGGGCCTCGCTCGCCGGCCATATCGTCGAGTGCGGCGCCCAGGCCTGCGGCGGCATCTTCACCGACTGGGAAAGCGTGCCCGGCTGGGACGACATCGGCTACGCCATCGCCGAGATCGCGCCGGACGGCAGTTTTGTCGCCACCAAGCCCGAAGGCACCGGCGGCCTCGTCACGCCCGGCACGGTCGGCGAGCAGATGCTCTACGAGATCGGCGATCCGCAGGCCTATATGCTGCCCGATGTCGTCTGCGACTTCTCCGGCGTGACGATGACCCAGGCCGGCAAGGACCGCGTGCTGGTCAAGGGCGCGAAGGGCTATCCCGCGACGGCCACCTACAAGGTCTCGGCGACCTGGGAGGACGGCTGGCGCGTCACCTCGATGCTGGCCCTCGCCGGCATCGACGCGGCGAAGAAGGTCCGCCGCATCGGCGAGTCCGTGCTGAAGCGCATGGAGACCATCATGCGCCAGCGCAACTGGGGCCCGTTCACCGAGACCAGCATCGAGGTGCTGGGCGACGAGGACAGCTACGGTCCGCACAAGCGCGAGGTCGGATCGCGCGAGGCGAGCCTCAAGCTCGCCGCCAAGCATCCGAGCCGCGCCCCGCTGGAGGTGATGATCCGCGAACTGACGAGTTCGGGCACCTCCTTCGCGCCCGGGATCACCGGCTATGGCGGCGCGCGCGCGAAGCCTTCGCCGGTCGTGCGCCATTTCGCGACGCTGGTCCCCAAGGCCGAGGTGCCGGTGACGCTGCATATCGGCGGCAAGGCCCTGCCGGTGCCCATCGATTGCGGCGGCGGCTTCGAGCCGTCGATGATCGAGCGCCCGCGCACCGCGATGACCGCGACCGCTTCGTTCGACCACACCGTGCCGCTCATCCGGCTCGCCTGGGCGCGTTCGGGCGACAAGGGTGACAACTCCAATATCGGCGTGATGGCGCGCGATCCCGCCTTCCTGCCCTATATCCGGGCCGCGCTAACGCCGGAAAGCGTCGCTGACTGGATGCGCCACAAATTCAAAGGCGGGAAGGGAGGCAAGGTCGAACGCTTCGATCTCCCCGGCATCGCGGGCCTCAACTTCCTGCTGCACGAGGCGCTGGGCGGCGGCGGCATCGCCAGCCTCGCCAACGATCCCCAGGGCAAGGCCTATGCCCAGATGCTGCTGGAGTTTCCCGTGCCGGTTCCCGCCGACATTGCGGCGCGGGCTGCCTGACACACGCCTGCCGCAATTCGGGGCTTAATCGCCGGTCCCTTTTCGGAGGATGGTTCGGATTGACGATTCGCCTTCGCGTGATGCTGCTGCACCTCGCGCTTACGCTGTCCCTCGCCGCCGCCGGCTGCGCGCCGCTGGTGATCGGCGCCGGCCCCGGCGTCGCCGCCCCGCGCCTTGCGGCGGGGGCGGACGGCGAGGCGGTGTTCGTCGCCCGCGACGGACAGCATCTCGGCGTCTCGATGTGGGCGGCCGGGCGGCCGCGCGCGGTCATCGTCGCCTTCCACGGCATGAACGACTATGCCGGCTTCATCCGCGGCCCGGCCGCCTGGTGGCGCGAGCAGGGCATCTCGACCTTTGCGCTCGACCAGCGCGGCTTCGGCCGCTCGCCCAATACCGGCGTGTGGGCGGGCGACGAGGCGCTGGTGGGCGACTTCCGCGACTTCACCGAGGCCGTGCGCGCCCGCCACCCGGACGTGCCGCTCTATGTGCTGGGCGAAAGCATGGGCGGCGCGGTGGTGCTGGCCGGCATGTCGCGCGCCGGCGCGCCGCAGGCCGAGGGCGTCATCCTGGTCGCCCCGGCGGTCTGGGGCTGGTCGACGATGAATTTCTGGTACCGTTCGGCGCTCTGGATCGCCTCGCACACCATGCCGGGCAAGAAGGTGACCGGCGGCGACCTGACGATCCAGCCCTCCGACAATATCGAGGCGCTGCGCGACCTGGGGGCCGATCCGCTCGTCATCAAGCCGACCCGCACCGATGCCGTCTACGGCCTCGTCGGGCTGATGGACAAGGCGATCCTCAACGCCCCGCGCGTCGAGGCGCCGATGCTGGTCCTCTACGGCCAGCGCGACGAGATCGTGCCGCGCTGGCCGATCCAGAAGCTGGTGGAGAAGCTGCGGTCGCCGCCGCGCATCGCGCTCTACCCGAACGGCTATCACCTGCTGATGCGCGATCTCAGCCGCGAGATCGTGTGGGCCGACGTGCTCGCCTTCATCGCCGACCGCACCGCACCCCTGCCTTCCGGTTACGAGTTCGCCCGCCAGGCCTTCATCGAGGGCAAGGTGTGGGGCGAGACGCCGAGGCAGGTGGCAGGCCGCGCAGGCGATACAACGTCGCGCTAGATACACGCACTGGTTGTTTGTGACCAATTGACACGTTGAGGTCGCAGCCCGAGCGGTTAGGGTTCCGTCAGTTCGACACGGAGCCCGGTCATGAAGCGTTCCCTCGTGCTGATGCTGGTCCTGGTGCTGGGCGGTTGCGCCTCCTACTTCGCGCCGCCCTACGAAGCGGCGATCAGCGACAAGCTCACCAGCGCCGCCGCCGGCGTCGAGCGCATAGGCGCGGCGATCGACCTTGCCGGCGCCGCACCGCCCGGCACCTTCGCGAAGTACGAGCCCGACTATGTCGCGGTGCTGGCCGACCTGCGTTCCGCCCGCACGATCGCCGAGGGCCGGGCGGCGATCTACGAAGGCAAGCCGTCAGGCGAGGCGGCGAAGATCGTGGTGAACATGATCGGCAATTGCGACGCCGCCGTCCTCCTCGTCGCGCAGCGGCACAAGACAGCCGGTCTGACGCCCTCGCTCTTCAGCAACGTCATGGTGCGCGAAACCTGCGCCCTGTCGGTGAAGAGCGAACAACTGCTTCAACCCTGATCGTGCGCGCAGAAGGGACCATCATGCCGATCGACATCGCCACATTCCGCCCTCGGAACGCCGGGGATTTTCTGAACGCCTTGGTGCAGGTAGCCCAGGGCGAACTGCGCAACAGATGGACGCGCGTCGAAGGCGATCTCAGGCCGTATCTCCAGGCGCTGGCCCAGGCAGCCGCCCGCGTGCGGCTCAAGCTCGCGAGCGGCGAATACACGCAGCAGGATGCCGATTTCGCCCTGCATGGCCAGGAGTTGGCGATCAACCAGTTCATCCAGTACTCGCATCTGGTCGTCTATGCGACAGCGCAGAGCCTGATCAACGCTTTGTTCCGAACGGTCTCTCAACTGATCAGGAACAGCACCGGAATCGAACTGTCCTGGCTCTTCTAGAGCCGCCGCCTCACGCGCCCGCCAGCACCACGCCGCCCATGATCGCGATGTAGTGGCAGACTGCGGCGGCGACGACGAAGCCGTGCCACACCGCATTCTGGAACTTCAGCGAGTCCCAGACGTGGAAGATGACGCCGACGCTGTAGAGCACGCCGCCGGCCGCCAGCGTCGCCGAGGCGACCAGCGGCAGCTGCGCGATCTGGCCGGCCATGATCGCCGCGCCGCCCCAGCCGAGCGCCAGGTAGAGCCAGATCATCGCCTTCTCGAAGCGGCCGGGCAGGAACAGCTTGATCCCGGCGGCGCTCAGCGCGACCGACCACAGCAGCACCAGCGAGGCGATGCGCCAGCCCGGCTCGCCCTGCAGCGCGAAGGGCGTGCACGACCCGGCGATCATGATGAAGATCGCCGCGTGGTCGAACCGGCGCAGCCAGGAATCGGGCTTGCCCGGCCGCACGGCGTTGTAGAGCGCCGAGCAGGTCAGCATCATCAGCAGGCCGAGGACATAGATCGAGCCGGTGACGATGGGCGTCGCGTTGCCCATCAGCGCCGCGACGACGATGAGGACCCCGCCGCCGACGACGGCGAAGGAAATCCCCACCGCGTGGACGACGATGTCGGCCAGATGCTCGCCGCGCGATATGGGCCGGACTTTCATCGCTTCAAAATGCGCCTCATGGCCTCGTGCGGCAAGTGAGCAATCGGTAATCTTGGGCGTCGCACGCGGACCGTGCTATGCGGTTGAATCCATGCCGCAATTCGCGCCCGTTCTCGAAAACGACTTCGTCCGCCTCGAACCGTTCGAGGAGCGCCACCGCGAGCCGCTGCGCGCCGCGGCGGACGATCCTGCGCTCTGGCGCTTCCACGCGCTCAATCAGCACAACGCCACGTTCGACCGCTATTTCGACCACTACCTCGCCGAGACGGCGGCGGGGCGCGAGTGCGCCTTCGCGATTCTCGACCGCGCGACCGGCGCGATCGCCGGTTCGTCCTGCTATCTCGCTGTATCGCCGCCCAACAAGCGGCTGGAGATCGGCTCCACCTGGTATGCCGCGCCGTTTCAAGGCGGCGCCGTCAACCCGGCGGCCAAGCGGCTGCTCATCGGCCACGCGCTCGACACGCTCGGCTGGAACCGGGTGGAGTTCAAGCTCGACGCCCGCAATGCCCGCTCCTGGGCGGCGATGAGGAAGCTCGGCGCCTTGGAGGAAGGCATCCACCGCGCCCACATGATCCTGCCTGACGGGCACATCCGCGACAGCGTCTGGTTCTCGATCCTGCCGGCCGACTGGCCGCGCGTCAGGGCGGGGCTGGATGCCCGCCTGGCGGCGGCGCAAGCTCGTCCACCCACACCCTGAAGCGGTTGAGCGCGCCCCAGCCGAAACTGTGGGTCAGCGGCACATCGGCCGCGTCGCGTCCGGTGGAGACGAGGACCCGGCCGTACATCGGCCGGTTGTTGCGTGGATCGACGTCGATCCAGCGCCCGTCCAGGTAGACGCGCATCCAGGCGCAGAAATCCTGCGTGGCGTAGGGCAAAGGCTGGCCGACGTCGCTGATATAGCCGTTGCAGTACATCGCGGGGATGTTCACCGCCCGGCAGAAGGCGATCGCGAGGTGCGTGTAGTCGCGGCAGACGCCGCACCGGCCCTGATAGGTCTGGGCCGCGGTCCGTTGATTGTGCGCCAGCTGATAGTCGAACCTGACATGGCCGTGCACGAAGTCGCAGATCGCCTGCACGCGCGCCCATCCCGGCTGCGATCCGCCGAATAGCGACCAGGCCTCATGCATCAGCATGTCGGATTCGCAATAGCGGCTGGGCAGCAGGAAGGTCAGCGTGCTCGGCGGCAGATCCTCGATCTCGTGCTGGCGCGCCTCGGGAAAGGTGGCGTCGGGCAGGCCGCTGTCGCGGATGATGCTGTCGGTCCCGATCGTGAACTCCCCGGCCGGCGCCATGAAGCGGCAGCACCAATTGCCGAACAGGTCGCGATAGCTGCGCACAGGCACGTTCGGGGTCGTCGTCAGGTGGTCCGGCCGTTCGAGATCGCCCACCCGCGAGTAGTGGATGTTGACCATGGCGATCATCGGCGTCGGCTGCGCGAAGGCGAAGCCCATTTCGCAGCCGAGCCTGAGGCGCAGGGGATGGGCGATCGGCGGCTCCGCGCTGACTGGGTCCAGATCGTGACCCTGACAGGATGGATGCGGCGGCGCAAATGTCATGCGCCCGGCTCCGCCGCTAGATCCAGCCGGCGAGATTGGCGATGATGATTAATGGGATCGGTATGCCGATCAGCCACAGCAAAGCGCTTTTCATAGCCTGTTCCTTGGTCGTGTCGCCTGGTTCAGGCAACACAACGCGAGCGGCGGCGCGTGGTTCCGGCTCTTGTCAGGCGGCCGGATCGGCGTCGGGAAAGCGGCCGAAGGGGAAGGGGGCCTCGTCGCGGGCCAGCGTCACATAGGCGGCCATCTGCGCCATGTAGCGGCCGAGGCGGCGCCCGAAGCGGCCGAGGTCGCCGCTCGCGTCGCCGTCGAAGATCCGCAGCGCGAACTGCGCGATCGCGATGAAGATCACCGCCCAAAGGCTGAGCCACAGCAACGCGATGTAGAGCACGCTGAACAGCAGCCGTTTCCAAGGATAGCTGAAGAAGCCGCCCGAACGCCCATCGGGCGCCTTCTGGCTCACAGGAATGTCTTGACCGCTCATGCTGGATAAATGGCCCCTGGGACTTCAGCATTCAATATGATGCCGCACACAATCGGTGTCGATGTGAACGGAGGGACCGCCGCCGCCCCGGCGAAGCCGGCGGCGGCGCGCGGACGGTTCATTGCGAAACGATGCGCCAGCTGCCGTCGTCGGCGCGGCAGGCGATCCCGGTGTCCTCGTAGCGCTGGCCGTTGATGTAGACCGTCTGCTCGAACTCGCGGCATTCGTTGCGATAGCCGTAGCGGTCGCCCTGGACGCGGCGGCGCGGCGTCACATAGCCGTAGTTGCCGTTGTTGGGGTTGCGCCAGTCGTGGCGGCGGCCCTCGTTGCGGTCGTCGAAGGCGTCCGCATACGAGGTGTTGTAGTAATAGGCGTCGGCTCGCTCGTTGTCGCAGGCGTCGCGCGCGATCGCGTTTCCGGCGATCCCGCCCAGGATCGCACCGCCGATCGTCGCGGCGGTGTTGCCGTCGCCGCTGCCGAACTGGTTGCCGATCGCGCCGCCGGCGACGGCGCCGATCACCGTGCCGAGCGCCGCGTTGTCGCCGCAGCCGTCATAGCGCTCCGCATAGACCTGGTCGCGCGGCGCTTCGGGGCCGTAGGTGACGGTTCTGGCGCTGCTGCCGTAGCCGGCGCAGCCGGCGACGAGAAGCGAGGTCGCCGCGCAGAGCGCGAGGGGGGTGAATTTGTTCATGGACACTCCGAGGTGTTGGACGCGATGCGGCGTCGACGGAGGAAGGGGCTTCACGTCTGCTTGCCGGACCGGCCAGCATGTCTCCATCGCCCGTATTAACCCGGCAAAGCGGGAACGGTTCCATGCGCGCCCGCCCACCGCCCGCCCGCCCGCCCGCCTGCCGGCCGCTCGGGGCAGATGACCGCACATGGAACATGCCTGTGGACCGGCGGCCGTCCTTCGGGGTTTATGTCTTCGTCGGCCTGTCCGCCGCGGCGCGGCCGGGCGGGCGCGCGCAGGCGCTTGCGGAGCATCCTTCGCGTGCGGGGCGCGGGAAAGGAACGGTAGATGACCGGTCGGACCCTCCTGCGGAGTTTTGCTGTCGCGGCGTCTCTCGCTCTCTCGGCCTGCGCGACGATGCCGCCGCCGGTTCCGATCAACCGGCCCTCTGCGGCGCCCGAAGCGGGCGGGATCCTGCCGCCCGGCATGGCGCTGGAGGGCGATGCGATCGCCCTGGTCTTCTCGGGCGGCGGGGCGCGCGCCGCGGCGTTCTCCTATGGCTGTCTCTTATACACATCTGACGCTGCCGACGAAGAGGATAGTGTAGAT